>ENA-OOUZ01000001-OOUZ01000001.1-human-gut-metagenome-genome-assembly--contig:-NODE-1-length-180030-cov-16.743864_pt1 | contig 180030 bp, 134 predicted proteins | sample MGYA00241546_ERZ501274 | MGnify/ENA primary metagenome ERZ501274 (study PRJEB25962, sample SAMEA2042363) | human gut metagenome | biome: human gut; feature: human-associated habitat; material: faeces...
CAATACGAGATGAAGTGGTCGGTGTCCCAAAGGGACTCGTCATCGTGCTTAAGGCTGTAGTTCAGGAACGACACCACATAGACAGGACGCAGCCCCTTGTACCGTTCCCCGTCCGACAGCTCCAGGTGATAGAGTCCTGATGCGTAATAGACGCACCTTTCGAAGAAGTAGTCCTCTTCCGCTGCCTGCATCTCGACGATGAACGTCCTGTCGTCCTTGTCCACACAGACCAGGTCGAGCACCGTCTTCTTCCCGTAGGAGACATCCCTCCGCTGCTCGCGGTCTGAATATTCCTTGATGTCCTCGATCCTTGCTTCTGGCGGTAGGATCTGGTTCAGCACTCCGATGAGGATGTCCTTGTTGTTTTTGTCGGCGAACACCGCCTTGAATCCGACGTCGCTCCGCAGGTTGACGAACGGGGCGAGCTCATTTTTGTCTTTAAAGAAGTCCATATATTTAGGTGTTAAATATTTGAACCGCAATAATATGGACAAAAAACGTAAAAAACGAAAAGAAACATATTCAAAACATAAGAAACAGAAAAATCGTCTTAAAAAACAGAAATATTTTTCTTCCTATTTTCCGCAGTTTTTGACTTTTAGTCCAGCAATCGGCCCTACAGCCACGCGAGAGGGGCCTCAAGCGGCTTGAGAAGCGCTTCAGGACGGGCAGGATCACCAAGGACAAGCTGAACAACCGCGGTTACAACCGCTTCCTCACTATGACGGGGGACGCCACGGTCGGGATAGACTACGACAAGGTCGCCAGGGACGAGCGCCTGGACGGCTACAAGGGCTACACAACAAACAGCACGCTCACGGATGACAGGGTGATAGAGGAATATGGATACCTCTTCATGATAGAACGCGCCTTCCGCCTCTGCAAGACGGACCTTGACATCCGTCCGATGTATCATAGGCTCTTCAATAGGATTGAGGCCCACGTCTGCATATGTTTCGTGGCGTACACGATCATGCTGGAGTTGGAGCGCATCCTGAAAACTGCCGGTACTAGGATCACCTTGGACAGGGCCCGCTTCCTCGCGGAGAAAATATATCAGATCGATTACATCAATCCATACGACAACAAGCGAAAGTCAGTGCTCCAGCACACCAAAGAGGAGCCAGAAGTCACCGAGTTGCTTGACATCATCTCGGCCAACTGCTAAAATGGGTGCCCCATTGCGGAAAACAGGAAATGAGTTGAAGTCCCGTGAGGTTGACAAGGAAGAGAACCCGGTCTATTACCGTTTGGCCGAGGAGAACGACCTGTCGGACGTGTTCACCGATGAGATCATCACAATCTTCCAGAAATGCCTCGACGGACTGCCTGAGGAAAAACGCCGCTCGTTCCTCCTCAGCAATGTGGAAGGCCTGAAATACAAGGAGGTCGCCGAGTTGTTGAATATCTCCGAAGACAAGGTTGACAACAACATCCGTTTCGTCCGCAAAGCCCTCCAGTCCAGCCGGAAAGACTACCTCCCTGTGATTCTCCTCACCTTCATCAGTATCAAATAGATGGTTGGAAGGCAACAGAAAAACTCAATTGTTTTCTGAGAGTTAATCTACCTGAACAGCCTGTCGATGTCCTTGACGGTGTGCGGGAGGGCGAAGACGACGACTCGGTCGTAGGGCTCTATGCGGGTGGATCCGATCGCGATGTAGGATTCGCTGCCTCGGATGAGGCCGCCGATCACGGCGTCTTTCGGGAACGAGATGTCTTTCAGGGTGCCTTTCGTGATGGCACTGTTCGGGGCGACGGTATATTCAAGAACCTCCGCGTCCGTGCCGCTCATATACTTGACCAGGCGGGCCTTGCCGCTTAGGGTGAACTTGAACAGGCGGCCGGCGGTGATCAGTTTCTTGTTGATGACCGAGTCCACGCCCATCTCCTCGGCAAGGTGGATGTACTCGATGTTCTCGACCTCGGCGATGGTCCTGTCAACGCCGAATTTCTTCGCCACCACGCAGGCCAGCACATTGGCCTCGTCGTTGCCGGTCAGGGCCAGAAATGCGTCGTAGTCCTTGATCCCTTCCTCCAGAAGCAGGTCGGAGTTCCTGCCGTCACCGATGACGATGATCACATTGTCCGGCAGCCTTTCCGACAGAATCATTCCACGCTCCTTGTCCCGCTCCAGAATCTTCACGGAACTGATTTTCTGGCTGAGCCTTGCGGCGACCAGCTCGGCGATGTCCGATCCGCCGAGGATCATCACCTTGTCGATCTCTATGTTGCTCTTGCCGAGGAACTTCATCAGAAATGCCATACCTTCGCGGGTGGCTATGATGAAGACCAAGTCATTGAACATAAACTTGGTGTCGTACTTCGGCATAATGGTCTTGCCACCGCGTGAGATAGCGATCACACGGAACTGCAACTCGTCACTTGTCGCTATGGCGGCGAACTCAGCGAGCTTCATCTCCAGAAGAGGGGAGTCCTCCTCCAGTTTGAACACCTCGACCTGAAGCTTTCCACGGGCGAAATCCATCGACTCGGTCGAGGACGAGTGCTTCAGCAGATCGAATATCTCATCGGCCGCAAGCCTCTCGGGATAGAACATCAACTCGATGCCCATCTGCTTGAACAGCAGCTTGTTCTCGGCCGAGAGAAAGTCGTTGTCGTCAATTCGGGCTGTAACTTTCTTAGCTCCGAGATTTTTGGCGAGCAGCGCGCTCACGATGTTCACATCCTGTGGCACGAAAGGCACGACGGAGATGAACAGATCAGCGTCCTGCACGTCGGCCTCGCGCATCACCCTCAGCGAGGATGGCGCTCCTTCGATGGCGATCACGTCGGCTATCGAGCTGATGTTGGCAAGCCTCTGCGGATCATCGTCAATGACGGTTATGTCATTGGCCTCAAGACTAAGCATCTTCGCCAGATGCGAACCTACCTCGCCGGCTCCCTGAATGACGATTTTCATATCAACTTTCTTAAATATTCAAAAATTCCGTTCCCCTTGAGCATAGCAAGCGGCACGATCCACTCCGGGAAAAGCGCCGGAACATCAATCCTGCGGTGTGTGTCGGCATATTCCTGAATCGCCTTGACATCTGGCCTGACCTCCAGTCGCCGGAACTCCTTGTGCGCCTCCCAAACCGCCTTGAAGCAGTCTATCTTGCCTGTCAGCAGATAGACAAGCGCGGAGCAGCCGTCCAAGCACATTCTTAGGAATATGGTGCCTCGGGCGCGTCTGCAAGCCTTGACGGCAGCCTTTTCCGGCGTCAGCTCCCTCACTTCCTGCAATGAATATGTCTTCGCGAGGTTGTTCTGGAGCATCAGCAGATTGTTCCGGTAGTTCAGTTTCAGTTTCCACGGGGAGTCGTTCGGCAGTGTGCCGCCTCCGAGATGCCACACAACCGACTGAGGCACAACGAATATGTTCTTTCCCTCCAACTGAAGTCGCCAGCAGAGGTCTATCTCCTCCATATGGGCGAAGAACCTGTCGTCCAACCCTCCCATTTTTGAATATTCCGTCTTGCGGACCATCAGGCAGGCTCCTGTGGCCCAGAAGACCTTGGCCGGAGAATCGTACTGGCCGTTGTCCTTCTCAACTCTCTTGAGAACCCTTCCGCGGCAGAACGGATAGCCGAAACGATCCAGCATTCCGCCGGCCGCTCCTGCATATTCAAAGAAGTCTTTTTCGTACCACGAATGGAGTTTCGGGGCGCAGGCGGCGCAGTCCGGGTGGCTGTCCATCCAGTCGGTGAGCGGTTTCAACCAATCTTGGGGAACCTCGATGTCAGAGTTTATGAGCACGAAATATTCAAGATCTCCGGCGTCCGGCAGCTCGCATACAGCCTTGAAGGCCCTGTTGTAGCCACCGGTGAAGCCGTAGTTCTTGTCCAGGCGGATCTGCCGCACTGTCGGGAACTTCTCGGACAGCATCTCCATCGAACCGTCCGTGGATGCGCTGTCAGCGACCATGATCTCCGTCCCGTCCGTGGCCGAGGCCAGCAGACCAGGCAGGAAACGCTCAAGATATTCCTTTGTGTTCCAGTTCAGTATGACAACCGCCGTGCGCATCTTCCTTTATTACTCTTTGTGGCAGTCGCCGTTGCCGTGGCAGCATTCGCCGTCCTTCTTGCCTTCTCCGTGGCAGCATTCGCCATCCTTGTGACCTTCGCCGTGGCAGCACTCGCCATCCTTGTGACCTTCGCCGTGGCAGCCGCCCTCGCCCTTGTGGCAGTGGCACTCGTGCTCTTCCTGTGGGAGGAACTCGCCGTGGAGGCCTTCCTTGAGCTCTTTCTCCGTAGCTTCCCTGACGCTGACCACCTTGCCGGTGAAGTTGAGGGTCTTGCCGGCCATCGGGTGGTTGAAGTCCATCACAACGGTGTCTGGCTTGACCTCGTGAACGGTTCCCTGTACGACCTGGCCAGTGTTGCTGAGCATAGGGATGATCTGGCCTACGACGAGAAGATCCTCGCGAACTTTCCCGTCGATCTCAAAAGCGGCCTTAGGCAGCTCGAAGAGACGGCTGGCATCGAATGTGCCGTAGCCTTCCTCCGGAGTGAGGGTGAACGCGAACTCGTCGCCCGGCTCCTTGCCCTCGACCTCGCTCTCGAATTTAGGAAGAAGCATATGTGTCCCGTGAATGTAGCCAAGCGGACGCTCCTGCGTCGCCTTGTCGGCGAGTTTTCCGTCCACAATCAGTTCGTAGGTCAGCTCGACCACATTGTTTTTCTGTACTTTCATAATGATGTCTTATTGTTAATGAATTTATTTTCTGTTTGTTATGAACTGCTGACGATTCCGCGTCACGCGCTGAAATCAACATTTCCGAACGCTAAGGTAGGAATAAGTTTTGACTTACAGAACCTCGCATCGTTTCCGGCGGCCAAAAGATTGTTCCAAAGGGTGAGGAGATTGCCGGTTATGAGCATCTCCCTTACCGGATGGACGATCTTTCCGTCCTTGAAAAGGAAGCCTTCGACTCCGAAGGAGAAGTCGCCGGTGGCTGAGTTGCTGTTGCCGCCGTTGAAGCCGGTGACAAGGATGCCTTCGCCGACTATACGCATCAGTTCCTCCTTGCCGCAGGTCGCTTCGACAGGCTCAGCGACCGATGGCGCGAAACAAGGCAAAACCACCGGTCTCGTAGCGTCCTCAACCGTAGCCTCGACCCCCATCTTCCTCGACATATAAGTATTGACGAAATATTCCTTCACAACCCCGTTCTCAACAATCGGCATCTCCGCGGTCGCAACCCCTTCAGAATCAAACAGCCTCGACCCCGTCTCCCCGACGCTCACCGGCCTGTCCCATATATTCAGCCACTCCGGAAACATCTTCTTCCCCAGCGAATCCAGCATAAACGAATTCTTCTGCTGCAATGAATATCCTCCCAGAGCGTTCAGCACAGGCGTCACAAGCCTCGATGCCACCTCGCTTTCAATGACCATCGAATATTTCCCGCTCTCGATCTTGACCGGGCCTATCTGTGACATCGCCCGCTTGAACGCTATCTCACCGCAGTCCTTGATATTCAGATCCTTGAGCATCGGTGTGGCGTCCCACCAGTAACTGCTGAACCTGTTCCCGTCCGCATCCTGCACGGTCACCTCGACCCCATATTCAAATGAAGTCTCGGTGTGGCGGCATCTAAGTTCGTTGGAATCAAGCACAAGCGAGTCGAAGATGGAATCTGAATATTCCCCCTCCTCCGAGATGAGTCCTTCGTCACAGTGCATTTTGAATATGCTCGCGTCGATCGCCATCCTTAGTCTTTCGTCCGATGTCAGAGCCGGATAAGTCTCGTCATAAAGTCCGAGTTCCTTGCCGGTCACGGCGTTTTTCGCCGTTCTGGACGGATCCGGCAAGTCTCTGCAAGGGTCTTCCGCAAGCATCCTGACCGTTGCGATCGCCTTTTTCAGGAAATCATCCAATTCGCTTTCCACCAGCCGGTTGGTGGAGAAACTGCCAAATTTTCCGTCCACGAAAAGGCAGACGCTGATCGATCTGTCCAGACAGTGCGAGACCTTGTCAAGTTCTCCGTTAAGGGTTCCGAACAGCTCCATCAGGCTCTTGTTCAGCGTGATGCGCACCTTGTCCGCTCCAAGTGCCAGAGACTTCTCCAGACATTTCTCCGCGACGAGAATCTCCTCCGCAGTCAACATTCCGTTTATCTCTTCCATCTTATTCTCCTCCAACTGTAAGCTTGTTGATCAGCACGGTAGGGATTCCGCAGGAGACCGGGCAACTCTGTCCCTTTCCGCACGTCCAGGCCCCCTCGTCAATCTTCAGGTCATTCCCCACGGCCACAATGTCGGCCAATGCTTGCGGCCCGTTACCGATGATGTTTATGTCCTTGACCGGCTGGGTCAGCCGTCCGTTCTCGATCAGGAATCCGCTCTTGACAAAGAACGTGAAATCTCCTTCACCGATCTGAACCTCACCGTTGCTGAACTGATCCACATATATTCCTTTCTTCACGGATGCGATGATGCTTTCCTTGTCGGCCTTGCCGCTTTCCATATATGTCGCCCTCATTCTCGGGATAGGAGCGTAACGGAATGATTCCCGCCGTCCGTTGCCGGTAGGGGAGCCCCCGTAGAATCCGGCGCTGATCCTGTCGTGCAGGTATGAGGTCAGAATCCCGTCCTTTACCATATATGTCTTTTGTCCCGGAACGCCCTCGTCGTCGAAATTGATGGAACCTCTATTGAACGGAATCGTGCCGTCATCCACGATCGAGATGCTTTCGTCGCAGATTTTCTGTCCCATTTTCTCTGAGAAGACTGACTGGCCTTTCCTGTTGAAATCCGCCTCGAAAGCGTGTCCCATAGCCTCGTGAAGCAATATCCCCGAAGCTCCGGCACCCATCACGACAGGCATCTGCCCGCCTTTCGGGCGTTTGGCCACGAAACGGTCGTCTATCCCCGCCTCAATGCTGTCCGCGATCTCGTCCAGAAGCGATTCCGTAAGCATCTCTGTGCCCGCTCGGTACGCCCTGGAGGTGTTTTTGCTCTCGATCTTGCCGTCCTGGCTGAACACGACTGAGGCTGACAGGATTCCCATCGGCCTTGTCTCGAATGTCAATTCTCCCAAGGAGTTGAACATCAGGATATCGCTTACTTGTCCGGAGAACGAGACGATAATCTTCACTATTCTGGAGTCTTTCGCGGCAATCTTCTCCTTCAATTTTTCCAGCCACGGGACAAGCCGCGTCGCGTCGGATGATCTCCAATCATATTCATAAGAATATCTGTCCTTAGGCGCTGTGACGGTTCTGCAGCAAATCGCAGACGCTGTTCCGGTGCCGCCTTCCGCTATCTTGGAGGCGGCCAGGGCCGCCTCGGCCATCGAGCGGGAATCCGTGCTTTCGGAGTAGGCATAGCCGGTCTTGTCTCCTTTCAGAACCCTGATTCCGACACCGTAGTCGATGTGGAATCCGCCTGAGGAGACGATTCCGTCCCGCAGCAGCAGATCGTTGTAGGACGTGTTCTCGAAGAACAGGTCGCAGTAGCTTCCGCCTCCTTTCAGACCATCGGCCGCAAGCCTTTCCAATTGTGCTTCGCTGACCTGGAACAGGTTGAGATAGAAATTCTTATCCTTGTACATTCTTTAGTTTCCTTTTTTCTTCTTCCAGATGTTTTTCATATTCTTCGTTGATCGCCTGGATCTTGCTGAACTTCTCCGGCTCCCGGATTATCTTTCCGTCCTCCGACGCCTCGGCCACAATTGAGAACGGCACTTTCGAGTTGTCAAGGAGAAGCCATCTGTCGCAGATCGGCATAAAGTCCCGGAAAAGATAGTGGAGTCCGACATTGTAGCGCCTCCGGATGGTCTCTTCCTTGATGTTATGCCCTCCGGTGGCCACCCTTGCGGCCACTCTTGCGACTGCAAGATCCGGAGAGTTCAGCCATAAGTACAGAATCGTGACATAGTACCCGGCTTCCTTCGCGTCCTTTATCACCTTGAGAAGAAAACGTGTGGCGAGCGTGGTCTCGATGCAGAAATCGGCCTTCCTCTGGAGCAGGAACCTCATCTTCATCAGCATATAGCGGCTGGCGGCGACGTAGGCGCTTTCCGGATGGAACGGCGAAAGGCTTTTCGCGAACTCATCGGAGTTCACGAATTCGCTGCATTCCAGCATCCCCGGCAGAAGCGCGTAGGACGCCGTGGTCTTCCCGGAACCGTTGCAACCGGCTATGATGAAAAGTCTTGGCATATATCAATTCCCAAAGGCGGACAATCATTTGCGAATATTGCAAACTGTCGGCCACATTTATTATTATACGAATATATTCGTTATTTTGTTTTGGTCGGCTTTGGATGTGTCACACCGTAGCCGAAGAGGGAGAAGTCCCCTTTGCAAGGATCGCCGGGGAATATGTCCGCGAAGCAGTCGGTGATCTCCCGTACGGTCGTGATGTCCTTCTGCTTTCTGGTCGTGAGCCCGAGCGCAATCGCCTCGTCATAGACGTGCACATCCAACGGGATGAGAAGATAGGCTGGATCCGTGTCCTTCCATATCCCCAAATCCACCTTGCCATCGTTCCTGACCATCCACCGCCTCATCATATTGATCTTCTTGTTCGGAGCCTTGAGGTCGGATTTCTGGCCGAAGATATTCGTCCTGAACTCGTCCTGGGACAGAGATTCGAGGGATGGGCTTGCCTCATAGGCGCTTTTCAGACGGGAGCATATTCCAGCCACCTCGCTCCATTTGATCGTGCGGTGGATGCTGGTGCCGTCGTCCCGCCACTTGCCGCGCATCACATATTCATAAGGCTTCCAGTCCATTTCCTCGAAAAGTCTCCCGCAGTCCCTGATGATCATCGCCCTGCGGCCCCAGGCGAAATGCGCCGCGAAGACCGCCGCGATTTCCACGTCGGCCAATGAGCGTTTCCCGGCCTTGAAACGCTGCGCGAACAAGGTCGGGAAAGCTATCGGATCTTCCTGGAAGTACTGAGGGTCGTTGTAGGTCTCAGCCCACAGGATCAAAGTTTGTCTTGTCTCTTCTGTCATTTAGAAGTCATTTTTGCCGAGCCTGAAGTATTTTGTTTTAATCCTTCGTCGCCGCCTCCAGTTTCTTAAGCAGCGCGAACATCACCACACCGGCGGCGATGCAAAGTCCCATCAGAATGCTCCAGTTGGCCGTGAGGGAAACCTTTTTCCAAAGCAGTCCAGGGATGGAACTGAGGTAGTTGCCGACAGCGGTCGCCGCGAACCACAGACCCATCATAAGACCTTTGTACTTAGGAGGCGCCACCTTCGACACGAACGAGATGCCCATCGGGCTGAGCAGAAGCTCGGCGAAAGTCAGGATCAGGTAGGTTCCGATCAGGTACATCGGCACCACTGGATCCGGAGCTACCGTGCCGTTGAGCGAAGCCGGTGAAGGCTGGCCAATGGAGGCGAAGATCATCACCAGATAGCCGCAGGCCGCCACAAGCATTCCGATACCGATCTTTTTCGGAGCGGAAGGCTCCATTCCCTCAGGATGCTTGGCGGTCTTTTTCGCGGCGAGGGCACTGAATATGGCCATAGACACTGGAGTGAGGGCTACCACGAAGAACGGATTGAACTGCTGGAAGAGCTGTGGCTGAATCTCCAGAGGGTTAGGAAGGCCTCTGAATATCGCATACGCTCCGCACCAAAGGACGGCAGTCACGACTCCGCAGCCTACCTTGCCGGAAGTCTTCTCAGACTGGAATATTCCGAAAAGGGTGTAGACCGACGTGGCGATAAGAGCCAGCGCCCAGATGTTGAATCCGATTCTGCTCCAGCCCTCGGCAGTGCTTTGCGTGTAGTCGCGTGCGAACCAGGTCAGCGACTGGCCGTTCTGGTGGAACGCCATCCAGAAGAAGATAACCACAGCAAACACGAGGCACAGGGCCACGATACGCTCCTTGGTCTGTTTCGGAGTGAGTTCCACGTAATTGCCTCCGGAGGTCTTGGCCTGTTTGGCGTTGACGTCAGCGTGCTTGAACCAGCTCTTTGTCGCGAAATAGATCGCTATCGAGACCACGAGTGAGATGCACGCCACCGCGAATCCCATATTGTAAGAAGCAGAAAGCTTGTCGATGTAGTACGGACAGAACTGGTCGAGCCCCATTCCGGCCGCGTTTGCGTCCGGCATCATCGCCATAAGCCCGTTCAGTTGCTCGGCTCCCTCCGGAGTGATCGTGCCGGCCATCTGCTGGTGGGCCAACGCCGGAATCGCAGCCTTGTATATGAGCCCCGCCTTTGCCAGGAACTTGTTTGTGATGGCGGTGGCGGCGGCAGGAGCGAACATCGAACCGATGTTGATGGCCATATAGAACAGGCTGAACGCGCTGTCCCGTTTGGATGCGTACCGTGGATCATCGTAAAGGTTGCCGACCAGAACCTGAAGGTTCCCCTTGAATAGACCTGTTCCGACAGCGATGAGCAGCAGGGCCGCGAGCATCATGGTGACTCCAAACCCGTTGGCCGCTGTAGGGACTGCCAGTACCAGATAACCGATGAACATCACGCAGATGCCCGTCACGACGCATTTTCCGAATCCGATTTTGTCCGCGAGCCATCCTCCCACGACCGGCATAAAATAGACCGCCGCGAGGAAGATTGAATATACCTGGCTGGCCGTTGACTGCTCCCATCCGAACTTAGCCTGGAGGAACAGCATGAAGATGGCCAGCATCGTGTAGTAGCCGAAGCGCTCGCCCGTGTTGGCGAGGGCGAGCGCGAATAAACCTTTCGGTTGGTTTTTGAACATACTATGTTACTTTGTTACTTTCTCAAGCCACTTGACCATGCCGAGCATAACGCCCATTGCCAGGAGGCACATGCAGAGGAACACGCTCCAGCAGGCCCACAGAGGCATCTTGTTGTACATCAGAGGGCCGATCCACAAGAAGAGGTTGCCCACCGCGGTGGCGCCGAGCCAGAGTCCCTGGCAAAGTCCGAGAAGGTGCTTCGGGGCGACCTTCGACACGAACGAGAGACCCAGAGGAGAGATGAAGAGTTCCGCTACCGTGAGGAAGAAATAGGTCGCTATAAGAACCCAAGGTCCGGCCTTCATCGTGGCCTGCTGGGCGACTTCCATACCTCTGAAATCGGTGGCTGAAGGGTAACCCATCACGCCTGAGAATATCGCGAGGAACAGATAGGCGGTCGCCGCGATTCCCATTCCGTAGGCGATCTTGCGAGGGGTCGAGATCTGCTTGCCTCTCTTCCCGAGCGCGCCGAAGATCCACATGATGATCGGGGTCAGCACGATCACGAAGAACGGATTGACCGCCTGCCATATTTCCGGAGCGATCTTGTCCGTGTTGACGAAGTCACGCGCGAAGAGCGAGAGGGACTGTCCGTTCTGGTGGAACGCGAGCCAGAAGAAGATCACAACGCCGAGAACCGCGAACAGGGCGTACATCCTCTGCTTGATCTCCTTTGCCATGGTGGCCTTCTCCTCGGCGGTGTAGCCGGCATTGGCGGAGGCTGCCTTCTTGGCAGGAGTAGGGAATTTCTTCTTGTTGGCAAGGAATATCACAAGAGAGATCATCATGGCCACGACGGAGGCGATGAAGGAATAGTGGATACCGGCGTTGAACACGTCCAGATAGTTTGTGCAGAACTGTCCGATGGCCTCACCGCCCTGTGCAAGGACAGCAGGATCGGCACCGGCCTTGGCTGCCTCGTCGAGGAAGTTCTGCGAGGTGGTGCCGTTGCTGATGAACTCATGGCAGAGTCTAGGGAGCTGTGAGTTGTAGATGAATCCGTTGACTTTCAGCCACCAGCTTCTCAGAAGAGGAGCCACGAACGGAGCCACGAGGCCTCCGATGTTGATGAACACGTAGAAGATCTGGAAACCGGAGTCGCGCTTTCCCTGTGCCTCTTTGAGAGCCTCGGGACCCTGCTTGGCGGCCTCGGCCTCGAAATTGTCGTACATCTGTCCGACGATCGCCTGGAGGTTGCCCTTGAACAGACCGTTGCCGAACGCGATCAGGAAGAGAGCGAAGCAGGTCAGCGGCAGCAGCCACGCCTTGTTCTCAGGTGTCGCGAGGATCGGAACGGAGAGAACCACATAGCCCAACGCCATAATGATGAGACCTTTCTGGATGGTTCCCTTGTAGTTCTGCGTGCGGTCGGCGATGATACCTCCCACAAGGCTGAGAATGTATATTCCCGCATAGAAGAATGAGTAGATGAGCCCTCCCGTCTCGTCGCTCAGCCCGAACTTCGAACAAAGGAAGAGTGTGAGAACCGCATTCATAATGTAGTACCCGAAGCGCTCGCCCATGTTGCTCAGCGCCGCTGAAATCAGTCCTTTAGGATGTCCTTTCATACAATGTTGTTTACTTTTAAATTATTTGTGTTATTAATATTTCATTCTATGCCCCGCTTGGCTCTCCGTTTGGCTGTCATACGTGCGTCCAAAATCCATCTCTCTCTCTTCCTGCTCGCATAACAAGTTACTAATATACGCAAAACTCCTCAACTCACCAAATTTATGTCGTAGGCCGACTCTATGGCAATTATGTGAACATCGCAGGCCGCGCATAGCCAATGTCAGGATCTGTTCGTAGCCGTATAATCAAACGGGCAGTCAATGACAGCTTATCCCTCGGTATTTGCCATCCATACCTATGATGTGAAATCATCGTAGTCTTTGTCGAGAATCTTCCAGATGCCGTTTTTGCGTCCGCCTTCACGGGCGATGAGGTGTAATTCAGTGAGCCTTCTCAAGTACTTCTGGACTTGTCTGGTAGATACACCTAAATTCTCTGCAATAGCCGTGATGTTGATTTGAGGGTTCGTTGAAATCAACTTATATATGCGTCTTTGGGCTTTTACGAACTCTTTTGTGAACTGTGGTGGTTCTTTTACGAACCCTTTTACGAACCTTTTTGTGGCATCGGATGCGTCGTTAGCGACATCTTTTACGACATCGGTGCCGTAGTTGAGATTCCAGAGGGTTACGTGGAACTCGGTGGTTGACTTCTTAAAAGTCTTTACAATATTAATAATTAAACTAATGAATCCCCATAAACCTCCTAGAGAGCCAATTCCACCTAGTATTACTTTTGTGAATTATACCATCGTGCTGGCTTGCTGGAAGACGCGGGAGTTGACGAAATTGCGGAAGGTCTCGTTGTCGAGGTAGTTACGGGCAAATTCGGTGTTTTCGGCCATCATATTGATGACTATCTGGAACAGGTCGGTATTGCATTGGAGCTGGGCCGTGTCGCTGTCAGAATTATGGACAGCATTGACAAATGATTCGCTTTTCGCAAGAAGGGCCGGGAGCTGTTGGATCTGCGCGCGGACGGTGTCAGCGTGCTCCCATTCGATGCCTCCGTAGAGAGTGTTGAAGTCCTCGATTATTTTTGAAAGAGATTCCATCTGAGGCTCTGGCTTGCCTCCGCCAATAGTTACCGGCACCGGGTCAATTTCGGCGTTCGAGTCAGAGAGTGACAAATTAACCTCTTCCTGTTCGACAATACGGTATTTGTCGAAGTCTATGGATTCGATAAGGCCTTCGGTCCAGTCATCGATTGCCAGTTTCGGCAGTTTCGTTCCCAGATAATAGTAGAAATGGTAGAGCTTTTCCCATTCCTGGCTGATGAACGGCATCACAGCAGCGAGGAAAGGATAAGTACGTACATAACTCTTGATGGCGCTTTTACACTTTATTTGTTGTTCTCCGGAGAGTTCGTCTTTGAATCTGGCAACACAACGGTTGATTATTGCATCAAGGTCCTCACGTGGCGCGGATGTCCAATAGAGTTTGTTGAACTCTAAGACATCTTCATCAGTGTAGATATTGGCATCTTCTACAATTTCGATGAGGTCGTTGAGTTTGTTCGGGTCTGTCTCGTGTGAGAGCGATGTGCCTTTATAATATGTCTGAAATGCACGCTGAATGTCCTCCGGGTCATTGGCGAAGTCCAGGATGAATGTGTCCTTTTTCTTTGGATGACAACGGTTGAGACGCGATAAGGTCTGCACGGCCTTTACATCGGAAAGCTGTTTGTCAACATACATTGTGTGCAGAAGCGGCTGATCATAACCGGTCTGAAATTTGTTGGCCACGACAAGGATACGATACGGGTCTTTTTCTATCTTCTTTTCGATTTCAGATGACGGGAACCCGTTTATTATCGCTTCTGTAACCATCTTTCCACAATATTCCTTTTCTCCTGAGAAAGCGACGATGGCTTTATATGGGCTGTGCATTTCTTCCAGCTGCTTTGTTATGGCATAGTAAAACTCAATGGCGCGGATGATGCTGGAGGTTACGACCATTGCACGCGCCTGACCGCCGACTTTATGCGCGCCGATGACTTTGTCGAGGAAATGATTGACGATGATAAGGGATTTTTCCTTGATAGTCTGAGGCTGACGCTCCACGAATCCTCGCATTTTCTTGGATGCCTGATTCTTGTCAAATTCGGGATCGGCCTCTATTGATTTAATAATCTTATAATAGCTCTTATATGGAGTATAGTTACGCAGTACATCCATAATGAAGCCTTCCTCTATGGCCTGCTTCATTGTGTACTCGTGGAACGGGATGTGTCCTGTTTGACCATCCGGATGCTGGACAGGAGTCCCGAACATCTCCAGGGTTTTGTTCTTCGGTGTGGCGGTGAAGGCGTAATAATTGACATTCGGAGCCATCTTGCGCCCTTTGATGATTTTCAGGATGCGGTCTTCTATGTCTTCTTCCTCGTTCTCAGAGTTGCCGGAAACCACGATGTTCATATCGGCGGACATCGCTCCATTCTGGGAACTGTGTGCTTCATCAATGATGATGGCGAAATTCATGTTTCCCAATGAACCGCCGATGGTGTCCAGAATGAACTGAAACTTGTGGATGGTGGTGATTATTATTTTCTTGCCACCTTGCAAGGCTTCTTTTAATGATGCCGAGTCCTCTGCCCAGGCGACTATGTTGGAGAGACGTTTGAAAGCGGTGATGTTGCCACGTATCTGTTTGTCAAGATTGATGCGGTCCGTAACCACTATGACAGAATCCACGATATTCTCGTCATCCTCGACAAGTGTCACGAGCTGATATGCAAGCCACGTGATGGTGTTGCTCTTGCCGGAACCGGCACTATGCTGAATCAGAAAGCGCTGACCGATTGGATTGGAGCGAGTCTCGAAAAGGAGCTTGCGGACACAATCAAGCTGGTGATAGCGTGGCCATATAACTCGCTTTACCGGTTTCGGCTTGCCCTCTTCTTCTTTTTCTATTACTTGTGCATAATTTTCCAGAATGTCTGCGAGAGAGTCTTTTGTCAGAACTTCCTGCCAAAGGTATTCCGTGAGAATCTTGGATTCTCTCCACGGGTTTCCTGCACCTCCGTTTACCCCTTTGTTGAACGGCAAGAACCAGCTGTCCTTGCCTTTCAGCTCGGAGCACATCATTATCTGCTCGTCATCAATAGCAAAATGGACCGCGCAGCGACGAGGTGCAAAGAGAGGGTCTGTGGCCGGACGGTCATCTTGATATTGTTTTATGGCATTTTTAACAGTCTGCCCTGTGTAATGATTCTTAAGTTCAGCTGTGATTATAGGGAAACCGTTGATGAATATGCAGACATCGAGAGCGTCAAGGGTGTTTTCTGCGGAATGGTGAAGCTGACGTGTGACACTGAAGATGTTCCTCTGGTAAAAGTCTATTGCTGACGGATTCAGTTCTGATGGAATAGGGTAGTATAAGTCGAACAGAAGTCCGTTGAAACGGAATCCTTTGCGTAGCACATTCGTGATTCCGTCAGCTGCGATTTTGTCGGACAGACGGCGAAAGAAATTGCGTCTTTGGCTTTCTGGGCCAAAGCACATAGTCTGCTCCACTTTATCTGGCTGCGTGGAACGGATGAAACGTTCGACACGACCCGGATCGAGAGTGTATTCCCGGTCAAAGTCCGCGGACTGCCCCTGTTCGTAACCGTTATGGTTACGGAGGTATTCCACCATTATGGTCTCAAGACCTTTTTCTGTCATATCCGTGTGCGGCATAGGCTATTGGATTTGCTCGCCTCTGACATCTATCTGTCCGGTTACAACATCGGATATCAGACGCTGTTTATATTCAGTAAGACGGTCGATCTCTGACTCTAAAGATTGAATCATAACCTCAATTTTTTTGATTTTATTATCAACGAAAGATACGATTGCTTTTTGTTCTTCGAGAGGAGGAATCGGCAAATATAGTTTTCGGATACCATTATAGTTGAGGCTTTGTCGTAATCCGCCGCCCATACTATAAAACAATTTCTTAATGTCGAATGAGTGAAGTGTATAATAGAAATACTCAGGTAATATATATATTGTATCAACTTCAACCGCTATATAGGCTGAAGTGATAATCCCAGTTTCCTTTGATAAGCCAACCCTTAAACTTTTGTGGTCGTTTTGCAAATCAGTAAAGCGGAAAACAATATTCCCAGGTTCAATGATTTGGTAGGTGTCAAAAGATGCTGGGAGCAGCCCTTCCGTAGTGTTTATATCTTTATGGACAATCTTTCCGTAACTTAGGGATAGAAGGTTCTGATGATGTATGTCCTTGTTTGATATATAATGTTCGTGAGCGACTTGGAAAAGATACTTCATGTCCCAATGGACAGGTATCTGTCCTATCCACGGAATACCGCTGTCCTTCATCGGGACATCGGGGTTGAGACCTTGCGTGACTACGGAGGCGATTTCTGCTTGCTTTAATTCGTTGAGAGTTTGTAACTCTCTCTCTCTCTCTGGCATTTACAATTTTCAATTAAAGTTATTCTTTTATCAAGGTGGGCGACTATCTTCTCTTGTTCGGCAATAGAGGGAATTAATATAGCCGTTTTCTTTAATATTGATTTATTTATGCTATAAACTTTGACACCGTTAACAAGAGATTGAACTTGACTTTTCCAACAGTTGGATTGGAAAAGGTATGCCCAATAGCGGGAATTTTCTACCATTGTCGGTCGAGCGATTACGATGTGGTACCCGGCGAATAGTGGCTTACTGTAATCATTAAATGCATAGTTTCCAGCACCCGCAATGTCTTCTGACGTGTCTGCGAAAACAAAATCACATTTTCTTAGAAGATTCTGTGGATTGGTGTCTAACCATCTATTGGATACATATCTGATTAGTGAATCGCTTAAAGTTACTCCCAGATTTAATTTGGAATGAACCTGCCCATAACTAATAACGGCTATTCCTTCCTTTGTCAAATCCGCTTTCGTTATAGGGAGCCCTTTGCCAAAAGAGAAATGTTTTCCAAAGCTTTCGATATTCCAATGTTCCGGAATTTCCGGCAACCATTGGATGCCGGTTGGCTTATACTTCTCGTACCTCTTCATACTTTGTCCTCCTTTTCAGCAAGAGCTCGTAAAAGCATCATTCCTTTGGTTGTCAGAAGGTATTTCTGGCGGGGATGCCTCGGCGAATCAGGATACAGCGCTCGTATGAAACCGTCGCCTATTGACGGAGAAAGATAGACTTTCAGGAAATTGTCCCGTCCTTTCAGCCCGATGCTCTCCATCATCTCTTTCACGGACAACTCCTTGTCCCCTATAGTGCGGATCAGGACCTCGATGTTCGGATTATCCGTGTGGAACTTGTCCCGTACTTGTCCTGAACTTGTCCCGAGCTTGTCCTGAACTTGTCCTGCCCCGAAATCCAAGTTCGGCTGTACGCTCCACTCTGGAGAGGGATTGATGTGGAGGTAGCGGTTCCTCAGGTCCCAATGTTCGCCGAGGAGCAGGTTGCGGAAGAAGCGCTCAAGATAGACCGGGGAATAGTCGATGCCTTTCACAAGATTCTTATAGTTTGCCCGCACCAGAGCATTTCGGAAATACCAGGAATGGTCTGCGAAAAGGTCATTGTTGATGTCGAAGCCTACGGAGCGGAGGTATTGAATGGTAAAGACGGCGGTGGTGCGCGTGTTTCCTTCGCAGAATGCGTGGATTTGCCAAATCCCTGAGACAAACCCCGTCAGGTGGGCGATCATTTCATCTCTGGAGATTCCTTTGTAGGAGAATGAGCGTTCCTGTTCGATGTCATATTCCAAGGCCTGGTGCAGATCCTCCCAGTTCAGGTAGCTGACGGACGCGCCTTCCAGCACCCATTCTTTCTTCGAGATGTCATAGTCGCGAATCCGCCCGGCGTGTTTGAATACTCCGTCAAAAATTCTTCGGTGCAGAGATATGATACCGTTCGCGCTGAAATCGAATGTCCCGGAGGACAGGATTTTAGTGATGTTTACCGAGACTTTGTCCGCTTCTTCATTGTCCGCATCTCCTGAATTATGCGTGGTCTTGGAGATATAGTATTGCTTCAGGAGTTCACGGGCTTCATCTATGGTTATGTCGCCTTCGATGTTCCTGCGTGCTGTCTGCTGAAGGTATTCGGATGTCTTCAGCCCATCCACAGCCTGCAGTCCTATTGCGACGCGCCAAGCCTCCGCCCTGTCTTTTTGGGCGGGTTCTCCTTGCCGGATGTACTGGTTGAAGTCAAGATATGTCTGCATTATCTTTCCAATATTTCATTAAGAAGTCCTTCTGTGCTCTTTTCGATGTCCCGTATGTCGGCAGTTATTTCCGCAATGGAACGGAGCTGCACGGGTTTATAGAAGTATTTCGTAAAACTCAGTTCATATCCGATCGTCGGTTCTCCGAAGACTTCTTCCGGCTCGTAGGGGAGAACTTCGTTCTTGTGAAATGCTTCAATGCCACCGGGATAGGTAAATGGAATCTGCTCCACCTCGCCTTTGACTTTAGCCATCTTTGCTTTGCCCTTCTTGTCCTTGATGACATTGCCGCTTTCGTCTTTTGCCGGCTTGAAGAGCTCGACTTCCCAGTAACCGAATTCTTCGTTGGGGAAGATTTTGCTATATTCATTCTCTTCGAACGCCATAAGCAGATCGAGGATCTTCTTGCGGTCATCATCGTTGGTCTCGCAGTTCTTCTCTCCGAGATTCTTGCGCAAAGGCGTTTTGATGGCTGTGGCATCGATGAGTTGGACTTTGCCTTTCCTGCGAGCCTCTTTACGGTTGGTGACAATCCAGATGTAAGTGCCGATGCCTGTATTGTAGAAGTCTTTCTCCGGCATCGCGATGATGGCTTCCAGCATATCATTCTCAATGATGAATCTGCGCAGATTGCTTTCTCCGCCACCGGCATCGCCGGTGAAGAGCGACGATCCGTTATGAACCTCGACAATGCGTGTACCCAGTTTTGTACCGTGCTTCATACGGCTTACATTGTTCGCAAGGAAGAGCATCTGCGGGTCACCGATGCCTGGAATCACATTGAAATCCGGATTATCATCATAGACGAACTTAAAACGAGGGTCGGATATTTTCTTTTTCTCACTATCGGCAAGTCCCCATTTCTTCAGGTCCTCTTTCCAAGGAGTGCCGAACGGGGGATTCGAAATGCAGAAGTCATATGTCTCACCTTTGTGACCGTCTTCCGAAATTGTGGAACCGAATGCTATGTACTGGCGTGATGAACCGTTGAGAATGTAGCTGAAAGAACGGCATTCGCCGGAAATCATAAGGTCGGCTTTGCAGGTGGCGAATGTTTCCGGCTGAAGTTCCTGCCCGAAAATGTTGATGTTGATTTTTCGACCCCGTTCTTTTGCCATCCGCTTCATTTCCTCTTCGCTGATGGTCAGGATGCCGCCGGTACCGCAGGCTCCATCGTAAATGCTGTAGGTGCTATCTTCAATCTGGTCTGCCACAGGGAGTATGGCGAGGTCAGCCAACAGCTTCACGTAGTCTCTTGGTGTGAAGTGCTCTCCGGCTTCGGTGACGTTGTTTTCCTCGTTGAACTTACGAAGAAGTTCCTCAAAGAGGGTTCCCATCATATGATTGTCGAGGGCTGGAAGAATTTCATTTCCTTTTTCGTCCAAGACTGGCTTGATGCTGAGGTTGATGGTGCTGTCGGTGAACTTGTCTATAATCGAACCAAGACGCTCTGCATCAGTAAGGTTATCCACTTGCTGACGAAGACGGAATTTGTCTATGATGTCCTGAACGTCTTTACTGTAGCCGTTAAGGTATTCGATAAAGTTCATCTTCAGGCGCTTAGGATCAACTTCGGCCTTCAGTTTCTTCATCGTAAAATGTGATGTGTTGCAGAAAGGGTAGCCAGTGGTCTGAAATAGAACTGGTTCCTGATTGGAAATGCCGGCAGCATCCAAGGCCTTTTTGCGTTCCAGAACCGCGTCTTTTGTCGGCTCCAGCAGAATATCAAGACGGCGGAGAACCGTCATCGGCATTATGATTTTCTTGTAATCTCCTTTCTCGAACGCGTGTACCAGAACATCATTCGCGATGTTCCAGATGAAAGAGAACAGATGGTTGTATTGCGCTGTATTCATTAGTTTACTGTTATGTTCGGCACCCAAAGATGTCTCATATTAATTTTTGTGTAATTACATTATTTTTCCGAGGTTTCCGAAATAACAAAAATAGTGATTTTTTAGGAGCTTTATGCAGAATATTCATAAAATCAGCTTCAATATTTGATAATGAAATAGTCAGGCGAAAGATTCGGAAATACGAGGAATCCAGGTACGCCGTTTCTGAGTTCTCGTTCCCATAACCGAAAAATTGCCTAAATTTACACCCAAAACAGAAACGCAGATGGAAATCGATGAATTGGAACGTGGCCGGCTGAGGAGCAAAGTGCTGAACTTCCTTAAGGCCAATTATATTGAATATAAGTTGTACGAGCATCCGGCATTGTGCTCGGTGGAGGAGTGTCTGGCGTATTGGGGGAACATTCCTGACGCGACGCATTGCAAGAACCTTTTTCTGCGGAACCATAAGGGGAACAGGCACTACCTTGTGAGTATGGAATGCCATAAGACGCTCGACATCCATAGCCTGGAGCATACGTTGAAGCAGGGAAAACTGTCTTTCGCGTCGGAGGAAAGGATGGTTCGATGCCTTGATCTGCATCCTGGGTCGGTGTCGGCCTTCGGACTTATCAATGACATCGATCCGAAGGATGCGGATCCCAAGGAACTCTTCCCGAACGGTCACCGTGTCAAATATTACATTGACAGCACGTTGCGTACCGCCGACAAGATAAGTTTCCACCCTTGCGAGAACACGGCCAGCGTCGTGATCTCAGGCGCGGACTTCTTGCGTTTCCTGTCAATCTGGGGCGGCGAGGTGGAATGGTTGGAAATATGATGGGGTCCTGACCTCAATTAAATTTCATATTGACCTCCTCTTTCATTATATTTGCCTGATGTGCGACAGATTGTAGAAAGATGAAGATTTTGACGAAACTGATGCAAGGACTTCTGAGGGTGATCTCGGCGCTTCCGCTGGGATTCCATTACGCGTGGGCGGGCTTCTTTGCCTGGCTGCTGCGTGATGTGATGCACTATCGGCGTGATGTCGTGATGATCAACCTCTCCCGCGCTTTCCCTGACAAGAAATACAAGGAACTGAAGCAAATCTCCAATGCCTTCTACAAGCATTTCGGCGAGGTGATAGCCGAGACCATCTGGTTCGGCGGATGCCGCAATCCTGAAAGGCTGCACAGGAAACGTCTGGTTGAATATACCAACCTGGACACCGTGGAGGCCGCGCTTGCCGAGAGCCCCGGGGTTGTTGTCTTGAACAGCCATTTCGGCAACTGGGAACTAACCGGTGGCTGCCTGACTTACGACTACAGGCCGGACTCTGAGCGGTCAAAGATGGAGGCAAATGACATCATCGCCGTTTATAAGCCTTTGAGCAGCAAGATGTGGGACGAGATAATGCGGGTCAACCGCTGCGCTCCGGTTCTGCGTTACGGCTACACCGGTTACGTCAGTTCCGTGAACCTCCTGCGTTTCGCCTTGTCTCACAAGGAGGACAAGAAAATCTACATAATCCCGACCGACCAGTGCCCTTACCGGAACTCTACGGTGAATGACGTTGTGGACTTTATGCACCAGCCGACCCGGACGATGCTCGGCGGCGCGTCGATCGCCCACAAACTGCACTACAGCGTCTTCTATATGAGCCTGATTCCGGTCTCCCGAGGCCACTACGAATGGACCTTCAAGGAAATATGCCGCGACGCCTCGACGATGACCCCTCACTCGATAATGCAGGAATATTACAGCCTGCTTCAGGCCGATCTGGAAAAACACCCGGAGAACTACCTCTGGACGCACAAAAGATGGAAATGACAAAAATTTTATGAATATGAAGAATTACCGCACAGTATCGCTTCTCTGTCTGGCCGCCGCTTTGCTGCCAGAGGGAAGAATCTCGGCCCAGGATCCCGTAGGAACCGTTTCCTACGCCCTTCCTCAGACCACCATCACGATCGAGGTGGAGGCCGTCCGTGAATATTTCTATGCAGGCCCTTACGCCAAGTACGCCCAGAAATATCTTGGCGTTGACGCCCGTCAGGCAGACCAGACCACCTGCACGCTCAGCACGGTCCGTATGACCCCGTACATCGAGGCCGACCAGAATTTCCGCTACTATGTCAATCCGGACAAGGCCACGCAGTCTTTCCTTTCGCTTACCTCCCAGGGACTTATCGCGGTCAATGACGGAAGTTTCGGCGAGAGCGCCGAGTGGAGGTTCACCACGCAGGCCGGGGCTGATTTCAACGGAAAGGGTGTAAGCTCCAACCTTACATCCGAGGCCGCCACGCTTTACCGTGGAGTCAAGGAGGACGCTTCCTACAACCGCATCGCCGTGCAGCAGAATATGGTTGTCCAGAAGTCCCTTGAGCAGAGGGCCAAGGAGGCAGCCGACATGATATTCAATCTTCGTCAGAAAAGGGTTCAGATCGTCACAGGCGACACCGACGCCACTTACAGTGGTGAGGCTATGGGGGCGGCCCTCAAGGAAATCTCCGCTCTGGAGAAGGAATATATGTCCATGTTCATCGGCTACAGCGATTTCCAGACCCAGAAACTCAAATGCGATGTCGTTCCTGTAAAGAACAGAAAGTCTCAGACCTACGTGGCGTTCAGAATCTCAGATACAGACGGAATCGTCTCGGCAGACAATATGTCCGGAAAACCTTACCTTTTGGAGATTGTCCCTCAGCCGATCGGAGAGGCTTCCGGCAAGGGTGCCCAAGCAAAGTCGAATGTGGCCATCTACAGGATTCCGGCCATCTGCACAGTCCGTCTTTCCGATGGAGTGACCTCGTTCCTTCAGGACAGGATGGCCATCTACCAGCTCGGGACCGAGGGCTATTTCCCGCTTTCAAAGTAATCCGGAAAAAATATTCAGCAAACATTAAAGAATACATATTCACATATTAATAGAATAACGCTATGACAATTAAAGATTTGCAGCCAAAGGCCGTTTGGGAGAACTTCTACGGCCTGACAAGGGTTCCTCGTCCTTCAAAGCACGAAGGCAAGGTTCAGGACTATCTCCTGGGCTGGGGAAAAGAACACGGTGTTGACGTGAAGAAGGACGACACCGGCAACATCATATTCACAGTTCCGGCCACTCCAGGCTACGAGAACCGCAAGGGAGTGATAATGCAGGCCCACATGGACATGGTTCCGCAGAAGACCGCTGACACGAAGCACGACTTCCTCACTGATCCTATCGAGACCGAGATAGACGGGGAGTGGGTGACCGCGAAGGGAACTACCCTCGGAGCCGACAACGGAATCGGAGTCGCTCTCGCTCTTTCCGTTCTTCAGGACAAGACTTTGAGGCACGGCCCGCTTGAGGCTCTCATCACCTACGATGAGGAGACCGGCATGACCGGAGCCAACTCGCTCAAGGCCGGAATATTAAAGGGAGACATTCTTCTGAACCTTGACTCTGAGGAGGAAGGCGAGCTTTGCACCGGTTGCGCCGGTGGAGTTGACGGCGCGGCTGACTTCGCTTACAGAACATATAAGACTCCTGAAGGATTCGTCGGCTACAAGATCACCGTCAAGGGACTCAAGGGCGGACACTCCGGAATGGACATTTCCCTCTTCAGGGGCAACGCCAACAAGATCATCTGCCGTCTTCTCGAAGCCGTAATCTCTGAATATGACGTGAAGGTCGCGTCCATCACCGGTGGATCCCTCCGCAACGCCATCCCGTTCGAGGCCGAGGCCGAGATTCTCGTCCCGTCAGCGGACTCCCGTAAGGTCAAGGCTCTCGTTGAGAAGAAGTTCGAGGAGTCCAAGTTCGAGTACCAGTACTCAGACCCGGAGATGATTCTCATCTATGAGAAGCAGAGCGCTCCGGCTGCCCGTTACATCAGCCCTAAGGTGATCGGCAAGGCTGTCAAGGCCATCCTTGCCTGCCCTCACGGAGTCCAGAGGATGAGCGACACTCTTCCTGGCCTGACCGAGACCTCTACCAATATGGCTATCGTCCGCACCCAGAAGGGACATCTCACGGTTCACTCCTTGACCCGCAGCTCGATCGACGCGGCCAAGATGTATCTCGCCGACTCGATCCGTTACGTATTTGAGCTCGCCGGCGCGAAATATTCGACATCAGGCGCTTACAGCGGTTGGGCTCCGAAACTCGGCACTCCGATGATCAAGGTTCTGGAGGACACCTTCAAGAGCCTCTTCGGAAAGGAACTCAAGATCACGGCCACCCACGGAGGACTTGAGTGCGCCATTATGGGAGCCAAGTATCCGAACTGGGAGATGGTTTCCATAGGACCTACCATCCTCTATCCTCACTCTCCGGACGAGCGCGTGAACATCGCTTCCGTCGCCGAGACCTGGAAGTTCCTCGTCGCCGTGCTTGAGAATATTCCTGAAAAGTAATTTGTCTTGACCTCTAATTTGCGAAAGTTGAGATAATTGACTATATTTGCAGTCCTTTTGGGTTGGCATACGTCCCCGAAAGGACTGCAATTTATTTATTATTAAACAATTAAGTCAAATGTTAAAACAGTACGAGACCGTTTTCATCGCAACTCCCGTTTTGTCTGAACAACAGATGAAGGAAGCGGTTGCCAAGTACACAAAACTGATCGCCGACAATGGTGGCGAGGTAGTGTACGAGGAGGACTGGGGACTTCGTCAGCTGGCATATCCAATCCAGCACAAGACCTCAGGATTCTATTATCTTATCCAGTTCAAGGCTGAGCCAAGCTTCATCGCCACCCTTGAGACCCAGTATTTCCGTGATGAGAGGATCATCAGGTTCCTTACCGTGGCTCTTGACAAGCACGCCGAGGCTTACGCCGCGAAGAGAAGGGAGAACAGGAACAAGCCTGCCGCTCCTAAGGCTGAGGAGACTCCTGCCGAGGCTCCGGTAGCCGCTGAAGAGAAAACAGAGGAAAACGCATAATCAAGGAGGAATGAATTATGGCACAGAATGACGCACAGAACGCAGGAATCCGCTATCTCAATCCTCCTACAGTAGAGGTTAGGAAGAAGAAGTACTGCCGTTTCAAGAAGGCAGGTATCAAGTATGTTGATTACAAGGACGCTGAGTTCCTTAAGAAGTTCCTCAACGAGCAGGGTAAGATTCTCCCTCGCCGTATCACCGGTACTTCTCTGAAGTTCCAGAGGAAAGTCGCTCAGGCAGTGAAGAGGGCTCGTTCCCTTGCTCTGCTTCCTTATGTAACTGACCTTCTTAAATAATAGGAGAGCGAGATTATGAAGATCATTTTGAAGAAAGAAGTTGCCAATCTCGGCGAGGCCGGAGATGTGGTAGAGGTAAAGTCAGGTTACGGCCGCAACTACCTTATCCCTCAGGGATTCGCTTGCGCCGCCACTCAGTCCGCTCTTAAGCAGCTTGAGGAGACAAAGCGCCAGAGGGCTCACAAAGAGGCCAAGCTTATCGCTGACGCCGAGGCTCTCGCAGCCAAGATCGAGGCCACACCTGTCAAGGTGGCCGTAAAGGTCAGCGAGTCCGGCAAGATCTACGGTTCTGTCACTACAGCTCAGATCGAAGAGGCTCTCAAGGCCGCTGGTGTAGAGGTTGACAAGAAGAACATCACCCTCGGTGAGATCAAGACCGTAGGCGAGTACGAAGGCACTGTCAAGTGCTACAAGGCTGTCAAGGCCACCGTAAAGGTAACCGTTGAGGCCGAGGCCTAATCCCAAGTTTATGTGAAGCCGATTTTGGCTGACAATATTTTAGACCGCAGATTTCCTGCGGTCTTTTTTCGTCTCTCTTTAGCAACGAAATCACGTTAAAATGTTGCCACGGATCTCTTCTTAACCTTCTCGGGCAACGCTCGGGGCCCAGAAAGCGCAGAGTTGCACAAAATTGCTTCCGTCGCATTGCTTTTTATCTCTGACGGGGGCATATATATCGCAAAATGTTCTCGACGAGGTGGTACTTATCTTTGAGAAACAGTCTCGATTGACTAACAATGTGTTACAAATTATTGCTAGTCATGGCAGGAGAGCAACGTTTTGTAACTTATTTATTAATAGGATTTTATCAATTATAGCCGTGTGAGAGACGTCTCTGAACGGTAACGATTTATGGCGTTTTTGTTGCTTAAGAGGTATTTCATGCTCTTTTCGGCAACGTTTTGTGGGTGAAGTGTTACCCAGGAGTGCGAGTTCAAAGAATGATGGCATATTCATAGATGCGAAGGGCAATGGAGGCGGAATATTCCGGCACTTGAATATTCATTAGCATATTCATTAACCTTTAGAGGAAAGGTTGGAGTTGAAAGGAAATTTTTTTTACTTTTGTTTGGACAAACTGCCATGATGGAATCGTTTGTCTGCTTGCTTTCCAGGCAGGCGTGACCAGGATTATTAACACGTTAATGAAGATTAGTTCTTGAATATGAAAGAATACATCATCGCCCTGGATCAGGGCACGAGCTCGTCAAGAGCCATTGTTTTCAATAAGAGGGGCGAGGCTATGGCTGTTCGCCAGAAGGAATTCACACAGCATTTCCCGAAGCCGGGGATGGTGGAGCACGATCCGATGGAGATCTGGGCCACCGAATATGCGATGATGACTGAGGCGGTCACATCGCTTGGACTTGGGGGAGCGGACATCGCCGCCATCGGAATCACCAACCAGCGCGAGACCACTATCGTGTGGGACGCCGAGACAGGAAAACCTGTTTATAATGCCATCGTGTGGCAGGATAGAAGGACTTCTGAATATTGCGACTCGCTCAAGGCCGTGGGAGTGACGGATATGATCCGCCGCAAGACCGGCCTCATCATCGACGCTTATTTCTCCGGAACGAAGATACGCTGGATCCTTGAGAATGTACCGGGAGCCCGTGAGCGTGCCGAGCAGGGAAAGCTTCGCTTCGGTACAGTGGACAGTTGGCTGGTGTGGAACCTGACCGGCGGACACGAACACATCACGGACGTGAGCAACGCCTCCCGTACGATGCTGTTCAACATCAACACACTGGAATGGGATGAAGAACTTCTTGATCTTATGAATATTCCCGCATCGATGATGCCGCAGGTCAAATCCTCATCGGAAGTTTATGGAGAGACTGATCTTTTAGGCGGAAACGTTCCTGTCGCGGGAATAGCCGGTGACCAGCAGGCCGCCCTGTTCGGTCAGATGTGCACCGAGCCGGGATCCGTCAAGAACACTTACGGCACAGGTTGTTTCTTGCTGATGAACACAGGTGAGAAGCCGATAATGTCTAAGAACAACCTTCTCGCCACCATCGCGTGGAAGATCGGCGACAAGGTGAACTATGCCCTTGAAGGGTCTATATTCGTTGCCGGCTCTGTCGTTCAATGGCTTCGTGACGGCCTTGGAATCATCAAGAGTTCATCTGAGGTTGAGACTCTTGCGGCCTCTGTACCGGACAATGGTGGAGTCTATATGGTGCCTGCGTTGACGGGACTTGGTGCTCCGTACTGGGATCAGTATGCTAAAGGCGGGATATTCGGAATAACCCGTGGAACCACGGCGGCACACATCGCCAGAGCGGCTCTTGAAGGCATCGCATTCCAGACAATGGACATTGTCTCGGCTATGGAGAAGGATTCCGGAATCCATCTCGGGGAATTAAAAGTGGATGGCGGCGCGTCCCGCAACAACCTTATGATGCAGTTCCAGTCCGACATCCTTGGCGCCAAAGTCATAAGGCCTAAAGTGACCGAGACGACGGCTCTCGGTGCGGCTTACCTTGCCGGGCTGGCTGTCGGCTTCTGGGAGAGCCTTGATGATGTGAAGAAGCAATGGGAGGCAGACAGCGTCTTCACTCCTTCGATGGATGAGGATGCCGTCAAGGCGGCCAAAGCCGGATGGGCCGACGCTATCGGACGAACATTAACCAAGAAGTAGTGAATATTATGAATCCATATTTCGCCGAGTTTCTCGGCACACTTGTACTAATCCTTATGGGTGACGGAGTCTGCGCCTGCTCCAGTCTTGAGAAATCCAAAGGCAAGGGCGCCGGTTGGGTAGTGATAACCTTGGCGTGGGGCTTTGCCGTGATGTGCGGAGTTTTCATTGCGGGACCATATTCAGGTGCGCATCTCAATCCTGCCGTGGCAATCGGTCTGGCGGTGGCGGGCTCGTTCCCTTGGGCTTCGGCTCTTGGCTACATCATCGCCCAGATGCTCGGTGGCTTCTGCGGCGCCGCCCTTGTTTGGGCTTTCTATAAAGACCATTTTGATGCTACGGACGATCCGGACACGAAACTCGGTACATTCTGCACGATGCCGGCCATCTACAATCCGGCGAGGAACTTCTTCTGCGAGTTCGTCGGAACCTGGCTGCTGGTGTTCTGCATCCTGATGTTCTCCGTTAGTGGCAACACCTCGGAAGTCGGCCTTGGCGCGAGCGGCTCGTTCCCTGTCACAATGCTCATTATGGCGATCGGTATGTCCCTTGGAGGTGCGACAGGCTACGCGATCAATCCGGCAAGGGATCTTGCCCCGCGTATCGCCCATGCCGTTCTTCCTTTCAAGAGCCCTAAGCGTGACAGCGGCTGGAACTACAGCTGGGTTCCTGTCCTCGGCCCGATCGCCGGAGCCGCGTTCGCCGCTCTGTGTTTTATCTTGATATTCTGACGTTATATGGTTGGTGAGCCTGCGGTGCACTGAGCTGCCGAAGTGTCGAACCTACCGTATAAACAGCTTCTAAACATTAGGTCATATTATGAGACAACATATTCATAAATTGTTTTGTCTGGCGGCAATGGTTATGCTCGCGTCCGCCATGGCTCCGGACGCTTCCGCGCAGCAGGCGCTTTGGAGCGGGGCGCAGGTGGTGTCCCCTCAAATCAATGAAGACAACACGGTGACTTTCAGGTACTCCGGCTCTAATGTCATAAGGGTCCAGGTGACCGGCGACTTTCTGCCGCCACAGAAAATCAGCACTCCGAACGGCGAGTTCGAGGTTCCGGGCATCGCTGAACTGACACAGAATCAGAACGGTGTCTGGGAATATACCAGCGCCCCTCTTGAGCCGGAGCTTTACAGCTACTCCTTCATAGTGAACGGCCAGCGTATGAACGACCCGTCGAATGTCTATCAGATAAGGGATGTGGCCACGGTCACGAGCATATCCATTGTCGGCGGCGGACAGGCTGACCTTTACAAAGTCAGTGACGTGCCGCACGGGACGGTGTCAAAGGTTTGGTATGGCAGCCCTTCGCTTGGAATGAGGCGCAGGATGACGGTCTATACTCCGGCCGGCTATGAGGAAAGCGGCAGGATCAGATACCCTGTGCTTTATCTTTTGCACGGAATGGGTGGGGACGAGCAGGCGTGGATGGAGCTCGGCCGCGCCTCCCAAATCCTTGACAACCTCATCGCGCAAGGCAAGGCGAAGCCGATGATCGTGGTGATGCCGAACGGCAACGCCTCGCAGGAGGCCGCCCCGGGCGAGACTTCCAACGGCCTCGTCCAGCCACAGTTCAACCTTCCGAAGACAATGGACGGCACCTACGAAACCTCCTTCCCTGAAATCATTGAATATGTTGACTCCCACTATCGTACAATCCGCAAAAAGGAGGGACGAGCGATAGCCGGACTGTCGATGGGCGGGTTCCATTCCCTCCACATCTCAAAGGAATATCCCGGCACATTCTCGTACATAGGCCTGTTCTCCGCCGCCATATTCCCGGAAAAGGACTCTCCTGTCTATGAGGACTTTGACGGCAAACTGGCGAGGCTTTTCGCCACCAAACCATCACTTTTCTGGATCGGCATCGGAAAGGATGACTTTCTCTACCAGGCCAACTCCGACTTCCGCAAGAAACTCGATGACGCTGGTTATGACTATTCCTACGTAGAGTCCGACGGCGGCCACATCTGGCGCAACTGGCGCATCTACCTCAGCCGGTTCGTCCCGCTGCTGTTCAAATGACAAACCATCTTGAAGTGAATCATGCCTATGGACTCAGCCATAGAAATCAGGCTGAGCCTCTATATTGCTGAAATGTAACAAACAACGAATATGAGCGCACTTTCGATACTGTATATAGTTCTCCCGATCCTTGCTGTTTCCCTTTGCCATGCGTTAGAGGTGGTGTTTACCGCCAGACGGTGGGCATCACATCATAGCGCTTCCTCGGATGAGGCGCACCAAAGTTTAGTGAATATCCTCTTCCGCCTTTCCGGAATGAATATGTCAGCGTTAGTCATTGCCGCTGTTGTTGGTTTCCTTGCTGTTCTCCTCTCAACCACCGCATTGTTCGTAGGCGGCTTATGGACCGAACGCATCTGGGCGACAATCTTTATGGCATATTCAGTGTGCACCCTGATCAACATCGTGCGCGCTGTAACCCTCAAAGGCTATGTTCCTGGACTTGTGACCAGCATTATCTCCGTCCCTCTCATCGCGTACGCGGCATATTCCTTATCCCTCGTCTGGCCCTGGTGGGAAATGATGCTCTTCGCCATTCTCGGCCTTGTCCTCGCTGTAGCTTGTCATTTCATCGCTCAGCGTATAGGGCGGTATTCAACCACTATTTCTGCATAACTGTGAGAAGGTCATCGTAGCTCTTAACACAGTCGTAACGGACATCGGCACCACTCAAGTTATTGAAAAGAGCTCTGGCGCAGTTTATCTTTGCCGTCTCAATCGGCCTGAGTTCCATAGTGCTCATATCCCCTTTGGTCTCTGCGATGAAGAAAACGTGCTTCACTGTTCCCTCGTTGAACGCTATCGCCCAATCCGGTGAGTAATTTCCGACAGGAGTCGGAATCTGGAAACCACGTGGAAGCTTCGCATAGACGCAGACCTCAGTGGCCTGGTCAAGTGATCTTGCGAACTTTTTCTCATTGTTGTCGTCAGCGATGCCGTCAGTGAAGACATAGTCTTGAATGCTCTTTGCCGCCCTGTATGCCTTGCCTACGTCCTGACTGCGTTTCTCTTTTGTGAATATGTCACTGTTGTAGGTCTCCTCAAGTTTGTCATACTGGATATGCTCCACAATGATTGTCGCCTTCTCCTCCTTTATCAACTTGCTGACCTTGGTGATGAACTCTTCCGGATTGTTCCGGAACAATGACAGTTTCTTTGGACAGAGACCACGGAGAATCGCCGCGGCGGTCTTTCTGGTCAGTGTGCTCCTCTTTGCGATTTCACCGACAAGATCGTATGGAACGGTTGATGTGCTGACGGTCGTTATGCTTTTTGTCGTGGTCTGTTCTCCATCGAAACTGTCCACGTCCTTTTGATTTCCAATGGTCATCACGTACTTTAGCTCCGAGACGAACAGATTTGAGTCAATTGAGCGTATGGCGTGATCAATAAGTTCCTTACTGTCATAGTGAACGGTATAGACGTACTTATGGTTAATCAGTTTCCAAAGTTTCTGGAACTCTTTCCTGCCGAAATTGGAATTTAGAGCGTTGTCCGGAGTCTTCGTGGCGTAACCGTTCTCAACCATATTCGTAAGTTCTACTTTTTCATCGTAGATGGACTGAATCAGTTTGTGTATCTCTTTTTCCACAGGCAGAAGAGCAGGGAACATCGGTTGAAAGGCTCCTTTTTTCTGATCATCCTTGTATTTCCGGGTGATGTTGTTATTCGCATCAATATACTGGCATCCAAGAAGATATCCGACAATCATCATCGCATCCTGTCCGTTAAGAGTCTGTTTGCCTCCGTCAGCACGGGTGACAACTTTCCCTTCAAAGAATGTGATGTCCGCTTTTGTCGGCCTTTCACGAAGCGATTCCTTGGTCTCTTTCTGAAGTCCGCCCACGAAATCCGTGTAACTTTCGTTGGCAATGACGGTCAGTTTGTTAACCTCTTGAATATCCTCACCGAGTTCCTGATAGTCCATCCTGTTACCCTGCTGATTCACGCATATACGCAGGCCACGTCCGACTTCCTGTCTCTTGGCTACCGCCGAGTTCGCGTGACGGAGTGTGCAGATCTGGAACACATTTGGATTGTCCCATCCTTCACGGAGCGCGGAGTGTGAGAATATGAACCGGCAAGGTTCCTCAAAACTCAACAGCCGCTCCTTGTTCTTAAGGATCAGATCGTATGCTGAGATGTCATCGGACATATCACTGCCTCTCTTTGTCTCACTGTCAATGCTGTGCCCGGTCTTCTTGTCAATGGAAAAATAACCTCTGTGCACCTGTGAGACATCAAAACGCCTAAGATACTGTTGATAAGAATCATCGAAGAGTGAAATGTTCTCATTCAGATAGTTAGTATATTCCTCCTCAAAGATATTCCAGAATTTCCCTTTGACTTCCTCACCGGCCTCATTGTAGCTTTTGTAATTCGCCACTTCGTCAAGGAAGAAGAGTGACAGAGTCTTGATTCCTTTGCTGAACAGTTCCTTTTCCTTCTCAAAGTGTGAGGCTATAGTCTCGCGGATCTGTACTCTTTGCATAGTCTCCTGGCTGCTGTCACCATAGACTTCACCTTTGTGGAGAGTGACACCATTGGAGAAAGAGACTGAATCATTGTAGGCGTTGATATCGGAAATGGTGAACCCTTCGTATTCGCGAAGCCCTGACACCGCATGTAGGCTGTCGTGGAGATCAAACTTTCGGGATTCCTTCCTTATTCCGGCCGCTCCTTTGACCTCCAGTTCAATCTTCGCCACCGGCGGCTTGTTCTTCGACAGGATAATGCTGTCAAGGTACAGGTAGGAACTTGTCCCTTTCAGATTCTTCACCTCGAAGCCTTTCACCTGGATTTTCTTGACAAGTTTCTGTTTGTAGGCATCAAGCGCGTCAAGAGCGTAGATGCAGTTATGGTTGGTCTTATGCGTAGCGGAATAATACAGTACAAACAATGGCTTGAATCTCCTCAACGCTGTCTGCGTGGCGGTGCCTTCCATCTTCTGAGGTTCGTCCATAATGATGATCGGCCTGTTGGCGGCGATCACATCAATTGGCTTCCTGCTTCCGAAATCATCTCTTTCAGAATATATGATGCGGCTTTCCTTGTTCTTTGCCCCCTCTTTCAGTGACGACGCGAATGCCTGGGTGTTGATGATCATAACATTGATGCTGGCATCGCTTGAAAAAGAGTCGAGTTGCTGAAGGTTGGAACTATTATAAATGAAATATCTTGCCTTTTTGCCATAATACTCCATAAAATGATCCTCAAGCATCTTGAAACTCTTGGCTACACCCTCTCTGATAGCGATGCTCGGCACTACGACAATGAACTTGCTCCAACCGTAACGCCTGTTCAGCTCGAACATCGTTTTGATGTAAACGTATGTCTTTCCGGTTCCGGTTTCCATTTCTATGTCAAGGCCGACTTTTCCGAGATCGTGCGATAGAGCCTTGGACAGAGGAATACTATTGGATTCCTGAATATTACGGATGTTGGCAAGCATATTCTGGTCGGACAGTTCTACGTCGGCGTTTCTGAAGCCGGCATAGTCATCTTCATAAGTGATCCTTCCGGCATCATTCTTTCCTAAATCCCTGCGGTATAAGAATCCTCCTTGTGTTGGCTGTCCGGCAAAAACCGCCACTGTGCTTTCCACGGCGTCCGTCTGGTACTGTTGTATCTTGAAGTTGAATTTCATCTTCTTTTCTGATTATTTCAATATAATCCAAATACCTCGTGTTGTCCCTTGGCGTTTCAGTACCCCAGATTCCTGCAAATCTTTAAGTATCTCTCTGGCTCTACGGTCACTAATATTTAGTCTATCAGATAATTCCTTTCTGGAAATTGATGGATTTGACTTTATGAGAAATAATAATTGACTATTCAAATCAATTTGGATCGCATTTGGATCATTTGGATCATTTGGATCACTTGACACAAGTGGATTCGCTATGAGGCTGACCCTGAACATAAAATCATCCTGTTTGAAAATAGGATTTGGCCATCCGCCTTCTTCCAATTCCCTATACATTCTGTCAATACCCTCCCCAAACTCACGAATGAATTCATATTCTTTCATAAATGAGGCAATCTTAGGATTTCGTGAGAAATGAGTTGTCCGCATATTATGCAGCCGGACTCTTCCGGGAAGGATTCCTGGGCTTTCCACCGTGAAATGATTGTCAAACAACTTTACTTGAATGTCCGTCCCGAGGATGGAATAGTCTCTATGTGCAACCGCATTCACGATTAGTTCAGTCCAACAAAATTCCGGATATTCGGGTTTTGTCACGAACAGAGCGTTTGAGGCAAGATAAGTCCTCTCTTTTATTTGCGTCTTTACATAAGCTATGGCAGATTGAGTCATTTCGAGGATCCTTCCTTTGAATGTAACGTCTTTGACAACATTCATTTCGCGGCCAACTTTCTCCTCGTTGCCATCATATCTGATAAACCGTATGTGGGCACGTTGAAAGAAACGCTGTGGATTCTTGCCGAAGAGGAGGATAGCAGCCCCACTTACTTGTTCTTTCCCATCCTTTACGATAATATAATCTCCATTTGAACGCAAAAATGATAAAGCATCTCTCTTATAACCAATCCTTTTACAATAACTTGAAACGAAGTCCAAGTCAATATCGTCAACAGTCGCACGAGGAACAGGATAATCTTCAAAGTATTGGACTCCCTTAGCCAACATTATCTGCATTCTGTCATCGAAGGACAACTTTTTTGATTTGTCACCAACCCTATAGTAAGAATCATCAGCTGTTGTTGAGTGCATAGAGGAGCTTTGCTCAACATCGAGTATCAGAATATGATTTTCTTTTCCTTCCTTGTCTGTACACGCGATTCTTTGCGGATGCACATTTATGGAAGGTATGCAATAATCAAACGGTACACGTAACAAGTCGTTAATATGGGTGCTATACCTATCTATGCCTGACACACTTCCATCGTCTTCAATACCGATAGCAATGGTTCCACCATCGGCATTGGCCATTGCAACCATAATGACTGCCAATGCTTTAGGCTCTATTCGTGCACTTTTCCTGTCAAAAGTCTGACCTTCCGGAAGAGTTCTGTAATCTTCTATTGTTTTCATAATCCGTTAAATTACAAAATTCTTCTGATGGTGTCTTTGCTGTAGGCGTTGAAAATCTGCTCGAAGTTATCTGCGACCTGGTCGGAGGAGAGGGAACTGTCGCGCATAATGAAATAGAGCGGCTTGCGTTTGGCGACTTCTGTGATCACGGTCTCGTTTACGTTCTCATCGAAGCAGGCGATCAAGTAATCATCATTCACGCTGAACACTTCCTTACCGGCAATGGTTTTCCTCTCGATTTTTGCGGAGAGTGGAAGGTTGTACTCAAGCATCACCTGGAAGAGGAGGTCTTCCGGTGTGCGGTCAGGCTTCACGTTATCATCGAAGAGTGTGGCGGCGGAAGAATCCTCAGGAGTGTAATAGACATCCTGCATATTTGATGTGTCAAGCTTCAGGACACGGAAACCCACATCGAGGCGTGTCGGTTCGGACTCTTTGTCAAACAATCCATTCTCGGCTTTCTTGGTCGCCAGCTCCTCCAGAATCTTCTTCCCTGCTCTGCGGATGCGTTCCTTGCCGATTTCGCAGATAGTACCGTAACCCTGATCCTTTTTCTTGTCGCTAACTTTCTCTGGTAGTTGCACAAGAATGAATTTTCTGTCAGTACCCTTTTCTAAATTGGTTTTCATCAATGCGTGAGCTGTAGTGGCGCTTCCGGAGAAGAAATCCAGAACTATGGAATCATCCTTCAAATTGGCAAGAGTGATCAGACGTTGAAGCAGGCGAACGGGTTTAGGACCATCAAATACTCCTTTGTCTCCAAATAACGACACTACCTCTTGTGCTCCTTCTTGACTATGCCCTACATCCTTGTAAAACAGGATAGACGTAGGAGCCATCCCGTCAAATTTCAGTTCTGATAAAAAACGTTTTATACGGGGTGTGTTGTCCCCATTAGGACCGAACCATATTCTGTTATCCTGGAGTCTCTCGAAAAATGCTTTTTTCGAGAGACTCCAGCAGCGTCCTGCTGGAGGCTCTATAATTTTTCCTGACGGGGTTGTTATAGGGTAATCGCACGCGGCATTGTATGTCTTAACAGAAATGTCACTTGACATCCACACTCCACGAGGATCATTATCCGGATTTGAATATCTGGCATTTGCTTCAGCTGTTCTGTCCAAACGGCCAATTACAAAGCTGTCAATATTCCTTGTGAACATTAAGACATAATCGTGGCTGTTGGATACAAAGCGTGCATCATTCTTTGGAGAGAATGCTCTTTCCCATATCAGTTGCGCGATGAAATTTCTTTCCCCAAACACCTCATCGCAAACCTTCCGAAGATTCTCCACCTCATTGTCATCAATCGAAATGAATATAACACCGTCCTCTGTCAGCAAATCTCTGGCAACTTTCAGCCTTGGGTAGATCATGTTCAGCCAGTCCGTGTGGAACCTGCCGTTGCTTTCGGAGTTGACCTCGTAGTTCTGCAGGATCATATTCCCGTCTTCATCGAACATCCCGCTCTTGTCTCTGAACTCGCCGGCGGTCTGGCTGAAGTCATCCTCATAGACAAAGTCGTTGCCAGTGTTGTACGGCGGATCGATGTAGATCATCTTGACCTTTCCAAGATAGTCCTCCCGAAGAAGTTTGAGCACCTCAAGGTTGTCACCCTCAATGTAGAGATTCCCGGTGTTGTCGAAGTCCACGCTGCTCTCTCTGTCCGGCCGGAGAGTCATATTGCTCGGAGTGTTGGCGATCCGCATAGCCTCACGCTTCCCCGGCCATGTGAACTGATACCTCTCCTGGGTCCCCTCGACAATGTCCTTTGACAATTCTACCCTAAGTTTGTCAAAATCAATAGCGTGTTCCAGTCTGCCATTTTCCCCAACCCTCTCTGTCAGACAATTCGGAAACAACTTTCCAATTTTCCCAACATTGACATCCACGATGTCTTGTGTATGCATTTTTAATCTATCCATAGATTTTTCGATATCAAATTTACCTTAAATATAATAAAATGATTCTGTTTCAGTGTTATGTTATTTGATTTTTGATGCTCGGTTTTTTGAGGCTATCGGGTGAAATATCGGTTATATTGCACCCGTAGGGTCAGATATTCGTTGTTTGGGGTGTGAAGAGTGGCTATTCTCACCCGAGAATATTCCAGAAGGGAATTTTGCTGTAGGAATATGATGTCTTAGCATTGGTCGGACGTGGAACTTCAGAATGTTTTTCGTAAGTTTACGGAAAATTGTATGAGATAATGAATATCGTGCGTAAGATTTCCGTGATTGTGGCTGCCGCTATCTGCATTGCGGTCACGGCGTGCTCCGTGAAAACAGTTGAGGTTCCTTTCGATCCTAATGTCGAGGACTACACTCCGATTGTTGTTGAAATCCTGAAGTCACATCCTGAGGGCAATCTTAAAATCCGTTTCGGAAAAGGGCTATATCCGTTCTACCCGGAGCAGGGGGCGCGGGAGTTCCTGACGCTCTCGAACAACGACAGCGGTGACAAGCGCATAGCCTTCCTGATCAAGGACATGAGGAATGTCACGATCGAAGGCAACGGCTCCGACTTCATGTTCCACGGGTGCATGGTGCCGTTCGCCGTCAAGGGGTCGTCCAATGTCACCATCAAGGGTGTGTCGGTCGATTACGACTATCCTTGGACTTTCGAAGGGACGGTTCTCTCCAGCGATCCGGTCAGCAGAAGCTTCACTGTCAAGGTCTTCCCGGACACCAAGTACCGTATCGAAGGCGACAGGCTTTTCTTCGGAGGCTATGACTGGGAGTATCCGATGGGGGAGAGCATTCTGTTTGACCCGAAGACCCACAGGCCGTTCTTCGACACATGCGCTTACGACCACGGCTATTGGTCCGGTGAGATGGGAGCACGGGAGATAGGTGAAGGCATCATCGAATTCACACGCCTCAGTGCGAGGGACGTTCCTCCGGTCGGAAGCGTTTGGGACGACAAAGGGCCTACAGGACTTAACAGACGTTTCCCGGCGATGGCAGTGCTGTCATCAAAGAATATAAACATAGAGGATGTCCACATCTACCGGAGCGGCGGGATGGGACTGATCGCTGAATATTCAGAGAATATCACGGTGAAAGGTTTCTCGACGGCCGCTCACGAAGGTTCTCCGAGGATGGTCACCACTTCCGCTGACGCGACCCACTTTGTCAGCTGCAACGGAAAGATTACGATAGAGAACAGCCTGTTTGAGAGTATGCTTGACGATGCCGCGAACATCCACGGCATCTACATGCTTGTGGATTCTGTGCTGTCATCTAATACTTTACGGGCTCATTTCGGCCATTTCCAGCAGGTGGGGGACCAGTTCGCCGACGAGGGTGACGTGATCAGCTTTGTGGACAAGTCCAATCTTCGTCCGGTCGGCTCCGGCAGGATCAGGAGCATCGACAAGTCCGACCTCAAGGCCTACATCATAGAGACCGATTTCGATCTTGGCGGAGTCGCGGATCCGATGAACATAGCCCTTGAGAACATCTCCAGAGGAGCGGATGTCACGATCCGGAACTGCACCGTTCGCTACAACAGGGCCAGAAGCCTTCTGCTCTCGACCTATGGCGACGTGCTTGTGGAGGACTGTGATTTCGCCTCGCAGATGTCCGGAATCTGTGTCAGCGGCGACGCCAACTTCTGGTACGAGTCCGGAAGGACAAAGAACATCGTGATTAGAAACAACAAGTTCACGGATCTGGCCATCGGCGCGAACGGCCCGCAGGCCATCCTCCAGATCGATCCCGAGATCCCGACCAAGACAAGGGGCAACGACTTCCACTACCACAACAGCGTGACTTTCACCGGCAACATCGTGGAAACCTTTGACAGCCAGATCATCTATGCCAGAAGCGTCGGAACGCTCGACATCTCTGACAACATATTCATTGATTCCAAGTCTTATGCGCCGCTGTTCCCTGGGCAGCCCGTGATCGACGTGCAGTTCTGCGGCGATGTGACCATCAAAGACAATGATTTCTCAAAGTGGAAGCCGGACGCTGAGATCAGCATCCACGACTGTGTCAAGGTCGAGAATGACTCCGGCCTTCCTGTAATCGACAAACCGAATCCTTACCGCGAGCGGAATTGGTAAGGATCCGGTTTCTATGTGATGTCCTTTCTCAAAGGCTATTTCTGAGAAGAGGCCTTGTCTTCGGGTTTGTTTTCAGAGTCCTGTGAAGCGCCTTCGCCAGTTTTCTGCGCCCCTTCCTTGTACTTGAAGCGGCGGATCTTGTGCGTGGCGGTCTTGTCGAACTCCTCTTTCATCGCCTCGACCTCGCCGATCTTGGACTGCTTGCTGACGTGCTTGTTGACATATTCAAGAACAGCCTCCTTCATTGACTGGAGGTTGTCGAAGAACTTGTCCTCGCGCTCCTGGTTCCAGTCAAGGACGTTGTCGTCGAACTTGACGAGGGCAACCAGCTTGCCGTTCCTCTCGACCACAAGGGACTCATTCACACCGTTGAACGTGTTGATCACCTGTTCGATCTCCTCCGGGTAGATGTTCTCGCCGGAAGGCCCCACGATCATGTTCCCGAGCCTTCCCTTGATGTAATAGCGTCCTTTGGAATCCTTGCAGGCAAGGTCGTTGGTGCGGAACCAGCCGTCGTCGGTCAGCACGGAGCGGGTCCTTTCCGGGTCGCGGTAGTAGCCCAGCATCACGTTGTCACCCTTGGCGACAATCTCGCCCTCGCCCGTCTCCGGGTTCACGTTCTGGAGTTTGACCTCCACGTTGTAGGCCGGCACGCCGATCGACCCGACCACTGTCTTGCCCACGCAGGCGTTCGTGATCAGCGGAGCCGTCTCAGTCAGGCCGTAGCCGATCGCATAGGGGAATCCGGCCTTGTTGAGGAAATCCTCCACGGTTGAGTCCAGCTTCGAGCCGCCGATTCCGAAGAACTTCAGCTTGCCACCGAAGGACGCGTAGAGTTTCTTCCCGATGAGCCAGTATAGGAGTCTCGGCGTGTGTCCCTTCATCCAGGAAAGCACGCGGCTCTTCTCCACCGTCGGAACCACGCTGTTCTTGTAGACCTTCTCGATGATCAGCGGCACGGAGCACATGATGGTCGGCTTGACCTTCTTCATCGTCTGCATCAGGATGCTCGGTGTGGGCGGTTTTTGAATATAATAGACGCAGCCTCCGACGTACAGCGGGTAAAGCACGCTGAACGCCATCTCGTAGGTGTGCGACATCGGCAGGATGGAGAGCCAGCGGTCGTGCTTCCCGGCCTTCTGGGCGTGGTAGGCCGCGATGATGTTCTGGCAAAAGTTGCGGTGGCTGAGCATCACGCCTTTGGCCTTTCCGGAAGTGCCTGATGTGTAGATGATTGACGCAAGATCGTCGGCCTGTGGATCAACACCGTGACCCTCGCAGGTGAAAGCCTTGTCGTCCTTCTTGATGAAGTCGAACGTCTCTATGTCGATCACGAGGGTCAGTTTGTCGATCACCTCCTGACTGAGTTTCTTAAGGAGTCTCTTGGACACGAAGATGGCCTTGCATTCCGAGTGATTGATGATGTTTGTGACCTCGCTTTCCGACGAATCCGGCAGGATTGGCACGGTCACACGTCCGAAAGGCACGCACGAGAACATCGCAACCGTCCAGTTGGGCATGTTGTTGGAAAGTATGGCTACCTTGTCCCTTGCGCTGATCCCGAATCTGTTGAACCGGTGTGAAAGCTCCAGACACTTGTGCTTGAAGCTGTCGTAGGTATATTCCTGCCCACCTTCGACGAACCGCGAGAGCGGCCGCTTGGCGTAGTTGTCGGTGGCATATTCAAATAGCTTGGCCAGGGTCGTGACATAATTCTCCCTGTTTTGGCTGAAAATTGGCATAATAAACTATTCTTAATGAGTGATATAGCCCTCCGGGTGCTTGCCCTCGAAGTGCATTGTTTCGTAGATCGTCTGGATTCTGTCGGTGTCTGCGCGCGCGTCATCCGTCAGCTCAACCTTCTCGCCGATGCCGACGCGCTTGGTCTTCCAGTCAAAAAATCCCATATAGACAGGGCATCCGACCTCTCTTGCGATGAGGTGGTAGCCGGTCTTCCATTTCTTCACGGCTTTTCTGGTTCCCTCGGGGGCGATGGCGAGGTGGAACTGATCCACTTTCTCCATCTCCTCGATGAGGCCCTTTACCATCGCGGCGGCGCTGCCCCTGTCCACAGGAATGCAGCCGACCTTGCGGAGGAACACCCCGACCGGCCAGAAGAAAAACTCCTTCTTGATCATAACGTGCGCCGTCCGGTCGAACTGCGTGTAGAAAAGGTAGGAGACCACAAAGTCCCACACGGAAGTGTGTGGCACACCGAGAATGATGCATTTGCTTTCCGGCGCGGGGCCACCTACCGTGGTCCAGCCCATCTTCTTCAGCAGCCATCCGCAAAATTTAGCCCAACGTGACATAATCAATGAATATTAGATGTTTACGTCTTCAAGTTCCTCTTCGGAACGCAGGTTCGCCCTGATGAAGTTCTGGCGGTCTATCGTATTGTCGCCCATATAGAACTCCATAATGTCCGCGATGGATTCCTCGTCGGAGAGCTTCACGAGGTCCAGCCTCATATTCTCTCCGATGAAATCCACGAACTCGTCCGACGAGATCTCTCCCAGACCCTTGAAGCGGGTGATCTGCACAGAGGTTTTCAACTCCTTGATGGCCGCCTCCTTCTCCTCCGGAGAGTAGCAGTAGCGCCTCTCCTTCTTGTTGGCCACCCTGAAAAGCGGAGTCTGAAGAATATGTACGTGTCCGCGGCGGATAAGATCCGGGTAATACTTCATGAAGAAGGTCAGCACGAGCATCCTGATGTGCATGCCGTCATCATCGGCATCGGTCGCCACGATGATGTTGTTGTAGCGCAGGTTGTCAAGGTCGTCCTCGACTCCCAGGGCTGAGACCAGCAGGTTCAGCTCCTCGTTCTCGGCCACCTTCTTGCGGCTCTCCTTGTAGCAGTTGATCGGCTTGCCGCGAAGACTGAACACCGCCTGGTATTCGGCTTTCCTCACCTTGGTGATGGTACCGCTCGCGGAGTCACCCTCCGTGATGAATATGCTTGTCTGCTCCGCGAGATCCTGCTTGCCTTTAGGCAGCTTGTCACAGAAGTGGAAGCGGCAGTCGCGCAGCTTGCGGTTATAGACATTCGCCTTTTTGTTTCTTTCCCTGGTCTTCTTCTGGATCCCGGCGATTTCCTCGCGCTCCGCCTGGGACTCCTTGATTTTGTTCTCGATGATCGGAACAATGTCCTTGTTGATTCTCAGGTAGTTGTCCAGATTTTTGGCGATGAAGTCATTGACGTACGATCGGATGGTTGGCCCTCGGTCGATCTCTATGGAGCCATCCGGATTCTGCACCTTCTTGCCGTTCCCGTCCGTCTTCTCCTTTTCCCACATATAGGTGGAACCGAGCTTGGTCTTCGTCTGACCCTCGAAGTTCGGCTCCTGAATCTGTATGCTGATCGCTCCTATTATGCCTTGACGGCAGTCCTCAGGAGCGTAGTTCTTCTTGAAGAAATCCTTGAGTGTCTTGGCGATGGCCTCACGGAAAGCGGCCAGATGGGTTCCTCCGTCACGGGTGTTCTGGCCGTTTACGAACGACGCGATGTTCTCGCCGTAGGAGTTGCCGTGGGTCAAGACGACCTCGATGTCCTCGCCCACAAGATGGATCGGAGCATAGCGCGGGGTCTCGGAAAGATTGTCGTTCACAAGGTCCAGAAGGCCGTTCTCGGACTTGTAGGTGACTCCGTTCAGGACTATCGCCAGACCTTTCTTCAGGTAGGAGTAGTTCTTGACCATCGTCTCCACATAGTCCATATGGAACTCAAAGCCTCCGAACATTGCACTGTCCGGGGTGAACACGACAAGTGTACCGTTCTTTTCACTGACCTTCTCCTTCCTGCCGCTGTCCACAAGCTGTCCACGCTCGTAGCGGGCCCAGGAACTCTCTCCTCCTCGGAACGACTCCACGTAGAAACTCTCTGACAGGGCGTTCACCGCCTTGGTACCCACACCGTTGAGTCCGACGGACTTCTTGAAAGCCTTGTCGTCGAACTTTCCTCCGGTGTTCAGCTGGCTGGTGGCCTTGATGACGGAGTTGAGCGGAATGCCTCGTCCGAAGTCCCTGATGGAGACCTGCCTGTCCTCGATGTTGATGAGGACCTGCTTGCCGAATCCGGCGGAGAACTCGTCGATGCAGTTGTCCACGATCTCCTTGAGCAGCACATAAATGCCGTCTCCCGGGTTGGAGCCGTTGCCAAGTCTTCCGATGTACATTCCCGGACGCCGGCGGATGTGTTCGACACCTTCCAGGGTCCGTATGTTGTCGTCAGTGTAGTCGTAGTTCTGTTCTATGTTCGCCATTTATCTTAATCGCATAATCGTACAAAATTACAAAATTTGGCACGCATTAAAAAATAAATATTCTCCTCCTCCGTCCTTCTTGTCCCTCTTGCCTCTTGGAACTCTCTGTCCCATCAGATGCCCTCGAATGTTGACGGCGATTTCAGAACTATTTCCTGCGATTGGATTACTTGGACTTGAAAAAGTACCTATTAAATGGTAAATTTGCCAATGGAAAGGAATTTGCATTCCTTATGAATATTATGAAGCGTTTGTTTGAAAGTCTCCTTGATGCGAGGGCTCGTCAAACAATTAAACAGCGTGATTTATGAATATATTCAAGCATATTGCCGTCGCGGTGCTTTTGCTTGTGTCCGCCAGCGGTGTCATCGCCGCCCAAGGCTCCGGCAAGGACAACACATTCGGCGGAGTCGTCCAGCTGGACAAGACCGTGCACGATTTCGGGGACATCCTGGTGTCGGACGGCCCTGTGACGGCCACATTCACGGTCAAGAATGTGGGTGACAAAGCGTTGCTGATCTATAATGTCGTATCTTCCTGCGGATGCACGAATGTGGAATGGACCAGGAAGCCAATCGCTTCGGGGGAGACCGGAACCATCAAGGCCACCTTCAAGAATGACGAGAAGGGAGGCTATCCGTTCGACAAGTCTCTGACCGCATATTTCTCTGGTTTGAAGCAGCCTGTCGTCCTGAGGCTCAGAGGCGTCACCCACGACAAGCAGCTCTCTTTGGGGGAACTTTATCCGATCCGTTTCGGCAATCTGGCCTTCAAGAAAGTGGACATTAAGGGTGGAAATATGTCTCAAGGACAGCAAAAGAGCGGAACGGTTCTGGTGGCCAATCTCGGAAACAAGCCGTTGTCGGTCAGTTTCTCCGATGTCAGTGAGGGACTCTCGGTAAAGGTGTCGCCGAACCCCGTTCCGGCGCAGTCCACTGCCAAACTGAACTACACGGTCACAGCAGACAGAAACCATTGGGGGAAGAACTATTACTATGCGACTCCGCTGGTGGACGGCCGCCAGTACAAGGCGGTTGTCTCGAAGTCGGCGGAGAAAGAGCCGGTGGCGGCCGGTGCCGAGGCCATCGTGGCTGACCCTAATCCTGAACTCGGAGCCGGCAAGAGCCGCATAGGAATATTCACGTACACGAAAGAGAATTTCTCATCGCTCACGGACAAAGAGCGTAACGAGGGCTCCAATCCGATAGCGGACGAGAGCACATTCTCCTTCGGCAAGGTCAAGGCCGGGGCGAATGTGGACTGCACATTCCATTTCACCAACAAAGGCAAATCTCCTTTAAGAATATATAAGGTGGATTCAGAGAGCTCGCACGTGAAGGCGCAGGCTTTCGCGGATGTTCCCGCAGGCGGCAAAGGTGACCTGAAGGTGACTTTCGACACGAAGGGATTCCCGGCAGGGGAGTGCCTGATAGTCTTGACCTTGACCACGAACTCACCTCTCCGTCCTATCATCAACCTTTATCTCACCGGCTGGGTGACAGCGTAACAGACCATGATCATTTCCGTTTTACTTGACGCTTTGCGTGGCGCTGTCCTGATCTCCGGCTTGGTGGTCGTCATGATGATGATCATCGAGTCTTTCAATGTGGAGTCGGACGGCAGGATATTCAGATCCCTCAAGAAATCAGGTTTCGCCCAGGTCCTCGTCTCCGCTTTGCTCGGTTCGGTACCCGGTTGTGTCGGAGGTTTCGCAGCAGTGTCGCTCTACACGCACAGGATGCTGAGTTTCGGCGCGTTGGTCGCTATGATGATCGCAACGGCCGGGGATGAGTCGTTTATGATGCTGGCTTTGTTCCCAGGCAAGGCCGCTTTGCTGTTCCTTATCCTTTTTGTGCTGGCCGTTGTGACGGGACTGCTGATCGACAGATTCTCGTCCGGTGACAAGCCGTTGCCAACCCGTCTTGAGGATTCCTTTGAACTTCACGGAGACGGATGCGAGCATCAGGACGGACATCATCACAAGGAAGGAAGACATTTCGGCAGGACAAGAATATTAATGTTCTTTGGGGTTGTGATATTCATAGCCGCCCTGCTGCTTGGCCTCCTGGAGGAAGGAGGTGAGGCAGAGGGACTTGCCGTTTTTGACGAGGAGTGGACTTTCTGGCTTTTCGGTGCTCTAAGTCTTGTAGTGTTGGGGGCGCTGCTTTTCGCCTCCGACCACTTCGTCGAGGAGCATCTTTGGGAGCATATTGTCCGCAAGCATCTTCCGAGCATATTCGCCTGGACTTTCGGGGTGCTCCTGGTCATCGGATTCCTGTTCAATTTCATCGACATCTCCGCGTGGATCAGCGACAACACCGCGCTGATGATTCTGCTTGCGATTGTGGTCGGCCTGATTCCTGAGTCGGGTCCGCATCTGGTCTTTGTGACCCTGTTCGCCAGCGGTGTAATCCCGTTCCCCGTCCTGCTTGCCAATTCCATCGTGCAGGACGGCCACGCATCCCTCCCTCTTCTTGCCGACAGCAAATCCTCCTTCTTCAAGGCAAAAGCGATAAAAGTCGGGATCGCCCTCATCGTTTTTGTGGTATGGGGTTTGATATTATGATTTTTAAGATTTATATTTGCATAATGTTTCCGGCAATCCGGAGGCAGACAAAAGGAAAACAATTTTATTTTAGTGAATTATGGCTTACAAGATTTCAGAAACTGATTGCGTAGCTTGCGGAACTTGCGCAGGCGAGTGCCCTCAGGGCGCTATCCACGAGGGTGACGTTTACACCATCGATCCAAACGCCTGCATCGACTGCGGCACTTGCGCTGACGCCTGCCCGATGGGCGCCATCCACCCGGCAGAGTAATCGGACATAGCAAGATCCCAGAGAGGACGACTGCAACTCACAGTTGTCCTCTTTTTTGTGCGTACTACCAGGTAATATTTTTTACCCGCTCCCTGTCAGTATTTTACAAAACACCATTTTACAGAACACCATTTTGCAGAACACCATTTTGCAAAACACCTTCAGCCACATAGCCTACCTATGCCCGCTGAGACCGTGTCGGGCTGAAAAACTTGAAGCCAAAGTCACAAGTTTTTCACGCCAAAGTGCCTTCCAGATGCTTCTGGCCAGCTTTGGACTGAAAGCGTTTCGTAAAAAAAACTTAACCTTCCACATGCCGCAGAAAGCCGCCTTGAAGCATCCTTCTGGTAGGGAGGTGGGCCGTTGATGTCAGGGGGAATCCGTCGCCAGTCTCACGAAGGTGTCGCCGGCTATCCTTGTTTGATGGACTACTATGTCAAATTGCACGTAAGATAAGGAACCGCCGTATGCGGAACCGCACGTACGGTGGTGTGAGAGGTCGGAAAACGAAAGTAGGAAGAAAACCACTTCGTTTTCCTCCTACTCGATTTGTGTGTCGGGCATTGCGAAAGCATGTGATCCGCATGGTGGGCTTATCAGGTGACTAATAATTGAAATAAGTGCAGAGTCCGTAGTAGGAGATATAGTTGGAATATCGTTCCTCATAGAAAACCTTCCAACCGCTGTTGATTCTATAAGTCGCGGCTCTGTCCAGTCCTTTTGTGTTGTACACGGTAGAGGCTCGGAAGTCACCGTTGTCGCGGCTGCGGTAAATATGAAGCTTTGCCGCGGTTTGCTCCGGCTCGTAGATGCCTGATACAGTCTTTACATACTCATATTCCCGTGTCATCCCGTTTTTTTGAGTGGAATTCCCGGATGTGCTGTAGTTCGGATGGTTGTTTTGTCCCGAACCGCCTATGGCAGCCACACATTGCTCATTCTGGATGCCGCTGCCTGTGTCCAACAGCCCGGAATCCATAATTTCATTGGCGGCAATCATGGTCGCTGCTATGCCTTTAGCCAGGCCGTTGACGATTGCGGCTCCGACATTTGATTTCTTGGAGAATGTCCCGGAATCATACAATGAGCACATCTCCGCTGCCGGGAGATAGCCTTTGTCCGCAAGCTCTTCAAAGGCAGGAAATGCTTTTGACTCCCCGCGGCTTTCAAAAATCGAGAGATTGTTCACGCCTTGGTACATCTGTTTCATGTCGTAAACAAATTCCCCCGGCAGGTATCCGGCGGACATCGCCTGACGGTAAAGTTCTGTTGCAGATTTGTCATCACCAGTCTCCTCATACACACCGGCCAACGCATACATTGATGGAGTATGACCGAGAATGCAGTTCTTGTCCAGCAGTTCTTTAGCCTTGTCATAATCATGCTTGAAAATTGAACGTAAGGCTTCATAATAACCTGTCTGAATATCTGCTGATACATCGTTTATCCTGTTGTAGGATACTGCATATATCCTTTCATAGTTTCTTTCCTTGCATCGTATGATATTCAGTTCAGGGTCATCATAATTCAATGCATAGTAGTAACAAGCTTTGTCCACATCAACCGGAGTTCCAATACCTACAAGATAGCAGGTCGCTATTATGCCATTGAATATAGGGCTGATATTCTGGGCCTGGCGGTACAGGTCGAAAGCTTTTGCGTCATTATTTTCCACACCATCACCGTACAAGTAGGCATTAGCAAGGTCAATGATGAATGTGAGACGGTCAGGAACTGTAAGCTGTGACTCAGATGGATCGCTTAATGCGTCTTCGAGTATTTTTGCACCGCGCGCCTTGAGGTGATCAGGGTTGTACCCAGCCATCAGGCAGCGGCCGTAGTATGCGGAACAATACAGTTTCCATGACGGTTCGCGAGTGCAGGCCTCTGCATAAGATTCCGTAATCCGACTCAATCTTTTCGGCTTGTACTTGGAAGATATAATGGCATTATGGTACTTGAACATAAAATTATGAACCGCCGCAGGGTACTCGTCGTCAGTGATAATGTCATCTACACCATATACGACAGGCTTGTCAAAAACCTGAGCGTCCGCGCGAATTGGCGTGATTGTCAAAGCGGTTATGACCAGCAGGACAGAACTTGTGGCGGCGAACAGTGCCTTACAGTATTTATTGGTTTCCATCAATCGTGTTTTTGTCAAGATAGTCATTTTTCTTAGATCTGCAAAACTGGTGTCGTGAGTGAGTCCTCATGCCGGAAATTGGTCGCAGAGGATCCGGCGGAGGACGGAGGCGAGAGGATTGGGGGCTTCCGGGCCTCAAGATGCACGTCAAGAGTGAGGCTCGGAAGAGTGACGGGAATAATGGTGAGATCCAGCGGTACGGCAGGACGCGGGAGCAGTCCGATGATGTCAGGGGAGTTCATCACCAGCTTCACGATGGTCTCGGCTGAATTCGACACGACAGCCATGCGGGCCTTCAGGTACAATGGCAGGATCTCTGAATATATCTACGGAACCGCAAGCCTGGCGCTCTGCGGAAGATCTAACATCTTATGTAGGCTCGGAAGTTGAGAACTATGGAGAGGTTGTTGTGACGGACGATAAGAACATATGCGCTGCCGGATATGCGAGCTACTGTCTTACTCCAGACGGCAAATTGACATTATGTCCGTCTTTCCCCTCTGTTATAGGTGATCTTAAGATGTCCAGTTTTATTGATGTGTTGAATAGTCCGCACCTTGCTTTTTGGAAAAAAGCGAAGCACATCAATCACGCTTCAACTCTCCCGTGGACTTTTTCAGTTCGAGAGTTCGTGTTTCGTCTTTCTTGATGAGTTCTTGTATTTCGGCATTAGTCATAATCGTCGTCACCTTTGTCTTTGCATATTTATGAAAAGTTATTGAAGATTTGGGACTTGGAACAAATCTATTTCTTTAGGAGTCTTTTCCACCTCATATCCGTAGTTGGTAAAGTGGGACGGAAGTTTGAATATACCCATGCAGATTTTTGGCGGCATCTCATCTGGATTCCGGATAAAATGACTACCTTGCGAAAAATACTGCGGTTTCAATGACTGATAAGGAACTTGACGAACTCAAAGAGGTGATCAGGAAAGATTACCCGGGAATCTCGGAGGCGGAAATCTCATTTATGGTTTCGTTCTTCGAAATGATGCAGGCTAAGACAGCGGCATATTCAACTGTGGGTGCCAGTGAGACGGCCACTTCAAACACTAAGAATAGCCAAGGGGCTGGAAATGCCGGAGGAGCCAAAGGCAAGAAAAAATCAAAGGCCGACCGGCTGGTGGACTCAAACAAACCATCGAAGACTTACATATTATACGCTTCCATCGAACAATGTCCTGTCAAGGTGTTCAGACGGATAAAAGTGCCGTCAAACCTTTGGTTGGGGAACCTTGGAAAGATACTTATCACCGCATTCGGTTGGGCTGGTTATCATCTCTCACAATTCACCAAAGGCGGAGTGGAATATACTTCCAGAGACAACATTGAAGAAAGTTTCGATTTTGGTTATGGTGGCAGAGCTATAGACGAGATGACCGTCACCGTCGCGGATGTTCTGCCGCAAAAAGGCAGCACAATCTCTTTTGAATATGATTTCGGAGATGGCTGGATCCACAATGTCAGGGTCTCATCGGTCAGTGACGAGCCTCTCCGGGGCGAGGATATATGTGTGACATCAGGCAAAGGAGCCTGCCCACCGGAAGATGTCGGGGGTGTGTGGGGCTATGCGCAAATGCTTGACATCCTGTCCGGGAAGGTTGATGACCCGGAGGAGAAGGCCTCATACGAGGAATGGCTCGGACTTCAGGAAGGAGAGACCTATGATCCTGAGGAATTTGATTTGGAGATCGCAAACGAGGATGTCGAAGACCTAGTCGCCTTGATCCTCAAAGGCAAGGAAGACTCTCGATAGAATCAATGGATCAGGAACGTATTAGGTTGGTTTTTAAGCCGGATACTGGTCACAAAGAATGCGGTGGAGTGCTGTTGCGATGTGATTGGATGGTTCGAGGGCTTCTAAATGAACGTCAAGGGTGAGGTCAGGAAGAGAGACGGGAAGCGTGATGAGGTCCTGGCGTGTGGCAGGATGGGGGAGCAGGCCGATGATGTCTGGGGAATCTGCGACCAACTTCACGATGGCTTCGGCAGAATCCGACACGACTGCCACGCGCGCCTTCAAATCAAGCGGCAAAATCTCTGAATATATCTTCGGAACCGCAAGCCTGGCGCTCTGCGGAAGGTCTTTCAGGTCTGTCGTTTTTGAATATGCCGGATTGGAGCTTACCGCCGATGCCGTCACGCTGAACAAGAACGTGCCGATGTCTTCGAACGATGGCTCTGTCACGTGCCTTTGGGCGTAAATCCTTATGTCTGAATTATTTCCGGAAGATTCGCTGCGGATGGAGAAAGTCAGGGACGGATTGAAGGCCAGGAGTTTAGAAAGTGCTTTGGGTAGAATATGGCTGGCGATGAAGCCGTCGGCGGAGATTCTGACGGGTTTGTTTGCGGTGATCTTGCCTGTGGGGCCGAACAGTTGTCCTGCGGCGGAGTACCAGTAGAGGATCTTTTCCGCATATTCCTTGAAAATGATTCCGGCCGCTGTCAGGGTCACCGAGCCGCGGCCTCTGGTGAAAAGCTCCGCTCCCATGTTCCTTTCAAGTTCGGCTATGTTTTGGCTCACGGCTGGTTGGGTAACGCCAAGCGCCTTCGCCGCGATGGTGAAGCTGCCGTTTTCGGCCACGGCCATAAAGACCTTCAACTTGAAATCCTCTAACATAGTTATTTTGCTTTTCACCTTGCAAATATAACGTTTTTTGCCCCAATTTTTACCGATGTCGATATATTCAATAATTAATTATCGAAAATCGAATATTATATTTGGAATAACGAATATTTTGATGTAAGTTTGTTGTGTTGAAAATTGAATGATATGTCTATAATAGTCAATGTTGATGTGATGCTGGCGAAGAGAAAGATGTCTTCCGCAGCGCTTGCCGAGAAGGTCGGGATCACTCCGGCGAACCTCTCCATCCTCAAGACGGGGAAGGCCAAGGCCGTCAGATTCTCCACGCTGGAGGCGATCTGCCGGGCTCTGGACTGCCAGCCGGGGGATGTCCTTGAATATTCCGATGAACAATAATAATCCTAATATAGAGTTGATTATGAAAAAATTTTTGATTTTCGTCTCTGCCTTTGTACTGTCCGCTTCGGCGTTCATCGCTCAGGCTCAGATGCAGCAGTTGCCGAATGACCCTGCGGTCAAGGTCGGCAAGCTGGAGAACGGTCTGACCTATTACATCAGACACAATGACAAGCCGGCCGGCAGGGCTGAGTTCTATCTCGCCACCAATGTAGGAGCCATTCAGGAGACCCCTGACCAGGACGGTCTCGCGCACTTCCTTGAGCACATGTGCTTCAACGGCACGAAGAATTTCCCTGACAAGGGCATCCTGAACTGGCTTCAGAGCATCGGGGCTTCTTTCGGAGGCAATGTCAACGCCGCCACAGGCATTGACCAGACCACCTACATGCTCAATAATATTCCTTTGGTGAGGGAGTCGGTCGTGGACACCTGTCTTCTGATCCTGCACGACTACTCGCATTTCGTGACGAACGATCCTGCCGAGATTGACAAGGAGCGTCCGGTGATCATTGAGGAGAGGCGCTCACGCAGGAACGCCGGCTGGAGGACTTTCGAGAAGTCCCTTCCTTACCTCTACGGTGACACCAAGTACGCCACCTGCACCTTGATCGGCAGCAAGGAGAACCTTGAGACATTCAAGCCTGAGAGCCTTGTGAACTTCTACAAGACGTGGTATCGTCCTGATATGCAGGCAGTCATCGTTGTGGGTGATGTTGACGTGGACGCTGTCGAGGGAAAGATCAAGTCGATATTCGCTGACATTCCGGCCGCCGTCAACCCTAAGGCTAAGGAGAAGATTCAGTTCAAGGAGTTCACCGAGCCGCGTGTGGCTGTCATCACTGATCCTGAGACCACTTCATCGTCCGTTGAGATGGTTTGGGAAAGCGAGGCAAGGGACGAGGCTCTCAATTCCACTTCCGCTGGTCTTATGATGGATCTGATAGAAAGCGTTGTTCAGTCCGTAATGAGCGAGCGTTTTGATGACATCACCTCCAAGGCTGACGCGCCATACCTCTACGGTAGTTTCGGTTTCGGGAAACTTTGCGAGGTCATCGAAGGCGCTGATGCCAATGTCGCCTTGAAGGAAGACAACATTCTTGGCGGATTCAAGGCTTTCGTGACCGAGCTTGAAAGAATGAAGAGATACGGCTTGACTGAAGCCGAGGTAGGCAGGGCTAAGGACAAGATCATCGCTGTTTATGAGAAGGCGGCCAACAGCGCCGAGACCAGAAAGAACAGCGAGTTCGTCAACCCTCTGATCAACAACTTCTTTGGTAACTATGCGTATATGGAGCCGGCCACCAAGCTTGAGTTGGTGAAGGCCATATTGGCTCAACTTAACGCACAGGTGATGAACCAGGTCCTTGCACAGGCTTTCACCGGAGAGAACAGTCTCGTAGTCATCTACAGCGGTCCTGAGAAGGAAGGCATCGCCACACCTACCGCAGAGCAGTTGCTTCAGGTGGTCGAGGATGTGAAGAAATCCGAGATCGAGGCACCGGCTGAGGAAAAGGCCAGTGAGCCGCTTATGGATCCTTCCTCATTGGTGGGCGCAAAGGTGAAGAAAACCAAAACGACACTCTATGGCGCGACAGAATGGACTCTTTCCAATGGCGTGAAGGTCGTTGTGCTGCCTACAGACTACAAGAAGGATCAGATCCTGTTCTCGCTCTACAAGAACGGTGGCGAAAGTCTTATCGCTACCGAGGATCTTCCTTCATTCGACGGCAGCATCTACAGTGTGTTCCAGAACGCTCAAGGTTTGTCAAAATTCAAGGGAACAGAACTTTCCAAGATGCTTTCCGGAAAGATGGTGAGTGTCAGTCCTTTCATAGATGATCTTTATAACGGAATCTCCGGAAACTCTTCCGTGAAGGATCTTGAGACAGCGTTCCAGCTTCTCTACCTTGAGTTTATGGAGCCTCGCTTCGATCAGGAGGAATTTGACAACGCCATCGCCCAGATCAAGGCCGTTCTTCCTAATCTCGTGAACACACCTAACTTCGCTTTCCAGAAGAGATTCAACAAGGTTCTCTACAACGACAACCCAAGAAATGAGGTGCTTTCTATGGAGAAACTTGAGAAGGTCAACCTCCAGACCATCGAGAAGAACTATCGCAGGCTCTTCGCCGATGCTGCCGGTGCCACAATGGTGATTGTCGGTGATGTCAATCTTGACACCCTCAAACCTTTGGTAGAGAAATATATCGGATCTCTTCCAAAGGGCAAGAAAGCCGCCAAGTGGGCTGATGTGCAGCCGCAGCTTGTCAAGGGCAAGGTCGTGGATGTCTTCGACCAGAAGATGGAGACTCCGCTGACAACCGTCCTTCAGGTCTATAGCGACTACCGTCCGTTCACCGTCAAGGAGCAGACTCTTGCCAGCGCTGTCAGCTACATCCTCGACCAGATCTACACCGACACTCTCCGTGAGGACGAAGGCGGTACTTATGGTGCGTCCACCGTGGCTAATGCACGCAAGGATCCTAACGGGAGGTATCTTCTTCAGGTTTACTTCAACTGCAAGCCAGCCCTTGCCGAGAAGCTCAGGGCTCTGGCTCAGGACGGTTTCAGGAAACTCGCCGAGGAAGGCCCGACCGATGAGCAATTTACAAGGACAGTCGAGCATTTCAAGAAGAATGTCCCTGAGAGCCGGATCAACAACTCCTACTGGCTGTCAGACCTGCTCCGCTACTTCCGCGGCGGCTACGACTACGACAAGGAGTGGGAGGCCGCGGTAGGTGGCCTGACCAAGGAGTCCATCCGTGACGCCGCCGCCAGACTCTACAACTCCGGCAACTTCGTCGAGGTTGTGATGATGCCAGGCGAGACCACCGAAGCCGAGTAATGAATATATTCCCGGACATTCCGTCCGGATTAACGACAAAGAGGACGACTTAATCAGTCGCCCTCTTTGTCGTTAATAAAATATTCAAATCCTAATTTTACCTCAAGGCCTCAATCTGTTCAGAAGACAGCCCCGTGGCAATCTTGATCTGATCAGTGGGTAAGCCCAAAGACAACAATGACTTTGCGACCTCCGCCTTGCCTTGTTCGGAACCTTCCTTAAAGCCTTTGCGGTAACCTTGCTGCTCGGCACCCTTGATGTACGGGCGCATTTCTTTTTCTGTCATCATATCACTGAAATAGTTGTCAATCTCCTTGTCGTCAAGGCCGCTGACGCGCATCGCTCTTTCCAATTTATTGAACACGGCATCTTTTTCAGACCTCGATTTGGCAAATATAGTGAAATTTCTGAATATCCTGCACCATCCTGCGATGGGACTGTCATATTCATCATTGTATCGCATAACTCTTGGCAATTCAAGAAGAAAGAACGACATTTGGCCACCAAAAGGCTCTCCGGTTTCGATTTCCTGAGTACGATAATGATAGAGGATCTTGTCATCAGGGGAATTCGGATGCTCGTCCTCGTAATTCATAATGCAGATAACCTTGACCGGGGCCAGAACATAGTCTTCATCTCCACGTTTGATCTGCCTTGTCACAAGTCTTGATCCATAGAAGAACAGCCGGTCGCGTCTTGTATGCCGACCTTTGTTGTCTCGGAGTTCTCCATAGTTGAAGTAGTTTTTAATGATGTCAAATTGGTTCGGGATCTGTTCCCGAATCCAGCGCAATATCGGCATAGTGAACGTAAAAAACGAAAAGAAACATATACGAATCATAAGAAACGTAAATTTTTTTGGTAAATACCCCCTAAAAAACGCCCCTACGACAATTTTGCGAACGTTTGCAAAACCGCCATAGGGGCTTGTGATAGTTTTATTATGTGTTACAACTCCTTAAGGAAGCGGGCCATAGCGCTGAGGAAGTCGTTCCTGTATTCCTGAATAGGGTCGTTGCAGTACTTGGCGTTGCGGAAGCCGTAGCCGTGGCCGCCGCCAGGGAAGGCGTGCATCTCGCAAGGGACACCGTTCTTCACGAGGGCGTTGAAATAGCGGACCTCGTTCTCCGGCGGAACACCATAGTCGTTGGAACTGAATATGATGAATGTCTTCGGCGTGTCCGCGCTGACCTGCTTGTCCAATGAATATCTTTCCTTGAGGGCCTCGAATTTCTTCTTGCCGGTATCCCAGCTTTCGAAATCCTTACCTTTCCTGTTGTACCAGCCTTTCTCCGTTCCTATGAGGTTGTTGAAACTGCCTTCGTGACCGACTCCAGGCTCGGAGGAGATCACCGGATAGACAAGGATTGAGAAGTCCGGCCTGGTCTCTGCATCGATATACTGCGTGGATGCAGTGGCCGCGAGATGTCCACCGGCTGAGAATCCCATCACACCGATCTGCTTCACGCCCCACTCCGGAGCGTAGTGGCGGCAATAACGGAACACGTTCTGCACATCGTTCAGCGGCACGTTCCAGTGGCCGTATGGCAGACGGTACTTGAGCACGGCTGCACTGATGCCCTGACTGTTAAGCCATTCCGCGGCGTATTGTCCCTCGTGCACGTAAGCTGTGAACCAATAGGCTCCGCCTGGGCAGATGATGACCATCTTGCCGTTCGGATTCTTTGCCAGATAAAGTTCGAACCTCGCGCTGTCACCGGTGAATTTCAGATTCATATCCTTGGTCAGTTCCTCCGACTTAGTGCAGCCGTTGGACTCTCCAGGGCCGAGTGTTATGCCCTCGATTCCCTTATCAACATTCTGTCCTTCCGGGTACAGATAGACAACCTTGTCCGGCTTGCATGTGAACTGCTCTCTGGCGACTTTAGGCAACTCCTTCTTGCCGTTCACGCTTTCAAGCTGCTGGCCGAGCCATCTTTCCAGAGCCGCTGAGAACTCAGGCCTGCACGATCCCAGATTGTCCTTGCAGACCTTTGGGTCAAGGCCGATGCTCAGATCAGTGAATCCCCAGCCGTGACCTCCTTTCGGATAAATATGAAGCTCAGCAGGGACCTTGTTTCTGACGAGAGCCTGATAGAATTTCACGGAACTTACAACCGGTACGGTCTTGTCGTAGGTGCTGACGCCGATGAAAGTCGGGGGAGTGGTAGGGGTGACATCACGATAGGTGGTGTACATTCTCTTCAGCCCATCATATTCATTCAAGCCATTGTACCATTGGCCGAAAGGTTTGTCCTCCCTGTCGGTCCACGACGCTTCGCCGCCGAGAAGATTGTCAACCGATCCTTTGTGTGTGGCATTCTCGTCCATCAGGATAACAGGGTAGAGGAGTACCGCGAAGTCCGGCCTTGTCGTGGAGTCAACGTACATAGTCTCGGCAGTGCTGGCGAGATGTCCTCCAGCCGAGAATCCCATCACACCGATCTGCTTTATTCCCCAGTCCTCTGAATGATGCCTGCAATAACGGAATGCGTTCTGCACATCCTGAAGCGGAACCTCACGATGCCCGTTTGGCAGACGATACTTCAGAACAGCACAGGCGACATTTCTGTCATTCAGCCATTTTGCCACATAAGATCCTTCGTTCCAAGTTGAAAGGCCGGCGTACCCACCGCCTGGACAAGCGATGACCATCTGTCCGTTCGGTTTTTCAGGCAAGAATATGTCAATACGCGCGCTGTCCGTCACATTGGAGACGAATCCCCAGCCGCCGGCCACCTCCGCTCCTTCCAGACCGTTTGAGACTAGCGGCCCTTGGGTCACAGCCACACCGTTCTCGACTATCCCTTGGTCCACTCCCTGTCCCTTCGGATAGAGGTAAACGGTTTTTGTGGGAGCATATTCAATGCCCGGCGTGTTCTTGGCCTTCAGTTTTTCCTCGACAGGGGAAGTCCTTGCCAACGGATTGACATTCACCACCGTTCCGTCAAGGACCAGCTGGCTTTTCTTCGCCTTTTTCTGCGCCGAAGCATCCGTCCCTGCGCAGACAACCGCCGCCACCATAGCGGCCAGAAGAAATGTTCTTTTCATATTATCTGTCTTTAGTGTCCTTTTTATGAATATGTCTGCAAATATAACGAAAAGGAGCGGCTTTTTATGACCGCTCCTTGAAAGATAACTATTTGATTAGTGGTGTTCACTCGGCGTTTTCCCTGAACTCAAGCAAATCTCCAGGCTGACATTCCAATGCCTTGCAGAGCGCGTCGAGTGTGCTGAATCGGACACCCTTGGCCTTTCCGGTCTTCAGAATCGACAGGTTGACCGCCGAAAGCCCGATCTTGTCAGCCAGTTCGGCGGAAGTCATCTTCCGCCGAGCCAGCATCACATCGACATTTACTACTATTGGCATAATGATTATTCTTCAGCGGTTTCTTCCTGAGGCTGCTCCTCCGGCTTGGTCTCCTTGCCTTTAAGATATTCGGGCAGATTCATTCCGGCCATATTGAACAAATCCTGAAGCGGAGGTACTGAGCCCATCAGACCGGAAATGAAATTCGCGGTCGATGTCTTGCCGTTCTTGCCGTCTCCGTTGCCGTCCCATACGGTCACCTTGTCGATCTTTATGCCCTTGACAGCCTCGACCTGAGTCTTGACGAGTTCAGGCAGTTTGTCCGCGATAAGCATAAGCACAGCCTTCTGAGGATCGCCGGCAGCGGCCTTGACCATCTCGTTGAAACCGTCGGCCTGCTTTGAGAGGATCTCAAGGGTACCACGGGCCTGAGCGTCCATCTTTGCGAATATCGCGTCAGCCTCTCCCTTGGCCAGCCTGCGGACCTTCTCGGCCTCGGCCTCAGCCTCGATGATGAGCTTCTCCTTGTCGATCTGGGCAGGAACGACGATGTTGGCCTGCTGGGTAGCCCTCTCCCTCTCGGCACGGGCAAGCTCGGCGTCACGCTCGCTCTGGTAGGCCTCCTGGAGGGCCTTCGCTGCCTGAACCTTCTCGGCTGCGACCGCTATACGCGCGGCCTCGGCCTCCTTCTCGCGGCGCTGGGCGTCAGAGTTTGCGATGTCGATCTTGGAAGTGTTCTCTCCCTGCACGGCGAGGGCGTTTGCCGCGGCAGTCTTGATACGGGTATCTCTCTGGGTCTCAGCGATTCTGATGTCCTTGTCCCTGTCGGCCTCGGCCTTACCGATCTCACCGTAGCGGTTCTGCTCGGCCACGCTCTTCTTGGCGTCGTTGATGGCCTTGGCGGCGGCTTCCTTACCGAGAGCCTCGATGTAGCCGGACTCGTCACGGATGTCGGTCACGTTCACGTTGATGAGCTTGAGGCCGATCTTTCGGAGCTCAGCCTCCACGTTCTGGCTGACGGCAACGAGGAATTTGTCACGGTCAGAGTTGATCTCCTCGATGTCCATCGTGGCGATCACCAGACGAAGCTGTCCGAAAAGGATGTCGGTCGCGATGTTCTGGATGTTGTCGATGGAGAGTCCGAGAAGCCTCTCGGCTGCGTTAGTCATACTGTCCGGCTCGGTGGAGATACCAACCGTGAACCGGCAAGGCACATCCACACGGATGTTCTGCTTGGAAAGCGCGTTGGTAAGGTTGCACTCGATCGAGATCGGCTTGAGGTCAAGGAACGCATAGTCCTGGAACACAGGCCAGACGAACGCCGCACCACCGTGGATGCATCGCGCGGATGAGATTGATCCGCTCTTGTTCTTGCCTGTCTTACCGTAGATGACCATAACCTTGTCGGAAGGGCAGCGGCGGTAGCGCTTGAGAATCGCCGAAAAAGTCACGAATATGACTGCGACGACGATGAGGATCAGTGATAGTTCCATATTCAAAATCTTTAATGGGTTTATAATATTCCTTTAATATATTCGGTCAGGTTAGAAATGGCTTCGGTTGGTTAGATGATGGTCGGAGTCAGCTCCTCAACCAGTAGGGTGTAGTCATTGATGACTTCGGTGACCTTGATGGCCTTGCCGGTCGGGATTGTCTCCCCGTCTGTGACTGCGTCATATTCCCTGACGGCGTTGTTGATGGTGATCTGGACCTTGCCTTCGCCCTTGCGCTCGCCCGGAATCGTGAGGTAAACCTTCCCCTCGCAGCCGACAGCGGACTTATGCACATCGATATTCCCCGTCTGCTGCATTCCGCTGAGCCATTTGAATATCCACATAACAACCGTGACCAGAAGTATGCCGACAATTACGGAGACGATGATCAGCAACGCGTTGGACTGAATCTTCTCGTGCATCAGCACCGCCGTCCATCCGAATCCCATGCAGAAGTTGACCAGGTTGCGGAACGTCAGCAAATTCATCGAAGGATCCGCGTCGAACGATCCGTCCGAAGTGTCGAGATCGAAATCAGCGTCGTGGTCTCCCAGTCCGAGGAATGTCATAACAGTCTGAATGACGAAAATCAGCGATGCCGAGAGCGTGATGGCCCAAAGGACCTGCATTGCCGTACTAAGTGATGTCCACCAGGTAATCATATCTATTAGTTTTTAGTTAGGCGGCCGGATTCCTTTCCGCACCGCTTCTTTTGCAAATATATTAATAAATTTATGAAAAACAATAATCTTTTCAAAAAATACATAAATATTTTATGAATATGCCCGCTCGCCGTCACCGCACCTCGCCGCATAAGGGAACCAGCTGCGGAGCGAAAGGGGGAATGCTGGCGGACGGGCCACGGATTTGTACGAAAATCAATGAATATTGTATGAAATGAAGATCGCTCTTATTTCGTACATCATTCCAGTTGTTTCATAAAACTGATTTTGAAACCGGCATTATATTCCGGAACTTTGCATCGTTGAAAATATCGGATATGTTATGAAAACAAAAAAGATACACCATTATATGAACAAAACTATTCACGTGTCGGCCATCGTGCTGGCGATTCTCATCCTGACCGTGGGCTGCCAAGGGAAGAAGGGCGGCTCACGGGCTGAGGATGAAGGTTCAAACACAGTCCTTGCTGACAGCACCATTCAAAAGTATTCCGGAAAGGCCACAGTTACCGGAAGTGAATATTTGGACAAACTCAGTGAAATCTGCCGTTATTCTGTTGATTCGCTCGATGGCGGTGGATGTAGCCTTGATTTAGACATTCTGGAGAGCAGGTTCGCCGATGAGATATTCCTTGATTTGGATGAGGATGTCCGGAAGGATGATTTTGCCCTTTCGGTCAAGGATTGGTTCGACAGGACGGCGTTCCTCTATTACTGCTCTTCGCTTTATGAGCTTCGCGTGCGATATGACCGTAATAACTATTCCTTTGACACCACGGCTGTGGAAACGCCGGGCTCGACAATGTTGACTGGAGAGATGAGACCGTCAATGAGCGTGTTGCAGAAGGTGTTCCCTGACAAACGTGTCAGAGATGCGGCCTCAGCGCTTTTGAATATGCTGTACAAGACCCCTGATTTCAATGATGTGAGCAAGCATTTAGGTGAATTGGTGGATGCTTATAAATCAGCCGCTTTCGCTTCCGGGATGCCAATAGATACGGCCAAGATCGGCAAAGCTTTCGCGAATGAGGATGCTTACTATGACAAGTCGGCGTTTGTTCCGGACATAAAGCGTTTCCGTGACGCAAGGGCCTATTTTGACAGTGCAGCCGTTCAGATCAAAGATCCTGTCGGAGAGATAGAGGCGCGGATGAAAGCCCCGATGGATTTCGACACCAAGTGTGTCTATGCGATAGAACTTTCGCACGTACAGCCGGTAGATTGCGTGGACACCCTCGGGGCTCTCATAGAGTCAAGAATATATTCCCGCTACCTCCTTGAGGTCTGGGAGAATTGGCGTGCAGAAGCCCAGTTCGGGTGGTTCGGCTGCTCGAATGATTCCGAAATTCCCAACGCCTATTATTTGAAAATCAGGAATATCTGTGCAAATACGATGATCCGTCATATTCAGAAACATCCGGAAGACAACGATGCGTATCTGCGCCTCTTCCGTTTGCTTTATTGCGAACCGATCCATCGTGGCGGCGGCCTCTTTGGCAACGAAGTAGTTGCTATATTGTGTCATCTCCGTAGCGCGGAATATTAAGTACTTTTACAAAACCCGTTCAGCCACACAATGTGTCTGTGCCCAAAGAAGCCATATCTGGCTGAAAAACTCGAAGCCCAAGGTACAAGTTTTTCACGGTAATATGCCATCCAGATGCTTCTGTCCAGCTTTGGGATGAAAGCATATTGTAATAATGTTTATATTCCTGTTTCCTGATTTTCAGAAGCAGGAAATTCCTCATTTGCTCTTCCGTGACATCATAGATAGGATGGAGTTTATGGTGGACACGGCTTCAATAATATTGTTGATGGAAGGTGTGAGCCCTTTTGCTACCGAAAGGCTTGATATGTATTGTCCCATTCTCATATTTGTCAACAAGTATGTTAACGAATATGTTAACAAACCTTGAGATTTCCAAATAAACTTAATTACCTGATATGAATAGTGGAATGTCCTAACTTAAACGAACTAATGATGCTCCTCAACAGGCGTTAATTTGCGTAAATCACGCTTTTAGAGGGACAATAATCTATTCACGAGCGTATTTCTGTCATATTCCCGCTTTTAGGGAACGTGGGTTAAAATTGGTGAACATACCTGTTCAGCTATCTGCCTTTCTTCATTCTTTTGTGTGTCGTAATCAAATCTGGTCTGAAGGTTCACCCACTCTATTGATGGTATGCCAAGAATTACTTCTAACTTGTCGGCCACTGGCTTAGTGATTGACCTCTTCCCCTTGATAATTTCGCTAAGATGTGACGCATTGTTCACAAATTGCCTTCTACGAATTCGGGAAAAAGGAGTATCCTGTCAGCGGAATCTGTGTTGAACAGCAGGTGCTCGAAATCACGCTTTTTCACATTCAGGTCAATTGTGGCTAACTTGTCCGTGATGGCTTTTTTCAAATCATCAGTGTTTGATATTCCGGCTCTTTCCTTCAGAAACTCATACGAAGGCTTGGTCTGTTGCATCAAAAACATACAATCATAGAAGTCACGGCCTTTTGCCCTTGCGAGCAAGGCTGAGAACTTCATACCGAGCAATACGGAATCCGGTGGAACCGGTAGTGAGAAGAAAAATCCACATCGCTGTACATGCCGCATCTCAATCGGGTATGCGACACCTTGGTTCTGCGCCTCAATCTTCAATAGGAAACGCTCCTCTCTATGACCTGTCAATCCAAGTTCAAAGAGAAATTCAGGAAAGAATATGTTCCTTCTGAAAGCGGTCAACTTGGAATTTGCCTTGTCACGAGTCTCAACATTCAGACCACTGTGTCTCAAAAAAGTGATCACGCCGTCAGTCATTTCAACAAATTTCTGCTCCGTGAGGTCCTTGCAGTCGAAGTCGAGATTTTCCGAGAACCTGTCTATTCCTTTGATGAGGCGTAGGTTTGTGCCACCAATGAATGCCAGTTTGCTGATGTATGGCGTTGTGGCAAGATGGTCAAGCACCATCAGTTGAATATATTCCTTGAGAATATGCTTCTGAAAGGCGGCGTTTGATGCTATCTGAGACGGAAAATAACTGTTAATGTAATTCAAGTCAATCATAAATCGTATATTCTTAATAGTTTCTTGATTCTGCTGTCCAGTGCCTTGCTGCTGATTCTATATTGATATTCTTTGAGTCTTTCAATATCCAATTCTTCAGTCATATATGCTTCATCCAGGCGGAGCTGTTCCAACTCAGTGTTGTTGTCGTAAAACGGATAGAGATAGAGCAGATCCAGCAAAGCTTTTTCGGGTTGCGCCAACAGCCAAGTCTGTTTCGGGGCATTAATCAAGGCTGTGTTGATTGGAAGCTCCACAGGCTTATAGCCGAAGAATAGTTCAGGCTTGACATTTTGATAGGAATATTGCCCGAACTTGTTTTCAAACCGTGCCGTTTTCAATGTCGAGATTGACGTGATGCTCGTGACCGCCTCCGGAATCATCCCGTACATGCTCAACGCCGTGTGCAGGCTGATGTATGACGGACGATAGATGCGGCAGGCCACATAGCGTGAGAAATCAGGACGCTGCAACAGCTCCGGAAAAGCGTACCATCCCTGCCGTAATTTTATCAACATCCCCTTCCGTGCCCATCTGGTCAGATTATTCCTGTCGAATAAAGGGAAAAACGCCCTTGCCTGATGAACGGAAAAACATCCTTCAGGCAACAACTTTTCCCTAAACTCTAAATAACTCACCACGGCAATATATTTCTAAAACAATGCAAATATAATGCTTTTTGGAAATAAAATGTCATCCGCTTTATGATTTCGGCAAGAAAAATGATATACGGTGACCACTTAAAGAATCAATTGCGCTGAAATGTTATTATCTTAGCGTGGAAGTTTTGAGGATGGCGGGAAGCGGCGGAAAAGAACTATTGAATAAGACTGAAACTGATGACGAATATGCAATATCCATTAATATCAGAATATGTCCGTGCGATGCAGGACCCGGCGGGCAATCTTGACCAGCTGTCGCACCTTGTGTCGGTGCAGGATGACCACGGTGAGCCGATGCGGAGCAGCGGGGCGTTCGCGGTGGTGTTCAAGATGAAGGATGAGAGCACGGGTAAGGAATATGCTCTCAAGTGCTTCACAGAGGATCAGGAGGGGAGGGCGGAGGCCTACCGCCAGATCGCGGATGAGCTGGAGTCGGTGGATTCCACCTATGTCACATCTGTAAAGTATTTGGAAAAGGAACTCTTCGTTGATTGTGATGGTGATGATCACGAGTTCCCTGTCCTTTTGATGGACTGGATAGAGGGCGAGACAATGGATCGTTACATTGCGGAGAACCTTTACGACAACTATGCGATGTCGATGCTGTGCTACCGTTTCTGCAAGATGGCTGCCTGGCTCCGTTCACAGCCATTTGCTCACGGCGACATCAAGCCGGACAACATAATGGTCCGTCCCGACGGCTCACTCACGCTGATAGACTATGACGGAATGTTCGTCCCGGCAATGAAAGGCCAGACCTCGCCGACAATCGGCACGAAGGATTTCAGCCACCCGCAAAGGACGAAAGAAGATTTTGACGAGACGATAGACGATTTCGCCTTAGCCAGCATGGCCCTCTCCCTGAAAGCGATCTCCCTGTCCCCGTCTCTTTTTGATGAATATGGTTCCTCCGACCGTCTGCTTTTCTCGGCCGACGATTACCGTGACCTGAGCCAGAGCAAGCTTCTGACAGCTTTGCAACCCCTGATGACCGACTCCGAGCTGAACACCCTCCTGTCCCTCTTCCTCCTCGCCCACGCCACGAAGACCCTCTCGATGGTCTCGTTCCGGCTCTTCTCCGTTTCTGAACCGGAATATGTTCCGGTAGTAGATATTTCCACTGAAGTAACAGAAGAAGATTTAGTCGAAGCCATTGAGGATGAATATGGAGTCAAGTACAGTAAAGACAGAAAACGACTTCTAAAAGCTCCTGAACATATTAAAGGTGAATATCATATTCGAAAAGGTTCTGTCTGCATTTGTGATTACGCTTTCAGTGGGTGTTCAATGCTGAAAAACGTAGTGATTCCTAGTAGTGTGACAAAAATTGGCTATATGGCTTTTGGCTCTATGGACGAATCAGGAGAGTATTTTGGTCGTTCTGGTTTGACAAGCATTGAGATACCTGGTAGTGTAATAGAAATTGGGGACAGTGCTTTCTCTCATTGCGATGATATAGAAAGCGTTAAGATATCGAACGGAGTAACAGTAATCGGTAAGAATGCGTTCAGTGGGTGCTATGGCTTAACAAGCATAAAGATACCAGATAGCGTGACTGAAATTGGTGCTTATGCTTTCAGTTGGTGTACTGGCCTGACAAATATAGATATTTCTAAAAGTGTGACTGAAATTGGTGGATGGACTTTCAGTGGATGCACAGGCTTGACAAGCATAATGATTCCTAATGGTGTGTTGAAAATTGGAGCATATGCTTTCAGTGAATGTTCAAGTTTGGTAAATGTTGAGATTCCCAACAGCGTAATAACGATAGGGCGAGATGCTTTTGGGGGGTGTAATTTGCCTGAAAATATTAAGAATGAAATATCCACTAAACCAGAATATGCCTCAAATCCATTTTCAACCAAAGTTACAAAAGAAGACCTAGATGTAGCAGTAGAGGATGAATTAGGTGTCAAATATAGCAAAGACTGGAAACGACTTTTAAAGGCCAATTTTAGTTTGAAAGGTGAATACTATGTGCGAAAAGGGATTGTTACTATTAGCAATTATGCTTTTTGTGGTTATAGTCGTTCTCGTTTTACGCATTTTATTGCATGTGAATATATGACGAGATTGGTGATACCTGATGGGTGTACAAGAATAGGATACTCTGCTTTTCGAGGATGTCGTGCTCTTACGAGTGTTGTTATACCTGCAAGTACTACAAGAATCGGTGCATATGCCTTTGAGGGGTGTCAAAGTCTTGAAAGTATAGAGATACCTAATGGCGTTATGAGAATCAGTAACAGCACTTTTAAGGGGTGTAAAAGCCTTACTCATTTGCTGATTCCTGATAATATGATTGAAATTGCCGATTCTGCTTTCGAGGGCTGCTCCGGTTTGACAAGCATTGTAATACCGAATAGTATAACGGTAATCGGGCGTGGTGCTTTCGCTGGCTGCACTGGTCTGACAAGCGTAGCGATGCCGGACGGCGTGAAGATAATTGGGCGTTTTGCTTTTGCTGGTTGCAAAGGCCTGATGAACGTAGGGTTAGCGGATAGTATAACAGAGATCAAGGAAGGTGCTTTCAGAGGCTGCATTGGCCTTACAAGCGTGGTGATACCGTATAGTATGACGGAGATCGGGCGTGACGCTTTTGCTGGCTGCACTGGTTTGGCATATATAGAGATACCCGATAGTGTGAAGAAGATTGGGGATGGTGCCTTCAGAGGCTGCACTGGCCTGACAAGCGTAGTGATACCAGATAGCGTGACGGAGATCGGGCATAAAGCTTTTGCTGGCTGCACTGGTTTGGCATATATAGAGATACCCGATAGTGTGAAGAAGATTGGGACTGGTGCTTTCGAAGACTGCAGTAGCCTGATAAGCATTGCATTACTATATGGTGTGGCGGAAATCGGATGGAATGAATTCAGATGCTGCACTGGTCTGGCATACATAGTGATACCAGATAGTGTGACGGAAATCAGATGTGGTGCTTTCGAAGGCTGTACTGGCTTGACAAGCATCGTATTACCGAATAGCCTAACGGAAATCGGATGGAATGTTTTCAGAGGTTGTACTGGTCTGGAAGGTATAATGATACCCGATAGCGTGAAGAAGATTGGGGATGGTGCTTTCGAAGGCTGTACTGGTTTGACAAGAATCGCATTACCGGATGGCCTGACGGAAATCGGACAATGTGCTTTCGAAGGCTGTACTGGTTTGACAAGCATCGTATTACCGGATAGCGTAACGGAAATCAGATGGAATGCTTTCAGAGGTTGTACTGGTCTGGAAAGTATAATGATACCGAATAGTGTGAAGAAGATTTGGGATGGTGCTTTCAAAGGCTGTACTGGTTTGACAAGCATCGCATTACCGGATGGCCTAACGGAAATCGGACAATGTGCTTTCGAAGGTTGTACTGGTCTGGAAAGTATAACGATACCAAATAGTGTGACAGAAATCGAAAATTACGCTTTCTCGGGATGTGATTATTTGCTTGAAAGTGTTAAAAAAGAACTGACGGCAAAGTATGGACATTGTATATTTGAAAAAAGTTGGAATAATTTTTCCGCATTATGATAGTTATCGAATCAAAACGTAAGAAACCCGAGACGATCCTGCGGAGATATCCGGGGGCGGTGATCGCGGATGTGACGAGTCACGCGGGGGATGATTTGGTGAAGCTGAGTCCGTTCTATCCGCACGGGGGGATTCCGGTGCCGTTCAGCGAGGGGTTCACGGCTACTTGTGTGGAGGCGGTCTGGCAGGGGCTGAAGGTGTTTGAAGGGGCGGATGTGGACACATCGCTGTTTCTCAATGACACAATGAAGAACCTCAAACGGACTGTCCGGCGGTTCGGAAGGCCGTTGGGGCATAGGAAGGGAGTGTACGGGAAGGAGTTGCTGGGCTATGTCGAGGCCCGTAAGCAGATCTATCTGCCGACATATAAATGGGTTTTGGAGAACAAGGTGCCGCGGATTATCGAAAGGCTTCGTGAGGCAAGCAAGACCAAGACGATCGTGCTGCTGGACTACGAGACCAACTGCGATGTGGACGATCCGAGGAAGCCGCTGTCACACGCTTTTCTGGTCAAAGCGTATGCCGAAGGAATATACCCGTACGGGGACAAAGAACCTGTGAATCAGGATGACCTGAAACTATTTTGACAAGAATAACCAATATAATTATGGGAAAAAGAAGTAACTGGAAAGAATTCGAGGCAATCCTTTCGCAGAACAGGATAACAAAACTCTATCATTTCACTGACAGGGACAACCTTGAGAGCATCATCAAGAACGGGGGATTATATTCGTGGAAGGATTGTGAGGAGCGTGGAATATCCATTCCGAAACCGGGCGGTGGCGGGCCGGGCTCTACATCGTGGTCGCTGGACGAGAGGGACGGGCTTGAGCGTTATGTCCGCGTCAGCTTCACGGAGCAGCATCCGATGATGTACGTGGCGATGAACGAGAACAGGATCTCCAATCCGGTCATTCTGGAGATCGATCCGGAGGTGATTTATGATGAGGACACCATATTCTCGGACCGTAACGCCACACGCAACGGGGCGCAGGTCGGAGGTGGCTTGGACGATTTCAGGAATATTCATTTCAAGACGGTCAAGGCGCGCAAGCATTTCGACCTCGACGCTGACGAGCAGCCGTTCTATCAGGCGGAGGTGCTGGTGAAGAACTTCATTCCGTTGAAATATATCCGCAACATCGGCAATTTCGGAATCCCTATTCCAAGCCATCCGCAGATGATGCAGAGCAAGAACGCCTACACGGCGAGGGTTGACCGCGTGCATCCTACCGCGTTCATATTCCTTGTGGATCAGAGCATTTCGATGAAGCGGCTGACCACTTTCAACGGGGAGGATATGACTTTGTCGGAGGCAGTGGCGAGGATTGTCAATTCGCAGATCAACGAGCTTGTGGAGCGATGCGTGAAGAACAACGAGACCAGACATTATTTCGACATCGCTGTTATCGGCTATGGGACAGAGGCTTACAGCGCGTGGAACGGGGCGTTGGAGGGACGTGATTTCGTCAGTCCGGAGGAGATCCGGGACAATCCGTTCCAGAAGAGGCTGGTGAAGGAGGAGGTCCGGACCAGAAAGGGAATCACGGTCAAAGAGGTTGAGAGAAAGCAGTGGATGACAGCGCGGCACGACGGGAACTGGACAAGAATGGACAAGGCGTTGAGGCGCGCCGAGGGACTGCTCGACAATTGGATGAAGGATCACCACGACAAGGACTGCTACCCGCCGACCATCATCAACATCACGGACGGTGAATATAATGGAGTGACGGACGATGAGATGCTCCAGCTGTCCAACCAACTGAAATCGATGTTCACCAATGATGGTAATGTGCTGTTCTTCAATATCCACATCGTGCCCGGGCATTCGGAGTCGGTCGTTTTCCCGGCCACGGCCGGCGAGCTGAACGGCAACGGGTACGGGGAGAAGCTGTTCAATATGTCCAGCCTGCTGCCGCTGAACTACAACGAGCAGATCAGGGGCATATTCGGAGACCGTCAGACGGACATCCGCTACAGGGCGATGGGAGTCAATGCCGGGATGGAGCGTCTGGTTAAGATGATGAAGATCGGAACGTTGTCAAGCACACTTGCGAATCAGTTATGAGTTACGGAGTCAGCATCCCGAAGTTGAATGATAATATTCCCAACGAGGACTCGTTCTGCAAGTCGGACAATCTGATCGCTGTGTCGGACGGGGCGGGCGGTTGCGGCCTCTTTGCGAGAGAGTGGTCAAAGTACCTGCTCCGGCATATTCCAAGAAAGCGGGCGATCACTTCATTCGTGGAGTTCGATGCGTGGGTTGACGGCATTTGGGAGACTTTCTACAATGAATATGAGGCTGTCGCGAAGGCGGGGGATGGAATATTCCTGAATAAGTTCTATAATGAGGGTGCGTGCGCGACGGTCGCCGCCGCTTGGCGGGTGTCGGATGAGGAGTGCCGTTGGGTGGCTTATGGTGACAGCGTCGTGTTCCATTATAAGCGGAAAAGCAAATCACTGGAGCATAGTTTCACGAGGCTGGCGGATTTCAGCAGGCCGCCGATGCTTGTGAGCTGCAAGGATCCGTTGGTGGAGGAGGGCTTCCGCTGCGGGGCGTTCCATCTGGATGGGGATTCGGTGGTGTTCGCCGCGAGTGACGCTCTGTCGCATTATGTGCTGATGATGTACGAGCTTGCGAACTGCGGACGGTTCGGCGAGGAACTGGCCGAAGAGGCGTTGAGGCGGTCCGGCAATTCGGCACTTCTGCGTACCGCGGAAGCTATCAGGTTCGATTTTCAGGCGGATGTCCTGGAGCCGTTGTTGAAGGCCGCCGAGAAAGAATCCACATTCAAAACGCACGTCAGGTCTCTAATTGAGCGTGGCGTTCTGGATGTGGATGATATGACGGTGGTGGTTTTGGGGGCACCAGTGTAGCAAGCTCCGTTGAGGCTAACGATTTCGTACAAGGGACGAACTTCTGGTATTCGGCAATGCGACAGGTTGGTACTGGAATAAGGCTTCTGGTGTACCAAACGCAATGAAGTGGCAGATCGGTACAGGGAAATGGGTTTAAGCGTACCTATATTCCTGCCTCCTGCATTTTTAGAAGCAGGAAATTCCTCATCTGCTCTTCCGTGACATCATAAACCGGATTGAATTGTCCGAAGTTTGTGTCTTTGCTGAATTGGCCGGACAGAAGCATTGTCACGATGCTTTTCCTTTTGAGTCTGAACTGTGAATATTTGATGGCTGAATCTATCCCAAGTGTGATGTCTCCTCCGTTTTTTATTATGCTGTAAACATCATAATAGTCCCGGAATTTCATCCTTCGCAGCATTACTTCCAATTTCATTGCCAGTATGGCTTCAATGGAGGCCAGCTTGATATTTCCAAGATAGACAAGCGTTGTCATCGCTGGTGCAAGTTTGTCGCTTACGTAGAAAGAGATCTTTACTCCGCGAACGAGGAAAATGACTTGGTCGAAGCCTAGTAAGTCCATATTGTCTATATGCCCCACTTTCTCTTCTAACTCCTTGGAAATCGTTGGCCAATCAACTTCTGGCTTCCTGTCTTTGGACACTCGCCAAGCCATAAAATCCAAATCCTCGCTTTGCCTGTGACCGAGTTGAATGGCGAGTGATGTGCCACCGCAAAGTACATAATCCTTGATGGAGTTTAGGGTGGACACGGCTTCAATAATATTGTTGATGGAAGGTGTGAGGCCATTACGCATAGTGGGTCATAGTTTTTATGTGGCCGATTTCTTTCCTGTGAAGGAAGTCCTTTGGATTCTTTATGTTAAAGTAATATTGCGCGATCATCATATTCAATGAATATAGATACGCCCCCTGTCCGGCCATCCTGTCTTCCCAGACTTGCCGGATGAACTTTCTGGTGAAAATCTCGAAGAGCAGAGAGATGTCATCCATATCCAAATGGATGAATGTCTTCTCAATCAGATCCTCGTCAGAGATCGTTTCTTCCGTGACGTTTGAATGTGACCAAAACGCTTTGTTGGCCAATAATTTGGAACATAGGGATTTGCGTATGGATTCAGTGTGGTTCTTGATACGCTCGCCATCCTGCATACGTACGAGAGTCCCTTGCTTGAGTGAGAATAACGATTCCAGTCTCAAGGCTTGTGGGAGTGTCATCTCACGTTTCCCTGAGATTATGTAACTAAGAATCTGCCGTGACAGCCCAATTTGTCTGGCCACGTCAGATTGTGTGAGCCCTTTTGCTTTCGAAAGGCTTGATATGTATTGCCCAGTTGTCATATTGTCAACAAATATGTTAACAAATCTTGAGATTTCCAAATAAAACTTAATTACCTGATATGAATAGTGGAATGTCGGTTAAGTCAAGGAATACCGGAAAGGGCGTCCCATTACAATTGATGACATCACAGTCACGCCTTTTCAGGTCAGTCATTCTTCCGCCGATTCGTATATGCTCAAAATCAAATGTGACGGAAAGACGATTCTTCACACAGGAGACTTTCGAGGGCACGGATATATGGGAAACGGCATCTACAAGGTCATAGATAAATTTCATATTGCCGGAAATGTCGATATTCTCATTACCGAAGGTACCAACGTAGATAATAACACCAAATCCATTCTCCCGGAATACGTCCTGAAGAAAGAATTCAAGGAGGTTCTCCGGCAATATAAGAACACATTCATCATCTGCTCTTCCACGGATGCAGACCGCCTTGAGTCCATTTACAGCGCTAACAAAGAGTCTGTGCGACAGCCCTTTATCGTGGACACTTAGCAGAAAGACATCCTCTGCCTCATTGACAAATATGCCGAAAACGAAAAACTGTTATATCATTTCAATATAGACGATATATGTAGCTATAGCCCTTCAGTTGAAAGGATGGACAATATGATGCGTTGCCATGGCTTTGTGATGCTATTGAGATGCAGCGAAAAGTTCCAGTCTTATCTGGAGAAGATTCTGCCTTGGTGCAAGCCGGAAGAAACGTGTCTGGTATATTCCCAATATCACGGGTACATAGATAAGCGTGAAGGAAATACAGCTTTTAACCAGAAACTGTATGACTTTGTAGAACAGTTCCGGGAAAGAGGATGCTTTGTCAAAGAAGACCTTCACACATCCGGTCATGCCTCCAAACAGGATTTGGCACGACTCTGCGAGCAGGTCAACCCAAAAGTCATAATCCCCATCCATAAAGATGAAAAAGCCGATTTCGCCTCCATTCTTTCTGATGAGCTGAGAGCAAGAGTCTGTGAATATGAATACAGTATGGATGGAGTTGATATTTCCCTCGATTCACTATAACGGTTTTACATTTCGAGTTGGTTCGGAGCGAAAAGCGGATCTCTCGTGATATTCATAATAAATTGATTTTGCGGAGAGAACTTTGTACAGGAGAGGGGCTTCTGGTGTACCAACGGTGGTGAAACGGTGGGTTGGTACAGGGAATAGGGTTTTGGTGTACCGATTTTCGGCGAAGTGAGGACTTGTCGCGGAGCGGGGATATTCATTGGCACAGCAAAAAATAAAAGAGTGACCGGAATGACCAGCCACTCTTTCTTTGAATATGTCAGCGGTACACTACTTGCCGGCGAGGCGGGTGTAGGTGCCGTAACGTACTTTGGCGAATTCCTCGGTGAGGCTCAGGAGCTCCTGGGCTCTGTCAGGGAACAGCTTGTAAAGGGATGCGAAACGAACCTCTCCCTTGAGGAAGTCCTGGAACTTGGTCCAGTCTGGCTCCTTGGAGTCGAGAGTGAACGGATTCTTTCCTTCAGCCTCAAGAGTAGGGTTGTACCTGTACAGGTGCCAGTAACCGCAGTCAACGGCAAGTTTCTCCTCCTTCTGGCTCAGACCCATACCAGCCTTCAGACCGTGGTTGATGCACGGAGCGTAGGCGATGATCAGGGATGGACCGTCGTAGGCCTCAGCCTCCTTTATGGCGTTGAGGTACTGTGCAGGGCTTGCACCCATGGCCACCTGTGCGACATAGACATAGCCATAGCTGATGGCCATCATGCCGAGATCCTTCTTGCGGATCTTCTTGCCTGAGGCGGCGAACTTGGCGATCGCGCCGGCAGGGGTTGACTTGGAGCTCTGTCCACCGGTGTTGGAGTAAACCTCGGTGTCGAGAACGAGCACGTTCACATTCTTGCCGGAGGCGAGGACGTGGTCGAGTCCGCCGTAGCCGATGTCGTAGGCCCAGCCGTCACCACCGAAGATCCACTGGCTGCGGGCAGGGATGAAGTGCTTGTAGTCAAGAAGTTTCTTGCAGTGAGGGCAGTCGGTCTTCTCCATGAGAGGAATGACCTTGTCAGCCACCTCGCGGGTGATCTCACCGTTCTCCTTGTTCTCAAGCCACTGCCTGAACAGTGCCTTTACTTCATCCGGGCACTTGTCGCAGTCGAGGGCGGCGGTCATGAGGTTGGCCACCGTCTCGCGGGCGCGGTCGGAGCCGATCTTCATTCCGAGACCGAACTCGGCGTTGTCCTCGAACAGGGAGTTCTGCCAAGCCGGGCCATGACCTTGGGCGTTGGTGCAATAAGGAGAAGCAGGGAATGACGCTCCGTAGATTGAAGAGCAACCTGTGGCGTTGGCGATCATCATCCTGTCACCGAAGAGCTGTGTGATGTTCTTGATGTAAGGGGTCTCACCGCAACCGGCGCAGGCACCGCTGAACTCGAACAGAGGCTGTGCGAACTGGGAGTTCTTGACATTGGCTGCCTTGTTGACAACAGTGTCCTTGTAGCCTACCTTGGTGGCGAGCCAGTTGAAGTTGTCCTGCTCAGAGTGCTGGTCGAGGGCGGAAACCATTGTGAGGGCCTTCTCCTTCGCAGGGCAGACATCCACGCAGTTGCCGCAACCTGTACAGTCATCCACAGAGACTGAAAGGGCGAATGAATATTCCTTCAGAACGGCCTTGCCCTGTGCCTTCTTGAGTCCGGCAGGAGCCTTCTCGGCCTCTTCGGCTGTGAGCAGGAACGGACGGATGGCGGCGTGAGGGCAGACGAACGCGCAGGAGTTGCACTGGATACACTTGTCTGGATCCCAGCTTGGAACCATGACGGCGACTCCGCGCTTCTCGTAGGCTGACGTGCCGGCCGGCATCGTGCCGTCGGCGTAAGGCAGGAAGGCGCTGACAGGGAGTGAGTCTCCGTTCTGGGAGTTCACAACGTCGGCGATGTCCTTCACGAAAGCAGGAGCGAGGCGATCCTTGTTAGGGGTCTCGAACCTGGCCGAGATCTTCGCCCACTCGGCAGGGATGGCGACTTCGGTATATTCACCGCCACGGTCAACGGCGGCGAAGTTCATGTTCACCACATTCTCGCCCTTGTTGCCGTAGCTCTTCACGATCGCGTCCTTCATGTACTTGACGGCGTCCTCGTAAGGGATGATGCCGGTGATCTTGAAGAAAGCGGACTGGAGGATCGTGTTGGTCCTGTTGCCGAGTCCGATCTCAGCGGCGATCTTGGTGGCGTTGATGATGTAGAGCTTGATCTTCTTCTTGCCGATGACAGCCTTCACGTTGTCAGGGATCCTCTTGACGGTCTCTTCCTCGTCCCAGAGTGAGTTGAGGAGGAGGGTTCCTTTCTCCTTGATACCCTTGAGCACGTCATACTTGCTCAGGTAGGAAGGAACGTGGCAGGCCACGAAGTCAGGGGTGCTGACAAGATATGGAGCCTTGATCGGCTTGTCTCCGAAGCGGAGGTGAGAGCAGGTGTAGCCGCCGGACTTCTTCGAGTCATAGTCGAAGTAGGCCTGGCAATATTTCTGCGTGTGGCTTCCGATGATCTTGATGGTGTTCTTGTTGGCGCCGACGGTGCCGTCGGATCCGAGTCCGTAGAACTTGCACTCGGTCGTGCCTGGCTTCACGATGGAAACCTCGCTCTTGATCGAGAGGGACTTGAATGTCACGTCATCGACGATGCCGATGGTGAAGTCGTTCTTAGGCTCGTTGAGCTCAAGGTTGTCGTAAACGGCGACGATCTGGGCAGGAGTGGTGTCCTTTGAGGACAGTCCGTAGCGTCCGCCGATGATCAGCGGAGAGTTGCTCTGTCCCTGGAACAGGGCCTTCACGTCAAGGTAGAGAGGCTCTCCGAGAGCTCCCGGCTCCTTGGTCCTGTCAAGGACGGCGATTCTCTTGACAGTCTTAGGAAGGACTTTCAGGAAATATTTCTCAGCGAAAGGCCTGTAGAGGTGAACGGTGACAAGACCGTACTTTCTGCCCTTCTTCGCGAGGTAGTCGATTGTCTCCTTGATGGTCTCGGTCACGGATCCCATGGCGACGATGATGTTCTCGGCGTCCGCGGCTCCGTAGTAGGTGAACGGACGGTACTCGCGACCGGTCATCTCGCTGATCTCACCCATGTAGCGGGCGACGATGTCCGGAACGGCGTTGTAGTAGTTGTTCCTTGACTCCACGGCTTGGAAGTAAACGTCTCCGTTCTGGGCGGTACCACGGGTGACAGGAGCGTCAGGATTGAGTGCCCTGTCACGGAAAGCCTTGAGGGACTTCTTGCTGACCATATTCTTGAGCTCTTCCTCGTCGAGAGCCTCGATCTTCTGGATCTCGTGCGATGTGCGGAATCCGTCGAAGAAGTGGAGGAAAGGAATGCTGGACTTGATCGCTGAGAGGTGAGCCACGGCGGCGAGGTCCTGAGCCTCCTGAACTGAACCGGAAGCGAGGAGTGCGAAGCCTGTCTGGCGGCAGGCCATCACGTCCTGATGGTCTCCGAAGATGGAGAGGGCATGTGATGCAAGCGCGCGGGCTGAGACATGGAAGACAGCCGGAAGCATTTCTCCGGCGATCTTGTACATGTTAGGGATCATAAGGAGAAGACCCTGTGAAGCTGTGTAGGTCGTGGTGAGGACACCGGCCTGGAGGGAGCCGTGCACTGCTCCGGAGGCACCGGCCTCACTTTCCAACTCTGTGACACTTACTGTCTCGCCCCAGAGGTTCTTTTTCCCGTGGGCAGCCCATTCGTCAATGTTCTCTGCCATCGGAGAGGATGGTGTGATAGGGTAGATGCAGGCGTTCTCGCTGAAAAGATAAGCGACGTTCGCCACGGCAGTGTTACCATCACAAGTGATGAATTTCTTTTCTTTAGCCATATCGTTAACGTTATGTTAATATATTAGATTGTAGTCAAACCATCGATGGTGATTCCTTCGGTTCCGGCCGAAATTCTCTTCACCAAGCCTTGCAGGACAGTACCCGGGCCGATCTCCATGAAGTAGTCCGCTCCGTCCGCGAGCATATTCCTGACAGACTGGGTCCATCTCACCGGTGAGGTGAGCTGGGCGAGGAGGTTCTTCTTGATGGTCTGCGGGTCTGTGACGGCCTGTGCGCTGACGTTCTGGTAGATCGGGCAGATAGGTTCCACGATCCTGGTCTCCTCGATCGCCCTTCCGAGCTCGATGCGCGCCGGCTCCATAAGAGGGGAGTGGAACGCTCCGCTGACGGCGAGAGGAAGAGCTCTCTTCGCACCTTCGGCCTTGGCTTTCTCACAGGCCTGCTCCACGGCGGTCTTCTCGCCGGAGATCACGACCTGGCCTCCGCAGTTGTAGTTGGCCGGGATCACGATGCCATCGCATGAGGAGCAGATCTCCTCGACCTTCTCGTCCGGCAGCCCGACGATGGCGGCCATCGTCCCCGGCACCTTCTCGCAGCAGAGCTGCATCTGGGTGGCACGGATATAGACAAGACGAAGGGCATCCTCGAAACTGATGGCTTCCGCGGCGGCAAGTGCGGAAAATTCACCAAGAGAATGCCCTGCGACCATATCAGGTCTGAATCCTTCGTAGCACTTCGCCAGAACGACGGAGTGCAGGAATATTGCCGGTTGTGTGACGCGTGTTGCCTTGAGGTCATCCGGCGTGCCCTCAAACATTATGTCAGTGATTCTGAATCCAAGTATGTCATTCGCCTTCTCGAGCAATTCCTTGCCTTTGGCGTTTCCCTCGTAAAGCGCTTTCGCCATACCTGGGAACTGGGAACCCTGACCGGGAAATACGTATGCTTTTTTCATAATACGCAAAAATAAGATTTATTATTGGATTATCCGAATATTAAAGGCTCTTTTATGGCCTTAAAAAACATATTTTTCCGCACAAAAAATATCTTTCCGCGAAAGATTTGCCAAAGATTTGTCAAAAATTCTTGTTTTGCCATTTATTTGTTATTTTTGTAATCTGATTGCGTGAAACCGCAAGAATGATGCCCCTGTAGTCTAATGGATAGAATTTCGGATTCCGGTTCCGACGATTTGGGTTCGATTCCCAACGGGGGTACAAGTAGGAATAAACTTTCATATCTCATTGGATATGAATCAACCGCTCATATTATGAAAAGAATTCTAATCTCTCTCGCGGCTGCGATTTTTGCTTTTGTTCCGTTGGTGTCGGCTCAGACACCGGAATCTCGTAATGAAATAACGCTTGGCTACGGCAGGGTCACAGTTGTGGATGTGGCTCATGTGGCCGGCGGGGTTTTCGCCACGGCTTTCACGGCCGGTTACGCCCGTTTTGACAACTTCCGGTCATACGGGTCTGTCAATCTTGAATATTACAGAGTCCTCAACAAGACTTTTTCCGTGGGGGCGGCAGTCTCTTGGTTCGGTGGCACCGCAGATGAACTGAACAAGGACAACGTGAAGGTCGGCAACGCTGACTATAGCGGATTCGCTGTGATGCCTGCGGCGAAGGCTTTCTGGTTCAGAAAACCGCATGTCGCCATGTACTCAAAGCTTGCGGCCGGAGTCACGCTGCTGGACGATTACGACGAGGAGGCGGACTCGCATTCGTTCGACCCGTATTGGGCCGCGCAGGTCACCCTTGCCGGAGTGCAGTTCGGAGGAGAGCGATTCCGTGGTTTTGTGGAGGCCGGGGCTGGAATGCAAGGCCTTGTGCTGGCCGGGTTGAGCGTTTCCTTCTAAAAGGAATATGACAGCAAAAGAAAGAGAGGCCTGCCTTTTGGGGAGACCTCTCTCATTAGTTGGTTAAAACCTGATCTACTTACACCAGCGGTCAAGCCAGTCGAAGTAGCTGCGGTGCCAGAACAGCGCGTTCTGCGGCTGGAGAATCCAGTGGTTCTCCTCCGGGAACACGATCAGCTTGGACGGAACTCCCATCATCTGGGCGGTGTTGAACGCGGCCATACCCTGATCGTAAGGGATGCGGTAGTCCATCATGCCGTGGATGCAGAGGATCGGAGTGTGCCACTTGGCCACGTTCACGTCAGGAGAGTTGGCGTAATGGCGCCTGGCCTTGGCGGCGTCGCTCCACGGCGAGCCGGCCTGCTGGATGCCGCCGAATGTCTTGCCGTCGCCGCGCGGACCCTTCTCGCCGGCGGTGTAGGAATATTCAGAAAGTCCGCCGTTGTCGAAGTTCGCGAACCAAAGTTCCTCTGTCTCGTAGTACATGTACTTCTCGTCGAAGATTCCGGCGTGAGCGATGAAGCAGTCATAGACATTGCCGTGGATTCCGGCCATGTAATAGACGCTGAATCCGCCGTAGGAGGCTCCACAGCCAGCAAGTTTGCCGACATAAGGTTCAGCCTTGAGCTCCTTGGCCGCGCTGAGGTAGTCCTGCATATTCTGACCGATGTAGTCGCCGCTGATCTGCTCGCACCATTCCTGACCGAACGCGGTCGTGCCTCGGCGGTTGGGAAGAATCACGATGTAGCCTTGGTTGGCCATGAGACGGTAGTTCCAGCGGTAGCTCCAGCCCTGGCTCAAAGTACCTTGAGGTCCGCCAAGGAATATCTCGATGGCAGGATACACCTTTGTAGAATCGAACTTGGGAGGATAGAGTACCCAGGTGAGCATCTTCTTCCCGTCAGTGGTCTTGATCCAGCGTTCACGCGTCTCGTAGGCTGTCAATTGGCCGATGATGCCTCCGTTCTCATCGGTGATCCTGCCGAACGATCCGCCAGTCTCGTTCACGGCCACGAGTTCGGTAGGGAACTCCATCGAACAGTAACTTGCGAGCAGGGTGCTGTCAACGATGGCGAACGGAGAGTTGAAATCGTACCATGCATCGTCCGGAGTGATTCTCTTGATTTCGGAGTCGGCCACCTTCACGTTGCAGATTGCTTGAAGTCCCTCGATCAGGGAATTGAAATAGATGCTCTTGGAGTCCGCCGCCCAGACAGGGCCGCCTGCGTTGTACTTGAAATCAGCGGTGAGGTCACGGATTCCATTTATGTGAGGGATGGCGGATTGTCCATCGGAGGAAGCCTCCGCGTCAGCCAGCTCGGCGACCATAAGGCGAACCTTGTCGGCCTCGTATCCGTTGCGCTCCATGCTCAGCCAGGCGATCTGCTTCCCGTCCGGGCTCCAGACCGGATCAGTGTCATAGCCGCCGGCCATCGGAATCTGGACGGTCTCGCCTGTCAGGATGCTGTAGATGTAGATCTCCGTGTCTGTTGAGAAGGCATATTCACGACCCGTCTCAACCTTTTTGCAGGAATAAGCCACATAGTGTCCGTCAGGACTCCAGCAAAGCTGCTCGATGCCGCTCATAGGCTCCAGTGGCAGTTCGTACCTGCCCGCTCCCTCCGCGAGTATATTCATTGAATTGTCTTCTGTGACCTTGGCGCCGAGCGGTGCCACGTATGTCTGCGGCCTTTCGGTCGTCCAATGGTCCCAGTGGCGGTACATAAGGTCTTCCGTGACGTAGGCCTGCGCCTTGTCCAGTTTCTCGTCGAAATCCTTAGGCGTCTTCACCGCTCCCGGAATGGTGCTGGTGTAGAGAACCTGTGTCTGGTCCGGACTGAGGGAGAACTCTCCGATTCCGGCTTTCACATCGCTAAGCTGCTTCTTTGCTGAGAGTGAGGCCTTTCCGTCAACGATAGAGATGGCGGCATTGTAAAGCTGACCGCCCTGAAGGTAGTAGATGGACTTTCCGTCCAGACTCCAGCGGGCGTTGCTTACGCTCTTGCCTTCGGCTGTCAATTGGATCTTGTCCCCGAATGAAAGCGATCCGTCATCATTCTTGATAACCTCGCCAAGAAACAGGTTCCTGCACGAGCGGTTTTCCTCGATGGAAGTGTAGCTGACTCCGTAGAGGATCCAATGTCCGTCCGGAGACAGTTGCGGATCTGACAGGCGACCAAGTGACAGAAGCGCTTCCGGAGTCATCCTTCCGTCCTCGATCTTGATGTCGGACGGGCCTATGTACCCGTTGTCCGCCTGTGTTTCGTTTTTCTGTGTACAACTCATCATTGTAATCAGTGCCGCCGCCACGAGGGCGGCCTTTCCATTGTTTATCATAAATATTATAAGTATTGTTTATACGCTTTCTCAAGTTCTTCCCTGACTTCCTGTCTTACGGATTCCGGCTCGAGCACCTCCAGCCTTCCGGCGTGGCGGCAGAACTCCATCGTCAGGTTACGGTTCGGAATGACACGGATCCTGAATATTCTTCCGCCTCCCTTGGCCGCGCCTTCCTCTACCTGCGACCGGTGGACGGGCAGATCCCGAAGATATCTTGCCTCCTCGTCTGTCACCTTGAAACGGATCGTGACCGGCTTCTGCCCGGGCCTCGGGAAATATATTCCATAACTTTGGCTGAATATTCTCTCCACGTCGAAGTCTTTAGGCATCTTGAAAGGCACGTCTGTCACTTTCAGCGAGGTGATCCGGTCAAGGCCATATACCCTCCAAGCACTCATGTCGTGGTTTCCTGTCTCAGCCAAGGCCCTTTCGTGGCAAAAAGCCACAAGGTACCATCTCTTCTCATGCTCTTTGACCGCTAACGGCTGAATATGAAGGTTCTCCGAAGAGTCGGAGGTGTATTTCCCATAGGCGATCTCCAGCTCTTTCCCATCTTCCATCGCCTGCATTATCGCCGTGAGGTACTTTTGCCCGGATGGTATCTCCTCCACGCTTACCCTGCCGGAGAGACGTTCCTTTCCCAGTGAAAGCAGATTGTTGACCGTGAATGTGTTGACAAGCCATCCGATGCTTTCGTCGTTGTCCAGGACATCGCCGCTGTACGGGATGAGATAGCGGCTCGTGCTCCTGTCGCATTCGATGTCGATCCCGAAAAGATCCGCCACCGCGAGCCTGTGGTTGTTGAATGTCCTTCTGGAATATGACTGGCCGAACCTTCCCGAATACTTCACATTAAGTTCCTTGAAGGTCAGACCGCCACCACCTGCGGCGATGAGGCTTTGAACGAGCCAGATATATTTCCCGATCAATTCTGAAACCATTGCGTTGTGCTTCTTTTCGGCACATCAAATATAGCAAACAAAAAGTAATTTAACCCTGATTTGGCTTGTTGTTTTGAAATTTTTCACATCTTTGCACTTGAAAATCGCTCTTGTTCCAAGCAAGGGATTTGATTTTGGGGATTTGGTAAACGGTAGGAGATAAATAGTCTCATCCCATGTAACTTATTTTTTGAAGGTTACTAAGCAGATTTGCGGTTGAAATGATGAAAGTTGGAATGAATATGTTTGTAAAGACGTTGGCGCTGCCATTTCTGGTGGCTCCGATCTTTGTCTCGTGTATGGTTGATGATCCTGAAGACAAGTTCGATTTCTCATCTGACGGGCAGCCGATAGCCAACTATCAGATCATGGGCAAGGTCTCAGATGAGGATGGAAAGCCAATCAACGGAATCCGGGTCATAGCCGATTACAGTACCGATGTCATCTATCGCGCCGACACCCTCTATACTGATCAGGAAGGTGAATATTCCAAATTCATGTCGATCCCCCGCGTGGATAAATTCTACATGTCATTCACCGACATCGACGGTCAGGCGAACGGCGGTGAGTTCGGGCCGAAATCCGAATATGTCACTCCGGTTCGCACCGAGATCTCAAGCGGCCATTTCGGCGGCTCCTATGTCATCTCGTTCAACGCCACGCTCAAAAAGAAATGATGTGAAGGATGGTGGATTAAGTTGTTTTTTATCCACCCTCTTCTTATCTTCGCACCATGATCAGGAACAAGTTGGACACAGAGGTGCAGTTTCTTCCGGGAGTGGGGCCGAAAAGGGCCTCGCTCTTGAAATCGGAGTTGGATGTGTCCACTGTCGGAGACCTTCTTCGCACCTTTCCGTTCCGTTATATTGACCGAAGCACCATCCAGAGAATCGCCGACATCCAGTCCACGAGCGCCTATGTCCAGATCCTCGCCCAGGTGGTCAGCGTACAGATGACGGGCAAGAAGCTGAGTGTCATGGTAAAGGACCAGAGCGGGATGATGGAACTGGTCTTTTTCAGGGGTGTCAAGTACACCTCAGAACGGCTGAAACCAGGTTCTTTTTTTCTGTTTTTCGGCAAGCCTAACCAGTTCAACGGACGTTTCAACATAGTTCATCCCGAGATAGACAATCCTCCCGCACAAGGTGCCACCAGCTTTTCAGGAGTCCTCACGGGAGTATATAACTCTACCGACAAGCTTCGCAATGGTGGGGTTACCGGCAAGGTGATGAACAGGCTGATGGCCGAGGCGATCGATCTTGCGATCGGAGATGTAGGTGAGACCTTGCCTGAATATATTCTCAGGGAAAAAGGCCTTGCCCCGTTGAGGTTCGCTATCAGGAATGTCCATTTCCCGTCCGACCAGAACGCTCTTGAGAAGGCCAGGTACCGTCTCAAATGGGAGGAACTTTTCCTGTTGCAGCTGTCTTTGTTAAAGCAGAAATATGTCCGCAGCCGTTCCGCCGTCGGGATTCCTATGCCTAAGGTCGGCACGGCTTTCAATGCTTGCTACAGTGCTTTGCCATACGAACTTACAGGTGCCCAGAAGCGCGTGATAAAGGAAATCCGTTCGGACATGATGAGCGGCCGACAGATGAACCGGCTTCTTCAAGGGGATGTGGGTTCTGGCAAGACAATGGTCGCTGTGCTTTCCGCTCTGATCGCAGTGGGGAACGGCTATCAGGCTTGCATCATGGCGCCCACAGAGGTTCTTGCCCAGCAACATTACGCCAATATCTCCAAATACTTGGCGCCGACCGGAGTACGTTGCGAACTATTGATCGGATCGACCGGAAAGGCGGCCCGCAGACCGATTCTGGAAGGTTTGGCTGACGGCTCTGTGGGAATAGTAATCGGCACGCATGCCTTGATAGAGGACACTGTGATATTCAAAAACCTCGGCCTCGCCATCATAGATGAGCAGCACCGCTTCGGTGTGGAACAGAGGGCAAGGCTTTGGGCCAAAGGAGCTTCCGGTGTGCCGCCTCATGTGCTTGTCATGACCGCCACTCCGATTCCAAGGACGTTGGCGATGACATTCTATGGTGACTTGGATGTCTCGGTCATCGATGAGATGCCGCCGGGCAGAAAGCCGATCCAGACTATGCTGATAGGGGAGGGCAAGCGTCCGCAGCTTTACAATTTCATGAAGAAAGAGATCGCCGCCGGACGTCAGGTGTTTGTTGTCTATCCCTTGATATTCGAGAGTGAAAAGGTTGACTATCAGAACCTTGAAGCTGGTTATGAGAATATCGTCTCCAGATTCCCGTTTCCGCCTTACAAGGTCGCCATCGTGCACGGACAACAGACCAGCGAGGTTAAACAGTTCAACATGGATGCTTTCTCGGCGGGGCGTGCGAATATCCTTGTGTCCACGACCGTGATCGAGGTCGGCGTCGATGTCCCTAACGCCTCCGTGATGGTGATCGAGAGCGCGGAGCGGTTCGGTCTCGCGCAGCTGCACCAGCTCCGCGGACGTGTCGGACGGGGATGCGAGAAATCCTATTGTGTGCTGATGCACGGCAACAAGGTCAGCAAGGAGTCCCGTAAGAGGCTTGAACTCATGTGCGCCACGGAGAACGGTTTCGATCTGGCGGAGGAGGACATGAAGATGCGTGGGCCGGGTGATCTGGAGGGAACCCAGCAGAGCGGCCTTCCGATCGAGCTGAACATCGCCTCATTGGCTCATGACGGAGCCTTGCTGGCGGACGCGAGAAGTTATGCCGAGCATGTGCTGGCCCATGACCAGACTCTCGAACTTCCTGTAAACGAACTTCTTGCCCGCGAACTACGCAAAGATAAGTACAACATCAAGGATTACAGCAAGATCTCGTAATCGATTTTAAGTGACCATTTAATACAGTGCGCTTACGGCAGATCTTCCGGCCGGCAATCTCTCAGTTTCGGATGGCGTTTGTCTTTCTCGGAGAGGATGATCTTGTCTTTGGGGACCATCCAGTCGATTTCCAAATCCGGATCATCCCATGCGACCGCTCCTTCCGACTCCGGACAATAGAGACTGTCGCACTTGTACTGGAAGATCACCTCGTCGCTCAGGACGCTGAATCCGTGTGCGAACCCTTTGGGAATGAAAAACTGCCTGTGGTTGTCTTCGGAAAGCTCGACCGACACGTGTTTCCCGAAAGTCTTTGAGCCTGGCCTAAGATCCACAGCCACATCCAGGACCTTGCCTTTCACTACCCTGACCAGTTTGCTTTGCGAATGCGCCCCTTTCTGGAAATGCAGTCCTCTGACTACTCCATAGCAGGATTTGCTCTCGTTGTCCTGAACGAACATCACCGGACCGATCTTCTCCTCGAACTCCCTCTGGTTGAACGATTCGAAGAAATACCCTCTGCTGTCCTGAAATATTCTTGGCTCTATGATGAGGAGGCCTTCGATTTCGGTTGTGATGATGTTCATGCTGTTTCTACCATTGTGATATTCATTGAAATACGGTCGCTTTTATTCTTCCGCTACCTTGATGAGGTACTGGCCGTACTGGTTCTTGATCATCGGCTTGGCCAGCTCACGAAGCCTTTCGGCTGTGATCCAGCCTTTTCTGTAGGCTATTTCCTCCAGACAGGCGACCTTGAGCCCCTGACGTTTCTCGATGACCTCGATGTAGGTCGAGGCCTCGGCAAGGGATTCGTGAGTGCCCGTGTCCAGCCATGCGAAACCTCGTCCGAGTTTCTGGACCTTCAGCTTTCCGGCAGTAAGAAACTCTTGGTTCACCGTTGTTATCTCCAGCTCGCCTCTGGCTGACGGCTTGATCCTATGCGCGATTTCCACCACTTCGTTCGGGTAGAAGTAGAGTCCGGTCACCGCATAGTCGCTCTTTGGCTCGGCCGGTTTCTCCTCGATGCTGAGGCAGTTTCCGTCGGCGTCAAACTCGGCCACACCGTAACGCTGCGGATCGCTGACCTGATAGCCGAACACGGTCGCCTTCCCTTCCTCCTCGGCGGTACGCACTGCCTCTCTCAGCTGAGCGCCGAAACCTGTGCCTTGGAATATGTTGTCTCCAAGCACGAGACAGGCGCAGTCTTCGCCGATGAAGTCCTTACCTATGATGAATGCTTGCGCGAGTCCGTCCGGGGAAGGTTGCTCCGCATATTCAAAATTCACTCCGAAATCACTCCCGTCACCCAGAAGTCTTCGGAATCCTGGTAGGTCTGTAGGTGTGGAGATGATGAGGATGTCTTTGATTCCGGCTGTCATCAGAACCGAGATCGGGTAATAGACCATCGGCTTGTCATAGACAGGGAGCATCTGTTTGCTGACTCCCTTGGTGATAGGGTAGAGACGAGTGCCGCTTCCGCCGGCTAATACGATTCCTTTCATGGTTATATTCAGTGTTATTTGATTCTTTTGATGCAGTCCGCCAGCGAGTCTCTCCAGTAGGGGATCGTGACTTTGAATGTCTCTTTCACCTTGGTCTTGTCCAGGACCGAGAAACGTGGCCTCTGCGCTTTGGATGGATATTCCTCCGTGTGGCATGGCCGGATGTCGCAGGTCGTTCCGCCGATCTCGCTGATCGCCTTTGCGAAATCGTACCACGAGACCGCGCCCTCGTTGGAGAAATGGTATATTCCTGTCTTGTCAAGTTGGCCGTCTTCGATGATTCTTGTGATCAGTGAGGCCAGGTCATAGGCGTAGGTCGGAGTGCCGATCTGGTCGAAAACGACATTGAGCGAGTCCCTCTCTTCCGTCAGGCGAAGCATCGTCTTCACGAAGTTCTTGCCGTAAGGTGAATATAGCCATGCGGTTCTGAGGATCACGCTCCTGCATCCGGATCTCTCGATCTCTTTTTCGCCGGCCAGTTTGGTGGAACCATAGACCCCAAGCGGATCTGTCGGCCAATCCTCCTTGCATGGCATGGGAATATCCCCGTGGAAGATGTAGTCCGTGGAGATGTGGATCAACGCCGCGTCTCTTTCCGCCGCGACTTTGGCCAGATTACCGGCCGCCGTGCAGTTCAGAAGCATAGCCATAGAAGGCTCGTCCTCTGCCTTGTCCACATTCGTGTAGGCCGCGCAGTTCACGATTACATCGACCTTTTCCGAGTCGCAGACAATCCTGACCGCGTCTATGTTCGTGATGTCAAGATTGAGCGTCTCGACTCCGGGCAGCGATGTCACGTCTGAGAATATGTAGTTGTTGCGGCTTCCTGCCGTCACGTTCCGGAGTTCGGTCCCTAGCTGGCCGTTGGCTCCTGTCACAAGAATATTCATGGTGTCTCCAAATTCGGCCCGGGCCGTCAAACCGACGTCGGTCGCCATTCACAAATTTAATCAGAAATATTCCTTTATCAAAATCCGAGGTTCAGTAATCATTCCCTTTATAGACCCCTTCCTGACGATTCTTGCGCTATCGGGCGTGAAAAATGCGGATTTTTATGTAAGTTTGTATTCTATGGAGACAAATTCATCGAGACCAAGGATATTCCTTTACACGGACGGGGCGTCAAGCGGCAACCCGGGGCCGGGGGGATACGGCGTTGTTCTCAAGTGCGCCGGGCATGAGAAGGAGATGAGCGGAGGGTTCGCCCGCACGACCAACAACAGGATGGAACTTTTGGCTGTGATCAAAGGGTTGGAGGCGATTAAGTGGCGGAACGCAGAGGTTGAGGTCTATAGTGATTCGTCATACGTGGTCAAGGCCGTGAATGAGGGCTGGCTTCTGAATTGGGAGAGGAAAGGATGGAAGAAGGTCAAGAATCCGGACCTATGGAAGAGGTTCTTGAATGTTTACCGGATGCACAGGGTGGCGTTCCATTGGCTCAAGGGGCATAACGGGCATCCCGAGAATGAACGTTGCGACCGGCTTGCCGTGGCTGCGGGGGCGGGTGCGGTGGCGGCGGGCAGGACGCTTCCCGCCGATGAGGGCTTTGAACTTAACGCCGCAGCTGAAGGCAGTCTCATTGATTTTGATTAAATTTGTGAATGAATATGCTCACGGAGGTCCCGGACTTGCCGTGGCCGCTTACTTAATAATAGGAAAATATGGAAAGGAATAACAAAAAGCCGATTGTCGGTATCACGCAGGGTGACGGCAACGGTATCGGCTATGAGGTGATCATCAAGTCGTTGGCTGACGCCAGAATTCTGGATTCGTTCACTCCGGTGATCTACGGTTCGTCAAAGATTTTCGGTTTCTACCGTAAACTGATCCATAACCTTGACCAGATGGACACTTATGTGATCCAGAGCGCCAAGGATGCTAAGCCAAAGAAGATCAATATTGTCAACTGCCTTCCGGACAATGTGTTCGTCGAGCCGGGACAGTCCACTCCGGAGTCGGCTAAATCGGCCATCAGGTCGCTTGAGTGCGCTGTGGAGGACATCAAGAACGGTGACATCGATGTGCTGGTGACGGCTCCTATCAACAAGAAGGCCATGGTGGCCGAGGGTTTCGGAAACACCGGGCATACTGAATATCTCCAAAAGGAATTCGGAGTTGATGACGTGCTGATGTTCATGGTCTCCGACCAGCTCAGGATCAGTGTCGTGACCGGGCATATTCCTTTAAAGGATGTTCCGGCGTCGATCACGCAGGAGAAGATCGTGAACAAATTGAGGCTGATGACCGCGTCGCTGAAGAGGGATTTCGGCATCGTGGAGCCTAAGATCGCGGTGCTGGGACTGAATCCGCATTGCGGGGACGGCGGCCTGCTTGGCGACGAGGAGGAGAGGATAATCCTTCCTGCCGTGAAAGCGGCCAACGCTGAAGGGCTTATGGCTTTCGGACCTTATTCTCCGGACGGGTTCTTCGGGCTCGGACATTATGCGAAGTTTGACGCCACTCTGGCCATGTATCATGATCAGGGACTGGCTCCGTTCAAGGCTTTGGCCTTCGAGGACGGCGTGAACTTCACGGCAGGGCTTCCGATTGTCAGGACTTCTCCGGATCATGGCACGGCCTACGAGATGGCCGGGCGTGACGAGGCGGATCCGCAGTCCATGATGTCGTCCATCTACACGGCGATCGACATCTTCCGCAAGAGGGCGGCGTACGATGACCTGTACGAAGGAAAAATGCAGAAGAAATAATTGAATATGAACTACAAACGATCGATTCTGATAACCGGTGGGGCCGGTTTCATAGGCAGTCACGTGGTGAGGCTGTTTGTCAACAAGTATCCGGACTACCGGATCATCAATCTTGACAAGCTTACCTATGCCGGCAATCTCGCCAATCTCAAGGACATAGAGGATCGCCAGAACTATACTTTCGTCAAGGCCGACATCTGCGACCTTGAGGCCGTCCGCAAAGTGATCTCTGAATATTCTGTTGATGGCATCATACACCTTGCCGCCGAGAGCCATGTTGACCGCTCGATCAAGGATCCGTTCATATTCGCTAAGACAAATGTCCTGGGCACATTGACTCTGCTTCAGGCCGCCCGTGAGTTTTGGGAGCCGAAAGGTTGGGAAGGAAAGCGGTTCTATCATATTTCCACCGATGAGGTTTATGGCGCTCTTGAGTTGACAAGGCCGGAGGGAGATCCTGCCGGCAATGAGTGTGGCGGGGGGCCGTTCGGTGACACTTTCTTCACCGAGGACTGCAAGTACCAGCCTCACAGTCCGTACTCAGCGTCGAAAGCCTCAAGCGATCATTTTCTCAGGGCATATCATGACACCTACGGGATGCCGACGATCGTGACGAACTGCTCGAACAATTACGGTCCGTACCAGTTCCCTGAAAAACTGATTCCTCTGTTCATCAACAACATCCGGCAGCGTCGTCCGCTTCCGGTCTATGGAAAAGGGGAGAATGTCCGTGACTGGCTCTATGTCGAGGATCACGCCCGGGCGATCGATTTGATTTTCCATAAGGGAAAGATTGCCGAGACGTATAACATAGGTGGTTTCAACGAGTGGAAGAACATTGACCTGATCAAGGTTCTTATCAAGACTGTGGACAGGTTGCTTGGCCGCCCGGAGGGAGCGGATGATGATCTCATCACGTTCGTGACCGACAGGAAAGGACATGACATGCGTTATGCCATCGATTCGTCCAAGCTGAAGAATGAACTTGGTTGGGAGCCGAGCCTTCAGTTCGCGGAAGGTATCGAGAAGACCGTCCGCTGGTACCTTGAGAATGGTCCATGGCTTGACAACGTGACCAGCGGGGAGTACCTCCGCTACTATGATGACATGTACAAAAACCGATAAGGTGATCGTTCGGTTGCTTTGACATGTTCCGCGACAATATAAGTTGTCTATGAAATTTGCCAAAGTCGGTCACTGAGCTTGCCGAAGTTTGCAATATAAGTTGCTGTGGATCACAGTGGCAGAAAAAAAAAGAAAATCAGGAATTTTGCACGTTGCCAAAATTCCTGATTTTATTTTTCTGCCACAGTGCCCGTGCGATTGCTGCGCGTGCGATTGCATAAAAAAATAACTTTCCGCTTGCGGTAAGGTTTTCTGATGGAGATGCGTTCGCACCTGGCATTTCTGCTGCCTCACGGCCTTGAATCCAAGGAGTTCCGCTTTGGCGTCCAATCAGCCTTTGCCTGCTAGACAGAAAGTGTACGCAAAGGTACACATTATTTTGTTATATCCAAATATTTTTCTGCAATTTATTGAAAAAATAATTCATTTGACATGAAATAAGTATTTATGGTATAATATAATCATACGCTCTTTGTTTACCTAAAGCACTATTTCAAGTAAATCAAAAATCCCGATGGCCGCCCATCCCAACGTCTCATCCCCACTGTGACCACCGGGAAAAAAGTCGTGCGGCCTACTTCATGTATTGAGCGGAGATGTTTTCATCAATGGCTTCAACCGAGTTGGCGATCACTTCCATGCTTGTTCTTTCTATTCCGTCGCTGGAAGTATATTTCTGAGACCGGAGCCTGCCTGTCACATAGACGGGAAAACCTTTCTGGATGACATCCAATGACGAGATGCCCTTGACTCCTTCCCATGCGGTCACATTGTGCCATGTGGTCTCGATTACCGGCTCACCGTTCCTTCCCTTGTAGGCGAAGTTGGTCGCGACGGAGAAATGCGCCACCCGCGTCTCCCCGACCTTGAGAATGTTGACATTGCCGACATTCCCTCGGATTTCAAGTCTGTTCAATTGTTCCATAATTCAAGTTGTTTTGAAATTTTGTCTGACGCAAAGTTATAATGGTATTTCAGGCGGGGGACGGATGAAAAAGAAATACACGTGAGATTTTTCTGAATATTATCAAACCGCTGATTTGTCCGCCTCCGGATTAGCGGCAAATGATTTTTTTTAGTGGGGAAACGATATCTGTCTTATGGGAATAAAATTTTATCAGGCATAACAAAGAATTATTTTATGGCCACAAAATTTTTCTATGCGTTTACCTTGGTGATAAGAAACAGAAAAATATTCATGAAATTTCTTTTCACCTCTTTCAAAACTCGTTTAAGAAAGACATATTTGCCGAAATCATAGGTTGGTGGCAGTGAAGTTCACTCGCTCAAGCCTCTGAACATATTTACCATGGCAGGCAGGCCTGCCGATAAAAGATAAGCGATGAAGAACTTGGAAGACGAATCGAGGGGGAGATGTCTGGAGTGTGGGGATGTTCTTCCTTACGGGCGCAGCGATATGAAGTTTTGCTGCGTCACTTGCAAAAGCAGGTACCACTATGTCAACAGCGGCCATCTGAAGGGGCTGCGGCTGAGAACCATCGGGGCGCTTGACCGCAACCACGGGATTCTGATGTCCCTGTTGGAGAATGGTGTCACATCAATGAATATTCCTGACCTTGCTCAGATGGGCTACAGGTTTGACTGTGTCACATCGTACCACAAGGTCAGGAATCACAATGAATATCGTTGCTACGATATCAAATATTATTTGTCGGAAAGCCGCTTGTTCGGGCTCTCAAAGGTCGAGACAGGCCCGCCGGTGAAGAAACCTTAGGCCTCTTCGGCGCACTCCTCGTCCTTGCCGGGATCCTTGAACAGGAATATGAACAGGATGCCTACAAGAAGAGCGTAACCGGCGAACACGTACCAGGCTGTGGCCCAGTCAGGCTGGGCGGCGTTGTAAACGTAATGGTTCACGACCTTGCCGGCGGCCCAGGTTCCGATTGAGGCTCCGAGACCGTTCGTCATCAACATAAACAGTCCCTGGGCGCTGGAGCGGATGTCCTTGGTGGTCTTACGGTTCACGTAGAGGGATCCGGAGATGTTGAAGAAGTCGAACGCCACACCGTACACAAGGCAGGAGAGGATGAACAGCCATACTCCCGAGCCAGGGTTGCCGATTCCGAAGAATCCGAATCTGAGAACCCAGGCGAACATCGCGATGAGCATCACCTTTTTGATTCCGAACCTCTTCATGAAGAACGGGATGAGGAGGATGCATAGGGTCTCGGACATCTGGCTGAGCGAGATCAGGGCGTTGGCGTTGCGCGCGCCCCAGGCGTCGGCATATTCAGGACTTCCCGCAAAGGAGGAGATGAACGAGTTGGCGTAGCCGTTGGTGATCTGGAGAGACGCGCCGAGGAGCATCGAGAAAATGAAGAACACGGCCATCTGCCTGTCCTTGAACAAGGAGAACGCCTTGAGACCGGTGGCTTCCATAAAGCTGCTGCCGCTGACCTTCTTGACAGGCACGTTCGGGAGACTCAGCGCATAGAACCCGAGAATCAGGCTGAGAGCTCCGGAGGTGAAGAACTGGAAGTAGCTGTGCTGGTACTGGATTCCGGAAGGATCCTTCATAAAGTTCACGAACAGCATCGTGCAGATGAATCCGACCGTTCCGAATACACGGATCGGCGGGAACGCCTTGACAGTGTCCTTGCCGGCTCCTTCAAGACCTGCGTAGGCCACGGAGTTGGTAAGGGCGATTGTCGGCATGTAGAACGCCACGCTGATCGTGTAGAGGATGTAGAAAATGCTGAAATTGAAGTCCGGACCGACCAGATACGCTCCTTCGGTCAGGTTGACGTTGCCCATCGCGTACAGTCCGGTGCCGAGCATCGAGACACCTGCGATGAGTTGGCAGAGAGACAGTGTCTTCTGTGCGGGGATCCATCTGTCGGCCACGATGCCGATTAGGGCTGGCATAAATATGGAGACGAATCCCTGTGTGGCGAAGAAAAGCCAGATCTGGGGACCAAGCCCGGCCTTGCCGAGAAAACTTCCCATAGATGTCAGGTACGCTCCCCAGATGGCGTACTGGAGGAAGTTCATAATGATCAGCCTGAGGCTGATGTGCTTGTTGCTCATAACGTTATTGTGTTTTTTGTTATTATGCGTATGGTCAAAACAAACAAATGTACGAGTTTTCGGCTAAAAATCACTATCTTTGAGGGTTAAATTTTGGAAGAATGGTTTTCAGAGAGATAGCGAAGGATCCCGGCTCAAGGGCAAGGACAGGCGTTTTCACCACCGATCATGGTGAGGTGAGGACTCCGATATTCATGCCTGTCGGGACGGTAGGCTCCGTCAAGGGGGTCTATCACAGGGACTTGAAGGAGGATGTGAAGGCCGAGATCATCCTTGGCAACACCTATCATCTCTATCTGAGGCCGGGTCTCGACACCTTGAAAAAGGTCGGCGGACTTCACAAGTTTGAGAACTGGGACAGACCGATCCTGACGGACAGCGGCGGATTCCAGGTGTTCTCTTTGACCAAAATCAGAAAAATCACCGAGGAGGGTTGCCGTTTCCAGTCTCACATTGATGGTTCGAGGCACACTTTTACACCAGAGAATAACGTTGACACCCAGAGAGTTATCGGCGCTGACATAATGATGGCGCTTGACGAGTGCTGTCCAGGTGACGCTGACGAAAAGTACGCTGCCAAGTCTCTTAAACTGACTCAGGGATGGCTTGAGCGTTATTTCAAGCATTTCTGTGAGACCGAGCCTCTGTACGGGTACAATCAGGTTATGTTCCCGATCATCCAGGGTTGTGTCTATCCGGAACTCCGCAAACGGGCGGTTGACCACGCTGTCAGCCTCGTCGGAGACAGTGAGGCTGTCGGCGGTTTCGCGATCGGCGGACTTGCGGTAGGGGAGCCTACCGAGAAGATGTACGAGATGCTGGAACTCGTCTGCCCGCTCCTGCCGGACAACAGGCCACGCTACCTGATGGGAGTCGGCACGCCTGCCAACATCCTTGAGGGAATCGCGAGGGGAGTGGATATGTTCGACTGCGTGATGCCTACCCGCAACGGCCGCAACGGAATGCTCTTCACGTGGAACGGCATAATGAATATGCGCAATTCCAAGTGGGCGGAGGATTTCTCGCCGATCGATCCGGACGGAGCGTCGTTCGTCGACCGGACATATTCAAGAGCATACCTGCATCATCTTTTCATCGCGAAGGAGATGTTCGCCGCGATGATAGCGAGCGAGCACAATCTTGCCTTCTACCTCGACCTTGTCAGAGAGGCGCGTCTGCACATCGAGGCGGGGGATTTCGCCTCTTGGAAGGAAACGACCGTAAAAAGAATAAGCTCAAGACTTTAGGAATATGAACGTGGGACTGAAGAAGATAGACTGGTACATCATAAAGAAGTTCATAATGACCTTCTTTATAGCCCTTCTTCTCATCATCGGAATCGTCATAATCTTCGACATCAGCGAGAAGATCAACCATTTCGTCGAGAACAAGGCTCCTCTTCACGCCATCGTCTTCGACTATTATGTGAACTTCGTCCCGTATTTTGTGAATATGTTCAGCCCGCTGTTCGTGTTCATCACGGTCATATTCTTCACCTCCAGAATGGCGGCCAACAGCGAGATCATCGCCATTCTGTCCTGCGGCGTAAGCTACAAGAGGATGATGGTGCCGTATATGGTCTCCGCTTTGCTGATCGCCACGCTTTCCCTTTCTCTCAACCTCTGGGTGATTCCGAGGGCGAACGTCAAGCGAATAAATTTTGAACTAAAATATATAAAACACAGGAACTCATTGTCCTCCAGTAATGTACATTATCAGATTGATCCAGGGAAGTTCGTCTCGGTCGAATCTTTCAGTTCATGGAACAACACCGCCTACGAATTCAGTCTGGAAGACATAGAGGACAACAAGCTCGTCAAGAAGATTTCCGCCGAGAAGGCGGTATGGGACAGCACTTTCAATGGCTGGAAACTGAAGAATTACTTCATAAGGGAATATACGGAAGGTCTTCAGGACCGTGTGACCACCGGTGCGGAGCTGGACACCGTGCTGAACCTGACAGTCACTGATTTTTATCGCAACAAGAAGACAGTCGAGACCTTGCCCGCGGAACAGCTTGATGAGTTGATCGCCACCCAGAAGATGAGGGGAGACGCCAACGTGATGTACGCGCTCATCGAGAAACACAACCGTCTCGCATTACCATTCTCGGCTTTCATCCTGACCCTTATGGGTGTGAGCCTTTCCTCCAGAAAACGAAGGGGAGGCATCGGCCTGAACATAGGAATAGGTATCGGTCTCAGTTTCACCTACATCCTCTTCATGCGGTTCAGCCAGATGTTCGTCTATTCGGGAGCGTTGCCTCCGGTGGTCGCACTTTGGCTTCCTAACGTGATATTCGGTATTATCGCCGCCGTTTTGTATATTCGAGCTTCTAAATAACTTAATATTTATGTCACAACAAACCTTATCCCCACTGAAACGATCCATTGTCGGAGTTCAGTTCATGTTTGTAGCTTTCGGTTCCACAGTACTGGTTCCACTTCTGGTAGGATTCGATCCAGCTATCGCTCTCCTCGCGGCCGGTCTCGGCACTCTTCTTTTCCATGCCGTCACCGGAGGCAAGGTTCCGATCTATCTCGGCAGCAGCTTCGCGTTCATAGCCCCGATCATCAAGGCTACCGAACTCTACGGACTGTCGGGAATGTTCTGCGGGCTCGTCGCTGTGGGACTTGTGTACATTCTGATGAGTTTTCTGGTCAAGTTGTTCGGTGTCAAGTTCATCAAGAAACTATTCCCGCCGATCGTGATCGGACCGGTCATCATCCTCATCGGTCTTTCCTTGGCCGGAACGGGAGTCGATATGGCCAGCAAGAACTGGATCCTGGCTCTCGTGTCGCTCTTTGTGGCGATCATCTGCTCGTGCTGGGGTAAAGGTATGATAAAGCTCATCCCGGTTGTGTTCGGCGCACTCGCCGGCTACATCGTGGCCGTGATATTCTACAGAAGCTCAATGGATTTCTCGGGAGTCGCGAACGCTCCTTGGTTCCAGCTTCCGCATTTCTCGAAGATGAGCCTCTCCTGGCAGGCGATCGTGTTTATGGCTCCTGTGGCCATCGCTCCGATCATCGAGCACGTTGGTGATGTCTATGCCATCAGCGAGATCGCCGGTAAGGATTTCGTCAAGGATCCTGGCCTTCACCGTACGATGCTGGGCGACGGTCTTGCCTGCACCCTCGCGGCATTCCTCGGCGGCGCTCCTGTGACGACATATTCAGAAGTGACCGGCGCCGTGTCGCTCACCAAGGTGACAGACCCGGCTTGTATGAGAATCGCCGCTCTTTCCGCTATTCTGATTTCCCTTGTCGGAAAGGTCGGCGCGGCGATCCAGACCATCCCGACAGCCGTTCTCGGTGGCATTATGCTCCTTCTTTTCGGTAGCATCGCATCCGTCGGAATCAGCAACCTTGTGAAGGCTCAGATTGACATGAACAAGACCCGCAACCTGATCATCGCCTCCCTCATCCTGACCATCGGAATCGGCGGCGCTGTCATCAGCTTCGGCAAGTTCTCACTCGCCGGCATCGGCCTCGCGTCAGTCGTCGGAGTTATCCTGAACCTCATCATCCCGGACAAGAAAGAGTCTGAAGAAGCTAACGCTTAATGAATATAAAGGTGTGCCCTATGAATATGACAGGGTGCACTTTTTTTAATGAATATTCTGACATGAGAATATGAATGCATTGAAAGTCAAGATAGTAAACAAAAGCCAATGGCCCGACCCGGCTTACGCCACTGAGGCGTCGGCCGGGATGGACCTTCGGGCGAACATCACCGAGCCGATTGTGCTGAAGCCATTGGAAAGGGTTCTGGTGCCCACGGGCATATTCATTGAGCTTCCTGTTGGCTATGAGGCGCAGATCCGCCCTCGCAGCGGCCTTGCCACGAAGCACGGCATCACCGTGATCAACAGCCCCGGGACCGTGGATGCGGATTACCGTGGGGAACTGAAGACTTCGCTGGTCAACCTATCCAACGAGCCGTTCGAGATTGTTCCCGGCGAACGCATCGCCCAGATGGTTGTCGCCCGCCACGAGCGGGTTGAGTGGGAGGATGTTGAAGTTCTCTCTGAAACCGAGCGTGGTGCAGGTGGATGGGGCAGCACGGGGAAGAAGTGAATTATCTTTCTTGAATATGATTCCTCCCCTTGGGTGGGGAGGATTTTAGTTATAGATAGAGAATTGAAAACGAATATGGACATACAGAGACTATATGCCGCGTTCAAGGAATGCGGGCGTGTGACGACGGACAGCCGTGCCATCAGCGGCGGCGAGATGTTCTTCGGACTGAAAGGCGAAAATTTCGATGGTAATGAATATGCTCTCAAAGCTCTTGAGGCAGGGGCACGTTATGCCGTGGTGGATGAAGGTTCGACAGCGGCTGCTTCGGGAGATGCCCGTCTGATTGTCGTGCCGGACACGCTGGAGGCCTTGCAGGCTCTCGCACGTCACCATCGTGAGAACACTTTTGTGGATGGCAAACGTCTGACTGTCATAGGATTGACCGGAACCAACGGCAAGACCACCACCAAGGAACTGATCACGAGAGTGTTGTCCGTGAAGTACAACGTCACGTCCACGCAAGGCAATCTGAACAATGACATCGGAGTGCCTCTGTCTGTCCTGAACATCAATTCCGAGACGCAGCTTGCAGTCATTGAGATGGGGGCGAATCATCCGGATGACATCGAGAAACTGGTGAAGGTCTGCGAGCCTGACTATGGTCTTATCACGAATGTCGGCAAGGCGCACCTGCTTGGGTTCGGTAGTTTTGAAGGCGTGAAGAAGGCCAAGGGAAAATTGTACGACTATATTTCCGAGCACGGAGGAAGCATATTCCTGAATGCTGATGATGAGAATCTGGCCGCTATGGCCGCCGAGCGTAAAGGCTTGAAGGTCATTGAATATGGCATCGGTTATTGGAACGCTATGGTTCTGCCGTCCGATGCGGACCATCCTTTTGTCCGGATGGCCATTCCTGACTCAGTCGCTGAGCCTGTCGAAACGAAAGAAGGCACCGAAAACCTGCTGTGCCTCGAAACTCACCTGGCCGGTTCGTACAATGCCAACAACATAGCCGCCGCCATCGCTGTAGGCCTCCATTTCGGAGTGTCCCTCGAAGACGCAATCCAGGCCGTGAGTGAATATATTCCTAAAAACAACCGCTCGCAGTTGGAAAAGACAGATCGCAACATTTTGATAGAGGATGCCTACAACGCCAATCCGACGAGTATGGCGGCCGCTCTTGACAACCTTGACACTGTGCAGGCTGCACATAAAGCCGTAATGATAGGGGATATGCGTGAACTTGGCACGGAGTCTGTCGCCGAGCATATTGCCATATTAAAGAAATTGGCATTGATGGATTTGGATCTTGTCTGCCTCGTAGGGGAAGAATTCCGTAAAGCTCTTGACTCGGAACAGATGGTTCGACAGGTTCGCCATCCGTTCGCTTTGGGCGCTGAGCCTGTGGTTCGACAATGTTCGCCAACCAGCGAAGTGTCCCCCTCAAATACGAAATGGTTCCCGACCTCGGATGATCTGGTTACTTGGCTGAAGTCAAACCCAATCTCCAACCACACAATCCTCATCAAAGGTTCCCGCGGGATCCGGATGGAGAAGATTTTGTCAGAGTTATAGGAAACTTCCTCTCGTCAAAAATCATAGTGAGCCCAGTGACAGGTACTTTGTCGATGCGAGTCTGGATGACATATCTGGCAAGCATTCCGACAAAGTAACCTATTGTCAGTCCGACAATTGTCCCGACAATCACATCACCGAGATAATGCTTCCCGACGAATATCCTGCTGACAGCCACCAGTGCCGCCCACGTCAACGCGAACTTGTAGAAGCCGTTGTAGGTGTGTGTGCGGTCGTTTCTGAATCCGATGATCAGGCACATGGCAAGAGCGAAAGCGTTCGCCGCGTGTGCCGAGAAGAACCCGTAGAACCCTCCGCGGCCTTCCAGCACGTTCAGCCCTCCGAGGAGCATCCTCGCGCTGTAGCTTGGCCTGAGTCTATCGACTGAATGTTTTACGATCGTGGAGAACTGGTCACACAGCCCGAACGCGATTCCGACAGAAACCAGCACAACCAGAGCCTTTTTCCATCCAAGCCTTCTGAACAGGAAATATGCGCAGATCGCATACGCCGGGATCCACACCGTCTTGTCCGACATCAGCATCCAGAGCTGGTCCGTTGCCGGCGTGCTGAAACTGTTCAGAAACAGGGTGGCGTTCTGATCAATCCTGTGCAGGAATCCTATGAGTGAAGCGCTGACCATAGCATATCCTTTAAGTCCTTGATCCCCTCACCGCTGACCGATGAGATGAACACGTGAGGAATTCCCTTAGGCAGCGACGGCTCGATTTCTTTCTCGATGTCCTTGTCGATCAGGTCGCATTTGGTGATGGCCAGAACCCGATCCTTGTCCAGAAGTTCGGGGTTATATTCCTTAAGCTCGTTGAGCAGGGTCTCGTAGCTTGCCTTGATGTCGTCCTCTTCCGCGGAGACCATAAAGAGCAGCACCGAGTTCCTTTCGATGTGGCGGAGGAAGCGTATTCCTATGCCTCTTCCTTCGTGCGCCCCTTCTATGATTCCAGGGATATCCGCCATTACAAATGACTGATCGTCATAATATTGTACGATTCCAAGATTCGGCTCCAGCGTCGTGAAAGCGTAGTTGGCGATTTTAGGTTTCGCCGCCGTGATCGCCGCCAGCAAGGTTGATTTTCCGGCGTTAGGGAAGCCTACAAGCCCCACATCAGCCAGCACCTTGAGCTCCAGGATGAACCATCCTTCCTGCCCATCCTCTCCCGGCTGCGCATACCTTGGAGTCTGGTTGGTGGCTGTCTTGAAGTTGTTGTTGCCCAGACCGCCACGTCCTCCCTTGCAGAGAATCCGCGTCTCTCCCGGCTCCATCATCTCGAACAGCACCTCTCCGGTCTCCGCGTCCTTCGCCACGGTACCCACCGGCACGTCCAGAATGATGTCCTCTCCGTTCTTGCCGGTGCGAAGTCCGCCCTCTCCGTGTCCTCCTTCCTCTGCCTTGATGTGCTTGCGGTACTTGAGGTGGATAAGCGTCCAGAACTGCGGATTGGCCCGAAGGATGATATGTCCCCCACGGCCTCCGTCTCCGCCGTCCGGCCCCCCCTTAGGCACATACTTCGCCCTGTAGAGATGCATCGATCCCGCACCCCCGTGCCCCGAAGCGCACCAAATCTTCACGTAGTCTATGAAATTGCTGTCCGGCATAGTACTCTATAAATCAATTTGTCAAATGATTGCGCAGACTCCCGTGCGGGTTTTGTGCGGCACCATTGCGCGCTGTAAAACACCTTTTTCTAATCGTGTTCTTCTCGCTGTTCCTCCCCGAAGCCTTCAATCATACAAAGATAGTAAAAGTTTGGGAAAGAAAGGTTATTCTGAAATAATGAGCGAAAATGAGTCAAAAAGCAAGTGCGACATTACAAAGGCAGAGTTTTGTCCGGCAGAAGTCCTCTTTCCCGGACAAACCGATGATATTACAAAGTTTCTCCGGTATTATGCCGTTTCGGTGGACATTTATTATTATTCAGCTGTCGTGCTCCGCCTGAAATCCATTATCACCCATCGAAAAGTATTTCCCGATTTTTTTGTCGCATCTTTGTCAATGTGACCCATTGATCCATAGGTCTCTGACTGAGTGATGATTCAGGTAGCATCCTGATCAAAAGCCATATAAAATGACATATAAATTCATGTCCACGAAGAACTACCGTACTCTAAGAGCGGAATTTCGGCCTAAAGTCGCTCGTGAGGGAACAATCATCCTTATAGAAGCGTGAACTAGGCTAAATATCGCTTGTAGGAGAACATTATAATGCTCCTGTGGTGTGTGCATGACACATTCACACCATCACGTGGTTTACTGTAACGATTATTGACAGGGGGTTGCAATTACATTGAGATAATGTGTTTTACTGCAAGCAGTCTGCTTGCGGAGGTTGAGTTGATGATGTGATAGTCAACAACCTTGGCTTATGCTCGCATATTCTTTTGAACAGGATTTCCGGTTGTAATGATGGATAATTTATGAAAATCGTTAAACAAACACACACACACACACACAAAGGGGAAGTGTGGAGGTTAATCTTCTTTGAATGAAGGAGTTATCTGCTCGTCCTCCAACTTGTTTCGGGTAGGAGGAACTATTGGTGATTACTTGATTACTACCGTGTTAGCCTCCATGCCAGGAATATCATGTGTCAGAGTTTTTAGTGTAATTATTGCAAATTAATGTTATTTTTGTGCCAATAATCAATGAGTTGAAGCAAGAAAGACAACTTTATGGCAAAAATCGCCTTCATTGACCTTGAAATAGATGGCAAAGGCAGGATTCTGGACATCGGGGGAGTGAAAAACGGACTGAGCTTTCATTCTGCGAGGATTCCGGAGTTTGCGGGCTTTGTCTCTGACTGCGGCTGTCTTTGCGGGCATAATATTATCGGGCACGACATCAAGTACCTGAAACCATTCCTTAGAAAGGAATATATCCTCATCGACACCCTTTATCTCTCGCCGCTGCTTTTCCCGCAGAAGCCTTACCATAAACTTCTCAAGGATGACAAGATCCTTACGGAAGAACTGAATAACCCGTTGAATGACAGCTTGAAGGCGCAATCTCTCTATGAGGATGAGGTCAGAGCGTTCAACGCTTTGGACAAGAATTTCCAACAACTGTACTATGATCTGCTGAGCGAGGACAGCCACTTCTCGGGATTCTTCAAAAGCATTGAATATGTCCCCTCAAGGAAGCCGTTCTTTTTCCGGAAATCCACTGCGGACATCTTCCGAGAGTTATTTAAAGGCAAGATTTGCGAGCATTCAAATGTCGAGTCTTTTGTTAGGGATCACAAGGTGGAATGCGCCTATGCGGCTGCCTTGATCAGCACTGATGACAGAAATTCCATAACTCCGGCGTGGATTCTTCACAACTATCCGAGTGTCGAGAATGTGATAAGAGGTTTAAGGGCCGTGAACTGTGGCGATGCCCGCTGCGCGTATTGCTCACAAAAACTGAATGCTGAATATTCATTGAAAAAATGGTTCGGCTACGACCGTTTCAGGACTTTCGGAGGGGAGCCGCTGCAGGAGAATGCGGCAAAAGCAGCGATTAAAGGTGAATCGTTGCTTGCCATATTCCCGACCGGCGGAGGGAAGTCGCTGACATTCCAACTGCCGGCATTGATGGCAGGGGAGACCGTCAGAGGGCTGACCGTCGTGATCTCACCGCTCCAATCCCTGATGAAGGATCAGGTGGAGAATCTGGAGAAGAAAGGAATCTCGGAAGCCGTCTATATCAATGGCTTGCTGTCTCCGATTGAACGCCGCAACGCTTTGGAGAGAGTCGAGTCCGGCGAGGCCTCGCTGCTTTACATCGCCCCTGAACAACTCCGCTCCAAGACCATCGAGAAGGTTCTGATGTCCAGAACCTTGGTCCGAATCGTGATTGACGAGGCGCATTGCTTCTCCGCTTGGGGGCAGGACTTCCGGATTGAATATATGTTCATCGGGGAGTTCATCAAGCATCTTCAGGAGAGTAAAGGCCTTGACACTCCGATTCCGGTCTCCTGCTTCACGGCGACCGCTAAACCTAAGGTGATCAGCGACATTTGTGACTATTTCCGGGACAGGCTTGGGATAACCTTGAAGCGTTTCACGACTGATGTCGCTCGCACTAATCTTCGATATACTGTTCTGTTCAGGGCTTCCGATGAGGATAAATACCAGACCCTTAGGAACTTGCTTGACGGCACAAAATGTCCGGCCATCGTTTATGTGACCAGAACCAAAGCCGCGGAGAAAATCGCTGAAAGGCTCGGCAAGGACGGGTTTGACGCAGAGGCCTTCCACGGTCAGATGGAGGTCAACACAAAGGTCAAGGCCCAGGATGATTTTATGAGCGGCAAGGTCAGGATAATCGTGGCCACATCAGCGTTCGGGATGGGAGTGGACAAGAGCGATGTCGGTCTGGTTGTCCACTACGAGATTTCGGATTCGCTGGAGAATTATATTCAGGAAGCGGGAAGGGCGGGACGTGATGTCAACTCGCAGGCGGAATGCTACGTCCTTTACAATGACGATGACCTTAACAAACACTTCATACTTCTGAATCAGACGAAGCTCACCCTGAGTGAGATAAACCAAGTCTGGAGCGCTGTCAAGAAACTTACGGCAAAGCACGACTGCATCCACATCTCCGCTTCGGAGATAGCCCGCAAGGCAGGTTGGGAGGAAATCCGGGACGTTGAGACCAAGGTGAAAAGCGCGATTGCCGCCCTGGAGACCGCCGGTTATCTGAGACGCGGGATGAACAGCCCGAGAATATTCGCGACAAGCATTGTCCCGAGGAATATGGACGAGGCTTCGGAGCGGATAGAACGATGCCCGGATTTCACTGAGGATGACAAACTGGACGCCAGAAGAATCATCAAGTCATTGATCTCGGAGCGCAGCCGTTCCCGCGCCGGGACCGCCGAGGCGGAGTCCCGTGTTGACTATCTTTCGGATATGCTCGGCATCGAGACCCGCAAGGTGATCAGTATCGTGGAGAGAATGCGTGTGGCCGGAATCCTCGCCAAGGACGACGATATGACGGCCTACCTCCGGCTTGGCCAGCTCAGGAAATTCAAATATTACATCCAGTTGGAGAAATTCCTCGTCGAGACAGTCATCGGCGAGTGCACGAAATTCAGTCTGAAGGAGATAAACGAGAAAGCGATCGCTTCCGGAATCGCAAGGTCCTCCGTGAAGGACATCCGTACTATCCTGTTTTTCTGGACGATAAGGCACTACATCGAAAAGCGCCCGGTCACGGACGATTATATTCAGATAGCGGCTAAGGTTTCGGCCTCGGATCTGGAAAAGCAGATCGCTGTCAGGAACTCAATCGCTTCGTTCATCGTCTATCGTTTCAAGGATAATAATAAAGAGGAGGACGGCGAGGTCAAGGTCGGGTTCTCGTTGGCCGGACTTGTCGGTGACTACAACGACAGCGCTCTTTTCCCGGAAAAGATTGATGTCGGGATGGCCGAAGAGGCGCTCCTGTTCCTCGCGAAGACCGGAATCCTGAACCTGGAAGGCGGCTTTATGGTCTTGTACAACAAGTTGCAGATCGAACGGCTCAAAGACAGCAAGTGCCGCTACAAAAAGGACGACTACCACAATCTGGACGACTTCTACAAGCAGCGGATCCAGCAGATCCACATCATCGGAAAATATGCGAATATGATGGTGTCCGACAAAAATCGGGCTATGGAATATGTCCACGACTATTTTGTGCTGGATTTCAAGGCTTTCATAAAGAAATATTTCGATTCTAAGGAGGCGAAAAGAATCGACAGGAACATCAGCGAGAAAAAGTACGAAGAGCTGTTCGGAAGTCTGACCGGGACACAGTCAGACATAATCAATGACAGCGAATCAAGGTTCATCGTGGTTCCGGCCGGACCTGGAAGCGGCAAGACATACGTCCTCGTGCGCAAGCTGGCCTCTTTGATCCTTCTGGAGGATGTCAAGTCCGAGCAGCTTCTGATGCTGACATTCTCAAGGGCCGCGGCTACGGAGTTCAAGAAGCGGCTCAAGGCTCTGATCGGCAACGCCGCCGAATATGTCGAGATCAAGACTTTTCATTCATATTCATTTGACATTCTTGGCAGGAAGGGAACGGTCGAGGGTTCCGAACATATTGTCGCCGACGCTGTCGTGGAGATTCGTTCAGGCAGGGTTGAAAGGAGCCGGATAACCAAGTCAATCCTTGTCATCGACGAGGCACAGGACCTTGGTGAGCAAGAATTCGCTCTGGTCAAGGAACTTATCCGTTGCAATGAGGATATGAGGGTCATAGCGGTCGGTGACGATGACCAGAACATCTACGAGTTCCGTGGATCAGACTCCGGGAATATGAAATCCCTGATCACTGAATATGGAGCGTCTGTCTATAATATGCTGGAGAATTTCAGAAGCTCCCAGACGGTCATATCTCTGGCGAACTCCTACGTTAAAGGAATATCCGGACGTTTGAAGTCCGATCCGATCGTAGGTAAGAGAATTGATCCAGGGAATATCCGTTTGGTCCGTCATTCCACTCCCGACTATGAACAGGCCATTGTCAATGAGATCGTTTCTGGCAATAATCCCGGTACCATCTGCATTCTTACCGCCACGAATGACGATGCCTTGGTGATCTCGGCTTTGCTTAACAAGTCCGGACGGAAAGCCAGGCTGATTCAATCCCGAGAAGGATTCCAGCTTTCAGACCTCGCCGAGTTCAGAAGTTTTCTTGACGCCATCCGGAAATATGACTCCGCCTGCCTCGATGATGTGACGTGGGCTGAAGCGGCGGATGCCGTGCGGCGCCGTTTCAGTGGCAGTGGATGCCTTGATCTGCTTGAGAACTGTCTGGCCGCTTTTAATGATGAATATCCAACCCGTAAGTACATCACTGATTTTGAGAACTTTCTGCTGGAGTCTCAACTTGAGGATTTCACGAGGTCCAAGGATTCGGAGGTAGTCGTCTCAACCATACACAAAGCCAAAGGTTGTGAATATGACAACGTGTATATCTCTCTGAAGGGACTACATAATGTGACCGACAAGGAGCGCCGGATGGTCTATGTCGGAATGACCAGGGCTAAGAACAACCTATCGGTGCATTTTGACAATGCGGACATATTCACAGATGAAGTGTCCCGCGCCGTGATGGTTGGAGATGATTCGGTCTATGGCTCACCGGAGGAGGTTCTGATGCAGCTTTCGCATCGGGATGTCGTGCTGGATATGTTCAAAGGCAACCAAAATCTGTTGCAGAGTCTGCATTCCGGAACCAGACTTGAGCTTGATGGTGACTACCTGTCCGCCGAGATCGACGGTTGCCGCAGGACGTTTTTGAAATTCTCGGCCTCGTTCCGTGAAAAACTTGCCAAAATGGCTTCCAAAGGGTATTCACCGGTCGAGGCCAAGGTCAGGTTCCAAGTGTTCTGGCGTTATGATGAGCAGGTCGAAGGTAGTGCGGAGCCTGTTCGCCGTGAGATAATGATAATTCTTCCTGACTTGACTTTTCATAAATCGTGACCGTGGAGGATAAATACTTCACTATGAGTGATATAACAGAGCGTCCTCCAATGGGTGGAAGGACGCTCTGGGATCTCGATGATTTCCAATCGATTAGGCTCCACGGTATGTGGCGTTGTTTTGTTGCCGCTCGGCTGCCTTACCGCTCAATGAAGAGCGGCTCGGCGCGGAGGTAGTTGCCGGTCGGGGTGAAAGAGGCATCCTTTATCCTGATTTTCCTCGCAAGAACCGGTGTCTCGGCGTTTTTGGCCGCGATGAAGGAATATGTTCCTTTCTCGGTAGCCCAGCCGGAGCGTTGCTCATCGTATGAGGCGAGGAGATTCTTCGGGATCCTTATCTCTACTGTCTGTGATTTTCCCGGGGCTATCACATCCGTCTTTGAGAAGCCTTTGAGCTCGCGGGCAGGTTTGTCCATGTCCTTGCCGGGGGCTTTGACGTAGATCTGGACGACCTCCTTTCCGGAATATTTGCCGGTGTTCTCCACGGTCAGGTTGACGACATATTCATCACCGGTGTCCTCCACGGTCATTCCGCTGTACCTGAAGTCCGTGTAACTCAGGCCGAAGCCGAACGGATAGGCGGTGCGGATCTTCTTGGTGGTGTAGTACCTGTAGCCGCAGTAGATGCCTTCACGGTAGTTGACGTAGTCGATGTTCTCGATGTCGTACCGTTTCGTGACTCCGGCTGGAGCCGGACGGTGGAACGAGTAGTTGACCGGTTTGTCGGTGAGGAGCTGAGGCATGGTCTCGGATGTCGGATCATCGTAATAGCTTACAGGAATGCTCATCGGAAGCCTTCCGCTCGGAGTTTCCTTACCGGAAAGCACTGAGGCTATGGCATGTCCGGCCTCGCATCCCGGAAGCCAGCTCATGACGATTGCGTCGGCCATGTCCTGCCATGCGGTCATGTCCACGATTCCGCCGACATCCAGCACGACAATCAGCTTTTTGCCCTCCTTGTGGAACGCTGTCGAGACTCCCTTGATAAGCCGCATCTCGGCGTCGGACAGCAGATAACTGAATTGGTAGAGTCTGTCCTTGCCTTCACCGAATATGCGACCGATGGTTATGACGGCCTTGTCGGCTTCCTTTGCGGCCTGCTCCAGCACGGCTTTGGACGGCATGGCCTCGGCCGGACGTTCGGCATCCACGAACCATTTGTCGAACTTGCTGTTGATCCTGCGGGTATTGAACCTTTCGTATTTAAGGCAGTCTTTGTAGAAGTCGTCTGTCGTTTTGTCCAGTCCGAATCCCGCGTCGGAAAGCCCCTTCTTGAGGTCTATAACGTATGAGCCGTTGACGTTTCCGGCTCCTGTGCCTCCGGTGATGAACTCGTAGGAAGTCACTCCGAACAGCGCGATCTTCGACTCAGGTGCCAAAGGCAGGGAAGCCGCATCGTTCTTCAGCAGCACGATTCCTTCCTCGGCGGCTTTCCGGGCCACAGACGCATTGTGCCGGAGGTTCGGTTTATTGGAATATTCATACCCTTTGAACCGAGGACATTTGACGATGAGCCTCAGGAGTCTCGCCACTGCCGTGTCAACCACCGGCATAGGCAATGAGCCGTCGGTCATGGAGTTGACGAGACGATTGTAGTGCTCGTCGCTGCCCGGCTGGATCATGTCGTTGCCGCTTGCGACCATCTTGTCTGAATATAATCCCGCGGCCCAGTCTGTCATGACCACACCTTTGTAGCCCCAGTCATCACGAAGAACTCCTGTCGCCAGGTCGTGGTTCTCTGCGGCCAATGTCCCGTTGACATAGTTGTACGATGTCATGACGGTCCACGGATCGCTCTCCTTGATGGCGATCTCGAAGTTCCTCAGGTAGATTTCGCGCAGTGCCCGGACGGGAACCCTTGCGTCAAGGTAGAGCCTGTTGAGTTCCTGATTGTTAGCGGCGAAATGCTTGATGGATGTTCCGACTCCTTGGCTCTGGATTCCGCGGATGTAGCCAGCCGCGACCCTGCCGGCCAGAAGAGGATCTTCGGAGTAATATTCGAAGTTTCTGCCGCACAGAGGATTGCGTTGGATGTTGATGCCAGGGGCGAGCAGGACATCGACTCCATATTCGAGAACCTCATTGCCTATGGCTCCGCCGACCTCCTCGACAAGCGATGGATTCCAGGTGGAGGCGAGGGAGGTTCCGATCGGGAACTTGGTGCATGGGCGGTCGTCAATCCTGACTCCCGCAGGGCCGTCCGCCAGCACGATAGCCGGGATGCCCAGCCTTTCTATCGGGTGGGTTGTTCCGGCGGAACCCTTTACGTAGAGAGTCGTGTAGCCGACTCCGTCGAAGGCTTTCGCTCCGCTGCCTACCAGCAGGGCAGCCTTCTCCTCGGTTGTCAATTCATTGACAATCTGTGAAATATTATCACCGTTCAACTTCAACGGAGAACCCGCGAGCAGAACGGTGACCAAAAGAGAACCAATCATCATTGACTATGCCTTGTCCATCATTGTGAATATCCTTCCGCGGACTTCCTCGATGGTTCCGGTGCCGTCGATCTCCTCGTACTTGCCTGCCTTCTTGTAGTACTCCACAAGCGGTTCGGTCTTCTCGTGGTAGGTCTTGATGCGGTTGTTGATTGTCTCGTCCCTGGCATCATCGGCGCGGCCTTCGATCGCGGCCCTGTGCTTGATGCGCTCCATGATCATCGTGTCGGGGATCATGATGGAGACAACGGATGTGACAGCCTCGCCGTTCTTAGCGAGCATCTTGTCAAGAGCCTCGGCCTGGGCGATGGTGCGAGGGAATCCGTCAAGAAGGAAGCCGGAGACTCCGGTCACGGTCTTGAACTTGTTCTCGATCATGCCTTCCACAACCTCGTCCGGAACGAGCTCGCCGGCGTCGATCAGAGCCTTTGCCTTGAGGCCAAGCTCAGTACCCTTGGCGATCTCTCCGCGGAGAAGCTCGCCGGTGGAGATGTGGCAGAGATTGTATTTTTCAACCATTGCTGAGGCCTGGGTGCCTTTCCCGGCGCCCGGAGGGCCAAAAAGAATAAAGTATTTCATATCTGTGTCCAATACATAAATGTCTTTGAGGTTTCTTCCGATCTCGTTGTAATCCAGACCGAATCCGACTATGAAATCGTCCGGAATCTCCATGGCGACATAGTCAAGCTTGACATCCTTGGTGTAGGACGCCGGTTTGAGGAGCATCGTGCAGATCCTTGTCTCGGCAGCGCCTTTCTCTTTGAGGAGCTCCTTGAGAGCCACGATGGTGTTGCCGCTGTCCACAATGTCTTCCACGACAATCACCCTCTTGCCTTCGATGCTTCTGGTCAAGCCCATGACCTCGCGCACGTTGCCTGTGGTGTGGGTGCCGTTGTAGGACGAAAGCTTGATGCAGACCAGCTCGCAGTTGAACGTGAGCCTCTTCATCAGCTCCGACGTGAACATCAGTGATCCGTTAAGTACACAAAGGAGTACCGGGCAATCGGTACATCCATTGAAATCATGGTTGATCTTCTCGGCTACCTTGTCGATGGCTTCCTCAAGCCTCTCGTTCGGAATGAACGGCTTGAATGACTTGTCAAATAGTCTGACGTTGCTCATTGTGGTTCGTTGTTTATAGTAAAAAACAAAATTAGGCAATATTCCTTAAAAAAACAGAAAAAACATACCTATGTTTTATGTTTCTTTTCGTTTTTTACGTTTACTTGCCTTACCTTGCCGGCCTGAACTTAAAGGGATGTGAATCTCTTGGCATAAACATCACGAATCATGAATATCCTGAAAAACTTCACTGCCGCGCTGCTGCTCGCGGTGCCTTTGTTTCAGGCTGATCTGACAGCTCAGTCTGACAACCTCATGAAGGCGATATTATATCTGTCCGGCGCGGATTCCGAGGAGGAACTGGACGAGCAGGAGATGGAAAGATTCTCCGTATTGGCATCCAGTCCGTTGGAAATCAATCTTGTGTCAAGAAGCCGTATGGCCACATGCGGACTTATGAGTCAGTACCAGGTGGCGAGCCTGATGGACTATCGCTTGCGGAATGGTGATGTGCTTTCCGTCTCGGAACTCGCTGCTGTTGACGGTTTCGGAGAGGATTACGCCAATGCTCTCAGACCGTTCATTTCGTTCGCCTCCAACGCTTTGCCTGGTCAGACAGAGATCGGATCAAAGCGTCTGACAAATGAGGCCTTGGCCCGTTCCGCGGTCAAAGGGAAGGATTTCAACTACGGAGCCAAGTACAGAATGAACTATGGCGAGTCTTTCGAGTTTTCATCGGCTGCCAGGACTAAATATTCAGACAAAGAGCGGTTTCCTCCATCGGCGTGGGCGATGAATATGACATATTTTGGCAAGAGAAGGATCGGCAAGGTCATCATCGGGGACTTCAACGCCCGTTTCGGCCAGGGGCTTACGCTATGGAGCGGAATGTCCATGTCTGGACTGTCATCTTCATCATCATTCAGTAAACGGCCATCCGGATTGTCTCCGTCATGGTCATGGTCCGGGATAGGAAGCCATAGGGGAGTGGCGGCCGACTTCACGGCCGGGCGCATGGTTCTCTCCGCGTTTGCCTCCTTTCCAGGGCTTCGCTCATGGTGCGAGAGCGGCAAACCCGCCGAAATCTCTCTGATGACAGGAGCGAACATAACCCTCCATTCCCGCAACGGGCAGTTATCCCTCACAGGCTACTGCCAGACAGAGCCAATGAATATGCCGGTTAGGCCTAAGACCGGCAAACTGTCAGGAGACTTCCGCCGTTCATGGCGCGGGGTGGATTACTTCGGGGAGTTTGCATGGGATTTCTCCGGAAAGAGTCCCGGAGCCATTCTTGGAGCCGTGTTTCCTTTGGGAGGCGATTGGAAACTCTCATCGGCTGTCCATAGTTATTCCTCAAGTTTCGGTTCTGATTATACGGGAGGGATACGAGGCTGGACAAAGACTTCCGACGAGCATGGAGCCACCGTCGGGCTTGAGAAGGCGGGAGCTTTCCTTACGGCCGACCTTGCCGTCAAGGATGGAGACCGTAGCAAGAGACAGGTCCGTGTGCTTTTCAGATTGCCGTTGCAGTTGACCAAGGTGATGGTTCTTTCTGTGAGGATTACGGAACGTTTCCGTCCTTACGAGGAGGTTCTTCGATACCGCACCGGGGCTCGTTGTGATCTGGACTGGTCAAGTTCAGGGCTGTCGGCGCGTTACGGCCCGTCAGACAAGCCGGCCTGGAAGATCAGAGGCAGGCTTGAGGGACTGCTGTGCCGTTCGCTGGCCGGTCTCGCCTACCTGGAAGGTGGACGGAAAACAGACTGGTTCAGCGCCTATCTTCGAGGAACCATATTCATTGTCGATAATTGGGATGACCGGATATATTCATACGAGCGGGACGCTCCGGGTAACTTCACTGTCCCGGCCTATTACGGGCGTGGATGGAGTCTGTCAGCTGTTTCCGGATGCAAATTGCGGCTTGGCAGGGGAAGGGCCTTGAAACTGTACTTCAGGGCCTCGACAATGGCATATTCATTCATGAAAGAGCCAAAGCCTTCGGTTTCGGAAGCGAAGGCTCAGGCGGTGGTGATGTTTTGACGGCTACTTTGGAATCCTTATTTTCATCCCAGGCTTGATGTTCTCGCCTATCCCGTTGAACTTCATGATCTTTTCGGCAGTCATGCCCGGGAACTTCTTCGCGATGCTGTAGAGGGAGTCACCAGCCTTCACGGTGTAGTCGGTGTAACTCAACTGGCTGGAGGCTGATTTGACAGCTGATGCGGTCGGCGCCCCGCCTCCCTTATAGATGCGGATCTTCTGCCCGATCCTGAGGTTAGTGCTTCTGAGGTGGTTCCACTTCTTGAGTTGGTTCACGGTGACATGGTACTTGGCCGCGATCTTTCCCAAAGTGTCGCCCTTCTTGACCTTATAAGTGATCGTGCCGCCTGAATATGTCTCACCGGACGAACGCTTCCCGTCATCCACAAGGGTCTGCGGGTTGAGATATTCAGAAGCCTTGTATGTGTAGATCGAGTCCTCGTGGGCTATGAAGTCGCTGGAGTAGTTGTATGGAATCCGGAGGATGTAGGTCTTGCTGTCGCCTGGAATCACATCCTTGATGTACTGTGGGTTAAGGTTTCTGAGCTCATCGACGGAGATTCCGACAAGCTCGCTGATCTGCTTGAAATGCAGGTTCTTGTGAATCTCGAATGTGTCCAGCTGGGCCGGCATCCGCATGTTTGCCGGAGCAAGTCCGTACTCCTTGCTGTAATGGATGGCGTACATCGCCCCGACGAACGCCGGGACATAGCCTCTGGTCTCACGCGGAAGGTAGTCATAGACCGACCAAAAATCCCTTTTGCCCCCGTTCCTGCGAATGGCCTTGTTGATGTTGCCCGATCCGCAGTTGTAGGACGAGATCGCAAGGTTCCAGTCTCCGAATACGTTGTAGGAGTCGGTCAGGTAACGCGCGGCGGCATCGGCTGACTTGAACGGGTCAAGTCTCTCGTCCACGAAGGAGTTGATCTCCAGTCCATAGAGCTGCGCGGTCCTGAACATGAACTGCCACATCCCTTTCGCTCCCGCACTTGAGACCGCAACCGGGTTCAGCGCCGATTCGATGATGGCCATGTACTTGAGCTCGTCCGGGAGGTTGTACTTGTTGAATGTCTCCTCGAAGATCGGCATATAGTACTGGCAAAGCCCCAGGATCGTGCCCATCTTGGTCGGCATCTTCTCTGAATAGAGTATCATGTAGTTGCGGACCTTGTCGTTGTATGGGAGGGTGATGAAGGAGTTCATCTTTTCCAGCCTGGCTTTCATCACTTCGTCCGGAACGTTTGACGTGAACCGGATCGAATCCATGTCGTAGCCGTTCCCTTCCTCGTTCTTTCTGGCCTGACGGTGCAGATACCAGATACTCAGAAGGCTGTCCGTAACCTCCTGGGTATAGTCCTCGGGATTCAGTCCGGCCGCCGTCTTGAGTTTGTTCTCCTCATAGACATCGATCATCTCACCCGCGATGCTGTCTTTCAGGATGCTTTCATGCTTCAGTTTGTCCAAGGCTTTCTGAAGGGAATCGACCCGTTGTCTGAGTTCCTGATTCTCTTCCTTGATCTTTTTTCTGAATACCTGCGCTCCGGCGTTCCCTTGGAGCAGGAAGACCATGAGCAGTATGATGGGCAGTGTCGCGTATGTGGTTTTTCTCATCCTTTCGTGCTCTTGTTAAAATCTAAGACCGACTTTGATTCCTATCGCGTTGTCCCCGAACGCTCCCATGCCGAAACTCATAGGTGGAACCGAGCGTGTGGGGGATGCGATGGCATATTCATTATGTGGCGGGATATATTCATTATAAGGAGAGATGACGGTCGGCGTGACATTAAGGGTGAGCTCGTCGTTCATCTCGAAGTCCTGCATGTAGGCGAACACATTGGCATCGATAACTTGAAGCAGGTAGCTGCCTACAATAGCGACAACCGAATAATCCCTGTAGCGCCTGTAAACATTCCTGAAGTACAGCGCCCTTTCCGCCGGAATGGAGCCGGTGTATCCTCCGTCAGGATTTGTCGCCTCGTTGTGGATGCGCTTGAATCTTTTGTAGTTCTTGCTGTTCAAGGCGTAGAAATGGTAGGAACCGATCATCATTCCCCAATATATCGGAATCTTCCAATATTCCCCGTTGTACGCCTGCCCGAGTCCCGGCAGGAGGATTGAATATATCGTCGCCTTCCCAGGTTGGTTCTTCACATCCCTCTTGTAGTTGACAACTCCGTCCATGAGAGTGGCCCAGTAGATGAATCCGGCGCTTGCGAACATATACTTGGCCATGTCCTTCGAGCGAGTGTCCAGCTCGAACTCCATGTTAGGGTCAAGCGCCATGGCGATGTCATAACCCTTCTTGGAGTGCCTGTACTTGCTGTTGTAGTGGATTCCCAGTCCAAGGGTCGTTCCAATGCCGCCGTAGATTATCGGCAGTTTCCAGTACTGCTTGTTGTAGATCTGCTCGGATCCGATGAACACCGTCGATCCGGCGAACATGGTTCCGATCCTCAGTGTCGTGTCCTTGTGGCTGACCCCTCTGAAGAATTCCCGGAAAGACCACATCTTGTCCACGGAATCCCTCGCGGAGGTGGTGTCGCTCGGGTCATTGTAGGTCTGGTTGAACGCCTCTTCCCTGAACTGCGCTTTCGCGCCCGTGGAAAAGGCCGCCAGGCAGACAAGTGCCAGAGATATCCTGAGAATCAGATTCTTCATTGTTCTTCTTAGATGTTCGAGTCCTCAAGGGCCTTGAGGAACCTGCCCACTTCCTCGTCGGAGTTGAACTTGATTGTCATCGTTCCCTTTCCGGAGGCCGAGCGTTTCAGGCTGATGCTGTTATCAAAAAACTTGCCGATGTGCTCCAGAACCTTGTAATATTCATCCGGAAGGTCCTGCTGTTTTGTGGCCGCCTTTGTGTTTTCGTCCTTGCTCAGTTTGTGAACCTTCTCCTCCAGCTGGCGTACCGAAAGGCCGTCCTTGATCACGAGGTCGCAGAGAAGTTCTTGAATATGAGGGTCTTCCACTCCAAGCAGGACTTTCGCGTGTCCAGTGCTGAGAAGCCCGGTCTTGAGGTCGTGCTGGACTTTGGTCGGGAGTTTGAGAAGCCTCAGATAATTGGCCACTGAGGCTCGCTTCTTGCCGACGCGCTGCGCCATCATCTCCTGGGTGAGGTTACACTCGTCCATCAGTCTCTGGTAGCTCATCGCCACCTCAATCGGATCGAGATCCTGCCTCTGGATGTTCTCCACGATGGCCATCTCAAGCATTCCCTGATCGTCCGCGGTGCGGATGTAGGCCGGGATGATGTCCATTCCAGCCCTCTTGCAGGCCTTGAACCTGCGCTCGCCGCTGATGATCTGATAGCGTCCGTTCTTGAGTTTGCGCACCGAGATCGGCTGGATGAGACCGAATGTCCTGATAGAGTCGGCCAGTTCCTCCAACGCCTCGTTGTCGAACGCCATACGAGGCTGGTAAGGGTTCGGCTCAATCAGATCCACAGGGATCCTGAGCACGTCACCGTAGTCCTGCTCGGGTTTTGACCCGGCGATCTCCTTATTGATATAGCCGACCGGCTTTCTTTCCGGCCCGATTGTCTGGATGTCTCCCAAAAGGGCGCTGAGCCCTTTGCCCAGCCTGCTTTCCTGCTTGCTATTGCTGCTCATTGTCTTTATCTCTCGTTCTTTTCCAACACTTCCTTGGCGAGGTTCATATAGTTGGTAGTTCCGTTGCTGACCACATCATAGAGGATTATCGGCTTGCCGTGCGAAGGGGCCTCGCTGAGACGTATGCTCCTCTGGATCACCGTATTGAAAACCATGTCCTGAAAATGTTCCTTCAGTTCGTTCACAACCTGCGCGTGAACCTTTGTCCTGCCGTCGAACATCGTCACGACGAACCCTTCGATGGTGAGCGACGGGTTCACGCCGCTCTGAACCAGTCTGATGGTCTGGAGCAGTTTGCCGAGCCCCTCAAGGGCGAAGAACTCTGGCTGCACAGGAATCATCACGGAGTCGGATGCCGAGAGAGCGTTGATCGTGATGAGTCCCAAGGAAGGGGAACAGTCGATGATGATGTAGTCGTAGTTGTCGCGGATCGGGGCGAGTCTTCTTTTCAGAATCGTCTCCCTGTCCTCCACATCGATCATCTCAATCTCCGCTCCGACAAGGTTGATGTGCGACGGAATCATCTGAAGGTCAGGAATCTCTGTCTGAATCAAGGCATCCTGAATGTCAATCGTGCCGATCATCACCTCGTAGATCGTCCTCTTCTCGTCATTGTCCGGAGAGAAATTCAGTCCGGATGTGGTGTTGGCCTGCGGGTCGGCGTCGATGATGAGTATCTTCTTCTCCAGCACCGCGAGCGACGCAGCGAGGTTGATGGCGGTTGTGGTCTTTCCCACTCCGCCTTTCTGATTGGCTATTGCTATGACTTTTCCCATATCCTGTGTGTATATTCAAATTTCAAAGTTACGGAAAATCTCTTGAAATGAAAAATCATTCGGTCTTGCTCGATTTTCCCGTTCTGAACTCTTGCGGCGACATTCCGGTCTCCCTGCGGAAGAATCAGCACAAATACGACGGATCGAGACCATCAGCGGAATCATCAACCATCGCACAGGCACGGCTTCGGTGCGATGCGTTTTCCCTGATCCAGGATAGCCTTTTTAGAAGCGAAAAAGGGAAATAATGTCGCCCGTATGTGCTCGGCAGCACTCACGGGAGGCGAAAAGTGGGGCAAACGTTTCCCAAGAGTGCGGTATGCACTCTTGAGGATCAAAAGGGGCCGAAAGTGCTGCCGATGGGATCAAGCGTAAAGAGCATAAGTAAAAATCTATTCAGGCCGGATCGACATCAAGCGCGATGTGGCCTGTATATTTTTTCTCCTTCTCGAAGCGTTCCACCGCCGCCGCAAGCGTCTCCTTGTTTCTCGCCAGCGAACGGTCTTTCGGCAGCAATACCCTGATTTGGCGGATGTTCTGGTTCGAGATTTTGTCGATAGCCGGTGAATATGGTCCTATGACATTCGGGCCGTTCTGCACGCCCGGAGCGAAGCTGACCTTGACCGCCAAAGCTCCCCGCAGGTACTCTCCGAGATCCCGGCTCAGCAGGTCCACTCTGGCTTGGTTGTAATCTTTGATGACGACTCCGATGACCCTTGAATATGGCGGATAACCGAACAGCTTCCTTTCCCCGAGGAAACGGGCCATTGTACCGTTCTCGTCCAGTTTCCCGTCTATGCTTTGATAGACAGGGTGTTCCGGCTGTGAGGTCTGGATGACGAACAGACCTTTCTCTCCCCGCCGTCCGCAACGTCCTCTGAACTGTTCCAGAAGCTGGAGTCCTCTTTCGTCCGCCCTATAGTCCTCCTGCCCGAGGATAGAGTCGGCCTGAAGCACGGCCACAAGGGACAGTCCGCTGAAATCGAATCCCTTGGCGACCATCCTTGTGCCGATGAGTATGTCGATTTCCCCATTAGAGAATTTCCGGATGGTGTCCGTCTCATATTTCCGACTCTGTGCCGTGTCACTGTCCAGCCTCGCGATCCTTGCGTTCGGGAACAGTTTGGAGGCCTCCTCCTCGATCTTCTGTGTCCCTGAACCTAACGGTTTCAGTTCTCCTCCACATTTATGGCATTTCCCGGTATATTCATACACCCTGCCGCAGTAGTGGCAGACGAGCCTTTCGCTTCCGTCGGCGCGCCTGTGCAGGCTCAGGCTGACGTTGCAGCAGCGGCACTTCGGGATGTCGCCGCACTCCTGGCACTGCACGATCGGGGAATATGCCCGCCTCTCCCTGAGAATCAGCACCTGCCGGTGTTCGCCGAGGCATTTGCCTATGTGCTCGATGAGTTTCCTGGAGAAGTTCCCGATCATACCGTTCTTGCGCCGCTCGGCGATTGTGTCGATGATTTCGATGTCCGAGTCCGCTGCGTCGTAGAACCGTTTGTTCAAGGTGACAAGCCCGTAACGCCCTACGCTGCAATTGTACAGCGACTCCAGCGACGGCGTGGCCGATCCCAGAATGACGTTGGCTCCGAATATCTTCGCCATCATTATCGCCGTTTCGCGGCCGTTGTACCGAGGGGCAGGTGAGTCCTGCTTGTAGGAGGTGTCGTGCTCCTCGTCCACTATCACCAGCCCTAAGTTTTTATGCGGCAGGAATATGGCGCTTCGGGTCCCGAGGACAACATAGCCCTTTCCCTCTGCCGGCTCTCCAGCGTGCCTTAGGACGGTGGCCACCTCTCGCTTTCTGGACATTGTCTCTCCGGAATGGAACACAAGCAGTTCCGGGAATGTCTCGCTGATCCTGTCCTCCAGTTGTCTGCTGAGCGCTATCTCCGGAACCAGATAAAGCACGTTCTTTCCCATCGCGAGCGTTTCCTGCGCCAGTTTCAGGTAAATCTCCGTCTTTCCAGATCCCGTCACCCCATGCAGCAACGCCGGCTTCCCTTTCGCAAAAATCTCTTTTATCTTTGAATATGCTTCCTCCTGTGCCGCTGACAATCTTATTTCCTTCTCTGTACCCTCGGACGTTTCGATTATGGACCCACCTATTGGCTCTTCGTCCTGATGATATGTAACAGAGTCACCATAACCGGTCACTGAGCCAGTGGTTCGACAAAGCTCACCAACCATCGAAGTGAGCTCCCTGACCAATAATCCAATCTCCCCCTCCAACATCTCCTTCTCTGCCAAGTACCTTTCCCGACTCTCTGACTTCCGAGCTTTCGCGGCCAATTCCGCCTTTTTCTCCGCTCTTTCTTCCAGCCTCTTGATCTTATCCGCAATCTTTGTCCGATTCTTCTCTTCTCTTTCCACTTTGAGTGCCTCCTGACGGGCCTGCACAACTTCCTTCTCCACTTTCTGCGCTGGATAAGCCGCCTTGTAAACTTCCCCGACAGTGCACAGGTAATATTCCGCTATCTGTCTCCATAGTTCAATCTCCTCCTTGGTGACCGGTTCCAACCCTTCAGCCATGCCTAAGATCGGCTTCACCTTGTCCACAATTCCCATCTCCTCCGCTTGTTTTCCTGCGTCCGCCATGCTTACCACTCCGACATATTCCTTTCCAGCAAAGTTCACCCGCACCCGGTCTCCGACCCTAACCTGTTCTTTGTCTCTTTCGGTCACTGAGCCTATCGAAGTGACCGGAAACAATCCAGACGCATCCCCAGCCGATTCACTCAATTCAATTTCTTGATAATAGAACGGCTCCCACTCCAGCCGGAGCGGAAGGATAACTTGTATGAAGATCCTGCCTGTCATGTGGCGAATTTAGCCAAAAACATCCACTCAGCGAAGAAAAACGCAAATTCTTCTCAAAAAAATTTGCAGCCAAAAGAAAAATGCCTATCTTTGCAATCCCAAACGGAAACGGTGTCGTAGCTCAGATGGTAGAGCAATGGACTGAAAATCCATGTGTCGGCAGTTCGATTCTTCCCGACACCACTCCTTAGGCCGCTGATGAGTATTCATCGGCGGCTTTTCCTTTTTTATATATCAGTATCTGGTTTCTTCCGAGACGTGGCAGCGGGCTCGATTATCTTACCGTGAACCTATCATGCCTATAATCAAATGATTAGATAACTGTCTTCGGTTGGTTTACGCTAAAGACGAAGCGCTATCTGCTTGATAAAAAGCATGTTATTCGCCACATGCTGATACACAGTAGGTGATTGATAACGTGCTGATCATCAGTCGTTAAAGTGTTCAGCTTTAGCGCATTATTACTATAGGAATAATCTTGATGTCGTGATTTATAGTGACTTGTCTGCCACGGCAGCAATATTGACAGCCAACAAAAAACTCTTTCCGGAATTTTGGTAACGTGCAAAATTCCGGAAAGAGTTTTTTGCTTGGCTCCCCTCTACGCTTTCTCCAGCCGACAGTCACCAGGGCCCTTGATGTTCTCATCAATGATGATCTCCCCGACGGAACCGTAGCGGATGAAGCCGGTGCGTGGGTTCTTGATGGAAGGAACATGGTCTTTCACGGTGGCCTGGACGGAGGAATATTCAAAAGCCAAATCAGCGTCAGCGCCCATTGTGCAGTCCTCAAGTACGAGGTCGTCGCAGTAGCACAGAGGCTGGGTCTCGGTGATGTGGCAGCGGACTAGGCGGAGGTTCTTCGAGTACCAGGCAAGATATTCACCATTAATCACGGAATCGATGACTGTGACGTTCTCGGCCTCCCAGAAGGAATCCTTGGAGTTCAGGACGCAGTTCCGGATCTCCACGTTCTTGGCGTACTGGAAACTATAGTTGCCGTTAAGCTTGACGTTGGTGAGTTTAACATTCTCGCAGTGCATGAACACATAGTCGGCCCTGTCGATCACCGAATCCTCGACCTCGATGTTCTTGCAGTCCCAGAACGTCTCCGTACCGCCAGGAATCTGGACGTTCTTCAACTTGATTCCGTCCATCCTGCGGAAGGTCTTCGGAGCGTCGATGATAGTGTCGTAAATCTCGCAATTCCTTGAATACCATAATCCTGAGCGTGCGCCTACAGTCAGCAGACTGTCCTTGATGACGAATCCGTCACACTCCCAGAACGGATACTTGCCCTCGAACTGGCAATGTACGGCGGTGATGTTGCCGGTCTCTTTCAGCGCCGATTCCCCGGCGTGGATCTTCACATTCTCAAGATAAAGGTCGTGCTTGCAGTACAGCGGTCTTTCCCCGCCGAATTCCTGATTGATGATCTTTTCCATATATTCAAGTGATTTTTAGTTTCATCCATTTCTCGCCCCGCAGCCTCCAGTAGAACAGCAATCCGCGGACATTCAGCTCGATGCACATCGCCACCCAGTAGCCGACGAGTCCCATCCGAGGTGTCAAAATCAGTGCCAGTCCGATGCGTATCACCCACATGCTTCCGAAGTTCATCACGCTCGGCACGAGCGTGTCGCCTCCGCCTACGCAGGAACCGTAGCCGGCGATCGAGAATGCGTACAGTGTCTCGGCGAATGCCTCGATTCTCAGCACCTTGGCTCCCAACGCGATGACATCCGGATCCGAGCTCAGCAGCATCATCAGTTCAGTCGCGAATATGAACATCAAGGCTCCCAGCAGAGTCATAATCCCTGCGGCCATCATCATTGTGATCTGCGAGAACCGCTTGGCGACTTCCTTGCGTTTCGCCCCGAGACTCTGGCCGACAAGCGTCGTGGCGGCTTCCTCGATTCCGTAGCCCGGCATATAGCAGAAGCTTTCTGCGATGATCGCCAGCGAGTTAGCCGCAATGGAAATAGGCCCGAGCGGCGCCACGATGATGGTGCTCATAATGTGCGATCCCCTCATTATGATGTTCTGGAGCCACATCGGCGCAGTGATGCCCCAAGCGTTGCGCACAGTCTTGCGCCGTGGAATGAACGTGCCTTGTTCTCCTTTGATATTCAATTCCTTGGAGCGTCTGAGAATGTACCAGATCACGAATATCGAGGTGACGACCTGCGCCGCACCAGTTCCCAGAGCCGCGCCAGCCACTCCCATCTCACAAATGTAAATGAATATGTAGTTGAACACCACATCAAGGCCGCACATTCCGGTGTACATCAGGCTCGGAATCTTCATGTTGCCGCTGGCCTGTAGCATTGAATTAGCGGCCCATCCGACAGCGCCTATCGGAATGAACGCTGAATATATCAGGAAATATTCAGATGCGTCCTCATTGATCTCCGGCGTTCCGCCGAGCCAGTGGGGGAGCGCTCCGCTGATGCTCACGCCTATCACTGCGAGAACCAGGCCGATGAGGAACACAGTTGTGAGCCCTTGCCTCATCACAGCTCTGGCTCCCTTGAAATCCTGCGCTCCGCAAAGGTGGGCGACCTGGACTGAGAATCCCGAGCTGGCTCCGGACTGGAATCCACCCATTATCCAGGTCGTCGTGGCGACCAGACCTATTGACGCAGATTGGTTCGCGCCGAGTTGGCCGACCATTCCCGCGTCGATGTACTGCATCAGCACGGACGAGATCTGGGCGGCGATGGCGGGCAGACTCAGCAGAATCGTTAGCCGAATCTGCTGTCCGAGAGTCATCGGAAGTCCGTTCCGGATCATCCCGAGGAGTATGTCCTTCTTTCCCGATGCCATAAATTGAGGACAAAGATATCCACTTATAATTATATGGCAAAATGAATTTTGCCATATAATATATCTTCCACCCCCTCAGTCACTACGTGACAGCCCCCGGTGGGGCACTGGGGACCGTATTCCCCAGCCCCCTTGCGTCGCTCCGCTCCGATCGATTCGTTCTACATTTAGAAGCTGTTTTGAATTGTTTGTTTGAAGGTTTGAGAGTGAAAAACTTCAGTTTCGACCGCTTCTTCCAAGGAAGATAGCGGTGCTATCTGACTGAAGAAGCGGGAAGAAAATGAAGATTTTTCACCTCAAAGAACATTTCAAACAATTCAAAACAGCTTCTTATATTCATTTATCAAAATCAAAGGATTTTGTGTAGTTTTGCAATATGAAAGTTGCGATTGTGGGTGCCGGGGCGGCGGGGTGTTTCTGCGCCATTGAGTTGAAACGGAGGATGTCTTCCGCTTCGGTGGAGGTGTTCGAGGCGGGGACGAAGGCTTTGGCTAAGGTGGCGATCACCGGGGGAGGACGATGCAACCTGACAAATTCCTTTGAGGGAATATCCTCTCTGTCAGCCGCTTATCCTCGCGGTGACAAACTAATGAAACGCCTTTTCCGTTCCTTTGATCAGCGAAGTACTTGGCAATGGTTCGAGAACGAAGGCGTGAAGCTTGTGCTTCAGGAAGACCATTGCGTTTTTCCGGCGTCGCAGGACGCGATGGAAATCGTTAACACCTTGCAGGCAAGGATGCGACAGGCCGGAGTGGTATTGCATATGAGACATAAGGTCTCAGGAATAAATCCCTGTTCAGACGGAGGATATGAATTATCTATTGAAGACGCAGAATGTAGCGGAAGGTCGCTTCGACAGGCTCAGCGACCTGATTCTCTGGCTCCGGAATCGATAATATCGGTCCCTGAGCCTGTCGAAGGGCCGATATTACAGAAATCCCAACGACTCGATAAGCATAATTGTTTGGCTGACATAGTTGTCGTCACCACCGGCGGCAGCCCGAAACTTTCCGGTCTTGGAATGCTTGATGGCCTTGACCTTGAAATCGTCCCACCTGTCCCGTCCCTCTTCACTTTCAACCTTCCCGGCAGCCCTGTACGTGAACTGATGGGCACAGTGGTCGAGAACGCATCGGCATCCTTGGTAGGCACGAAATTCAAGGCCTCCGGTCCGCTCCTGATCACGCACTGGGGAATGAGCGGTCCCGCGATCCTGAAACTCTCCTCTTATGCGGCCCTCTATCTCGCTGAAAATGAATATTCCGCAACTCTCTCAGTGAATTGGTTCGGTGACGCGGGCGAGCAGGATGTCCGTGACAGAATCACTGCGCTTTCAAAAGACAGTCCTCAGAAACAGATTCTGAACACCCATCCGTCCGAACTGCCGTCAAGACTTTGGAACTACCTGATCTCCAAGTGCGGAATCCGTGAGGATGCCCGCTGGGCCGAACTGGGATCCAAAGGAATGAACCGCCTTGTGAACACATTGATCAACGACGAGTACCAGATCCGTGGCAAAAGCCGTTTCAAGGAGGAGTTCGTCACCTGTGGCGGGGTCGCCCTCTCCAACATAAACCTCAACACACTTGAGTCCAAGACCCACCCCGGCCTCTATTTTGCCGGAGAAGTCCTTGACGTGGACGCGATAACAGGCGGTTTCAATCTGCAGGCGGCCTGGTCAATGGGCTACACTGTCGCCCGATCCATCACCCTACATCAGGAATCATAAAAATGGCTGGCCGCAGAGTTTGCCGAAGCGTGCCAACCATTTCTGAGAATCAATAGAACCAATGTCACTTCGACAGGCTCAGTGACCGGATGACCTATTTAGCCAGTTCCTTGCGAAGCGTTTGGGCGACCTCCTTAAGCCCCTCCTCGGAGGATCCGATCCCGACGTAAGCGATCACTCCGTTCTTCCCGATGATCACGCAGCGCGGAACTCCAGACTTCGCGTAAAGCCCGAATATGCTCTTGTCCTCATCGACCAGCGTCAGCGGCTTGAGGTATGAATATATTGTCTTGCCTTCCTTTCCCGCGAAGAACTTCTCAAGCGTCGCCCTTGTGTCCTTATAGGCGATCGGCTGGAAGACGAAATCCTGGTTGTCGTTGAACTCCTTGAGCGTGGCCGGAAGGTTCTCAGGCCTTAACTCATGCCTGCAAGGAGGGCACCAGCCTCCCCAGAAAAGCAGCATTACGACCTTGCCCTTCTGATCTGCCAGTTTGAACGAGCCGCCAGCGAACCTCTTCCCGGTGAAGTCGGCCGCCTTGTCACCCTCCTTGAGGATGGTGGTCTCACGCTTGATCTTCTCAAGCTCCTGTGCCTCCTGGTCTGCGGATCTGTTTTTGCTCTGCGCCCCTGCGGATAATGAAATGCCAAGCGTCAGCATCGCAATCGCAACAATTGTAATCGTCGTTCTCATATTCATGAATATATTTGCGCAATTTAGCGAATATTTGTGATTATTCAATAGTTGTGTCGGAATTTGGTTTATTCTGAAAATGATTATATTTGCGCCCATTGAATATTAACGAACTAACTGATGAGTAGAAAAGTTATGTCTTTGCTGGCGGCCACGGCGTTGTCAGCGTTGCTGCTCTCCTGCGGGAAGGAGGAAGTCAGCGTGGAATATGTCCACACGTCTTATGAAAAATCGGATTTCCCTGAGACGATCTCATTCAACGGCGGAACCTTCAAGTTCTCGTTCAAGGCTGACACCGTGAAACTGACAAGGGCAAGCGAACCTATTTACCTTGCATGGAAGTACAGGGTGAATGTCGGTGAAGCTACCGGAGAGCCTGTTGAGATCACGTCCAAGACCGATGCGGTTGAGATTTCCGTTCCGGCCAACTACACCGAGAACTCCAGAACAATCACGGTCGAGGCCGCGTTCACCCCAGCTCCGGAGAACTATGATGATGAGCCTTCCACAGATGTTGCCTGGAAGGAGGTCGCTTCGGCCACTCAAGACGCGGCTCTTGTGCTGATCGAGGATTTCTACTGGGCTAAAGGCAACATCACCCTGAAGGACGGCAAGTTTGCGATAGCCGAGAATATGTCCGACGCTGGACTGTACTTCAAGAAAGGTAGCAGTTATGGTGTCAGCTCGGAGCCGGACACCTATGACGGTCTGGCTTACACTCCGTCCCGCGTCAAGATTGATCTTGCTGCGATTCCGGAGAATGATCCGGCCGATGATCCTTGCGCGAAAGTCGATCCGGGGCTCAGGCTTCCTACCTACGAGGAGGCTAATTACCTTTACTATCAAGAGGATCTTGACAATGAGCACAGTCAGAATGGGGTTAAAGGTATGGGCTTCACGAACTGTGATTTCTTCCTGCCTTTTGCCGGGACGATGTCCAAGACGGACGGGACGATCTCGAAGAAGAATTCCTATGGCGCTTACTGGCTTGATGGAGAGAGCTACGAGGGTGACCGTTCGGTTTACGTGATAAGTGATGAATATTCAATGATCTGCTACGACCTGTCCAACACGAATATGGCGTCGGTGCGCTGCGTGAAGAACATCAAGCAGCCGAGTCTTGTGTCATATTCCCCGAAGACCCTTGATAGTTACAAGGGGTTTAATCTTGAGGTTGTTACCAATCCGGGTGAGTTCGCACTCTACAAGGTTGAACTTTTGTCTGACATCGGTGACGTGTCCGAGATTAGTTGCACTCCTAAGGTGACGACGGTGACTTTCAAGAATATGGAGGCTAACACGAGCAAAAAGGACAAGACTTGGAAGATCTTCATCAACGGCAAGTACACCGGTGAGTCATTCGTCCAGCCGGCTATCACTAACTATGCTTTCTATGCCGGTCACTCACCGGTCAAGCACGATCACACCGCGTTCGATCTTAAAGTCAAAGTTGACACGGATCTTAGTGATGTCCCTGTCGAGGTTAAGAGTAATGACGGTTTATCGATGACAGAGAGTGCCTCAAAGTCTGATCCGGTTGTATATTTCTCTATTCCTGAGAACACAAGCAACACAGACGAACGTGTACTTTCCATTTATGTGAACGGTGAAAACACCGGCAAGACCGTGGTTCAGGCCGCGGCTCCTAATCCGAATGGATTCTCTGTGATTTGGAGTCCTGGTTACCTGACTGTGAAGGACGGGGCCTATGCATTCGCCGGACCTAAGGAGGTCGGAATGTTCTTCAAGTGGAAGAGCCGCTACGGTGTGGATCTCGGGCAGGACATGAAAAGCTCGCTCAAGTATTCCGGCAAGGCTTATTGTCCGGAAGAGACTACGATCGCTTACACCGACATTAAACCGGGCGAGGAGGATCCTTGCTCTCTTGTCCTCCCTGCTGGAACATGGAGGCTTCCTTCTACGGAAGAGTTCCTGAACCTTACAAAGGGTGGCAGCAAGGAGTGGAAGACAGAGTCCTATCGTATGTGTTCTGACGGAGAGCAGAATGTCTACCTTGCGGCTTCCTGTCAATTAAACAAGGCAGGTACTGGCGTATTCATGCCAAAAAGAATATTTGTATGGACTGGAGATGCCGGGGCGAAGGCGGATAACGGCAAGTTCTTGCTCTGGTACTTCACCTCAGAGGAGGCAGAGGCAAAAGTTACAGACAGTGGTATAAACAAAAACCAGGGCCTTCAGGTCCGCTGCGTAAGGGACAAATAATAATCTTGATGAATATTAAGGAGCCGGCCGGGAGTGATCCGAACCGGCTCTTTTTCGATTAATTACCTTTCCAAAAAGAGAAGAGGCCAACTTGAAGCCAGCCTCTTCTCCCTTTATTCATTCAGTCCGGCGTAACGCTTATTCCGAATATTCCGCGAAATCGGATTTCGAGGCTCCGCAGACCGGGCATTTCCAGTCCTTAGGGATGTCTTTGAACGGGGTTCCGGGCTTTATGCCACCGTCAGGATCGCCCTCGGCCGGGTCATAGATCCAGCCACAGCGCAGGCATTCGTACTTTTTTGAGTCACTTGCCATAACAGTTATATTTTTAGTGCAACATTAATGGTGCGCCACCGCGGCGCACCTGCACCTAAATCCTGCAAAAACTATTCCATCAATTTCTTGTACTTGAACCGCTTAGGCTCTGTGTTGCCGAGACGGGCCTTGCGGTTCTCCTCGTACTCGGCGTAGTTGCCCTCGAAGAACACCACGTTGGAGTCACCCTCGTAAGCGAGGATGTGTGTGGCAATCCTGTCCAGGAACCAACGGTCGTGGCTGATCACGACGGCGCATCCGGCGAAGTTTTCCAGACCGTCCTCCAGGGCGCGGATCGTGTTCACGTCCACATCGTTCGTCGGCTCGTCCAGAAGCAGCACGTTGCCTTCGTCCTTGAGGGTCAGCGCAAGGTGAAGCCTGTTCCTCTCGCCTCCGGAAAGGACTCCGCAGAGTTTCTCCTGATCCGAGCCGCTGAAATTGAACCTCGACACCCAGGCGCGGGCGTTGATGTCCTTGTTGCCGAGCCTTACCCACTCGGAGTTCCCGGCTATGGTCTCGAACACTGTCTTGTCCGGATCGATGCTCCTGTGCTGCTGGTCCACATAGGAGATCTTCACGGTCTCTCCGATGTCTATAGAGCCTGTGTCCGGTTTCTCGATGCCCATGATGAGCCTGAACAGCGTGGTCTTGCCTGCGCCGTTAGGGCCGATCACGCCCACGATTCCCGCAGGCGGAAGCGCGAACGAAAGATGCTCGAAGAGAATCTTGTCCCCGTAGGCCTTGGACACGTCCTTGAACTCGATGACCTTGTTACCGAGACGCGGTCCGTTAGGAATGTATATTTCCAGATTTGCCTCCTTCTCCTTGGCGTCGGCCGAGGCCAGTTTCTCGTAGGCGCCCAGACGGGCTTTCTGCTTGGCCTGACGGGCCTTGGGAGCCATGCGCACCCACTCCAACTCGTGCTGGAGGGTCTTGCGCCTCTTGCTCTCCTGCTTCTCCTCCATCTCCAGCCTCTTGGTCTTCTGCTCCAGCCATGAACTATAGTTGCCCTTCCACGGGATGCCTTCGCCTCTGTCCAGCTCAAGGATCCAGCCAGCCACGTTGTCGAGGAAATAACGGTCGTGGGTAACGGCGATGACCGTACCTTTGTACTGCCTCAGGTGCGCCTCAAGCCACTGGATGCTCTCTGTGTCGAGGTGGTTGGTAGGCTCGTCAAGAAGCAGCACGTCCGGCTCGCGGAGCAGCAGTCGGCAAAGTGCCACACGGCGGCGCTCGCCACCGGAAAGGGTGGATATCTTGGCGTCAGGCGGAGGACAATTCAGAGCGTCCATCGCCCTTTCGAGCTTGGCGTCGATCTCCCAGCCGCCGAGATGTTCGATCTTTTCTGACAACTCTCCCTGACGCTCTATGAGAGCGTTCATCTGGTCATCGTCCATCGGCTCCATAAACTTGAGGGAGATCTCGTTATATTCATTGAGGACATCCATGACCTCCTGGACTCCTTCCTGCACGACCTCAATGACTGTCTTGTCGGGATCCATCTGAGGCTCCTGCTCAAGGTAGCCCACTGAATATCCCGGAGCCCAGACCACCTCGCCACGGTAGGATTTCTCCACGCCTGCGATGATCTTCATCAGGGTCGATTTACCGGAGCCGTTCAGACCGATGATGCCGATCTTGGCCCCGTAGAAGAATGAAAGGTAGATGTCCTTGAGAATAACCTTGTTGTTGTGCGGGAGAACTTTGCCCACACCGTTCATCGAGAAAATTATCTTTTCGTCCGCCATTTCGTTGGTAGATGTTTAAATTGTTGTCTATGAATATGTTAATGTCGCTTTCGGCCGTCTTTGCGGATGAAGTCTCCGACGAAGGCGGCCAAACGGTTCAATACTAATAGCTTCCCCCTCCGATGAATCCGCGAAGCAGCGATGTCGGCGGGATCTCCTTGTCTGAGACCGGCACGAAGTAGTGCAGGAATTTCAGCAGCCTGTGCGCCTCGCTGTACTCCGGACAGTTCTTCGGCACGGTGGCGAGGATCCTCTCGGCGTGGGTGCGCAGCACAGCGAACTCCACGAGGTATGCCGAGTTGAACAGCACGTCGGCGTTCTCCTGGAACGGATATATCCACTTGACCTCGGCCCTGCGCACGTTCGGCCAGTTGGCGATCGACTCCCGTGCCGTGAACGCTCCCTTGAGGTAGTCCCTCACGATCCTCCGCAGCAAGCGGTTGTCGCTCGTCGGAATGCAGTTGTGGCAGTCCAGCGAGATGGAAGTTATTGTGTTTATGAATATCCTGAATTTCTCCTTGTCCGGGACCTTCTCGGTCAGCCGAGGATTCAGAGCGTGCAGACCTTCGATCAGCAGCACGGACCTTTCGCCCAGCTTGAGGTTCTTGCCGTTGAACTCTCTGCGGCCGGTCACGAAATTATATTCAGGAACCTCTACTTCCTCTCCGTTAAGTAGTTTGACGAGGTCTTTCTGGAGATATTCGTGGTCCACGGTGTCGAAGTTGTCGAAATCGTATGATCCGTCCGGGAGTTTCGGAGTATCGACTCGGTTGACGAAATAGTCGTCGGTCGAGAACGAGATCGGGTGCAGTCCGCAGGCCTTCAGCTGGACGCTCAGCCTTTTGCAGACCGTGCTCTTTCCGCTGCTGCTCGGTCCGGTGATGAGAACCAGCTTCACAGGATTCTCCGGATCGTTGTGCCGTCTTTCGATCTCTTCGGCGATCTGGACGATCTTCTTCTCCTGCAATGCCTCCGAGATCTGGATAAGATCGGAGGCGTTGCCTTTGAGGATGGACTCGTTGACATCCCCGACGTTGGAAAGTCCCATAATCCAGTTCCATTTATGCGTCTCGGCGAACACCTCGAAAGTCTTAGGCTCCTCGTGAAGCGGCGCCAGATCCTCCGGATGGTGGCGGTCAGGGACGCGCAGCAATATTCCTCCGTGGCAGAGCTTCACTCCGAATGTCTTGAGGTAGCCTGTGCTCGGCACAAGCTCATCATAATAGTAGTCAGTCACATCGCCAAGCGAGTAGCAGGTGATGTAAACCTCGCCGCACGTCTCCAGCAGCTTCACCTTGTCGAGGTCGCCGGATTCCTTGAATATCCTGATGGCCTCCTCGATCTGGAGTTCCTTGCGTTTGAACGGAATATTCTCGTCCACGAGTTCCCTCATCCTCGCGCCGATCGCCTCCACATCCTCCTCAGTCAGAAAAGAACCATCGTTCTTGTAAACCGAGCAGAAATAGCCCTTGGAAATCGGTCTGCGGATTGTCATCCTGCTTTCCGGGAACAGATCCCTTGTGGCCTTGTACAGAAGGAAGCAGAGCGAACGGCTGTAGAAATTGCGGCCGATGTACGTCCTGTAGTCCAGAAACTCCACGTCACGGTTGTGGAAAACCCTGAATCTCAGCCCTTCCGCCACGTTGTTCACCTTGGCGGCCAGTATCTCGTACGGCTTGTCGAACTCGAACTGTGGAGCGATGTCCAGCAGGGGGGTCCCTTCAAGGAACTCTTTGTATGTTCCGGTGTTTTTGCAGTAAATCCTTACCATAAGTAATCGTTAAACAATAATTTGCTTCACCTTAGGCAATCTTTTCGGTCTATATTTCTTTTCTCCTCAGTCATGTGCCACCGGCACACTCCTTCTTCCAAAAGAAATCTATCCTCGAAAATCTTTGCCAAATCTGCGGCAACTTATTGTTTGCCGCTTACCAATTGATGCGGTTATTGACAAATATACGAACAAAATTCATCTCCGGCAAAAGCGTTTTCCGGAAGTCTTGTCATGGTCGGATGAATATTCCTTGAATAATTTGTGAATATTCTTCTTTTCGTCCCCGGCCATTGTCGGAAGTTGCGCGGAAAATGTTAACTTTGTAGGCTTTTGGAAATATTCAATAGGTATAATAATGAAAAATGCAATCGTTTTCGCGGCAGCTGCCACGCTGCTTTCCGTCGGAGCCTTCGCCCAGGACAACCTGAAGAAGGTGAATGATGTGATCGAGCCGCTTCCGGCCGGAAGTGTGACATTCAACGGCTACTTCGCCGATGACATCCAGAACTCCATCGACCACTGGGTCAACGGAGTGATGCCTTACGACAAGGTCATCGACTATTTCATCAAGGGACGTCCGCAGTTCGCTCTCGGCGAGATGCCGGGAAAGTGCATCCGTACAAACTCTCTGCTTTACCGCTACAACGGAGATCCTAAGCTCAAGGAACTGACCAAGAGTCTCGTTTACAAGCTGATGGCCACCGAGAAGAGCAACGGCAGCATAAGCTGCACCGCCGTGGATGACCAGCCTGGCAACCGTGACGGTGACATCTGGGAGAGAAAGTACGTAATGCTTGGCCTGCTTCAGTACTACACTGACGTCGAGCAGGATCCGAGAGTCCTCTCCGCCCTTGAGAAAGAGGCCAGGAGCGTGATCGACCAGGTCGGTCCGGCACCTAAGAAGAGCATCACCGAACTCGGTTGGAGTTCCACAAAAATTGAATCATCCTCTATCCTCGAACCGATGGTTAAGCTTTACTTCATCACCGGCAAAAAGGAATATCTCGACTTCGCTGAATATATCGTCACAACCGGCGCGTCCAAGGGCAGCAATATATTCCAGCAGGTCTATGAGGGCACTCACCTCTACGAGGTCGGCAAGCCTTACCCTAAGGCCTACGAGATGACTTCCGTCTGGGAGGGACTCGCTGAATATTACCGCGCGACCGGTGACCCGAGGTGGAAGGTATGCCTTGACAACTTCTTCAACGATGTGGTTGAGAACGAGATCACCATCATCGGCAACGCTGGTTCTGATGTTTACTGGCCAAGACTCAACGGAGAGGGATGGAGCAACACTGCCGTGGAGCAGACCAATCCGAACATCAAGAGAATGATGGAGACCTGCGTAGGTGTGACCTGGATGAAATATTGCTCTCAGTATCTTCGTCTTACGGGTGATCCTACAGCGGTTGACTACATTGAGAAATACGCCTACAACGGTCTTCTGGGTGCGATGAAGCCGGACGGAAAGAGCTTCAGCTACGTGAATCTTCTGAACGGCGCGAAGGTTACCAACAGCGGTTGGGGGACCAATATCGACGGCCAGCCTGTGACCTGCTGCAACCTCAGCGGCCCTTGCGGACTGTCATACCTTCCGTACATCGCCGCGATGCAGTCAAAGGAAGGTCCGGTCATCAACCTCTACAACGCCGGAACCGTGACCGCCAAGACAGCGAAAGGCAATGAGGTCAAGCTTGGAATCGTCACTGAATATCCTCGCGCGAATGAGGTGCGTATCTCCGTTGACCCGGCCGCGAAGGAAAAATTCACTGTGAAACTGCATATCCCGTCCTGGAGCGAGCAGACTTACGTTGCTGTCAACGGCAAGTATGTCGGCAAGGTGGAGGCCGGAAAGTATCTCAATCTGGAGCGCAAGTGGCAGGCTGGTGACAGCATCTATATCATCTTCGATATGAAGGCCAAGCTCATCAAGGCTTCCGAGAACGGACGCAACCCTGAGGGCAAGTTCTTCCAGGCCGTGCAGTGGGGACCGCTTGTCCTCGCCCGTGATGAGAACATTGATCCTGACTACAACAAGCCTGTTCAGATCATCGCAGACGCCAACGGTGAGGTGAAGGTCAAGATTGTTGACGCTGAGCGTCCTGGCACCAGAATGCAGTTCCTCGTTCCTACCACCGAAGGAGACATCAAGATGGTTGATTACTCCTCGGTTGACTGCTGGAAAGGAAAGCACATCCAGACCTGGCTTCCTACCATCCGTTAACATCCCTTTATTGTAAACATCTCGTAAAGAGCATAATCACTCCGACAGGCTCAGTGACCAACCATTCGGTCTCCGGGCCTGTCTCTTTTGTCCTGTCACTGAACTTTCCCCATCGGTCACTGAGCTTGTCGAAGTGACAGCCACTCTCCAAGAATCCCGGTCAAATAAGTCCATATAAAAAATTGCAGCTCAGGGGTGTAAATAGTTGAAAAAAGTCTTGCATATATATATCTTTGTGGATGTATTTTTTTCGGCAGCCACGGCTAACCCGGCTGCCGAAAAAATACGGAGGAAATTATGCAGTCAGAATCGTTAAAGGTACGGTTAACATTTATGGCGGATATTTTCATTCTTCCAATAACTCAACAACCAAAGAGGGAACGTCTGAGGTTATCTATTTGGAGTCAGGATGGGCAGCTAGCAACAAATGTGCTTTGAATATTTATGGCGGTGTGTTTGAAACTGATGGCGATGCTTCTTATCTGATCAACTGTAAGGATAATTATCGTTCAAAGTGCACAGTTAAGATTATGGGCGGTATATTCGTAGGCTTCAATCCAGCTGATAACACAGCCGAAGGCGCAAACACCAATTTCCTCGCTGATGGCTATGTGTCCAAAGAGATTACATACAACGGCAAACAGGCTTGGGAGGTTACCAAGGCTGAATAGGTGATTTAGACCCTATTATATTCATAATTAAGGCTGGCTCCTTCGGGAACCAGCCTTTTTCTCAACTATTGTAACCGACAGATTCGCTGAGTTCTCCTGAATACTTCGTCTGGTTGGTACACCAGAAGCCCGTTTCCTGTACCAACGGCATGTCATAGTCCGTTTGGTACACCAGAGGCGCATTTCCTGTACCAATGATGTGTCACAATTTATTAGAAAAGCCTTCTCGCTATATTATGCTAGACTAATCTTGAAAGGTGCTATACAAACAAATCAAAACATCTTCTCGAAAAATCGCGTTTCGTTAAAATCTGTAGCCGATACCGAAACGGCCTCCGAGAACCATGGAGCCGAAGGCGCATTCTACTATGCCATAGACGGATTTGTAGGAGATTTGATAGCCAAGAGGAAGTACCTCGTAGGCTGGAAGCAATTTTGATATGCTGTGGCCTTGATTATTGCCATGTCTGTAGGTAGCTCCGGCCGCTATACCAGCATAGACACTGAACGGGGGCTTTTCGTAAAAGGTGAATCTGACTTGACCCGCAATAGAAAAGTCGGAAAACTCTTTTTTTCCGATCGTTCTATGAGTTTTCGGGTCGATCAAGTCTCCCCACAATGTGTAGTATCCTAACTTTCCTCCGACTTTCAACCATTTCTTAAGTATAATGTTGGCATCCATAGACACTTCAGGAAACATCCCGGTTGAATAGTACGGTTCGTAGAAATAGTATAAGTCATGATTATGTCGTACCGTCGAATTCGGAAACTCATTGGATGAAACCAGTGCGCCAGGTACAATGCCGACTGTCAGGTTCACTTCGTATCTGGCCTCTTTCAGAAGCGTGCCCTGTGCGCTTGCCTTAAATCCTATACAAAAAACAAGGAGCGTCGCTAAGGCCGCTCCTGTTACGTTTATCCTCATGATTGATCAGACTAAAGGTGTGACGATGTCTGTCCGGAGCGATTAATACGTTCTGACAAGGCTGTAGTCATCAAGCCCGCCGCGGAGGATCATGACGATCGAATCAATGGCCTTGCCGTCTTTGTACACAAGCATATTCAGTTGCCCCTTGCAGCTGCCCCATGAATATCCCGTGTCCCCGATCGTGTAGGTAAGAGGCTCTTCCGGCGTGGAGAATTTGCAGGAGTAGCCTTTCTGTTCCCGTCTTTCACCTTCGATGGTGACTTTCCAGCTGTGGAAGTGATTGTAGTCACCTGGCAGCATTCTGGCTGTTATTGTATAGTCGGTAGGGTATGAATCATCGCCGAGGAACCAGTATTCCAGATTCTTGTTGGAGACGATCCACGTGCTGTCTTCCGCCGCTTTCTCAACCTTTACTCCCGGGATTCTGTATGACGGGTCATCCGGTGTCATGACAGAAGTCTTGCTTTGGATGTTGGCCTTTCCTTTGATTTTGTACTCCAGAATCTTGAGGTTGTCAACTATCAGGTTGTTGGCGATGCACATCATGTAAGGACCCATTGAATATGTCACCTCACCATCGCTGCCTGCAAACTCTTTCTCAGCCTTGCTGCATGATGATGCAGCGATAATTGTCGCAGCGATCACTGTCGCGATTGATAAAATTCTTTTCATGATATTCAAGTTTAGAATCTGTAACCTAATCCACCTCTGACTCCGCCCATTCTGGTGCCGGCCACAATCTCAAGCGTCGTGTATATCTTATGATCCATCCATTGGAAACCCAGCGGAATGAACTCTACGGCAGGGAGAATCTTGGAATATGTTTCTCCGCGGTCTTTCCCGGCCCAGACGGAGGCTCCGGCACCGATTCCGGCGTACATCCTGAACAACTGCCTGTTGATGAATGTGAATTTAGCCTGTCCAAGCAGAGAGTAGTCGTTCAAGGTCTTTTCTCCGATCTTCTTGTAGCCCCGAGGGTCGAACACATTCGCCCACGCTTTGGCGTAGCCCGCGCTGGCTCCGACTTTCAGCCACTTGGTGAGATAGACATTGAAATCCGCTGTGTAGAAGGCTGAGAAGCCAGGATCTCCGGTGTATGTCTCATAGAAATCACTGAGCTCTTTCCTGTAATAATGGCGAGACGGAAACTCATCGCTGTCGTAGGCCATCTGCATCACACCGACCATCAGGTTGGCTTCGTACATGTACCCTTTGACATCCCCGGAGGATGTCTGCGCCCCGGCCGGCAATGCCATGCCTAAAAGCATCACTCCAGCCGCGCAGAGCGCTTTCAAAACTGTTTTCATAATATCGTTGGTTTAAAATGGTTATCTTTGGTTTCGGTCACTGATTTGTATTACTAGTCGCTGAGCAAATCCTCGGTCGCTGAGCCTGTCGAAGCGACGTTACAAGTTGAAACGATCATGTCGCTTCGACAGGCTCGGTGACCACAGGCTGTCATTGGTAATATTCAGGATAATGCGTCAGGTCTTTGGTCGAGCCGTCACGCAGGCGGATGTACGAATCGAGTTTCCGTTCGCCCTCATGGAGCACGATGACTCTGCTGCCGTTCATTCCGATGTTGTTGTAAACTGTCGCCGCGCCGCTGTACCGCCCGTAGGCCAGCATGATGCCGTAGTAACCGACCGAACAGTCGTTGTCGTGGTCATGCCCGCAGAAGACCGCCATCACGTCCCCGCACTCAAGCATCTTGCAGAAAAGACCCGAGTTGAAATGCGAGGAGCAGATTGTCTCACGGTGGGTGCCGTACGCCTTGAAGTTCAGGTCTTCTCTGTACGCGTAGGCATATTCAGGGAGAGGAATATGCATGAACGCCACGGAAGGAAGCGGCTTTCCGCCGTGTGCTGAGGTGATGGTGCAGCTTGTCTTGCCGTACCATTCCACCTGGTCAGAATGGGCGTAGTCGTAGTCATAGCTCTTGATGGCTTTCTTGGAAAGCGGCGATTCGCTTCCGGTATCGAAGCACCATACGACAGAGGCGGTCGTGTCCGCTGAGTGAGACTTTACCTCAAGGAAATAATTGCCTTCTCCGTGCAGACCCGGGGTGTCTCCGGCGACGCAAAGCGGTCTGGTCATCGCATCTTTCAAAAGTGCGGCGTTGGTCTGGTCAAACTCCTTGTCGTGGTTGCCGAAGACAATCCCGTAAGGCACACCGAATTTGTCAAGGGTGTCGAGAAGGATCCTGTAGTTCTCAAGAGCAGGCTTGGCATAGACTTGGTCGCCAGTCAGCATGATCAGGTCTGGCTTTTCCGCTGTGATGGCGTTCCTGATGTTCTCCCAGACAAGCGGAGTTGTCTCATTGGAAGGAATTAGATGAGTGTCAGTGAATTGAAGAATCTTGAATTCTCCATCCGAACCGAATCTGAGTGTCGGTTTCAACGGTTTCTTAGCGGAAACCGAAACACAGACAGCGATTGCCATCAATGCGGAAATCAGTCTTTTAATATTCATGATCAATTATTTGGTCGTTGTTTCTCCTATAATTCTGACTGGCCCTATAAGTCCGGCAGGGAGCAGCGGCTCCTCAGGCTTGAAGAACTCCATCTGGGTGTAGGTGATCTTCTTTGTCACACCCGGCTGGACATCCCCGACGAGGCGGTTGTGCCACATATTGATGACCTTGACCTCGATGGTGTTTTCTCCGTTCCTCACTGCCTTGGTGATGTCAACCTTGAACGGGGCGTTCCAGAACACTCCCAGATTCTTTCCGTTCACGGTCACTTCCGCCAGATCTTTCACATCACCTAAATCCAGAATGACGGAATCCTTGCCTCGAATTTCCTTCTTTTTTAACTTGAATATGTTCGAATATGTCACCGCTCCGGAGAAGTACTTGATTCCCGGCTCGGAACTCTCTGTAAGTGAGGTAAGTTCGTTGAATGTCGCACTTTCCGGAGCTCCGCGTCCCTGCTGGAACTTGACTGACCAAGGAGTGTTGAGCTCCACGATTGTCTCTTCGCTTGTCTCAGGCAGCTCAACTTTCGCCACATCGGTGTTTTCTGTGAATATGACGAAGGCAGACTGGTGCTGTGTCAGGCTCATCTTTACGTTGGTCCTGCCGTCAGCGATCTCATAGCTGACCGGTTCGGTTGAAGCGTCCTCCGCGTGCCAGATTACAGGCTTTTTGCCCGTTGTCCTGAATGAAGCCGTGATGTCTCTCGTGTCCTTGGAAAGGTTTGTCACCCAGTAGATTTCACCATCGGAAAGGTTTCTGTGGACGAACTTGATGTCCTTGTTGTTTCCGCTTGCTATGCTGAAATCGGGTTTGAGACTCATGGCGGAAAGGACTTTTTCCGCAGGCACTCCTGCGGTGACATTCTTGCGGCCAGTGTTCCAGATGTCTTTCACAAGAGCCTTGAACTCTTCCTCCGTGCCGGTGTTGCCGGCGAGTTTCTGAGGCTTGGCTCCGCAGATCACGACTCCGGCGTCCGCGAACACCTTGATCTTCCGCAGGATGTCGATTGACATGTGTTTCACGTTGGCGTCGAGCATCAGTACCTTGTACTTCATGCCGCTCGGAACGGTAAGAAGTCCGTTCTCGGCCTTGGCCAGATCACGGATCACGGACGGGCTGAAATAGTCGTAGTTGTAGCCGTAAGGAAGGGCCGGGACTTTCTTGAGCATTATTCCCGTTGCGTTGTTGTCCTCACCGTAGTAGTAGGCGACATCGGCCACGAAACGGCCTTGCTGGAGCATATAGCAGCTACGTGAAAGGTAATCCGTCCATGCCTTCGCCTGGTCGGCCCAGGTCTGGTGACGGTCGAACCATTGGCCGTATTTTCCGAGACCGAGTCCCGGGACCTTGTCGTCAACCGGCTGGTGAGGTGATGTGTGGATCACGAATCGGTTCAGTCCGGCGGCCATCGCTGCATCGGCTGTTGGTTTGAGCACGGCAGGGGAGAAGACCCAGGCCCCGTCCCTGTAGCCGTCGGATGTGAACGACTCCGCGGCGGCGATGTTCTGGCCGTAGATGTGAGCCACGGAGGCGGATTCGCGCACGTCGGCCTCGAAACGAGGATTGAATATTTTTTCGTTCTTGTAGTCCATCCAGAAGGCTGACATCGGAATCTCGGCGTACCTCTTGCAGTCCATTCCGTCGGAGAGGTTGGCGCGGTAGTTCTCGTGGCTTTCCGTGTATCGCTTCATTCCGTAAGGCTTCAGGATCTCGTTCTGGAGGTCGTAGTGGTATTCGGAGATCATGTCTCCGATCGTCCTTCTCCAGTCGAACAGGAAACGCTCGGTCTCCTCGGTGTTGTTCAGAACCATTCCTGTCAGTGCTGGCATCCAGCGGAGAAGATCGTAGCCTTTTCTGGCCTTGAACTCTTCGAACATATTCCTGGTCCACGTCTGCGCTCCCGCCTCGTAGCTGTCTGTGAGGAGATATTCAATGCCACCCTTGCCGAGCTTTCCGCCGGAGGCCTCGACGTAGGTCTGGAGGTAGTTGTGGAAATATTCAGTGATGGCTTTCGGGTCGAGCTTGTCAACCTCAAGGCCGGTGGCTTCCGGTGAGGCGGGATGGTTGGTCTTGCCGGTCAGGCTGTAGCCGAAACGGAATATTCTCCAGTTGCCTTCCGGAGCGTTCCATGTGAGAGTGCCGTCCTTGACGTATGGTGTGAGATCGACCACATCCTCAAGTCTGGCCGCCTCACTGCTGTACGGAGTGTCCTCCATCCAGAGCAAGCGGTAGAAACTGTTGCCGGCCTTGTCTCCGGCGAGCTGGATTCTTGTGACCGTTGAGAGTGCGAATTGGGCTATTCCGAATTCGCAGTCCTTCTTTCCTTTGTTGTCTTTAAGGCTGAGTCTGAAATATTTGGCAGTGGTGGCCGGGATGGCGTAGGTCCTTTGTGCCGTGGCCTGATAGGAAAGGTTGATGCTCTTGAAGTTGACTCCGTCATCGCTGTACTGGAGTTCCTTCGTGTGGACGTAAGGATTTGTGTCCTTCCTGAGCTCGGAGACCACAACGGCCTTGATGGTCTGAGGCTCAGCGAATTCGTACTGGATCCAGCACTTGCCGTTCTTGTCGGTTTTGACGTCGAGGTAGTCTCCGACGCTGTCACCGGTGATCCTTTCGAGCATTTCCTCGCCTGTGGCATCGCAACCGCTTGAAGTGATTACAGGATGCAACTCTTTGAGGTTGATGTCCTTGTCACTGAGCTTCACTCCGACAACGGCAATGTCCCTATAGAACTTTTTCCTGAGGAAAACCTGAGATACTCCGTCGAACGAGCCGGTGAAATCCATAAACGGTCCGGTGATGTCGAAGCCCTCCGGGAGTTTCAGGCTGACAGGCTGTCCGCCCTTGATCTCGACCTGTCTCCAGACGAGTTTCTTCATAGCGTCCTCGTCCTTGACCCACGGGCCGCCGGTCTCGCTCCAGCCTGGGGAACTTGCGATGGTCATCTCCATGTCAAGGCTGTCCGCGAGGTTGATGGCGTACTTGAAAGCGTCCTTCCATTCCGGGGTCATATATATGAGCCTCTTGTCCACAATCTGCGGGGTCTCAAGGCCGGCGTCGAAGTTGTGGAATCCTACGATTCCGGTCTTCTGCATCCACAGAAGGTCTTTCTTGATTCCGTCCTTGGTGATGTTTCCGTTCATCCAGTGCCACCACACCCTCGGGCGGGCGGACTTCGGCGGATTCTGGAACTCCTTGTAGAGATCCTGCCCGGTCGCTGAGCCTGTCGAAGCGCCGGCGGCCACATTCTCTTTACTATGCGCGAAAGCCGCGACCGACAATGTCAGCGCGGCGATCGCAGCAGCAATATTCCGTGATTCCTTAATCATAGATGCTGTTGTTCTTCAAATATTTATAAAACACTACTGTGCAAATATTTATAAAATACTACTGTGCGAGCAGTTCCTTTACGATAGTCGAGATCAAACGGCCGTCAGCCTGTCCTGCCAACTTCTTGGTCGCCGCTCCCATAACCTTGCCCATATCTTTAGGACCGGTCGCTCCGACCTCGGCGACAACCTCTTTAAGAATATTCCTGACCTCGTCCTCGGAAAGTGCCTTCGGCAGGTAGGCTTCCATCACCTTCATCTCGGCGAGTTCTTTCTCGGCGAGTTCCGGACGGTTGCCCTGGGTGTAGAGCTCAGCGGACTCCTTGCGCTGCTTCACGAGCTTCTGGATGATTTTCAGCACGTCAGCGTCTGAGAGTTCGTGTTCCGTTCCTGATGTCTTCGCGAGGAGAATCTCTGACTTGATGCCTCTTGTCGCGTTAAGGCGAGACTCATCGTGAGCCTTCATCGCCTCCATTATGTCCTTCTGGATCTGTTGTTCGAGTGCCATAGTAAAATGTGTTTTTAATGTTCGTTCTACAAATTTACACATTTTACCACCAATTATGTAATCCTTAAAGAATAACTTGGCTATCTTTGAATGTCTTTTCGGTCTATATGTCTTTTCCCATCAGCCATGTGCCACCGGCACACTCCTACCTCCCAAAGGCATCATCCTCTAAAATACCGCCAAATCTTTACCAAGATTATTTCACCTCAAAGAACATTTCAAACTATTCAAAGCTGCATCTTATTTATTAACGCTTACTACTATGTTTGCGAAGTTTCTTGGAAGCCCTTTTGACTCTGTCTGTAGTTTTTTGGCAAATTACTTTTCAATTTCCTAAATTTGGCAAAAATTTGATTTTATGAGACAGATAAGCACAGAAAAGGCTCCTGCCGCCATCGGCCCGTACAGCCAGGCCATCGAGCATAACGGTTTCATCTTCGTTTCCGGCCAGCTTCCTATCGATCCTGCCACCGGTGCGTTCCCGGAAGGGGGAGTGGAGGCCCAGACCCGTCAGTCCCTGACCAATCTCAAGTCAATCCTCGAGCAGGCTGGCTCCGACCTCAACAAAGTCCTGAAGACCACCGTATTCCTCGCTGACATGAATGATTTCGCCGCGATGAACGGAATCTATTCCGAGTTCTTCAAAGCCCCGTTCCCGGCCCGCTGCGCCTTCGCCGTCAAGACCCTCCCGAAAGGAGCCCTCGTCGAGATCGAGTGCATCGCCGCCGCGGAGTAGCTTCGCTGGTTCCAATGAATAGGATTACCGTCTCTCTCAACGAGGGACTCGAGTGCATCGCCGCCGCAGAGTAGCTTCGCTGGAGCGCACAGCCTTTCATCGAGCCAAGATCGCAGATTTGGATTATTATTTCAAGCTGAGACATCACAGTCCAAACGAGCTTTTTCGGAGGGCTTGGCAGATAATGTATTGATTATTAATTAAAAAGGCTTTCTCGTGGTTTCTAAATGATAACCATGAGAAAGTTTATTTCGCACATTATCAAGTATTTAGGTGCCAAGGCGATTCTGGATGATGTGCAGGAACTTCATCGCGTGGCATTGCCTGACACCACATTGGCTGACAAGTTCGTCTAAATATTCCACTAACTTTCCTAATGGGAGATTGATCACCTCGCCGATTGATTTGAACCTGTTGTCCCTGGCCAGATAGTCCGCCATTTTCCGGTATGCCTGACCGGAATGCGGGTCAAAAGGCTCGCTGATCTCGTATTCACTTCCAGTGTTGCTGGCGAATGCTATAAGCATCTTGTCGTAATCGCCATAAAAACTGATGGCCTGGCGGAAATCAACGATTGCATATTCATTGATTATCAGGTCCACCAGTTGTTGTTTTTCTTTTATGACAAGCGAGTCGAAGAGGTTGTCAAGCACTTCGTATGTCAAAGGTCTTTCGGTCGCATGCAGGTACTTCACTTTGGCCACCGCTCTCCTCAGCCTTCTTGATGCAATGCCTAAATTGACCTTCTCTGAATATGGGTGGTCAGAGTCCGAATATGCCAGAAAGTTCCATCGCCACTCCTCGGCTTTCCCGCAGATGTGATCTTCGACCGGGTTGTTGTTGACGTAAGCCAAAGCTGTCCTAATGGCTTTGTCTCCTTTCTTCAGCGACACACCGTAGCTATCGAACAGCACTCCGGAAAGCCCATACCTGCGGTTGTATGATTTGCAGAAGTACGACATCAGTTCCTTGATGAACAGTCTTATAGATTCTTTGTCATCTGTGTCCAGCAGAATGTGAACATGATTGTACATCAGGCATAGTGCCAACACCTTGACACCATGCTGTCGGGCGATAATACAAAATGATGTGATGAAAAACAATGAATCTTTGACGTTGTAGAACACAACGAACCCATTCCGCGCCCTTTGAAATATGTGTGCCACAGTGTTTCCCTGATGGCTCCCGCACCTCGACCCTACCATAGTTATTAGTTTAAAGTAAGTGTTTAAATTTGATTCGCCGCTTGTTGGAATCTGTTTAGATTGTTTTCTTAGAAGAGTTTTCCTCACAAAGAACATTTCTAACAAATCAACCTTTAATCATTTACAATATAGACAATTCTGCACTGACTCCAAAATATTTTTGTGGTGCACTGGATATTTTTGTAATGCCCGGGCTTGGGCACTGGCCGTTGCACTAGCTGCACGTGAGAACTGGATGGGTGAGGTTGGCAGATAATGTGTTGATTTCCAATTGATAGAACTATTTCGTGGTATGGTTTCTTACACCACGAAATAGCCCTTTTGCTTAATATTCAATTAGTGGAGTGCCACGGCTGCTTTTTACTACTTCGCTTCCCTGAAAGTAGAGCGGGCTTGAGGTGATGATCCGGAGGACGATTGAGGCTGAATTAGTGATACAGTTGAGAGTCAAGGGTTGAAGTTGAAGTGAGTGTTGAAGTGGAGGCTGAGTGTGCCCTGAACGCTCGTGGCAGATAACATCTTGATTGTCAGAGAAAAGAAATATCTCGTGGTTCAAGAAACTGAACCACGAGATGTCTCTTAATATTCATTATTAATCGGTTAGATGCCATGCAGGGATTACTGCTCGATTGGGTCTATAACTCCACAGCGTTCAGCTGGGCGAGGGCTTGGTGGTAGTCTCGCTCGGCGGCGAGGGTCTGCTCCAGGGCTTCATAGTACTGGTCGGTCTCGACGAGATATTCAATCATCGAGATCTCGCCTCGGGACTGGGCTGTCAGCAGGTAGTCACGGCTGTCGGTCTCGCTTAGGGAGGCGCGCATCAGTTCGGAGTTCTCCTTGAGGCTGGCGGCGCGGTTATACTGGACCAGAAGGTCGAAATAGAACTGCTGCTCTGCGGCAGCCTTGCGGGATTCTGCGGCGGCGATCTTCGCGCGGGACTGCTTCACTTTGTTGGCGTTGCTCCACAGAGGAATATTCACACCCACTGTCACGCCTCGAAACTTGTCTGATGTCGTGAGCTCGCTCATATAGCCGACGGTCAGTTCAGGTACCCAGGCAGTCTTGTCGATGGACAACTGTTTTTTGCCTACAGTAACCTCCTGACGGACATATTGCAGGACTGGATTTTTCTGCGACGCCGACTCGTACCACGAATCGAAATCGGATGGCAAGTTGTCTGAAAGGCCGTAGGCGGAATCTTCAAGAGCGATGTCGTTCCCACCGTTGAGGCTCTTCAGTTTCGCCAGCAGGGTCTGACGCTCAACTTCTACTTGTGAGATCTGGCCACGTACGCTTGTCAGATGCACCTTGGCCTTGTTGAGGTCGAGGACATTGGCTCCACCGGCTTTCAGCCTTTTCTCAAAAGAAGACACGAGAGTCTGTGCCTGTGCCAGATGAGTGTCCAGTTCGGCTTTAAGGGCGTTGTAGTAGATAAGATCGATGCAGGCTTGCTTGGCTTCGAGTAGCACGTCAAGCCTCTCGGCTTTGTATTGCAGTGTGGCAAGTTCGTTCTGTCCGGCTACTTGTCTGGATTTCATACCGGTCAGAGTGGCTGCATCGAACGCTTGGGTAACGCGGAAGTCACGTCTGTTGCCGATGCCGTCGGCTCCCCACAGGTAGTTGAACTCGAACTCCGGGTTCTCCAGCAATGCGTCTGCACGGTTGGCCAGTTTCTCGGCTTCCACTTCAGCGGCTGCGGCTTTCAGCTGCGGATTGTTTGTCTCTATTTGCCGGAGGACGGCTTCTGTGGAGGTCTGTGCGTAGACCGCAAAGGTGCTTCCTGCACAGATATAAATAGTTAATAATAACTTATTAATATTACGGTGTTTCATATTAAAATATTACTATAATTCTTGTTGTTTCAGTTGGTTCGCCTCGACAGGCTCAGCGACCAATGGAGTGTGTGACGATGATTTTCAGTCGCCTCGACGGACTCAGCGACCAAAGTGTTGCTTTTTCGGTCACTGATCTTGTCGAAGTGACTTTTAGAAGCTGTTTTGATTTGTTTGTCTGAAAATGTGAGAGTGAAAAACATCAGTTTCGACCGCTTCTTCCAAGTAAGACAGTGGTGCTGTCTGACTGAAGAAGCGGGAAGAAAATGAAGAATTATCACCTTAAAGTACATTTCAAACAATTCAAAACTGCTTCTTTTTCATCAGCCATGTTTCTTGGACTTGGAGTTGATGAGATAGATCACCGGCACGACGAACCCGTTCAGCAGGGTGGAGGAGAATAGTCCGCCGAGGATCACCTTAGCCATAGGGGACTGGATCTCGTTGCCCGGCAGGTCGCCGCCAAGCGCGAGCGGAAGCAGTGCCAGCGCGGAAGTGATGGCGGTCATAAGAATCGGGTTCAGCCTGTCCAGCGAGCCGATCATCACAGCCTCCTCGCGCGAATGCCCCTCCGATGCGAGCACATTGTAGCGGTCGATCAGGAGCATACCGTTGCGGGTCGCGATGCCGAACAGCGAGATGAATCCGATGATGGCCGGAATGCTCAGGATTCCGTCGGTGAAGAATATGGCGAACACGCCTCCGATGAGCGCCAGCGGCAGATTTAGCAGCACGACGAGCGACTGCGAGATGTTCTTGAACTCGCCGTACAGAAGCATAAAGATGATGAATATACTGAATATGCTCACGAGGGCGATGGTCTTGGATGCCCTTTCCTCGCTCTCGAACTGTCCACCGTATTCAATATGGTAACCTTCAGGGAGTTCGATGTTCTCGGCTATCTTCTCTCGGATGGCTCCGACGGCCTTGGCGAGTTCTCCACCGGTGGCGTTGCAGGAAACGACCAGCTTACGGCTGACGTTCTCGCGGTTGATAGTGTTCGGTCCGGCCGATGACTTGATGTCGGCCACATAGGACAGTGGAACCTTCTTGCCGTCACCGGTGTCTATGGTCAGATCGGAAATCCTCTCGATGCTTGAGCGTGCGTCATCATTGACTTTCAACGTGAGGTCGAACGAGCGGTTGCCCTCATAGACTGTCGAAACGACTTCGCCTTCCATCATCACCCTCACTACTTCGGCGAACTCGGGCAGGGATATTCCGTAGCGGGCGAGCATCTCGCGCTTCGGGGTGATGTTCAGCTCCGGCCTTTCGACCTGCTGCTCCACATTGATGTCAGCGATGCCTTCCACACCAGAGATTGATGTCTTGATCTTCTGGCCGATCTCGTACATCTTGTTGAGATCCGAGCCGAACAACTTTATGGCGATGTTGGCCTTTGTTCCGGAGAGCATCGCATCGATTCTGTGAGAGATAGGACCTCCGATCTCAATGTTCACTCCAGGAAGCACGGCTAATTTCTGACGTACCTCTTCGGTCAACTGCTTTCTGGTTTTCTTACCAAGCTCGAACGGGCATTCAAACTCAGAGCTGTTCACTCCGAATGCGTGTTCATCGAGTTCCGCCCGGCCTGTCTTACGACCCACGGTCTTGATCTCCGGGATGCTGAGCAGGAGCTCCTCCGCCGTGCGGCCCATACGGTCAGACTCCTCCAAGGATATTCCAGGAACAGTGCTGATGGAGATTGTGAACGAGCCTTCGTTGAAGGCGGGCAAGAAGCTTCCTCCGAGAGTGAAGAACATGACCACAGCGGCGACCAAAAGAGCGCCTACTCCGCAGAGAATCGTCTTCTTGTGGCCGAGAGACCAATTAAGGGCTTTCCCGTAGTATTTCTTCAGCCAACGAACCAGCGCCGGCTCACGTCCGGTCTTGTCGCTGTTCTGTGAGCCGAGAAGGAATGAGCTAAGGACAGGTGTGACAGTCAGTGCCACAAGCGTGGATGCCATCAGGGAGATGATGAACGTGATTCCCAGCGGCTTGAGCATCCTTCCTTCCATTCCGGAGAGGAAGAAGAGAGGCAGGAAGCTCGCGATGATGATGAGCGTTGAGTTAAGCATCGGCATACGGACCTCTTTCGAGGCCTCGTAAACAACTTTGATTACGCTCTCCCGCTCATTTTCAGGTTTTTCTCGGTTCTGCCGCAATCGCTTGAACACATTCTCCACGTCCACAATCGAGTCGTCCACAAGCGAACCTATGGCGATGGCGATTCCGCCTAGGCTCATCGTGTTGATCGTCAGTCCCATCCAACGGATCGCCAGCAAAGAGAAGACGATGGAAAGCGGGATTGAGATGAGGGAGATGATGGTGGTGCGCCAGTTCATCAGGAATATGAACAGCACGATTATCACGAATATCGCACCCTCGATCAAGGACTTCTTCACGTTGTCGATCGAACTGTCGATGAACCTGGACTGGCGGAAAATCTGTGAGTTGATCTTAACGTCAGCCGGGAGGTTCGCCTTGAGCTCGCCAAGTGCGTTGTCAAGCCTTCCGGTGAGAGCCAAAGTGTTGGTGTTCGGCTGTTTGGTCACGGTCAGCAGCACGGCAGGCTTGCCGTCGTTGGAGGCCACGCCGAGAACCGGAGTCTTGGGGCCGATACGCACGTCAGCGATTGCGTCCAATGTGATCGGCAAACCGTTTTCCGAGGTCTTCACCACAGCCTTTTTCAGTTCGTCTATATCGTTGGTGGACAGAAGGCCACGGACGATATATTCATTGCCATATTCATAGAGAGTGCCGCCAGAGGCGTTCTGGTTCATTCCTTTGACGGCGTAGATGACCTCGTCCATCGAGACTCCGTGACGGCGCATCTTGCCTGGGTCCATCAGGATCTGATATTCCTTGATGTCTCCGCCCATCACCGCGACTTGGGCAACGCCGCCGGTCGAGAGGAGTCTTGGCCTGATCGTCCAGTCGGCGATCGTGCGAAGGTCCTGCATAGAGGTCGTGTCGGCGGTCAGGCCGATGATCATCAGCTCGCCGAGGATTGAGGCCTGAGGTCCGAGAGTCGGGTTGCCGACATTCTCTGGAAGGTCAGCACCGACCATCGCTATTTTCTCGGAGACGATCTGGCGGGCTTTGTAAATGTCTGTTCCCCAGTCGAATTCGATGTTGACGATAGAGAATCCGGTTGCGGATGACGAGCGTACGCGGCGCACGTTTGTCGCACCGTTGACGGCGGTCTCGATAGGGAAAGTGACGAGTCTTTCGACCTCTTCCGGAGCCATCCCTTCTGCTTCCGTCATCACGACCACAGTCGGCGCGTTCAGATCCGGGAACACATCGACTTCAGTGTGCATTGTTGAATATATCCCCGCTACGAGGCAGAGTGCGGCGATCACAAGGATCACCATTCGGTTGTTGAGTGAGAACCGGATGATTCCGTTCAACAGTCCGTTTTCGTGTTTGAGCTGTTCCATAGGCCTAATGACTGTGTGTGTGACCTGCCGGAACGGCTGTTACGGAAGCGAGTTTTACCTGGATGGCACCTGTGGCCACAACAACATCGCCTTCGTTCAATCCGCTCTTTATCAGGACTCTCTGCCCGTCAGACTGTCCGAGTTTGACCTCGCGTTTGAGGAAGCCGGTCTCGTCATTCTGCACGAAAACGTAGTAAACTCCCTGATCCTCGACCACCGCTCCGACCGGAACGCTTATGGCCCTTGAGGACGAGGATGATTTCAGATAGACATTCACATAGGATCCCGCAATAAGGTCTCCCTTGTTGTCGAACTCGAATGTCACAGGAATATAATAGTCTCCGTCAGAGGCCTTTCCGTAGCCGACCAACCGGCCGTTCAAAGCCTTCAGATTGTAGGTCTCGTCGCTGTAGGATGTTGAGAAGTTGGCGTCCTTGATTCCGCTGATGAGTCCGTAGTATTTCTCGGAGACATCGGCGCGGAGCCTCAACCTTCTGTTCTGGCTGACAACCGCGATCGGGGTTCCGGTCTCGACATAGTCACCCTGGTTGACGTTGAGTTTCTTGATGAATCCGCCAAGCGGGGAAGTGACGCTGACGTTACCATCCTTGGATGTGCCGGAAGCCAGCGCATCGTACTCTGCCTTGGCCTGTTCGTATGCCAGTTTGCTTTGATCCAAATGGCTTTCGCTGACAATGTTGTCCTTGCTCAGTTGAATGTCTCGTTCATATTCTTTCTTCGCTGCCTCGTATGTGGCTTTTGCCTTAGCAAGCTGGTCTCCGCCACCGAGTTCCTTGGATGAGATTGTCGCGATCAGCGAGCCTTTACCTACGGCCGAGCCCTCTGCCAGTTTCCCGAAGCTGACGACTCCGGAACTTTTCGCCACTACGGTCATCTCGTCTCCCATAGCGGATAGAATCTGTCCGCTTGTGTGGATCACCTCATTGAAATCACCCACGGCTACAGTGTCGGTCGTGATTCCGAATGTTTTCTGGCGCTCAAGGCTCACCTCGATCTCGCCATCGTGCCCGTGCCCGTCCTCGTGCCCGTCAGCCTCACCGTGGCTGTGTTCGTGTTCGTGGTTATGCCCCTTGCAGGCTTCGCCACTATGGTTATGCCCGTGCTCGTGCTCGTGCTCCTCGTGAGCCTCAGCCTCGTGATCGTGATTGTGATCCCCGTGATTTGAATGGTTACCGCACCCTGCCAAAATAGCGCAGAATGCCATCAACGTTATTATCGTTTTCTTCATTTTAAGTGAATATATGTTTTTAAGTGAATATTTGAGTTATAAATATCCTAAAATTATTGAATAGGCTGATTCCGCCTCTCTCTATTCATTGTACGCGTCCCGACCTGTTAATTAGCATTATTGCCTCCGTTTGACGCTTATCACATCGCACGGATGGTCATTCCGTAAAAATGGCTGTTTCCCGTACTGTGTTGATAATCAGTATATTCGTAAGTCCTGCCCTCCGATTTAGCCGGGCAGGGATTTGCAACCGGTTAACATTCAGTAATTTGCGCTTATCGCACTTGATGCGGAACCAAGATGGTGGACTGAATGTTACGCAGCGACGGGCGGGGCGTTGGGAGCCATTGAAGAGACCAATGGCGGTGCGATAGATGGTATGAGATCCCCGGAAGCATATTCATTAGCGGTGCTTTCGGAGGTGATGGTCAGTAGGTTGGAGAGAATGGCAAGGATCGGGAATATGTCGCCGGCGTCAATGCCAAAATCTTGATTGTCAATGTGCAGCCTTTCCGACGGGCAGTACTGCTTGTGCGCCACGCAGTGGCTTTCGTCCTGATTGTGGTTCGCATCCGAATGGTGCGTGTGCTCGTCGTCGCAGCAACCGTCCATCCCGCAGACCTCCTCCACAATGCAGATCATAGTCTCATGGTGATGATGCGGCAGCACAGTCGCCAGCGTCACCATCATCATCGCCAGAAAGATCGGCACTATGGACAATTTCCTCAACATAAAGTCTTTCAGACAATCCGAGTGCGAATTTAGCAATTATTTCTGAATATATGAAATTGTGAGATGGTGGCCGTCAATATATTGGCTGCGGATAATTAATGAATATGTAAGTTTAACTGGTAATAATCCCCTTTGGGTGACTTTGGCTCCCGAAGAGGGAGGGAACCCGCTTTAGCGGGGAGGATCACCCGAAGGGGATTATTGCAGTTGGTCCCTATTCTAATTCCTAAAAATATGATTACTTAAGAATATAGGTAATTGGAGCGTAGCGACCGAAGGGGATTCGGGGAATCCTTTCCCCTTGCCCCACCGGGGCTGTCCCGTAGGGACTGGGGGTGAAGTATATCTCAGTTACTTGGAACTGAGATATTCATCAATCGCCGCCGCTGCCTTGCGCCCCGCACCCATCGCGAGGATCACTGTCGCGGCACCGGTGACGGCATCACCGCCGGCGAATATGCCCTCTCTGGTCGTGCGACCCTCGGCGTCAGCCTCAAGTCCGCCACGACGTGTGGCCTGAAGTCCCTTCGTCGTGTTGACGATCAACGGATTCGGAGCAGTTCCAAGAGCCATGATCACGGTCTCAGTCGGGATCTCGAACTCGGATCCCGGAATCGGGACAGGGGAGCGGCGGCCGCTTGCGTCAGGCTCACCGAGCTCCATCCTGATGCACTTGATCGCCCTTACCCAGCCCTTCTCGTCACCGAGAATCTCAACCGGGTTGGTAAGCATCTGGAAGTCAATGCCCTCTTCCTTGGCGTGATGAACCTCCTCCTTTCTTGCAGGAAGCTCGTTCTCGGTACGACGATAGACAATCGTCGTGTCGGCGCCAAGCCTCAGGGCTGTTCTCGCGGCATCCATCGCCACGTTTCCTCCACCGACGACACAGCACTTCTTCCCGGCGTGGATCGGGGTCAGGTGGTCCTCGCGGAAAGCCTTCATAAGGTTGTTTCTCGTCAGGAACTCATTGGCGGAGAAAACCCCGTTGAGATTCTCGCCCGGAATGCCCATGAATTTCGGCAGACCGGCTCCCGTGCCGACAAACACAGCCTTGAAGCCTTCCTTGTCCATCAGCTGGTCGATGGTGACCGTCCTTCCGACAATCACATCGGTCTCTATTTTGACTCCGAGCGCCTTGACAGCGTCGATCTCGCGCTTGAGGACGGTGTCCTTGGGAAGCCTGAACTCAGGGATGCCATATTCCAACACACCGCCGGCCTTGTGGAGGGCTTCGAAGATCGTGACATCGTAGCCTTTCTTGGCGAGGTCGGAGGCGCAGGCCAGGCCTGCAGGGCCGGAACCGATGATGGCAACCTTCGCGCGGCCAGGGGTCGGAGCGGCTGGCGCCTCGACAGGATTGGTGTCGGTCGTGGCAGAGTAGTCAGCCACAAACCTTTCCAGCTTTCCGATGGCCACCGGCTCACCCTTGACACCGAGGATGCAGCTGCCCTCGCACTGGCTCTCCTGCGGGCAGACACGTCCGCAGACGGCTGGAAGGGAGGAGTCCTCGGCGATGATGGCGGCGGCTCCGGCGATGTCACCTGTGGCCACCTTGGCGATGAATTCAGGAATCTTCACGCTGACAGGGCAGGCCTGCACACAGCGGGGATTCTTGCAATGGAGACAGCGTGTGGCCTCTGTCGTGGCTTCCTCAAGGTTGTAGCCGTAGCAGACCTCTTCGAAATTATGCGCGCGTACCTTCGGATCCTGCTCGCGTACCGGTACTCTTGGTATTCTCTGTGCCATTATATTCCCATTTTAGATTTAACCTCCGTCTCCTCGGGCCTGTACTGTCCGAGACGCCTCATGGCCTCGTCGAAATCAACGTCGTAGCCGTTGAACTCAGGACCGTCCACGCATGCGAACTTCACTTTTCCGGCCACGGTCACGCGGCATGCACCGCACATCCCCGTGCCGTCCACCATCAGCATGTTCAGGCTAACGTCCTCAGGGATGCCGAGTTTCTTGCAGGTCAGGGTGCAGAACTTCATCATGATCATAGGGCCGATTGACACTGCCTGGGTATATTCCTTACCCTCATTGACCAGTTTCTCAAGCAGGCCGGTGACCATTCCGTGGAATCCTTCCGAACCGTCGTCAGTGCAAAGGTAGAGGTTGTCACAGGCGGAGGCCAGCTCTTCCTTGTAGATAAGAAGATCCTTGGTCTTCGCTCCGATGATGACATCGACCGCTATGCCTCTCTCGTGCAGCCATTTAGCCTGAGGGTAGACCGGAGCGGTGCCGACACCGCCGGCGATGAATATGTACCTTTGGCCTTTCAGATCCTCATTCGTCTTGTCAACGAAGGCGGAAGGGTTGCCCAGAGGTCCCACGACATCGCTGAAGAACTCGCCTTCGGCCTTGGAGATGATCGCGGCCGATGACGCTCCTATGAGCTGGGTGACGATGGTCACCGTGCCGTTCTCCCTGTCGTAGTCACTGATGGTAAGTGGTATGCGTTCGCCCTTTTCGTCGGAGCGGACAATCAGGAACTGCCCAGGTTTGGCGGCCTCGGCAATCCTTGGAGCCGACACCACCATCTTGCAGATGTTTGGAGTCAGCATCACTCTTTCAAGAATCTTGAACATAAGCTATCTAAAAATAGTGTTATTAAATGTAGCGGGCAAATGTAGGAAATTAAGTCGATATTCCAAATTATTCCCGAATATATGATGCAGGATCGCGCCCGATTGTCCGGTTTTGCGTTCGTTCTGTTGATTTGCCATAATTTAGTAAGCGTTAATGATTATTTAGCTTCGGAAATGTGTGTTTTGAAGGATTTTAATTGTATATTCGCAAAATTAGAGATGAGTGCCGAAAGGTACGATGTCCGTGACGATAAATGACACATTGATATGGCAAAGAAATCTACCTTCAAGTCCAATTGGCCGAAGTATCTTCTCCAGTGGGGAGTGCTGGCGCTGCTGGTTTTCTTCTTGAGCGGACTCGCTTCGCTCGTGTTCACTGACATGAATGCTCCGGATCCGGAAAAATACTGCCCTTTCGGTGGCCTGGAGGCATTGGGAACCTATTTCGCCAACGGTTCATTGCCTTGCTCGATGACAAGCATGCAGATCGCGATGGGTGTTGTCCTCGCGGCGGCTGTCGTGCTTCTCGGCAAGCTGTTCTGCGGCTATCTCTGTCCCGTCGGAACGGTGGAGGATCTTCTGAAGAAACTCAGGCAGGCCATCGGGTTCAACGCCTTCAACATCAATGAGCGCAGTGTCGCCGACAAGGTGCTGAGGATCGTGAAGTACGTGCTTCTGTTCATTACCTTCTACATGACATTGACCGCAAGCGAGCTCTTCTGCAAGAATTTCGACCCGTACTACGCCACGGCCACGGGATTCAAGGGTGAGATCACGCTTTGGATGTCCGTCGCCGCGTTGGCGCTTGTGCTTATCCCCGGTCTTTTTGTGGACAGGTTCTGGTGCAAGTACATCTGCCCGCTCGGAGCGATCTGCAACTCCCTCAAATTCTGGGTGTGGATGGTCGTGCTGGTGGGTGTGTGGTGGATTCTTGACCTTCTCGGACTACAGTTGCCTTGGGTCTGGCTGCTTGGAGCCATGTGTCTGCTCGGCTACCTGCTGGAGATCCTTTGCGGAAGGCCGAAGCCGCAGCTGCTCGGCGTGGTTATCGACAACGGCAAATGCAACGGCAACTGCCGCCTCTGCCAGAAGAACTGTCCTTATAATATTGATGTCCCGTCATTTGAAGGCAAGGTCAATTCTGTTGACTGCACCCTTTGCGGCGAGTGTGTCGCCTCCTGCCCTCTTGGCGCCCTCAGTGTCGGCGTAAGAAAGGAGGTTGATGGAAAACGCTGCAAGTCAGCCAAGTATATTCCTGCGGTACTGACTGTCGTGGCTGTCGCCATAGCGTTCATCATCGGAGGAAAGTTCGAGGTGCCTACAATCGACGAGAAGTGGGGGATAGAACCGGGAATGAAACTGGAGACGGTCAGGATGGAAGGCCTCAAGTCGGTCAAGTGCTTCGGCAGTTCGATGGCCTTCAAGGCCAGGATGGAGAAGGTGGCGGGAGTCCATGGAGTCAGGACATTCGTCGGAAGCCACACGGTCGTGGTCACCTATGACGCCAACGCCATTGATGCCGCGAAGGTCGAGGCTCTGATCTTCGTCCCTTCCAAGTTCAGGGTCAACAGCCTGGAGCCGGAGCAGTACGACTCGCTCAAGTGCGTGACCATCAGGACGGAAAAGATGTTCGACAAACTCGACCTTAACTACCTCGGAATGCAGATGAGACTCACGGAAAAGAAGATATTCGGTCTGGAGTCCATCTACGAGTGCCCTCTCATCGTCAAAGTGTACATGGCGCCTGACGAGGATCTGGACGAGGCGTGGTTTAAGAATATTGTCGAGAAGAAGACCCTTGAGATGCCGGTTCACGGCGGCGGGGTCAAGACGATTGATCTCGGATTCAAGTTCATCCGTTTGGAGAAGGGAAGCACCATGATCTCAACTCCAGACTACCTAAGGATGATGTTCGACCAGTTCGCCGCTGAATATGCCCGTGAAACCAATCTTGACACGGCCCAGTGGTGGTACGAGATTGTTGACCGCAACTACGAGAAGCCTATCGTGAAGAGAGGAATGCCATTCCTCAGCAACCATCTGTCCTCCCATGAAGGGGTTCTGGGAACATACCTCACCCTTAACGATGATCTGGAGCCGTGCATCCGCATACGTTACACGGCTCCGATGACCGAGGCCTCGCTTTTCGAACTGATGACGATGCCGAAATGGACCATCAAGTTCTCGGATGATGACATACGCGAGGTCGACGCCAAATTGAGTTTCGGAGAACCGGGACGCAGCATCCCCGTCAAATAAGCGTTCATATTCATAAATAGAGGGTTATTCTATTGCCGCTTAATTAGATGAAAGGAATATACATCGCGCTCGCCTTGCTTTTCGCCGCGTCTTTTACAGCCAGGCTTGATGCTCAGATCGCCATATCTGAAGATATGTTCGGACGCACTTCATTCACGGTGAAGGCGCAGGTCCTTGACTCGCTGACGCGGGAGCCTATCGCGTTCGCTTCGGCGTATCTCAGGCATCCTAAGGACACGGTCATCACCAGTTTCGCCCTGACGGACACGCTCGGCAAGGCTGAGTTGAAGAAAGTGGCGAAAGGAGAGCATCTGCTTTGCATTGAATATCTCGGCTACAGACCTGTCTATAAGAAGATTTATGTCCGTGGCAACTATGACGCGAAGACGATCCTGATGAGACCGGACGACAAGATGCTGAAGGCGGCGTCTGTCTCCGCGGTCGGGACTCCGATGGAGATGAAAGGGGACACCCTCGTCTACAACGCCTCCTCGTTCAGGGTGATGTCCAACGACAACCTTGCGGATCTGCTGAAGAAGATGCCAGGCGTGGAGGTAGGCGAGGACGGAACCGTCAAGGTCAACGGCAAGGAAGTCAGCAAGATAACGGTCGGAGGCAGGACGTTTTTCCTTGGGGACAACAAGGCCACTCTCGACAACCTTCCGGCCTGGATCGTTGACAAGGTGAAGGTCATCGACAAGGAGTCCGAGTCCGCCGAGTTCACCGGCATCAAGGGGGACAAGGAGAAGGTGATGGATGTGGAGTTGAAGGAGGAATATAAGAGCGGATGGTTCGGCAACGCCAAACTCTCGGGAGGAACGACAGCTTCAGGCAAGGATGACAACGGATTCAAGGAAAGGAAGGATCTGCTCTTCAGCGGCTCCGCGATGGTCTCGGCCTACGGCGAGAGTAACCAGCTCACGACCATAGCCAACGGCTACAACTTCATGGCTCCCGGATCCGGGATGCTGGTCATGTATGACGGTAATGAGAGCGATGTCCCGTCGTTGCCGTACAATGGCATGCACAGAAGATGGCAGGTGGGGACGAACTTGAACTCGGATGTGATAAAAGGCTTCACCACAGATGCTTCGGTTGTTTACTCATCAGAGAACGTGGACAAGCGTTCGAGGACTGACCGGACTTCATTCAAGGAGGATGGCGACCTTTTCGACACTTCAGGCGAGGTTGAGAACGGCAATCTGGACAAGTTCAGTGTGCGCGCCGAGTTCAAAAAGAAAAACAGGAAGAAGACATCACTTTACTTTGAGCCATACTTTTCCTGGTATGACTACAACAACACTTCCACTGGCAACACACAGTCGCTTATGGAAGGTGTGGAGAGAAACCGTTCGGTGTCAAACACATTTTCAAAGAAGAGTGGAATCTCCACCGGAGGTGATTTGAGCGCCGGAATCAAGAAACTCGGCAAAGATAAACGCGCGTTGACCCTTGATCTTGACTACACTTTGAGTGCGAATGACGGAAAATCGACAGAATATTCAAAAACAACGTTCGCTTCTTCAGGCAAAGAGGACATTCGTGATCTGATTTACGACAAGGACGGCAGTTACAGTGACATAGGCGGATCGCTCAAATACGTCGAGCCGTTCGGCAAGAACTGGGCGCTGTCCGCGACATTGAGCTCGCGCTATAGTGTAAGGAAGTCAACCAGTGACGCGTCCAATGCTGACGGATCGGCCAACGACTACTACTCGTCTGTGTCGGACAACTACTATTTCTCCAATGTGGGGCAGATTCTGGCTCAGTACAACAAGGGAAAGACCAACGTACAGTTCGGTGGTCAGGCAAGGCTCTACAAGAACGAGAACTACGCCCGCTCTTTCGGGCTTGACACCAAGACAGGGGTTGACGAGTGGCAGACAACGCTTTCGCCTTTCGTGAACGTGAGGTATTCAGACAAGAACAACAATGTGTATTTCAGACTGTCCAGCAGAACGGCCAGACCGTCTTCAGCCAGCATTGTGCCGACATTCAACATTGTCAATCCGACAAGGATCACGGCGGGAAACATCTACCTCAAGCCGGTGACGACCGAATCGGCAACAGCTTCCTATAGAGGCTCATGGGGAAAGGCCAGGTTCAACGGTTGGATGTTCGGAGATTATTCCTCCAATTCACAGGTGTCCGCCATCTGGTTTGATAAGAACAGTATCAGATATTCGATTCCGGTGAACACGAGGAAGCCGTCCTATACTTACAGCACTGACTTCAATTTCTTCACTCCGTTGTCTAAGGATGGAAAACTGCAACTCTCTGTTAGTGGTGGACTTGCGATCAACAGATCCGTCAGTTACCAAAGCAAAGGCTCGCTTGACGGAATTGACCTTGACTCTTTCGACTACACCGGTTTTATGGATAATTTCTGGGGCGACGCTTCCGGGGATCGCTTCTATTCCGGTCAAAGCGGGTTCCAGGAAAGCTTGACCAGGATCCTCAGAACTGATTTGAGTATTGAGTTAACATTGAATCTGGAACGATTTTCCGTGCAACTCGCCCCTGCGGTCAACAATTCAAGATCCAGATACTCTTTGGATTCAAGAGCGAACACAAACTATTGGGAGACATTCTTGAACATACGTCCATCCTACACATCTCCTCATGAGTTTGAGTTTCAGTCGGATTTCTCCTATGTGATCCTCAGAGGCTATGGCTCCGGGTACGATGATGACTATGTCCGCTGGAACCTGAGTGTCGGAAAGAACATAAAGTCTTTCAATATCACCCTTACCGCTCAGGACTTGCTCGACAGCGCAAGGTCACTGAGGCGTACCGTGCAGGATGACTACGTCCAGAATTCCTACACGAATGTGCTTGGCCGCAGGATCATCCTCTCCTTCACATGGAACTTCGGCAAGATGGACGCCTCCAAGAGCGGAGCGGCCCAGAATGCCATGTGGAACATGGCGTACTAAAGCAGATGCCCCAGGAAGCGCGCCTTCTCGTAATCTGACATACCACGCCTGCGGGCATATTCATCAATCGCCTTCTGGCTGACGCGGCGGATTTCAGGATAGGTGGCCTCCGGATGAATGAATATGAGTCCGCAGATGCTGGCGTCCGGAATCATAGCGCAACTGTCCAGCAGCGTGATGCCAAGCCTCTCTGATTCAGGCAGCAACCTAAGAATATCCCGCTTGAGCGTGTGGTCCGGGCAACTTGAATAGCCCGCCGCAGGCTTGATGACCTTCGCCCCGCTGAACTCTGATGGCAATTCTTTATGAATATGCCTGCTCAGCCATTCTGACGCCGCCTCCGCGAGAGTCAGCCGTACGGCCCTGGTAAGCATCGGCCCGTATTCCGTGCCGCAAGCCGGACAGTCGCATCCGGATGGATGTGATTCGGTGCGCACGGAAATCGCGAACATCCCCATAGGCGACTCGAACCCATATTCCTTAGGCGGAACGAAATCGGCCAGTGACCGTTCGCCTTCCTGCCGGAGCATCGGCAGCCGGAAATCTTTGGAGACAATGTCGTCCCCTTCGCTATGACATCCGTCAAACCTTGCCGAAATGGTTATCCGACAAGCGTTTCCGTTCTTTAGTCTATCAATTTCCTTATGTGCGTCGGCACGGAGTTTCCTCAGTTCGTCGTGTCCTGTTCCACTTTTTATTCCCCAGATCGCAGCGAACATATTCCAGTCAAAGAACGGCTCCACTTCCTCTATGCCGAGCCTCTTTCCCGATATGTTCGCGAATGGTTCCCCCTTAATGAAACTGAAGGCCGGGAACGGTTCGACGGGCTTGTGAACGGCCTTTTTCTGTGAAGACTGTGCATAAAGTTCACGAAGATGCTCTTGCTTTTTATGCTCCGCGGCCTCTGTGCCTTCTCTGTCCGTGATAAGCTGGTTTGCAAGCACCGCGCTTGCGGATGCGTCCTGACCATAGAACACATGCCCGTAAAGGGGTGCCAGCCTGACAGCTGTGTGGAGCGCCGACGCAGCGGCTCCGCCCACAAGCAGGGGAGTGTCCAACCCTCTGGCCGTCATCTCCTTGCAGATCTCCTCCATCTGGTATAGCGAGGGCGTTATCAGCCCGCTGACCCCGATAAGGTCCGCAGAGCACTCCGCCGCCTTCTCCAGAATCGTCTCCTTAGGCACCATCACCCCAAGATCCACGATCTCGAACCCATTGCAGCTCAGGACAATCTCCGTGATGTTCTTCCCGATGTCGTGCACGTCCCCCTTGACAGTAGCGAACACGATCCGAGGCTTTTTCACCTCCGACTCTCCGCCCCTCTCCTCAATGTAAGGTTGCAGCAGAGCCACCGCATTCTTCATAGTCTTGGCCGACTTTACCACCTGAGGCAGGAACATCTTTCCCGCCCCGAACAGTTCCCCGACCCGAGCCATCCCGCTCATCAGCGGCCCGTCAATGATCTCCACCGGTTTATCGTACAGGGTCAAGCACTCATTGATGTCACTCTCCAGCCCCGAGGAATCCCCCTTGACCAACGCCCTGACCAGCCTCTCCTCCACAGTCGCTTCGGCAGGCTCGGCGACCGAAGAAATATTACTTGATTCCGCTCCCGTCAGCGCGCCCCCTGATGCCGCGAGGCGACCATTCTCCCGGACAGGGCGCGCAGCGCAGGTCGCCTCCGGCCCTTCGGGGCGCGCGCTGACCCCAACAGAATTCTTCTCATCAAGAATCCTCGAAGCCTTCTCAATCAACCGATCCGTAGCCTCGGCATCCGAATCCAGAATCACATCCTCCACAAACTTAAGCAACCCCGGCTCAATCTCATCATAAACCCGCAACATCCCCGGATTCACAATCCCCATATCAAGCCCCGCCGAAATAGCATGGTAAAGAAACACCGAATGCATGGCTTCACGTACAGTATTGTTCCCACGGAAAGAAAACGAAAGATTTGAAATACCTCCCGAAGTCCGACACCCCGGCAGATTCCCCTTGATCCACCGCACCGCCTCAATGAAATCAATCCCGTACCTCGAATGCTCCGGAATCCCCGTTCCCACAGGCAACACATTCACATCGAATATGATGTCACAAGGCCGAACCCCGACTTTGGAAGTCAGCAATGAATATGCCCGCCGGCAGATCTCCACCTTCCTGTCGTAAGTCGTAGCCTGTCCCTCCTCGTCAAACGCTATCACGATAATGGCCGCACCCAACGCATTGATCTCCCGAGCTTTCTCAATGAATATTTCCTCTCCTTCTTTAAGTGAGATGGAATTCACGATGCACTTCCCCTGGGCGTTCTTGAGCCCTGTCACCAACGTCTCCCAATGCGAGGAATCTATCATAATAGCGGCCTTGGCCACAGCCGGATCATTGGAGACATAACGCAGAAACTTCTCCATCTCAAGCCTGGAGTCCAGCATAGCGTCATCCATATTGATGTCGATGATGCTCGCCCCGTTCTCAATCTGCCCGGCGGCGATCTGAAGCCCGGTCTCGTAGTCCCCGGCTGCGATCAGTTTCGCGAACTTGCGTGAGCCCGCCACATTGGTCCGCTCTCCGACATTCGTGAAGTTATTCTTCCTGTCAACCGCCACGCTTTCCAATCCGCTGACATACAGGACGTTGTCCAGCCCTGGAATGGTTCTCGGCGATATTCCTCTGACGGCCTCAGCCACAGCCTTGATGTGCTCGGGAGTTGTTCCGCAGCACCCACCAACGATATTCACGGAACCTGCCAAGGCCATTTTCCGCACTGATTCCGCCATCTGTGAAGGTGTCTCGTCATATTCACCCATCTCGTTCGGCAGCCCGGCGTTAGGGTAGCAGCTCACCGCACAGGCAGCGAAGGATGCGACCTCGGCGATCAGCGGGATCATCTCCTCCGCTCCCAGCGAGCAGTTGAGCCCGAACGACAGCGGCGAGCAGTGCTGGACAGAGCGGTAGAATGCCTCCATAGTCTGCCCCGTAAGCGTCCTCCCGCTGCGGTCACTCATTGACGCAGAAATCATTATGGGAATATCCGATGCTTCGGGAATATGTCCGATCGCATACAAGGCCGCCTTCGTGTTGAGGGCGTCAAAACAAGTCTCGAACAGCAGCAGATCCACTCCACCTTTTACAAGTCCTCTGATCTGAACCTCGAACGCCTCCGCCATCCCGTCAAATGAACATGGACGGAAAATCGGGTCGTTGATGTTCTGGGCAAGGGACAATGACTTGCTTGTCGGCCCGACGCTTCCGGCCACCCAAATCTTGCGTGGAGCCTCATCGGCGGCTTTGCGGGCTATCCGCGCGGCGGCCTCGGCCATCTGCCCGGCTTTCTCTGACAGATTATATTCAGATTGTGAGATGCTGTTGGCACTGAATGAGTTGGCTGTGATTATATCAGCCCCCGCTTCAATATATTCATTGTGTATCTCACCGATCGTTTCGGGATTGGTGAGGTTGAATGATTCGCTGTTGCCTTGTAGGCCCTTGCGCTGAAGCATCGTACCCATCGCTCCGTCTAGGATGAGGATTCGCTTGGAAAGTTCGGTCCTGATGTCGTGCATCGCGTTGGTATATTCATTGATTGTCTAAAAACATTCCCGCAGGATTCCGATGATGTTGGCGGATTTGCCCATCGTGTAGAAGTGAACACCGGGAACTCCGTGAGCCAGAAGGTCTTTGCATTGAGCGGTGGCCCATTCCTGACCTATTTGATAGACCGCCTGTCTGTCGTTCTCGTGGGCGGAGATCTCGCTTGTGAGTTCGAACGGAATGTCGATTGAGAAGGATTCCGGGAGCAGTCTCACTTGCTTTGGAGTTGAGATCGGCTTGAGTCCGGGGATGATCGGGACGGAGATTCCTGCCGCCCTGCATCTGTCCACGAATTTATAGAAGACCTGGTTGTCGAAGAACATCTGGGTTGTGATGTAGTCCGCTCCGGCATCGACCTTGCGCTTGAGGTTCGCGATGTCCTCGTCCATATTCGCGGCCTCGAAATGCTTCTCCGGATAGCCTCCGACTCCGATTCTGAAAAAGCCCTCACAGCCGTTCTCCTTCTCGAAACGGCGTATCGCCCCCACGAGTTCGTTGGCGTGGTCGTAACCTCCAGGGACAGGGGAGAAGCGTTTTTCGCCCGTGAGACAGTCTCCCCTCAGGGCTAGGATATTGGATATTCCCATAAACTTGAAGTCTTGTAGCTGGAACTCGATCTGTTCGGCGGTAAGTCCTCCGCAGATGAGGTGGGGAACCACGTTGACCTTGAATTCGGACTGGATGGCTCCGCAGACGGCGGTCTCGCTGACGCGCCGGCGTATGAGCCGCTTCCGGTAGCTTCCGTCAGGCTGTTCCTCGTAGGTCACCTCGTCCCTGTGGCAGGTGACGTTTATGTATTTGGGATTGAACTCGATGAACGGTCTTATGTCATTCAGGAGTTCATCTTTGGTCATCCCTTTCAGGGGAGGGACTATCTCAAGTGATGGGTATTGCTTCATTTGTTTTCGTTCGTTTTGTTTGCGTGTGTTGATCAGGCTTCGGCCTTCGGATGTTTGATTCCGACAACAGTAAGGACATCGCCATCGACCTTGAACCTGACATCCATATCATTGAATATCATTCCGTAAACCTTGTCAGGATCGTTCTGGTACCTGGGCCTCGGGTCTTGTGCCAATACCTCCTTCAGGGCGGCTACATCGGCCTTTGTCCAGCCTGGGATGGTCACTTCGACAGGCTCAGTGACCTCATCCGCGAACACGACCTTCAACGGCCTCCATTCCTTGTCATCGACAAATCCCGACACGGCATCCGGATGGCTGTCCGCATAAGTGACGTAAGGCTTTATGTCATAAATCGGTGTCCCGTCCATCAGATCCGCTCCCAGAACATTGATCACCGGCCCGATCGGTTTCCCGTCCGAGTCCTTGGCGTCATATTCAATGGATTCTATCCTGACCGACGAGAGCCCAAGTCCGTTAGGCCGGAAAGGGGAGCGGCTGGCGAACACCCCGATCCTCTCGTTCCCGCCAAGCCTCGGCGGCCGTACCGTCGCCTGGAATGGTCGCTCAGCGACTGAGGAACTTGTCTCGGCGGCCGGCCGTGGCTTGTTCCCGGAGAATCCCCAGATCAGCCAGATATATTCAAACCCTTCCAGCCCCCGCACAGCGTCAGCGCTTCGGAACCGAGGCTCGAACACAATCCGACCTTTCAGCTCCGGAACCAATCCGGCCTGCCTCGGAATCCCGAACTTGGTCTTGAACGGCGACCGGAACCGGGCCACCGGCTCAATGAACATAGCTGACCTGATCCCATTTGAGGGCTTACTCGTTCTGCGGCTTGCGCTCATCGGCAGGATGTCCGACGGCTATCAGGCACAGAACGGAATATTTTTCCGGAATATTCAGAATAGACCTTACCTTTTGTTCCGCCGTCACCCCGGCATCCTTGCTTTCCCTGCCCCTGATGTGGCACCAACAGGAACCCAGTCCAAGATCTTCGGCCTGATATTGCATGGAAACCGCTGCGATGCTGCAATCCTCGACCCACATTTCCTGCTCCTCTGGCTCTCCAAGCACGGCGATCACCACCGGAGCGCCAGCCAGAAACTGTGAGCCGGCCGTCCTGATGCCGGCCAGATCCTCGATCTTCTCCTTATTGTCTGTGACCACGAACCTCCATTTCCTGAGCCCCTTCGCCGTCGGTGACATAAGGGCTGCCCTGAGAATCGTCCTTACATATTCATCGCTCACAGGCTCGTCGGTGTAGATCCTGTGGCTTCTGCGCGCCTGCGCAAGTTCCTTGAATGAGTCCATATTCAATTCCTCCTTTACCGCAAATTTACAATTATTATCCGTTATGATGAATATTCAGTGCTGAGACTTTTGCCGCCAATCGCTTTTCGCCGGAAACTGCAAGTGAATATATTCTCAAACCTTAAAACGTTTGATTTTTGTTAAAATAATTGTCGAAACCGCATAAATAGTTATGAAATTTGATAAAATAGTTGCCCTTGTTGGAAAAATGTAATATATTTAGGGTCGTAATAAAGCCTTATCATCCGATGGATAACAAGACAAATTCATTAGAAGTCCCTCAAAAGGGAAACATTCTTATAATCAACACGGGGTCCACAACCACGAAGTTGGGCTACTTTTCAGATGGTGTCAGGGTCTTTGACACCAAGCTTGAGCACACCGCCGAGGATGTCGCCAAATACCCGTCCGTAATGGATCAGGCGGATATGCGTCATCAGGCCATCAAGGATTTTATGGCCTCCAAAGGAATTCCGCTTGAGGATGTGGACATCGTTATGGCGCGCGGCGGGCTTATCGTCCCGGTCATAACTGGAGTCTATAACGTGAACCAGGATATGCGTGATGTCCTGAAAAGCTGCCGTGACGGGAACCACGCCTGCAATCTGAGCGCGATTCTGGCCGATGATGTCGCCAAGGAGATCAACGGGATCCGTGAGGACAAGAAGCTGACTCCTCGTTTCGGGGAATGCGTGGCCTACATCGCCGACCCTCCTATGGCGGACGAGATGCTGCCGGAGTGCAGGATGGGTGGAATCCCTGAGTTCTCCCGCAAGACATTGTTCCACGCCTTGAACTCAAGGGCCATCGTGAGGCGTTACCTCCGTGAGCACGGCCACAAGACCAATGATGTCACAGTGATCGTCGCCCATATGGGCGGTGGCGCGACCATCTCCCTTCACAGGAACGGCAAGGTGATCGACACCAACCACGGCCTTGGCGGAGACGGCCCTATCACTCCTGAGAGATCCGGCTGCTGCCCGCCGTTCGAGCTTATCGACATGTGCTTCAGCGGAAAGTACACCAAGGAGGAGATCCAGAAGAAGCTCGTGGGACGTGGCGGTGCCGTCGCTTACTTCGGCACGAACAGTATGCTGGATGTCGAGAATATGGCCAATGACGGTAATGAACTGGCTCAAACCTTCCTCAAGGCATACGTTTTGAACATCTGCAAGTACATCGCGGCGATGTCCGCTACCGCTGACGGTAAGATCGACGCCATTCTTCTGACGGGAGGCATAGCACACAGCAAGATGCTGATGGACGCCATCAAGGCGAAGATCGGCTTCATCGCTCCGGTGGAGGTATTCCCGGGAGAGGACGAGATCAACAGTCTCGCCGAGAACGGCTATATGATCCTTTCCGGACAGACGAAAATCCATACATATAATAAGGACAGAATTATTGAAGATTAATTAATACGAATGATGAAGAATATAGATTGGAGTAAGCTGTCTTTCAGCTACACTCAGACCAAGGCATTGGTGTACAGCCGCTGCATTGACGGAAAATGGGAGACACCTACCGTGACAGAGAACTTCAACATCTGCCTCAACAGCTTTGCGGGAATATTCCATTACGCCCCTTCCTGCTTCGAGGGATTGAAGGCGTTCCGCGGGGTTGACGGCAGGATCAGACTTTTTCGTCCGGATAAAAATGCCAAGAGAATGGCGGACAGCGCGACTTATTTGGACATGCCGTACCCTTCAGAGGAGATGTTCATCAATATGTGCGTTCAATGCGTGAAGGAGAACATTGACTATCTTCCTCCGTATGAGGCGAGTGGAGCATCCCTTTATCTGCGTCCTATCCTGATTGGAATCAACCCGCAGCTGGGCATTCATTCGGCGCGTGACGTGATGTTCGCTGTCATGTGTTCTCCCGTAGGGACATATTCAGGAGCTAAGAGTCTCAGCCCAGGAAACGCGGTCATTTCGAGGAACTACGATCGTGCCTCTACATTTGGTTCCGGGTGCTACAAGCTCGGTGCTAACTATGCACAGTCTCTCCATGCTTACAACATCGCCCACAACACTGGTTACCGTGAGCTTCTGTTCCTTGACTCGGCCACGAAGACGACCATCGAGGAGTTCGGATCGTCCAATTTCTTCGCTATCAAGGGCAACACTTACATCACCCCGCGCTCGGGCAGTGTGCTGCCGTCAATTACCAACAACAGTCTCCGTAAGGTGGCGGCTGACATGGGATTGAATGTGGAGGTTCGTCCGATTAAGGTTGAGGAACTTGCTGAGTTTGATGAGGTTAACTCTTGTGGAACGGCTGTGGTCATCACTCCGATCTGCTCGATAGACGACAAGCCTCAGCTTGAGTGTGAGGAGGCTTCACGCCACTATACATTCGGCTCACCGGACAAGTGTGGAGCGGTCAGCGAGAAGCTCTACAACCGCATCATCGGCATCCAGAAAGGACTTGAGGAGGACACCCACAACTGGTGTCTGTTCATCGATTAGGCGATGATTGAATTAGAGGCGATAGAAAAGATTCTTGTAGAAGGCGGGACTGACGAGGCGATCCGTCTGCTTGACGAATATATCACATCCGCTCCGGAGCCTTCCGACCGGGCCTACTATCTTCTGGGCAACGCGCACAGAAAGAAAGGGGACTGGCAGAAGGCCATCAACAACTATCTGGAGGCAATGGCGATAAACCCTGAAAGCCCGGCGGCGAACGCTTATGCGATTGCGAACGAGATCCTCGATTTCTACAACAAGGATATGTACAATCAATAAATATTTAAGGTATTATGGCTAAAATGAAAGGGGCGACCGTCGTCGACACCGAGAGATGCAAAGGCTGCAATCTCTGTGTCGTTGCCTGTCCGCTCGATGTCCTTGCTCTGACGACCAAGGAAGTGAACCGTAAGGGCTACAATTTCGCCCACGAGGTTCTTGCTGACACCTGCACGGGCTGCGCGTCCTGCGCCACTGTCTGCCCGGACGGGTGCATAACCGTTTACCGTCTTAAAACAGTCTAAGCTATGGCAGATCAGGAAATCACATTGATGAAAGGCAATGAGGCCATTGCCCACGCGGCCATCCGCTGCGGTTGTGACGGCTATTTCGGCTATCCGATTACCCCTCAGTCAGAAGTCCTTGAGACTCTGGCCGCCGAGAAGCCTTGGGAGACCACCGGAATGGTTGTCCTCCAGGCTGAGAGCGAGGTTTCGTCGATCAATATGGTCTATGGCGGAGCCTGCACGGGAAAGAGGGTGATGACTTCTTCTTCCAGCCCGGGTGTCAGCTTGATGCAGGAAGGTTTGTCCTATATGGCTGGAGCCGAGCTTCCGGCCCTTGTCGTGGACGTTATGCGTGGAGGTCCCGGCCTTGGAACTATCCAGCCGAGCCAGGCGGACTACTTCCAGGCCTGCAAGGGCGGCGGTCACGGAGACTATCATCTCATCGTGCTGGCCCCTGCCTCTGTGCAGGAAATGGCTGACTTCGTGGATCTTTCCTTCGAACTGGCGTTCCGTTACCGCAACCCTGCGATGATCCTTGCGGACGGTGCCATCGGCCAGATGATGGAGAAGGTCGTGCTTCCTCCGTTCAAGCCGCGCCGCACCGAGGAGGAGATCATCAAGGAATGCCCTTGGGCCACGACCGGACGTGTCGGAGGAAGAAAGCCGAACATCATCACTTCCCTTGAGCTCCGTTCCGAGGAGATGGAGGTCATCAATCTTCGCATCCAGAAGAAATACAAGGAGATAGAGGAAAAGGAAGTCCGCTTCGAGGAGTATCTGCTTGAGGATGCCGAATATGCCATCGTGGCTTTCGGCTCCGCTGCCCGTATCGCCAAGAAGAGCATCGAGATCGCCCGTTCGCAGGGCATCAAGGTCGGACTCCTTCGTCCGATAACCCTCTGGCCTTTCCCTACGAAGGAAGTCCAGAAACTCGCCGGAAAGGTGAAGGGAATCCTCTCACTGGAGATCAACGCCGGCCAGATGGTCGAGGACATCCGTCTCGCTGTCGAGGGCAAGGTCCCAGTACAGCATTTCGGACGTCTCGGAGGCATCATTCCTGATCCGGACGAGGTTGTGGATGCGATCAAACGTCTGTTCTAAATCTGAAGACACAATGACAAGAGAAGAAATAATCGAGAAAGGACAGGTTGTCTATAAGAAACCTACCTTGCTGAACGACACTCCGATGCATTACTGCCCAGGTTGCAGCCACGGAGTTGTGCACAAGATAGTCTCCGAAGTGATCGAGGAGATGGGAATGACGGACAAGACGATCGCCATCTCTCCTGTGGGCTGCGCCGTGTTCGCCTACAAGTACATTGACGTTGACTGGGAGGAGGCCGCCCACGGTAGGGCTCCGGCACTTGCCAGCGCGACGAAGCGTCTCTGGCCGGACAGGCTCGTGTTCACCTATCAGGGTGACGGAGACCTCGCCTGCATCGGAACAGCCGAGACGATCCACGCCCTGAACAGAGGCGAGAACATCACGATCATATTCATAAACAACGCCATCTATGGAATGACCGGTGGTCAGATGGCTCCGACCACCCTTCTGGGAATGAAGACCGCCACCTGCCCTTACGGCAGGGAAGTGTCGCTTCACGGCTACCCGCTGAAGATCACGGAGATTGCCGCCACACTTGATGGCACCTGCTACGTGACCCGTCAGGCTGTTCACACCGTGGCTGCCATCAACCGCACGAAGAAGGCGATCAGAAAGGCGTTTGAATATTCAATGCAGGGCAAGGGCTCCAACCTCGTCGAGGTTGTGTCCACCTGCAACTCTGGTTGGAAGATGAGCCCGGAGAAGGCCAACAAGTGGATGGAAGAGAATATGTTTGCCTTCTATCATCTCGGTGACCTCAAGGACAAAGGCGTAGAACTTTAAATCGACAAGGCTATGACAGATGAGATAATTATTGCAGGATTCGGAGGACAAGGTGTCCTCTCGATGGGAAAGATTCTGGCTTATGCCGGTCTGATGGAAGGCAAGGAAGTCACCTGGATGCCGGCATACGGTCCGGAGCAGCGTGGAGGTACCGCCAATGTGACCGTGATTGTCAGCGATGATCCGGTTTCCTCCCCGATTCTTTCCAGCTACGACATCGCGATTGTTCTGAACCAGCCTTCGCTGGAGAAGTTCGAGCCGAAGGTGAAGCCGGGTGGAATCATCATCTACGACGGCTACGGAATTTCCGAGCCTCCGACAAGGAAGGACATCAAGGTCTATAGGATCGACGCTATGGATGCCGCGGCTGAGATGAACCTCATCAAGACTTTCAATATGATCGTGTTGGGAGGTCTTTTGAAGATCCGTCCGGTCGTCAAGATCGAAAGCGTTCTTGCAGCCTTGCGGAAAACCCTCCCGGAGCGCCACCATCATCTTATTCCTAAGAATGAGGAGGCCATCCGGAAAGGTATGGAAATCATCAAGGAAGTTCAGTAAGCGTTAAAGAATATTTAAGGATTACTCAGTGTAAATCCATGAAGATGGTACGTCGTACGTCCTTTTGAACTTGATTGAGGCTACGCTTTCCGTGCTTATGCTGACGAGCCCGATTCCGCCCTCGACATTGTCAGGGAAGGAGACGGGCTCTGTCAGTGTTATGTCTCCGTCCAGATAGTCGTAGATGCTTAGCGCTTTCAGATAGTAGTACTCATCCTTTGTGATGCCACGGATTGTCACGCTTAATGTTGTCTCTGATTCCATACGGTTGAAATTCAGGAGTCCGTGCAGCCCGTAGATGATTTCATTGGCGTTCACGTTGAACCCGATGTTGAAAGTTCCGTCGGAGAACTGTCTGTCAGAAAACACTCTGAAAGTGTTCTCCGAAGCTCCTTCCAAGTCGAGATCCTCGGCAGGGGCTCCATCGTTCAGAATCGGGTCGTTGCCTTTGTCAAGGCTGATGAAACTGTAGTCCTTGGTCTCTTCCCAAGTCATTGCCTCTTCATGCTCACTCGCGTACCTGATCTTTTTGTCGATAACTGAACGTCCGGACAGTATCCGGTAGAAGTTGTCCTCACCGGTGATGTCCTTGCCTTTGACACGGATCCGGTAAATATTGTCGCCATATTGATTCTTTTGGAGCAGAGTGTCGGTTATGCTGAATTCCGGCGCCTTTGGAACGACCACTTCCGAATAAGCCTTGTAGGCTCCGTCATCGGCCTCCGCCTCGATTCTCACTACATCACCTGGCTTGAAACCGGCCTTGAACGAGTATCTGGTCTGGTTGGTCTTGCCGGCGGCGTTGGGTCCTGCCGTGTACACATCTTTATGGTGTTCGTCTCTATAGTAGTGGCCGTAGATGTGCAGATCCTCCTTGATGAACAAGTCGTCATCACGGTTGTCAAGTTTTCCGTCAGCCACAAGAACGCCGTTGACATAGCACTTGACCGAACCTGATTTGATTCTCTCGACGCGGTCACTCTTGCTTACCGCCAGATAGACAAGATGCAAGGTGTCGCCAACCGTCATCTGCGAGTTTACTATCAGCTGTGGCTTGATGTCTTTCAGGTTGTAATCAATGTCCTTCGTGCAGGCTCCGAGCAGGACGGAGGCCGCTGCTGTGCATATAATAAGTCCTCTCATCTCTTTAGAAATTATAAGTGTAGCTGAATGACGGGATTATAGGCAGGATCGTGACAGACTTGAGTTTCGCCTTCCTTGTGTAGAGGCTTGATTCGGAATTACCTTTCGTGTCTGCCTTGTAATAGACAAAATTCGGATTCAACCTGTTGTAGGCGTTATAGACTCCGAAGTTCCAGATGCTTTCACCACGTCTTAGCCGCTTGTGGTAATTGACTCCGATGTTTAGCCTGTGGCTTGGCGGCAACCTGTAGTTGTTTCGGTGCGGAGCATAGTCGATCTGCGTGAATGTTCCGTCAGGAAGCATCACGATGCTCTCCCTTTCCGGGATTGTCGTGGTGCCTCCGGTCGCGAAAGTCCACACCGCGCTGAGATCCCACTTCTTCCCGAGTCGCTGGTTCACGACAAGAGAGATGTTATGCCTTCTGTCATAGCGGTAAGGATAGCGTTCTCCGTTGTTGATCAGTCCGTTGGAGAAGACTCTGTCACTTTTGGCCAGAGTGTAGCCCAGCCACCCCGTTGTCTTTCCGATCGTTTTCTGGATGAAGACCTCTACGCCGTACGCCCGTCCGTCGCCCATCACGACATTGTCCTCCCAGGACTGCGAGCTTGCCATGAAGGAGACTCCGTCCTTGTACTCAAGCACATTGTGCATGTCCTTCCAGTAGCCCTCGACGGAAAACTCCCAACCCGGCAGGCCGTTGTAGTACAACCCCAATGAGTATTGATCCGCCGTCACAGGCTTGATGTTCCTGGTGATAGGCACCCAGAGGTCGATCGGCAGAGTGATCTGAGCCGAGGAGAGAAGGTGGACGTACTGCGCCATCCTTGAATATGCCGCCTTGACGCTGACACCTTTGCCGAAATCCACCTTGGCGGACATTCTCGGCTCAGGTGACCAGTAAGTCCTGCCGCTTGTCAGGAACATCGCCAGATGTACGCCGGGATTGAGGGTCAGCCATCCGCCGACCGTGAAGTCATCCTCGATGTAGAAGGACATCTCGTGTCCGAGGCGGTTTTTCTCCTTTTTGTTAGTATATGTCGTGTCAGTGACCATCTGTCCTTTGTCGTTTTCCTTCTCAACGGTCGTGTAGGTCTCCGGAATGTAGGCATGGTTGACATATTCACCACCGAACTTGATGATGTGCCTCGGAGCAGGGGTGTAGTCGAAGTCGATCTTGGCGGTGAGGTCCCTGATGCCGGAGCCGTAGTCGAACTTGTACTTGTAGAAGTATTCAGTGTCCTGGCTTTTCTCGCTGGTCGTGTAGCCCATCCTCATTCTGTAGTCGGTGAAGGCCACGGTGGCGTTGGAGAACAGCCTACCGTTGAAGACGTGGTTCCACCTCACTGATGTGAGCAGATTGCCCCAGCGTATGTGGGTCTTGTCGTCGTACCTGCGGTATTCATTGCTTCCGCCGGCGATCTCATATTCATCCTCGTCCATGAAGTGGAAGATGTCACGGCCATAATAGGCGTTCAGGAACAGCCTGTCCCTGTCGCTGAACCGGTGGGTCAGCTTGCCGTTCATGTCAAAGAAGTAGTAGTTGGCCGGGACTTTCGCCGCCCTGAGGATGCCGTCGAAAAGAAAGGTGTGCATTCCTCTGGCGCTGATGGAATATGCCGTCCTGCCTTTGGCGATCGGTCCTTCAAGATGGAACTTGTCGCTGAGTACTCCGACACCGATCGTCCCGTGAGTCTCCTGAAGGTTTCCGTCGTTTGTCCTGACATCGATGATGCTGGAGGTCCTGCCTCCGTAACGGGCCGGGAACGAGCCTTTGTAAAGAGTGACTTTCTTCACGGCCTCGGGTTGGAAGATTGAGAACAGTCCCAGCATATGCTCGGCGTTGTAAAGAGAGATTCCGTCAAGGAGCAACAGATTCTCATCCGGCCCGCCTCCACGCACGTATATTCCCGAAAATCCTTCCGCGCCGCTCTGCACGCCAGGCATCAGCTGGATCGTCTTCAGGACATCGGCCTCGCCGAAGAGCACCGGGGTGTTCTTGATCATATTCATAGGAATCTCGATCGCGCTCATCTTGGTGGCCATTATTCCGGATTCCCTTTGTGCCGAGGCAACAGCTTCCTTGATTTCGGTGTTCGCTTTCAAGGCAACGTTGATTGTGGTGTCTCGGAGCAGGTCGAGCGTGACGGTGGCGTCGTCATAACCTACGTATGAATATCTCAGTGTCAGATGTCTGCCTTGCGGAATCGTCAGCGTGTAAAATCCGTAGTTGTTCGTTGCGGCTCCCGCGCCTTCAGTGAGCACCCCGGCTCCGATCAGGGTCTCGCCGGAGGCCTTGTCCGTGATGTGGCCGCTCACCGTGACCTTTATACGCTGGTTTTGCGCCGACATCTCGTAAGTGAAAACGGACGTCAGCATCAATGCCGACAGAACGATGGCTGCAAGCAGCCGGTCATAAGATTTCATATTCAAAATAGTTTGGTTCAAATATGTATATTCCTTAAAATTTAACTTGTCTTATACGGTTTAACTATAACCGACTTTACAAAATTCACGAAAATCAAATTCTTGCAATAAGACGGCCAATTTTTTTGAAATGCAAAATTGGCCAATTTTTTTTATATAGCGGTGGTCTTTACGGTGGTTTTTCTTAAATTTGCGATTATGCTAAAAAAATATTTTTCTATTCTTTTTGTTTTTTTAGTCCTTTCTCTCGCTGTTCTTTCTCCGGGATGCAAGAGAAAGATTGAGGACGTTGAATCAGAAGTGATTGAGGAAGTGAAGGATACACTTCCTCCGATGGGCTTCTGGCCGGATTCCTTGGATCTTTCCGAGGATGCTGTCCGCAATGGTGAGACATTCACTGGACTGATGTGCCGTCTGGGGCTTTCGATGAACGATGCGATGAAGATGGCCGCTGCCTGCGACACAATTTTCGATGTCCGTAAGATGCGAGCCGGCAACAAGGTCCAGGCATATTACCAGTTTGACACAAGCGGAACAGGAAGCGCTGTCGGGCCGATGCTGAAATATGTCGTCTATGAGCGCAACAAGATTGACCGTGTGGTGTTCCGCACGACCGATCCTTTTGAGGTCTGGGAATGCTCCAAACCTGTCGAGAGCACAAGAGAGTACACCGATGTGACGATCAAATCGTCCCTTTGGAACGATATGTTGGCGGCTGGCAGCTCCCCTCAGTTGATTGTGCCGCTTTCTGAGATCTATGCCTGGTCGGTTGACTTCTTCGGACTTCAGCCCGGAGACCGTTTCAGGGTGCTTTACGAGCAAAGAAAGTGTGATGACGAGATAATAGCCGTTGACACAATATATTACGCGGAGTATATCCGTGAGGAAAAGATGATTCCTGCTATTATGTTTGATCAAGGAGATCATGGTAACCTCTATTGGAATGAGAAAGGGGAGAGCTTGCGTAAGGCCTTCCTCAAGGCTCCGTTGAAGTTCACCAGGATCAGTTCCGGTTTCTCATACCATAGAAAGCATCCGGTAACAGGGCGTGTGAGGGCGCATACAGCGGTCGATTACGCAGCTCCGGTCGGGACCCCGGTGATGACAATCGGTGACGGAACGGTTGTGAGCGCCGGCTGGACAAACGGCGGAGGAAACACTGTGAAGATCCGTCACAATTCCGTTTACACGACCAGTTATATGCACCTGTCCCGCTACGGAGCAGGAATCAAGGCCGGAGCGAGGGTGCGTCAAGGGGACGTGATAGGCTATGTAGGCTCCACAGGACTCTCAACCGGGCCTCATCTGGATTTCCGTGTCTGGAAAAACGGCACGGCAATCAATCCTTTGAAGATGGACTCACCACCTTCCGAGCCGATCAAACCGGAGAACATGGCCGCTCTTGACTCGACTTTCAGGTACTACAGGCAAATGATCGACACTCTGAAAGTAACAGTCACTCAGTAATATTTCCTCTAAAAAACTGTTTCTTTCTTAAGTGACTGGCGTAAAAATCACGGATTTTTATGTAAGTGTGCTGAATCAGAGACAATTATTACGCTTGCTAAAGTCATAATTTAATACAATGAAGAAGAATATTTATCTATTGCCCCTTGCCGCCGCGCTGTTGTTTGTTCAGGGCTGCGGACAACGTGATGCGTCTTCTGTTTCTCCAGCCATCGGCCGTGACGCCGAGATCGAGGCGAAAGTCGAGAAGGTGCTGAAAGAAATGGATCTCACCGAAAAGGTGGGCCAGATGGTACAGTTGACATCCTCTACGGTGACGGCACCGGGAGGAGTGACTCTCGATCCGGAGAAACTCCAGAAGGTCATCGGCGAGATGAAGGTCGGCTCCATCCTGAACACATTCGGAGATGTCGCTCAGTCACGTGAGCTGACGGCTCAGCTTGTGGGCGAGATCCAGAAAAAGTCTATGGAGGAGATCGGAATCCCTTGCATCTATGGTCTTGATATGATCCACGGCGCAAGCTACCTGAACGACGGAACCTTTTTCCCGCAGGAGATAAACCTCGCGGCGACATTCAATCGTGAATATGCCCGTGCGATGGGTGAGGTCATGGCTTACGAGACAAGGGCCGCTATGGTTCCTTGGGTGTTCTCTCCGGTGATGGACCTCGGCCGGAATCCGGTCTGGCCAAGGCAGTGGGAGAGTTATGGTGAAGACCCTTACCTGAACGCTGAGATGGCGGTGGCTGAGACGAAAGCCCTTCAGGGAGAGGATCCGAATCATATTGACGACAAGCACGTTGCCGTAAGTATAAAGCATTTTATGGCCTACGGTGTGCCGGTTTCAGGCAAGGACAGGACTCCTGCGATCGTGGCTGGGAATGATCTTAGGGAAAAGTTCTTCCGCCCGTTCAAGGACTGCCTTGAGGCCGGTGCGCTTACCCTGATGGTCAATTCAGCCTCGATTAACGGAATCCCTACGCACGCCAATAAGGAACTTCTTACCGGTTGGGTCAAGGACGGTCTGGATTGGGATGGCCTCATCGTCACCGACTGGGCCGACATCAACAATCTGTACGAAAGGGATCACGTCGCCAAGGACAGGAAGGAAGCCCTCGCTATGGGCATCAACGCTGGAATCGATATGATTATGGAACCGAACGACCCTGATTGCTGCCTTGAACTGAAGGAGGTTGTCGAGTCCGGTCTGATTCCGATGTCCAGGATAGATGACGCAGTCCGCAGGGTTCTCCGCCTTAAATTCCGTCTCGGCCTGTTCGACAATCCGACCTGGGATGTCAGCGGTTATGACAAGTTCGGCTGCAAGGAGTTCCAGGACGCTTCCTACGCCGCGGCGGTGGAGTCCGAGGTGCTCCTCAAGAATGAAGGCAATATCCTTCCTCTTGAATATGGCAGGAAGATCCTTGTGACAGGTCCTAACGCCAACTCTATGAGGGCTTTGAACGGAGGTTGGTCTTACACTTGGCAGGGTGACGCCGACAGATTCGCCGGCGATTTCAACACAATCTACGAGGCTCTGGCTCAGAAATTCGGCGAGAAGAACGTTATTTTCGAGCCTGGTGTGGTTTACGATGAGACGGACCGTTGGGCTACAGGCGCTTGGCAGAAGGAATATGCTCCTCAGATCGCCAAGGCCGTGGCCGCAGCCTCGAAGGTGGATGTGATAGTCGCCTGTGTCGGAGAGAACAGCTATTGCGAGACTCCAGGCAACATTGATGACCTGAATCTGTCAGCTAACCAGAAGGAATTGGTGAAGGCGTTGTCAAAGACCGGCAAGCCTATAATCCTTGTACTGAACGAGGGACGTCCGAGGGTTCTGCGCGAGATCGAGCCGTTGGCTAAGGCTGTGGTTGATGTGATGCTTCCTGGCAATTATGGTGGCGACGCGCTTGCTGCCTTGATGTCCGGAGAGGAGAATTTCAGCGGAAAGCTGCCGTTCACCTATCCTAAATATGTCAACTCACTCCACACCTACGACTACAAGGTCAGCGAGAGCCGTGAGACAATGTCCGGGGAATATAACTACGATGCGGTTATGGATGTGCAGTGGCCATTCGGATATGGGCTCAGTTACACCACTTTTGAATATTTAGAATTCAAATGTCTGAATGGCTCAGAGTTCGCCGCCGGGGATGACCTTAAGTTCGAGGTGACTGTGGCGAACACCGGCTCGCACAACGGCAAGGAGGCTGTCCTGCTATATTCAAGTGATATTGTGGCCAGTATGATACCTGATGTGAAGCGTCTGCGTGAGTTCGCCAAGGTTGAGCTTGCGCCGGGGGAGAGCAAGGTTGTTTCGTTCACGGTTCCGGCAAAGGAACTCGCGTTTGTGGGGGCTGACGGAAAGTGGCGTCTGGAGGCCGGAGATTTCAGGATGAGTTGCGGAGGGCAGTCACTCATGATCACCTGTAACGAGACCAAGATTTGGGACACCCAGAACTAAAGATCCTCTGTGATATTCACCAATGAGGTGGTGTCCCAGTTGAAGACATATTTCTTGTCGCCTATCGGGAGCGTGATTTCAATGGAATCCGCTCCCTTTTTGTATTTGGCGTAGGCATGCCCCTCAATGGCGTGTCTCGGCCGTATCGTGTAGTCTCCGAGGTAGCCGATGCAGCTCCGTTCGATCCGTGCCATGTCCTCCGACTCACTGTCAGCCATGGCCATGGTGGCTATGAACCCCGCCTCCTCGATGGCCGTGCCTCCAAGATCCCTCAGCAGGTCCTCGGCCAGGGAATCCCTGTCATCTGGATCCCCACGCACGATCGCGGCCATCACAAATGTCACGAACAGCGTGCCGATTCCTATTCCTATGGTCTTGGCGGTCTTTTGGGCACCGATTCTGTTCAGATAACCCCTTTGCCGGAAAACTTTGACAGGTCCCATTCTGGATGCGACAGAGGTGTTCTTGAAGTCGTACTTGACAGGCCTGTCTGTGTTGTTCTGAATATAAAGGTCCAGGCGGTAGTATTGTCCGTAGTGCTTCAGATAGCGGACGTTCATCAGCACATCCAGTCCGTCGGCCGTGAAAACCTTCCAGACGTTCCCGTCCCGGTCCATCTCCATCTTCGAGTTCCGGACGTATGGGCTATCGGTCATCCTGACAACTTTCAGCCCAGCGGCGTTTTCGCTGAACAATGGCTGGAACAGGAGCGTGTCTTTGGACTCGATTCTTTGTAGGGTGTCGATTTTCCTCTCCTGTGCTTGGGTGAGAGCGGAAAGGCAGGCAAACAGGGCAAAGGCTAGAGCTATCCGCCGGTGACTATGAAAAGTTCTCATACAATTATCAATTTGGTCGGCGAGGGAGGTGCAAATTTCATGCTGATTAAGGATATATTTGCTATTTTTGTATTCATACAACAAGAAACGAAAATGAGAATATTCAAAAGAATAGCTTTGACGGCGGTCCTGTTCTTGATTGCTTCGGTTTCCTCGCTTGCGGTGTTCAACGAGAAGGATCTGGCGCAGACGCTTCAGGTGCTGCGTTATGAGTTGCGAAAGGCTTACATCGAGATGGAGAAGAACCAGATGTCCTTCGAGTCTCAGGATGATCAGCAGCACGAGGAGCTGGTGCATCTCATACAAAGCTGCAACGAGCTGTCGTTGATGCTGTACTCGCAGAAGCAGGACTTCACGTTCGATCTCACTTACGCTCTTCAGCAGGTCACCGACCAGTACCATAGCTTCACGCAGAGCCGGATGCCGTACGACAACATCATCTCTTACCTCAATGTGGAGATTGACCGGTACGACAGGCTGGTCATGGCTCTGAAAGTGCTTCCTCCTGAACTGGTTGAGCTGCCGGACAGCCTTGGTGGACCGGCATTGCTGGACTCCTTGGCCTCGACGCTCCAGAGTCATATCCTTCCGAACGACTCCTACACGGATGCCCACTCGGACGATCCGGAGCATGCCGGCCACAATCATTTTGCCGGGCTTGAGGAAGAGCACGAGCATGGTACTTTTCATCTTGACAGCCTGTCTCAGGTGGCCAGAGACAGTTGCCTTTTCTATTCAACAAGGCTGCTGAAGATGTTCACGGACATCCGTGACCACATGATCGAGGACAATGAATATTATGAGACCACAGACAAGCGGCTTAAAGAGGCCTACGACTATGCTCAGGAACGCTACAAGATGGTCCAGAAGAAGATATTCATTGAGGGACAGGATAATTTCTGGAAAATATTGACTCATGTCAGGTCTTATGCGTCGAGGGCCGCGAAGGATTTCAATGACAAATACGGCAGGGCTTATTTCACGGATGTCAAGAGTGAATGGCGTGGGCCTATGGTCATCGGTTTCTCCTTTATGGTGCTGATTTACCTTGCGATAGCCACGCTGCTCAGTATGTTGATTGTCAAGATGTTGATGCGGCGCGTCAAATACTTCCGGACTGAGAGGTTCCGCAAGAGGGAGGCTGCCATATTCATGCTTGGAGCCGCCATTCTGTTTGTGGTTGTCACCGCTGTCGCGAAGAATATCTCCTTGACATCGCATTTCTTCACGATGGCTGCGGGGCTTTTGATCGAGTTCGCGCTGCTGCTGATCGCCGTGCTGACCTCGCTTCTGATCCGTCATGACAGCAAGCAGCTCAACTACGGAATGCGGATCTACACCCCGATAATGCTGATGGGACTGGTGGTCATCACGTTCAGGATCATATTCATACCTAACAGCTTGATCGCGTTGATCTTCCCGCCGCTTCTGATCGCGTTCGGCTTCTGGCAGTGGGCTTCGATCCACCGCAACGGACCGAAGGTGCCGAAGAGAGACAATTCCTACGCCATCGCATCTTTTGTCGTGACGGCCATTACTTTTGTCATCTCCATCGTGGGCTACAGTCTGCTCGGCCTGCAGGTCTATATCTGGTGGATCTTCCAGTTGACTGTGCTCCAGTTGATTGTGGCTTGTGATGACCTGCTCAAAAAATACCGTCACAAGAGGGTTGACATCCTTGTGCGGGCCTACAGGCTCAAGCATCAGAACGATGTCGGCAAGGACAAGGGGTCTTTCATTCTTGTCACCTGGCTCTATGACCTCGTGGAGATGGTGCTGATTCCGGTGCTTTACCTGCTGTCGATTCCATTCTGTCTCTACATGGCGTCAGAGGTGTTTGACCTCACGGAAATCTGCATGGACATGTTCTTCTACCCGTTCTTCAACTACGAGTACCTGCATCTGTCTGTTTCCAAGATGGTTCTGGCAGCCGGATTGTTCTATGTCTTCAAGTACATCTGTTATGTGGCGAGGGCTCTTTACAGGATTTACAAATTGCGCAAGACCCTCAGGCAGACCAGGGCTTCGATGATCCGTGAGAACGAGTTGAACCTGACTCTGGCCAACAATGTGATTGGGATCCTGGCTTGGGGCACTTATTTCATAGTGACAATCTCGCTTTTGAATATCCCGACGAAGTCTCTGTCCGTGATTACAGCCGGTCTTGCGGCTGGTCTCGGTTTCGCAATGAAGGACATCCTGAACAACTTCTTCTACGGTGTGCAGCTGATGTCAGGCCGTCTTCGCGTCGGGGATTACATCGAGTGTGACGGAATTAGGGGAAAAGTGGACAACATAACGTACCAAAGCACTCAGATCGAGGCTGTTGACGGAAGCATCATGGCTTTCCCTAACAGTTCCCTGTTCGCCAAGAACTTCAAGAACCTGACCCGCAACAATTCCTACGAGTTCCTCGGTCTGCCTGTAGGTGTGGCTTACGGAACGGATGTGGATCATGCGAGGAAGGTTATTCTCAAGGCTTTGGCTCCGTTGCGCAAGCCTGACAAGTTCGGTCGTCAGGTGGTCGAGGAGAAGTACGGAATCCAGGTTGTCCTGAACGGCTTCGGTGACAGCAGCGTTGATCTGGTTGTGAAGCAGTACATTCTGGTTGAGCAGCGCACTGGCTACATCGCCGCCGCCAACGAGCGGATCTACAATGCGTTGAACGAGGCCGGAATAGAGATTCCGTTCCCTCAGCGCGATCTCAACATCCGTCAGATGCCTACTATGGATAAATAATTGTAGATGATAAATTTAGCGATATTCGTGTCTGGCGGTGGCTCAAACTGCGAGAACATAATAAGATACTTCAAGGATTCAGATAAGGTGAATGTCGCCCTTGTCGTTGCGAACAAGACCGGAATCCCGGCCCTTGAGAAAGCCGAAAGGCTCGGCGTTCCGACACGTGTGCTTCCAAAGGCGGACTTGAACAGGGAGGATGTTGTCCTGCCTCTGATGAAGGAATATTCAATCGACTTCATCGTTCTGGCGGGTTTCCTCCTTGTCATCCCGGACTTCCTGATCCATGAATATGACCACAGGATGATCAACCTTCATCCCGCCCTTCTGCCGAAATTCGGAGGCATGGGCATGTACGGTCATCATGTCCACGAGGCTGTCAAGGCGGCGGGGGAGACCGAGACCGGAATGACCGTCCATTGGGTAAGCGGCAAGGTTGATAGTGGCGGGATCATCGCTCAGTTCCGCACTCCGATCAGTCCCGATGACACTCCCGACGACATCGCCGCCAAGGAACATGCCCTTGAAATGGAGCACTTCCCGCAGGTCATCGAGGCGTTGGCGGATAATGCCCTGATTATCAATTAAAAAAATGGTTTCGTGGTGCAGCCTGCAACACCACGACATTGCTTTTTGCATTCATATTCAATCAGTTGTGTGCCACGACCCTCATCCTTTGCCGCCAAGAAGGAGGAAGGAGCCGGAAAGGGCTTGGTAGAGAGCCGTCTGATAGGTGTCTCCGATAGGAATGCGTGAAGGGCCGATGAGGATGTGGTTGCGCTCGATGGCTTCAATCGCGGCCAGACGGACTATGAATGATTTGTGGACGCGGACGAAATCCTCTTTCGGGAGAGTATCATCAAGGGCTTTCAGGCGCATAAGAGACAGGATTGGAGCCGTGCCGTTGTTCAAATGTATTTTCACATAGTCCTTAAGGCCTTCGATGGTAAGCATCCGACGAAATGCATATTGTAGCGGGGAGAGATCCTCGCTACTTTTGC
>ENA-OOUZ01000003-OOUZ01000003.1-human-gut-metagenome-genome-assembly--contig:-NODE-3-length-171239-cov-18.025563_pt1 | contig 171239 bp, 125 predicted proteins | sample MGYA00241546_ERZ501274 | MGnify/ENA primary metagenome ERZ501274 (study PRJEB25962, sample SAMEA2042363) | human gut metagenome | biome: human gut; feature: human-associated habitat; material: faeces...
ATTGATGTCAGCGACTATCCACTTTTGGCTTGCAATCCATAACAAGGTCACATAAGTGGCGCCTTTATTACGAGCAAGCCTAAAGTGCATAAGTCCGATTTATTATATTTGCCGTCAGTAAGATAAAGACTAACTTAACAAATTGGTTATGAGCAAAATTAAATCGATTATTGCCGCATTTGCGGTGATGCTGCCGTTTTTGTTCACATCTTGTGACAAGGATGTGAAGGTCTCCGGCGTTCAGATTACGCCTGAGGAAGTCACTTTGGGAATAGCTGAGACTCAAAAGCTTACTGTCACGGTCGAGCCTTCCGACGCCACTGATCCTGCATATTCAGGAGTACAAGTTCCGTTACACCGGAGCTGTGACCCTCAAGGATGTCAAGGATGCCGGAGATCCGCCGGCACAGGACTACACCGAGGTCGATCTTGGTAATGAACTCACACAGGGCTACTTTGAGTTTGACGGAGACATCTACAAAACAGGCGGCGTGTCCAACAACTGGCTCATTTGTCTCGCTGACAGCAGAGTGGATTTCACAAAGCAGAATTTGGTCGGCCCGGGCAAGATACTGATGCTTGAATTGAACACCGCTCATTCAGACGGCAAAGCTCTTCCTGCCGGCACGTTCAATGTCCTTAATCCTATGGAGATCACCGCGGCTGCCTCTTTGACTCCGTTTACTGTGGTTCCCGGTTTGGCTGCCGAGGATGGTAGTATATATGGCACTTGGTATCTTGCGACTGACACCCAAGGTGGTGATTTCCAGCCATTGTGTGCAGCCCAGAAAGGAACAGTCAGCGTCAAGAAGACAGGTGATACCTATACGATTGATTTCGACATCACTGATGATGACTTTAAGATTTCTGTAAAGGGATCTTACACAGTTAAGCCTTACATCCATGACGGCACTGCCGATACTACCTCTGTGTCAACCAGAACCACGGCAGCTTCCGGCAAAGCCTTGAATATTCATAAGTCAGCGAGGCGTCAGGCTTTCCGTAAATAATTCCGCGGAGGCTAACCGCTTGTTGGTTAATTAGATGAAGTGCCCTCCTCCTGCCCGTTACGGTAGTGAGGAGGGTATATTCTTTTCTTGAATATTAACGAGCTAAGCTCCACGCTTGAAATTACCGTTGCTTTTGGCTATTTTTGTGAAACGCAAAAAACGCAAAGGAATGAAGGAATATATTCAAGAAAACAGGGAACGGTTCTTCGAGGAGCTGTTCTCTCTCCTGCGGATTCCGTCCATCAGCGCGAAGCAGGACCACAAGAAGGATATGGAACGTTGCGCCGAGAGGCTGAAGGAGCTGCTTCTGGAGGCTGGGGCCGACGAGGCCGGAGTCTATCCGAGCAAGGGTAATCCCGTGGTGTTCGGCAAGAAGATCATCAACCCGGAGTGGAAGACTGTGATGGTTTATGGCCACTATGACGTGCAGCCGCCGGAGCCGCTTGAAAAGTGGCACACGGATCCGTTCGAGCCGGTGATCAAGCAGGACCCGACCGGTCAGGAGGCCATCTATGCCCGTGGAGCCAACGATGACAAAGGTCAACTCTTTATGCACATCAAGGCTTTTGAATATCTCCTTCGTAGCGGCAAGCTTCGCCATAACGTGAAGTTCATCTTCGAGGGCGAGGAGGAGATCGGCAGCCCGTCCCTTCCGGCTTGGGTCAAGGAACATAAGAAATGGCTTGGAGCCGATGTGATTCTGGTTTCGGACACGACGATGATCTCGGACAAGGTGCCTTCGATCAATTGCGGTATGAGGGGCATGGCCTATCTGGAGGTGACTCTGACAGGTCCGGATAAGGATCTGCATTCCGGACACTACGGTGGCACGGTCGCCAATCCTATCCAGACGCTTTGCGATCTGATCTCAGGACTGATCGACAAGGACGGACGCGTCACAATTCCGGGATTCTATGACGATGTCGTGGAACTTTCCAGAAAGGACAGGGCACAGCTCGCGAGAGCCCCGTTCGATCTCAAAGAGTTCGAAGAGTCGGTGGGTGTCAAGGCTTTGCGTGGAGAGAAAGGTTACACTCCGCTTGAGAGGATCGGCATCAGGCCTTGTCTGGATGTGTGCGGAATCTGGGGCGGTTACATCGGTGAGGGGGCCAAGACGGTTCTCCCGTCAGTCGCTCACGCCAAGATCTCGATGCGTCTCGTGCCGAATCAGGAGAGCGCGAAGATCACGAGGATATTCAAGAAACATCTGGAGAAGATCGCTCCGAAATATTGCCGCATAGAGGTCAAGCCGTGCGAGGGTGGGGAGGGATTCCTCATTCCGATTTCGTCTCCGGCGTTCCAGGCTGCTTCAAAGGCTATGGAGGAGGTTTATGGCGTCAAGCCGGTTCCGAGTCGTGGCGGCGGCAGCATCGCTGTGCTGGCGGATATGCAGAAGATCCTTGGAGTGGATCCGCTGCTGATGGGATTCGGCCTTGAGAGGGATACAATCCATTCTCCGAACGAGAGTTATCTGCTCCGGCAGTTCTTCGCCGGGATGGAGTCCATCGCCAAGTTTTATGAATATTATGAATAGAAAAAAAATATGACAACAGCAGATTTATATTCCCAGATAAAGAAAAAAAGTTCGATGCTATGCGTCGGCCTTGACACCGATTTCGCCAAGATCCCCGAGTGCGTGAAGGCCGGCAGGACGGTAGGCGAGGCTGTGCTGGAGTTCAACAAGCGCATCATTGACGCGACCGCCCCGCATTGCATCGCCTTCAAGCCGAATCTCGCTTTCTACGAGTGCCTCGGAGTGGACGGAATGGCCATTCTCGACAAGACGGTTGATTATATTCGTTCAAACCATTCGGAGCAGTTCATCATCGCGGACGCGAAGAGGGGAGACATCGGCAACACCGCCAGAATGTACGCCAAGAGCCTTTTCGAGACCTTCGACTTCGACGCCGTCACCCTTTCCCCTTATATGGGCAGCGAGACAGTCACCCCTTTCCTTGAATATCCCGGCCGCTACGCCATTGTCGTGGCTCTGTCCTCAAATCCGTCCTCTGTCGATTTCCAGACAGCAGAGAAAGGTGGCAAGCCTCTCTATCAGGTGGTTATGGAAAAGATGATGGAGATCTCCACGCCAGAGAACATGATGTTTGTCGTCGGTGCTACCAAGGCGGATAAACTGAAGGAGATCAGGCAGTTCTGCCCGGACAATTTCTTCCTTGTGCCGGGTGTAGGAGCGCAAGGCGGAAGCGCTGAGGAGGTTATCGCCAACGGCTCCAACTCCCAAGGCGGCCTTCTGATAAACTCCTCACGTGGAGTTCTTTACGCCTCATCCGGTGAGGATTTCGCCGAGGCGGCCGCCGCCGTAGGCGCCCGCACGGCAACCCTATAGCCGCCCGAGTCTTTTTTAGAAAAAGTCAAAAGTCCCTCCGCGAGCGCGATTCCTTCCGAATCCCGCCCGCGGAGTCACATTTGCGCCTCCGCGGGCGAGAAAAGCCGCCTAATCGTGACTGAGGAGTTGTGGTGGCGGGTGCTTGACAACAGAATCTTCGTCGTAATTATTAATCACTAGTTACCTTTTTCCCGCAGCTACTAATCTCTGACTATTTTTAGACGAGCAATCACGTTAGGTGATGTTATTTCCGAAAATATTCTTATCTTAGCAACGTTTTAGGCAGTGGTGCCTGGAACAGACATATTGATGAAAGTGTTTTCGCACTATCCTTCAAAAGAAATCTGACAGTTTCAATCAAAAGCAAGGATAAACGACAGCACCGTTCATCTGTATTCGTTTGCGTGTTCTCCACACTCAACGATACAGGTGTGGGGATTGTTTCGGTTTATTTGCTTTTGGGTTTTGTCAGAACCTCTTTTGAGATAAACGAAAAGGCTCCACACTTTCTTTTTGACCACTTTGCCACATCTTCGGAGTCTGGGTAAATAGATTGTTGAAAACCAACCTGTCGGGACTGATATTATTGATGTTTAATTAACAAAACACTAGTCATTATGAGAAAAATCCATTTTGTTTTGGCGGCATTGTCGGCTGCCGTTCTGTGCCTTATGACTGCCTGTGGAGCGTCTAAGAAAGTTTCAATCGAGAATCCGGATGGAGTAGCCTTAGCAAATGATCCTTGCGTTGATCTTTGTATGCAGTCTCCTTATACTAGAGCTTATGGAAAAGGAACGCATTTCAAAGAGATGACAGCCAGGAACATCGCCGAGTTGCAGGCTAACGCTATGTATGCCCGCAAGATAGAGAAGGCGGTGCTCTCCGCCACTGAAGATCTGGGAATATCCTTGGGGCAATATGCTGGCGATGACAATACTGGTCGTTCGGTATCGGATCACTCTGGTGAATCCAATGATCTGGCAGCGTTGATTTCTCAGCAAGTTATACGTGATATGCACGTTATCAAGACTTCCAGATATTATGGAAAGAACAATCAATATACAGTGTATGTCTGCGTTGAATACGGTGGTGACAAAGACGCTCTTGTGAAGCAGATCGAGCAGAAAGTCAAGGATCGTATCTCGGACGAGGACAGGGCTAAGATTGAATCCCGTCACGATGAGTTCAAGGACATCGTTTACGGTAAGCTGAAGGAGAACTGATATGCGCCGCAGGATCTTGATTCTTTGCCTTGCGCTGCTTTGTTCGGTTTCGCTTGCTGACGCACAGGGCTGGCGCACGGCAAAACCACGCTGGGTCGGAAACGTTCCGCGTACTGAATATTCAACATTCTATTTCGTTGAGGTCAGCTCCGATATGGCGACCTCGCTTGACGGAGCCCGCACATCCGCGTTGAAACAGCTGTCTGCCAATGTGGAAAGGACTGACAATATCTCGGTTAAGGAGATCTACGTTGACAAGTCACAGCAAATATATTCTTCGTCTGCTGGAGTTCGCGGCGAGGGCACTGACAGTTATACCTTTGAGTTGCGTTCGGATGGAATCTCAGAGCCGATCCATTCCAGACGTATTGATGAATATTGGGTCTCGTCGCAAAGGGAAGGCGTCAACGTTCTGGACTACCGTGCCGTCTATGCCGTCGAACGGAAAGGTCAACAGGCTGATTTCTCGGCTATTGGAGTCACAAACCGTTATGGTGTCAGCGGACTGTGGCGTTCGGCTATTGTTCCTGGCTGGGGACAATTCCACAAAGGGGCGAACCTGAAAGGTGGACTGATTCTTGGCGGATGCGCCGCATTGGCCGGTGGGATCATATTCTTTGATAATCAGAGGAGTGATTATGTGAAGAAGATTTCCGGGACGCACGATGTGTCTTTGATGAAGAGTTATTCCACCAAGCGGGATCATTTTGCCACGGCTCGGAATGTCTGTATCGGGGCTGTGGCCGCATTGTACGCCTACAACCTCATCGATGCCGCAGCGGCTCCAGGGGCGAGACGACTTTTGATCAATAATGGAAAATATTCAGTGATGCCAGGTGTCTCGCCTTACGGAACTCCGGTGGTCGCCGCATCAATCAATTTTTAAATTTGTTCATAAATGAAATCTTTGAATATATTCGCAATATTCAGTTGTTTATTAGGAGGTTTGCTTTTTGCCGGCTGTTCCGAGGATGAGGTGTCAACCTTCGGAAGCGTCTATGGAATTGTTTCTGATTCAGAGACTGGCGAAGCGTTGAGGAACGCTCAGGTTGTGCTTTCGCCGGGGAATCTGTCCACTGTGACTGGTGTTGACGGGCATTATGAGTTCAAGGATCTGGATGCCGGGCAGGCCAAGGTTCAGGTTTCTTCCAATGGCTATGTGACAGACAGCCGTCAGGTCACGATTGTTCCTGGTTTGGCGGTCCAGTGTGATGTGTCGCTTAAGAAAGAGGTCAAGGAGGCCAGAATAAAACTCTCGTCCACTTCTCTAGACTTCGGCTCGGAGCAGTCCTCGCTTTCATTCTCGATTCAGAATGTCGGCAATGCCGGCACGGTGAAGTGGCAGATAATGGATGCTCCGGACTGGATGACTGTTTCTCCTTTGAAGGGTGAGACAGCTGTCGGGAAATCCAGCGCCGTCGTGGTCACGCTTAACCGAAATCTAGTCAAGAAGGATGAGGCGGCCACAATCAGAGTCATCGCGGACGGGGAGTCGTTCCCTGTTGACATAACTGCCAAGGCCGGCACAAATTTCTCATTCTCAATCACTCCTGAGAATCTTTCCTTCGGCTCGGTGGAAACCATCCGCAAGATGACATTGTGCAACGAGACTTACAACGGGACTCTTCAATGGAAAATCCAGGATTACTCTTCGGTGAAGTGGATCAGTTCCGTTCATCCTTCAAGCGGCTCTTTGAGCAAAGGCGAATCGGCGGAAGTGACTGTGACGATCGACCGCAGCGGCATCACGCAGAAGACATCGGCGACAATCTATGTGCAGGCGGCTTCCAAGGTGATTCCAGTGATCGTTACTTGTGACTACAGCGAGAAGCCTAAGGCCTACGTGGAAGTCTCACCGTCTGGACCGATTGATTTCGGAAAAGAACAAGGTTCGGCTACAGTGACTCTTAAGGCTCATTATGGCTCGTTCGCCTATACCGCTGAACTTGAGGGAAATCCAGCCTGGGTTTCATTGGACAAGACTTCGGGAACGTTGGAGGATTACGAGACTTCAGGCAAGACTGGGACTCTGACATTGACGGTTGACCGGACGAAGATGACTTCAAATGAAGAGGCAAGCACATTGATTGTCAGGGCGGGGGAGAGTGTACTGCGTGTGGCTTTGAAGATTAGCCGGGAGCAGGTTGAGGATTACTCTTCGGCTACGGTGATTACTTGTGACAGCCGTGTGGTGGCTAAGATTGTCAGCTGCAAATGGTCTGGATCGTCAGTAGTGTTTAATTATACTTTGACAAACAATGGGTTGGGAGATGTGAACGATTTTAGGATTTGTTATCCTCAAAACAATAGTCACCCAACAACCATTTTTGATGATAAAGGAAATGAATATATATACCCATATATGACTTTCAGGGATCAGAAGAGCGAGTATGGGAATCTGAGTTCTTTCTTCGGGACAAAATTCCCTGAGGGACCGGAATGTAAAGGTTCCATAACTCTCAAAAATGTTCCATCTGATGTTAAAAGTGTTACATATACTATTGGGGTATATGTATACAATGGTGTAAGGTTGGATGGAGATAAGATTTCCTTCAAGAACGTGCCTGTATTTAAATAACCGATTATGTATTGCAGGATACTTCTATTCGTTTATTTGCTGCTTGTAACAAATGGACTTTCCGCCCAGTCGTTTGACGCATACCGCAAGCGGATGATGAAAGATTTCAACGAGTACAAGGAGCGGAAGCAGGACAAGTTCAAGGAATATCGCGATAAGGTGAACGCCGACCTTGCTGACTATATCGCCAAGCCTTGGGAGAAGCATACAGTGAATCCGGCAATCCCTGCTCCGACCTTGCCGGAACCACCAATGCCGGATGTGAAAGATCCAAATTCAGGCACTTCCGATGACTTGATTCCATTTGAAGGAATTATCGATGATATGGAACCACGGCTTCGGCCGGAACCGTTCGCGCCTATAGATATTCCTGAATATGTGAGGACACCTTCTTTCACTTTTGATTTTTATGGGTGTGAATGTGGCGTTCCGTTGAGGAAGGATTTGATTTTCAGACTGCGTGGAATTGATGAGAAAAGCATTTCAGATGCTTGGAAAACATTGTCTTCCGGAAAGTATCTTCCGGTTGTCTATGAGGCCTTGTGCTGGCGTGAAGATTTGAATCTGTGCGATTGGGGCTATATACGTTTTCTTGATGAGATGACAAAGGCGTTTTTCCCGGAGGATATGCGCAATGAGGCGACGTTGATGCAGGTCTATATCCTGACCCAGTCCGGTTATATGGTGCGGATGGCCAGGACGGAGGAGTCGCTTGCCCTTCTGCTGCCTTTCAAGAATGTAATGTATGACCATACTTATTTAAATGTTCAAGGCCGCAAGTATTACGTTATGGACAAGACACTTGCAGACAAGCAGTTGTTATTGACTGACTTTGTCACACCGAAGGAACAGATGTTCTCTTTGAGGCTCATCGGAGAACAGATCCTTGCCCCAAAACTTACAGAGCCAAGAGACTATGTGTCAAAGAGATATCCTGAATTATCATTCCGTCTTTCAGTCAATGAGAATCTTATTCGTTTTTATGATGACTATCCGCTCAGCAATGAGTGGAACATATATTCAGAGGCATCATTGAGTTCGGATGTGAAGACGCAACTTTATCCGGAATTGCGTGGCCGCTTGGCGGGAAAGGATCAACGGACCGCGGCGAATATGCTTTTGGATTTTGTCCAAACGGCATTCAAGTATAAGACTGACGTTGAGCAATTTGGCAAGGAGAGAGCGTTTTTTGCGGATGAGACATTCTTCTATCGTTATAGTGATTGTGAGGACAGGGCCATTCTGTATTCCGTGTTGGTTCGTGACCTTTTGGGACTGGATGTAGTATTGCTGCATTATCCTCTTCATCTTGCCACTGCTGTCAGGTTTGAGTCGGACGTGGTGGGTGACCATATTGCCATTGACGGAGTTAAATACACGGTTTGCGATCCGACATATATTGGAGCGCCTATAGGAGACTTGGCTTCTAAATATAAAAGGTCAAAGGTTGAAGTAATCAAGATTCAATAATTGTTTTAACAATGAAAAAAGTATTCTTCTATCTATTATGTGCGGCCTCGTTGGCTGGCTGTCTTGAAGCGGCCACCACTGAAGGCGAGACCGAGCAGACGGGACAAATCTGGGGATATGTAAGTGACCTGGATTATAGAAGTGAGATTTCCGGGGCTCAGGTGGAATTGTCCCCCGCTAACCTTACTTGTAAGACAGATTCCAAAGGCTATTATGGTTTTGTTAATCTGGAACCAGGCACCTATAAGGTGACAGTGAACGCTGATGGATATGTTGGACGTTATCGTCAAATCACAATTAATCCAGGACGGGAGTTCGTGTGTGACTTCTATTTACGGGAGAGTGTGAACTCCTATGCGGAAGTTACTCCAGGGGAAGGTCTCGATTTCGGTCGTGGGAAGGATGTCCTTGCTGTGACGTTGAAAGCGCATAACGCTGCGTTGGACTATCATTCTGAATTGGAGGGAAATCCGACTTGGGTAGCATTGGAAAAGAATGACGGTACCATCCCAGATTATGAAAAGACGAGTAAGGTCGAATACCTGAAACTTACCGTTGACAGAAACAAGATGAAAAAGGACGAGGAAACTTGTTACTTAGTTGTCAGAGCGGGACGCAAAGACTTCCGTGTCAAGGTTACGGCAAAACGGAATGCTGTTAACGATTATTCGTCAGCAACGGTGACATCTTGCGACAGGCGGATTGATGCGAAAATTGTCAGTTGCGTAAGATCCGGATCATCGGTTGTCTTCAACTACACTCTGACGAACACCGGATTGGGAGATGTGAGGCAGTTTAGAATCAGCACCCCTCGGAGTGGGTCACCGACTACAGTCATTTATGATGATAAAGGTAATGAATATATCTCATCGTACAAGGTCGCATTTCGTGAGTATAGCGAGACAAACGGTACATACCCTCTTAACACTAGTTTTCCGGAAGGGCCTGAATGTAAGGGCTCTATAACGATAAGTAATGTTCCTTCCGATGTCAAAAGTATTACGTACTTAATTGGTGTATACATTTATATGGGGCCGGAATTAGAGGGTAACAGGATTTCCTTCAAGAATGTCCCTGTTTACGATTAACCTCTGTTTCTTATCCCGATGCGACTGAGTAGGTTTAAACAAATAATATTCAATTTGTTCAAACGGTTACGCCTTCCGCTGAACGCATTGGTCATAACGGCCATCGCGTTCGGCCTGTCGCATTGGATAGCATACGACCTGACTTCGATCTCGGCGTTCGCCCCGATGGAGAAGACATTGGATTTCGACTTCACGGATGTTTACAACACGGTCGCGGAGCAGCGTGCCAAACGGACGTTGAGCGATGACATTGTCATTGTCAGCATTGACGGCTGTTCCCGTGAAGGCATCACCGAGGCACTGGACTATGTGGACTACCTTAACCCGGCGGCGATTGGCCTTGACGTGTTCTTCAATTATCCAGCGGCCACGGATCCGGAGTTGATCACATCTTTGACACAGTGCCCCAATCTTGTCTTTCCGGTCGGTCTGCAGATGATTAATGGCCACGCAAGTATATTCGGATCATATTTTTATGATGACATTTCCATTGAGCATAAAGGAGTTGTCAACCTTTCCGCCAATTCGGTGCGTAATGTCATCAGGGATTTTGAGCCGGAATATATCGTAGGCAACGACACGATAAGAAGTTTCTCTGCGGAATTGGCCAGAGTGGCGGCTCCGGAGAAGTTCGAAGCCTTGATGGCAAGAGGCCGGAGCAAGGAGACGATCAATTATCCGTCCTGGGAGTTCGAGATCATTCCTGCGGAAGCATTGTCAAACGGAGATATTCCTTTGGAGGAGGTGCGACAAAGTATTGAGGGTAAGGTGGTTTTGATTGGCAATATATTCGATCAGTCAGACTTCCACCTGACTCCGATAGATGAGGGTATGGCGGGTTTGCTGATCCACGCAAGGGCACTCCAGACTATTCTTGATTCGTGTTATATTGAGGAGACATCGGAGGCTATAAGCTGGGTGATGGCGATCGCGTTGTCATTCATATTCATTCTTTTGGTGCTGGTGATAAAGAAGCGTTGCGCATTCGAGGGATGCTTTGTGCGTTTCCTGCAACTTGCTTTAATGTACGCGTTCCTTGTTTTGGGATGCAATGTGTTTGCCCATCGTGGAGATTATCTGAATTTCGCCCCGACATTGCTTATGTTAGGTCTGGGAATGCTCGCTATGGACATCTGGCTGGGATTGCTCAAAGCCGTAAAAATCCATATTCATAAAAATAGAAAGAGATGAGAACTGCATCTATTATCATTGCGGTATTGTGTTTTATGATGGCCTTGCAGCCAGGCAAGGTCCAGAGCCGTTACTCTGTTTTCAAATATTCAGGTGATGTCTCTGTATGTAAGGAAAAATCTTCGACTTGGTCTGGTGTGTCCAAACGGATGAGCGTGGATCCGAGTGATGTGTGCCGTGTCTTGAAAGGAGGCTCATTGTCGATTCTGGACAAGGAGACCAGCCGCATATTCACATTCGATGAAGAGGGAATTATTGATGTGAAGGCTCTGATAGAGAAGTCTGAGGCTGCTTCAAGAAATGTCACTGCAAGGCTTAACAGTTCGTTGGCCAGTGAGTTGGCAAAAGAGCGTAGGCCGCTCCCGACATATTCAGTATTGGGCGCCACTACCCGTGACAATGGAGATGAGGGTTTCGCTCAGGTAAGGATTCCGACGATGACCGACACCGTCTATTCCGTTTTGAGGCAATATGCGGACAGCGTGTTCGCCGGCCGTGCCATTCACTCCTCGGACAGTATAACGGTAGAGAAGGAGATGGTTGATGAAGGCGAGTTCTGTTTCATGATCTCAAACAGAACCCACAGCCTTCTCTATTTCAACATATTGAGACTGAACCATAAGACAAAGGCTATCTCCTTCAGCATCACTCCTTTGGAATCCGCCGCCGAGATTTTCATCCCCGACATGATGTACCTTAGACTCTCTCAGTACCCATTCGCACACGACCAGGATAATGAATATTCCTACCTCTTCTTTGCCACCTCAAATATGATTGATTTCCATGCATTGCATCGAATGATGATGGACGACGCTCTGGTTTCGGATCTGCCGGCCAACTATTCCTCATCTCTGCAAGTGGTTTCTCTCGATTAGGAGAGGGAAACTCGCTGAATCCCGCCCGCGGAGTCTCATTTGCACCTCCGCGGGCGAGAAAACCCGCCTAATCGTGACCGCGGAGTTGCCTTGGGGTGTCGTCATTGGAATTATGTGGCGGAAAAACGTCAGCTACCGGCCATAGTTTGTCGGCTACCGTTTATTTTCTATCGTCTATTGTCTATTGTCTATTGTCTATTGTCAACAGTCTGTCGTCTGTCGTCTGGCGGTGGTCGTCTATCTGCTGCCGGCTAACGGCTGAGGCGGCGGAGGTCGGCGCGGTAGCGGGCGTAGAAGAAGATGCCGGCCAGGTTCAGGCAGCCGCCCAGCAGGTGCGTATGACAAGGGCCGATGCTCTCCCTCAGGCCGGGATATTCGCTGGCTATGGCTACACCCACGGCCTGACCGTCAACGATGAGACATTCATCGACAAGGCCGGTTTCAGTGTCGGTGCCAAGGTCGGCATCCCGATCTTCCACTTCGGCGAGCATTTCTACAAGGTCAAGTCCGACAAGTCCGAGTACGAGCAGGCCGTCTCCGAGCGCGACAGCAACTACGAGCTGATGACCCTTGAGATGTCCAAGGCCGCCAACGAGTTGGATGAGTCTGAATATGAACGTGCTCTGGCCGCAAGCAACACCGCTTCCGCAGAGGAGAATGTCCGTGTCAGCCGCCTCCATTACGATGCCGGCACCGAGACCCTCTCCGATCTCCTTGAGGCCCAGACCCTCTGGCAGGTGGCCAACCGTGACAGCGTCGAGGCCGACATCAACCACTTCCTCGCCTGGCTCTCATACCTCAAAACCACGGGCCAAATCTGTAATGAGTTTATTAAGTAATTATGAATGAATATATTCATGATTCCTGCCGGTCATTTTGGAAGGGCAGGAATTTAGAATATGCTCATTTATAGATATATACGTTTTCATACAAAGTTTGCTCCTCCCATGGTGAATGATAACTATGAGAGGAGCATTTTGTGGCTTTTATGCTTCAGACAGAGTGAAAAAGTGACGTGACAGGCGCAAGAAATGGCATTATCGCACCAGAGCGTTGTGCGGAATTCAGGGTCCGATCCGCTAAAACCCGATCTTCCCTTTCTTGGAATCCCACTTGAATGTCTCGATGTCGGCGAGCTGGACCTGATGGGACTTTGGTGGGCGGGCCAGACCGGATTCTCTGAGGATAACCTGCTGGTAAATGGTTCTGGACATAAGTTTCATTGTTCTGGCCGATGCTCCGATCGAGGAACTGAGCGAATATAGGAATTCTTTTATGTGTCTTTCGGCGGCTGGACTGAAACTTACCGAGTACTTTTCCAGACATCCGCAAAGGATCTGGAAGAGTTCTTCAGGAGTGAAATCCTTGAACACCAAAGTGTGGTCGAACTCATAGACTCCGCCGTCAGACAGTTGCTCGGCCACGTTCTTGTTCGGAGCGTCCAGCTCAGCGAGAATCAGAGCACACTCACCACTGCTCTCGACAGTCAATTCCTTGACTTTTAGTCGTATCTGTTCCACGCCGCGGCCGTAACCAAGCCTCGCCTCGTTGAATTTTGAATCATCGACATCTATGAATATCAATCCGTTACATGATTTCTTTACGGCTTCCTGAAGCACGGCGTCACAGTCGGCCTCTGAAACATTGAATATTCGTTCGCCTTTTATCTCTGTTATGTGGCTGTTGGCGATGAGGCGCATACCCTTGAGAATTGTGGCCATTATTTCAGCTACCGTGCTCTTGCCCGTGCCGCTCTTGCCGATGAACCTCCAGGACAGAAGTCCTTTGCCGACGTAAGGTTCTCCGATTGAATGGAGGTAGCGAGCCGAGCGGACGAAGTTGTGGATCGCTTGCTTGACATTGCTTAGGCCGGCAAGGTTGTCAAGCCGTCTCAAAGCCGAGTCAATGGCGGCATCGTCAAAGACCACATCTTTCTGTTCCTTGCCGATCACGACATCCTCGGGGAGAATCGTGCTGAGATCTTCGGCTGTCGGGTTTTCCATTTTTGATGTTCTTGCCCCAAGTGTCGCAAGTATCTCGTTCTGAAGTAAGTTCGACACGAATCGTCCATTGCCGAAACGTGGGGAAGGCTTCTCGGACTCAGTTTGGATGATGGTCATCATGTTCTGTTCAGCTCCCTTGGTAAGATTGAATCCCTGCTTGCGGATCATTAGTTTTCCGATTTCCAAAAGTTCTTCGGTCGTGTAGTCCTCGAAATTGAAAACGTTCGGAAAACGACTCTCTATTCCTTCATTGCTTTCCAGAAGTTTCTTCATCGGAGCCGTGTATCCGGCGAGAATCACTACCATGTCCAGATTGTCCCTGCCAAGTTCCGTAAGAAGAGAGTTCATCACTATGCGCCCGAAATCCTTCTCGCCTCCCTCTACCAGTTGGTAGGCCTCGTCGATGAACAGGATGTTGCCCCGGGCCCTGGACAGCAAGTTGTTCATCTTGAATTCCGTCTCACCGATGTACTGACCGACCATCTGGCTTTTCTCCGTGCGTATCACCCTTCCACCGGACAGGATTCCCAATTCGGCGAACACCTTGCCGATTATCTCGGCCACGGTTGTCTTCCCGGTTCCCGGATTTCCGAGAAATGCCATGTGAAGGCGGGGCATGCTTGTCGGCAGTCCGAACTCCATCCGCTTGGATGCGAGTCTCACTGCGTTGAGGTAGTCCTTGACTTTTGTCTTGATCTTCGCCAGACCGATGAGTTCGTCAAGCTCGTTCATGGCGTCACCGGCGCGACCTCTGATCGAAGGAATGTCCTCTGGCAAGACCAAGCTCAGATCGTAGGCGTTGTCATTGCCGGATTCCCTTGAGAGACGACGGTACATCGCCGGAATGACGCGCTCATCGAAAAGCCGTTGGACAAACCTTGCGTTCTCGAAGTCCGGGCCGCGGAGATTGTACTTGTGCAGGATGAACATCTCCAGTTTTTTCCTTGCCTCGGAGGATAGGATTATGTCCCTGTCTCCACAACAATTGTCAGCGATACCGTACAGTTCCTCCGGTGTGAAATCCCCCATATAGATTGGCTCTTGGAAATGCTTTTTCAGTTCCGGGTAAGTGGCCAGAAGACTCTCCATACCTTTGGGCTCTCCGCTCAGCACAAGCATCCAGGAGGATTGTTTCATAGGGTCTTCAAGTTCATCGATGAGGCTTCGTACAATCTGCTGCTCTGTGTCGATGGCTTTGTTCTCGCTATGATAGAGTTCATGGGCGTTCTCAAAGACAAGAATTCCCCCGACCGCACAATTCACCTCGCTGGAAACGGTGTTGTTGGATATTTTAGTGAGGGTTGTATACCTGATGATGTCACTGTCCAGCATACCGAGGCTTTTATATAGGTGCAACAGGTAGCGTACACAGTAACTTTTCCCGGTACCTGGATTTCCGATGAGAATGGTGTGCATCACCGGAAGGTTCTTCTTAAGATCCATGATGCCGCGGCGTTCACCGGTGGCGTGGCAGGTTATCACTTCCTCCATCCTCTTCTTTAGGTTGCCCCAGCCTGGCAGTCCGTTCACAATCTCCATGATCTCTTGTGGCGAGGGGGGGGCCGGATCTTCAGGCGCGGTCCCGGAGTCGGAATCATTGCCGGAACTCATCTCGGCTACCTTTTGTTCGAGAAGGGTGTCGAATTCCTTTTCACGATCTGATTCAAGTTTCCAAAGAGCATAGGACATGCAGAAGTGGAAAGGAGTTTCATCCATCATGTCTCCGATCAACGACTCCTCAATGTCGGACCGATCCATGCCGTCTTCTATCCTGCTGTCAATCAGATCCATCAACTCTTGTTGCGCTGGATTGGGGTTCTTGAATATTTCAGAAAAATCATTTGCCGGAGGTGTCATAATCAATGTGGCTTTTTGCAATCAGCCACAAAAATAGTAAATATTCACCGTGATTAGCAACATTCAATCAATGAATATATTCATGATTCCTGCCGGTCATTTTGGAAGGGCAGGAATCGGTAAGTGATTGAGGAACAAAGAGTGAATCCCCATCAATTGAGCATCAGACCGTTAATGATTTCAGCTGTATTCTGCGGAATGTGATAAGGTAGGCGGTCATGACCATTATGCCGGTGATGATCCAAGAGACAGGATAGACGAACATCAACGCATGGAAACCTTCCCAGACCGGACAGACGGTGTAAACCCAGGCGATGCGCAGGACACATGTTCCGAAGACCGTCAGCAGGGTCGGGAGCATCGACCGGCCCATGCCGCGCAGTGCTGACCCCGGGATCTCGTAGAGACATGCCAGTCCTTGGAACATCAGCACGGTCCGCATCCTGATCGTGCCGAAATCCTTCACCGTCTGGGAATCCGTGAACAGTCCGAGGAAAAAGTCGGACCATCCGGCGAACACCCAGTTGAGCAAGGCACAGGAAAGAGTGCCTAACCCCATGCAGATCAGGAATATTCTTTTGACTCTGTCCATATTCCCGGCTCCGTAGTTCTGCCCCACGAAGCTGATCGCCGCCCCGTTGAACGCCGCGATGACATAGTAGCAGTACTGCTCGAAGTTCAAAGCCGCCGCCGAACCGGCGACCGCGTTGAAACCATAGCTGTTGATGCTGGCCTGGATGATCACGTTGGAGATGGAGAACACCACTCCTTGCAGTCCCGCCGGCACACCGATCTCCAGCATGTGTGAAAGTTCGTCCTTCTGGATGTGCATGTCGTAAAGGTGCAGCTTGTAAGGGTCTTGCTCCCGTAGCAGAATTTGGACCACCATCACCGCACTGAACAGGTTGGAGATGCCAGTGGCGATCGCCACACCTTCCACTCCCATGTGGAAGACGATGACAAACAACAGGTTGAGCACTGTGTTTATGATCCCGGCCCATATCAGGATGTAAAGAGGCCGCCGGGTGTCGCCGAGACTTCGCAGGATCGCAGACCCGAAATTGAAGATCATGATGAACGGCATGCCCAGAAAATAGATCCGGAGGTATGACACCGCCATCCTCGTGACCTCGACCGGTGTCCCCATCATCCTGTGCACCGGCCCCGCTACCGCCGTTCCCAACACCATCAGGAAAACGCCGCTGAGCAGCGCCACGACCGCTGAGGTGCTCACCGCACTGCGTATCTTTTCCCTGTCATTCTGCCCGATATGGTTGGAGATGACTGCGTTGGCACCCATCGATATGCCCACAAACAGATTGATCAGCAGATTGATCACAGGCGCGTTGCTCCCCACCGCCGCCAGCGCTTCGCTGCTTGCGAACCGTCCCACCACCGCCACATCCACCGAGTTGAACAGCTGCTGCAGCACACTGCTCGCAGCCAACGGCAGCGCGAACAAAAGAATCTTCATGAACAACGGTCCATGAAGCATGTCGATCTCATTATGCCCAATTTGTTTGGATGCCATTATTTTTTCATTTAATATTTAAGCCTATGCTTACACTATGATTTGCCGAACCTCTTGAGGTCACTGCGGTAGCGGGCGTAGAAGAATATGCCGGCGAGGGTGAGGCCGATGGGGAAGCCCAGCCATATTCCGTGGATGCCGAGACTGGTCTTGAAGCCGAGGACGTATGCTGACGGAATCGCTATGAGATAGTAACTTACGAACGCGGCGTACATAATCGGCCTGACATCCTGGATGCCACGCAGGACGTTGGCGAAGCAGAGCTGGAGACCGTCGCCGAACTGGTAGGCGAAGAGCAGGAAGAAAAGCGACACAGCCATCGCCGAGACCTCAGGGGAGTCTGTGAATATTCCGGCGGCCTGGTAGCGGAAGCAGTACAGCAGCACCGACAGCGTGGCGGAGATGCCGAGTGTCATGAAGTAACCTTTGCGGGCATATTCACGGACAGACCCTAAGTCCTTTCTGCCGAAAGCGTTGCTGACGAGGATCGAGACTGCGAACGAGAGCCCCTGCATCATCAGGAAGAAGAGCTGCGAGATGGTGATGACCACTTGGTGAGCCGCCAGTTGGATGACTCCCAGCCAGCCTGCCATCACCGCGGCGAATGTGAATGTGGAGGATTCCAAGGCCATCTGGATGCCGACCGGGTAGCCCATCTTGAATACGGTTTTCATCTCGCCGCGGGAAAGGAGCGCCTCTTTGAACGCGCGGGCATATTCATTCATTTTCTTTGACTTGAATATGAATACGACGAACACGAGAAGAATCAGCGCTCTGGAGACGAGCGTGCTGATGCCGGCTCCGGTGAGCCCCATTTCCGGGAATCCGAGCTTGCCGTAGATCAGCACCCAGTTTCCGAATATATTCAGCAGGTTCCCGATCATCAGCAGGGTCATCGAGATCATCGGGCGGCATATTCCGTCCGTGAATTGCTTGAGGACGTTGAATCCGAGGGCGAACAGGGTAGAGATTCCGATGATGGCGAAATAAGGCTTGATGTAAGGCATCAATTCAGGTGCCTGGCCGAAGTGATCAAGACAGAAGTAGATGATTGTAAGGAGAATGATGCTGATCCCGCCGATGATTCCGTTTGTCATGAGACCGTTTTTCACCGTGATCCCGATTCCTTTGATGTTGCCGGTCCCGTTGTCCGCACCTATCATCGGAGTCATCCCGGTCGCGAATCCCAATTCGGTGAGGATGAACAGGTTCATGACATTGTTCACGAACGATGACGCGGCGAGCTCGTCCACGCTGTGCCACCCGATCATGATGTTGTCGGCGAACGCCAGAATTATGACGCAGGCCTGTCCGAGCATGATCGGCAGACCTATCTTGAGTATTTCCCTGATCTTCTTCATGCGGAGGCTTTCCCCTTGCTGAGGATGATTGTGATCACCGCCGTGAGGATCAGCAGGATGCCGACTACCAGGTTGACGGTCAGGGCCTCGTGGAAGACAGTGAGTCCGATCACGACCGCAGTGAGCGGCTCAAGGGCACCCATGATGGCTGTCGGTGTGGAACCGATGATGCGCACGGCGATTCCCATAGAGACGAGCGAGAATACGGTCGGGACGATGGCGAGCATCAATGAATATCCCCATTCGCGGCCGGTGACAAGCGGCATGAGATGCCTTTCCGCAGATGTGAACGAGAACAGGACCATCGACACGGCGCAGACGATAAGCACGTAGAAACTAAGCTTCATCGCCGACATGTCAAGCCTGTGGATTGTCACCCTGTGTGGCAAAGGAATATATTTGGATAACTTGCTGTGCCCGGTCCCCAGCTCGGATTCCGGTGCGGAGGCTCGGTTGGCCACGATGATGTAGAGTGCGTAGCTCAGGGCGGAGACCATGACCAGAAGCACTCCGACGGTACTGAGGACGGTTTCGCCGTCACCTTTATAAAGAAGAAGGACTCCTACCAGCGAGAGCGCTATGGCTGCCGCTGTGGCCTTCGTGATCTTCTCTCCATAGAGCATGGCCATCAGGACGGCTGTCATCACCGGGTAAACGAAGAGCAGGGAGCAGGCGACTCCGCTGTCCATGTACAGGAAGCTACAGTACAGTGTCAGCGAGGAGATCACGAACATCAGTCCGAGGGCGGTCAGCGTCGAGAGTTCACCACGGCTGACCTTGAATGACTCGTATCCTGTCACTTCGACAGGCTCAGTGACCGAAGAATGTGGCTCGGTGGCGGACTCTTTTCCAGTCGCTGAGCTTGTCGAAGCGACCTTCCTCCCGGCGATCATCTTTCCTGCCATGATCATTCCGATGATCAGCGCCGCAAGTCCGTACCTGTAAAACAGCACCGACTCCACATTCAACCCCTCCTCGTAAAGGTACTTCGCCCCCAGAGGGTTCACACCATAACTGACAGCGGCCAATATCCCGAAAAAGAACCCTTTGGCCTTGCTTTCCTTTGTCCTAACCATATTCCTTTTTCAAAATAAGGCTGCAAAGATAGCATTTTTCTTTTTTGTATATGTTCCTAACCGTCACTCCGCTTCCTGGAATATTCATAGATGGTTTTCTTTTGCTATTTTTGCAGGGAAAATGAGACAATTCGTGATCAGGCCGCTGAACGCGGCGGGACATATTACGGCTCAGCCGATGCATAGGATGGTCAGGGAAGACTGGTCGTTTATCTATCTTATTTCCGGAGAGGTGCTTGCGGATGTCGATGGCCATCCCTATCTGTTGCGGGGGCAGGATTGCGCCTTGATCCCGCCGCAGTCGGCATATTCCGTGAAATATTTCAAGGATTCCATCGGGTATATGGGAGCGTTCTCTTCCGGGCTGCTGCGTAATTCCGGACATAGGGTGCTGAGACTCAGGGCGCCGAGTGTGATGACTGTTCCGATGGAGGACAAGGTTTTCTTCGATGAGCTTCTGATCAGAATGACCCGGTTCTCGGAAGATTTTCCTACGATTCAAGGATTGCTGGAAGTCTTGCTTGGAGAGTTTGACAACGTCATTCCTCAGAACAACGGAACCGCGTCAGCCAGACTTTGCTCCGCATATCTTGGCCGGGTCTTTGACACTTCACGTCCGTTCGGCGGAGTGTCCGGCTATGCGGAGGAACTGGGCGTGACTCCTAACCATCTGAACCGTGTCGTCAAGTCCGAGACAGGGCGCAGTGCGGGAGAGTGGATAGAGAACGCGCGTCTTGCTTTGGCCAGAACCCTTCTCCATGATCATGGCATCCCGATCTCAGAAGTATCCTACAGGCTTGGCTTCGAGGATCCAGCCTACTTTTCGCGCTTCTTCAGAAAACTGGTCGGAATGTCACCGACTGATTTCAGAGGCATGTAATCAATCCTTTAAAACAGTGGGCGTCCGGTACCTGCAGGCCATGGCGGCCTACGCGCTTCGCGCGCCCTATCCGGGTGAATGGCCGCCATGACCTGCCGGCACCGGAACGCAGAGGCTGTGCTATGCATAAAAAATCCAAGCCGAAATCTGATTATCATAAGTTTGCAAACTGCGTTGGGACTATCTTTGCGCCCGAATTTGTCCGATATGCTTGCATCCTTATTGACATCCTTACTGATAGCGTCCACTCCGGTGACAGAGGTCAAAGATACGATCGCCGGTTCGGTCGTGACCTCTTCCGTGAAACGGTCGGCCTCAATCACAGGGGTGACCTCCATCACTTCGTTGACTATGAGGAATATGGAAGAAAGAGGAATCTCGTCTCCCAAGGATCTTTCATCCGTGATTCCGGGGTTGAATATGCCGGACTATGGCACTTCGATGACCTCGACGATCTATGTCCGTGGCCTTGGTTCCAGGATGGACAATCCGGTCATCGGACTCTATGTGGATGACGTGCCGATTCTGGACAAGAACTGCTACGATTTCGCTTTCTCCGACATCCGCAGGATTGATTTTCTGCACGGACCTCAAGGAACCCTCTACGGACGCAACTCGATGCTCGGAGTCCTTTCCATCGAGACACTTTCTCCAACCGCATACCAAGGCACGAGAGGCACCATTGAATATGGCAGCGCATCCTCTTTGTCCGCGAAACTCTCGACCTACAAGGGCCGGTTCGGGTTCGCCGCCGCCTACGGACACACCGACGGTTTCTTTATCAATGAATATGACGGATCCAACTGTGGCCTTTCGGACTCATTCTCAGCCCGTGCGAGATTCATCAGCGGAATCGGTAAGGTCTCCTTGGATAACATCTTGACAGTCTCGTACATAGATCAGTCAGGTTACCCTTATCGAAAATGGATGCCTGACACAGGAGAACTTCTCCCTGTGGATTACAACGGCAAAAGCGGCTATCGTCGCTTCTTTCTTATGGACGGATTCCGTCTCAAGACCGAATGGCGCAACTGGAAAATCAGTTCCGTCACAAGCCTCCAGGCTCTTTTCGATTCTATGGATATGGATCAGGATTTTACACCGAAGTCAATGTTCACCTTGAATCAGGATCAGAAACAAAGTGCTTTGACTCATGAGTTTATATTCATACCAAAGGCGCATCCTGTTTGGTGGGACAGCCAGACCGGACTGTTCGCGATGGTGAAACTGAACCGGATGTCCGCTCCTGTGCGTTTTCTGGAAGACGGCATAAAGTCGTTGATTCTGGACAACGCCAATTCCGGAATACCGCAGGAATTGGGAAAATTGAATATTCAAGAAGAGAATTTCTTGATTTACAGTGATTTCAATATCGCTCTTGGCAATGTGGCTGCCTACCACGAGTCGTATTTCAAGACTGGCCGTTGGACATTCACTGCCGGATTGAGACTTGACTTTGAGGCCGGCCGGATGCGTTATGATTCCGGCTCGGACATCCATTTCATCGTCTCGCCTGCAATGTCTGAATATATCCCTTTCAGCACAAGGAGCAACGGAACGGAAACGGTGCGTTATGCCCAATTGCAGCCGAAGTTGTCGGTTTCGTATGACGCCACGTCCGAGCGTATGCGGTCCAAAGGTTTGAATATGTCTTTACTTGCATCCGTCTCGGAAGGTTACAGGTCTGGAGGCTTCAACACGCAGATCTTCTCGGACATCCTGCAGAACAAGATGATGTCAGGGATGATGGAAAAGTTGGGAATACATCTGGACGGACAGAAAGACCTTTCCGGTGCGATGATGACATACAAGCCTGAGCGATGTCTTGACTATGAGATAGGAGGCCGGATCGATCTTGATGCCCGTGGACACCGCCTGGAGGCTTCCTTGACAGCTTATCGTGTGGATTGCCGGAACCAGCAGATGACCGTATTCCCTTACGGAAATGGAACCGGGCGTATGATGGCTAACGCCGGCAGATCCCGTAGCCTTGGGGTTGAGGCGGAAGCTTCGTGGATGTGGAAAGGCCTCTCCGTATCGTTCGCCGGAAATCTGATGGACGCCCGTTTTGTTGACTATAATGACGGCCGTGAAGACTGGTCCGGCAACCGGATACCATACTCTCCGGCTTCAACCCTGTACTTGAGGTGCGGCTATAAGTTCTTGACAGGTGGACGTTTCCTGCGTTCGGTCTCCTTGAACGCCGACATCAATCGCAGCGGAAGAATCTACTGGAACGAAGCCGGAGACATAAGCCAACCGCCATATTCTTTGATAGGCACGGATGTTCGTCTGGCCACATCAAAGGCGGAACTTTGGCTAAAAGGGCAGAATCTCGCCGACACTGAATATTCCGTTTTCTATTTCAAGTCTGTCGGCAATTCTTTCTTCCAGACCGGGAAACCTCGTCGGTTCACAATAGGATTATCAATCAATCTGTAATGAATATGAAAAAAATCTTTATGCTTTTGCTGGCGGTCATGCCGCTGCTGACAATGTCCTGCTCCAAAGAGGATGGTGATGTGGAAAATCCTTTGCTTTCAGGGAATTATGAATATTCAGGAAAAATGACCGTGACAGCGGACGGCATCGATAATGTCTCAGAGGAAGTCAAGGTGGAGGTTCGGATAGATGAGACTGCCAAGACCCTTGACATTATGTTTTACAAGGTGAAGTTCGTCCCTCAGATGCCGGTTTCACTGGACGTGTCTGTCCCAGGAGTCGGATTCGAGGTCAAGAACGGTACCATTGAACTTTCGGCCGATGGGATAGTCCCTCTCTCAGGCGGAACCTTGCCGTTCCCTAAGTACACAGTCACAGGCCTTTCCGGCACATTGACCGATTCCGGAATCTTGATGAAACTGAATTTCGGGGAATATCCGGTCGCCTACGAGGGGCAGAAACTTGCCGACTGATATTCTTTAAGTCCACAGTCGCAAAAAGGAAAGAAAACGCACCTGTCATGGTTCAATTTGATCATGAGTGTATCACTTTGGCTTGGAAATGTTCCTCTCGTAAATCCGAGTATGCGTCCTTCCGGAAAAATCGCTATCTTTGAGGCCGTTTTGAAAAGGACAATAATTAAAATTTAATGAATATGAGATATTCGGAAATCGTGAAGCGTGCGGTGTCTGCGGTGAGTCTGACACTGCTGCTCTCAGTCGGTACGATGGCGGCTGATGTGAATGGGTGGCATAATCCACTGACTGAAAGGACAAAAGGACCGTTCGGGACCTGCTGGACATTTGACAGGGGGAACATTGATTTCGGGACCAACGCTCCGGAGATCAAGGTCCGGTACGTGCTTGAGGGCAGGAATATTCCTAAAGGGGCTACAGAGATGGCTTCTCTGGGAGTTGACCTCTATGACATCGACAACGACGGCGGATTCCACCTGTTGAACGGGACTTCCGATCTTGGGAAGGCTGCAAGTGACACGATAACATTTTGTTTCCGTGTTGATTATGGAAAGTCAGCCAAGAACGGTAACGAGTTCAGGCTTTATCTTCCGCTTTACAACGAGGTGAAGTGGATGGAAATTGGAGCCGATGGCGGAACCTATTTCCATTTCGAGCCGGTGCCGGTTGAGAAGGCCGTGGCGTTCTACAATGTCCCGGTTGAGGCTGTGGACAGGCCTTCCAAGGCGGTAAGGAACATCATCCAGAGAAAGGCTGACTTTCCTGTGAAGGTCGTAAGCAAGAAAGAAAGCAAAAAGTCAGGCTATTTCATCGCCGTGGACGGGGCCAAGGCTGACACGGTGGCCACACTTGAGGCGATCTTCAACGCTCTCGGCACAACGGCCAATCTGCCTGATATTCTGAAACCACTGAGACAGCGCCGCGATTTCACTTTCTATGATTGGACCGAAAGACATTCCAGAGTCCTTTATCGTGAAAGGCACATCGCCCCGAATCCGGAGATCGTGATGATCGGCAACTCCATAACCCATTACTGGTCGGGCGAACCGAGCCACAAGACCTGGCACGCTGGCGTGGATTCGTGGAACGACATATTTGCTGACCGAAACGTCATCAACTGCGGCTATGGCTGGGACCGTCTCGGGAATATGATGTGGCGTATGATGCACGAGGAGCTGGACGGCTTCTCCGCCAAGCACATCTTCGTGATGGCCGGCACGAACGACATCTACAGCCGCACTGAGGAAGCCATTGCCGAAGGAATGGTCGGACTTATTGAATATATCCGTGTGAAACAGCCGGCAGCCCGCATCCACATAGTCCACATCTATCCTCGCAGAAAGGCAATCGATAGGGTTGACAAGGTCAACGCCACTGTGGATGAACTGCTTAAGTCAAGCGACCTCACGAACTACGACATCGTGGACGTGAAGTCTGTCCTCACCAAGGCTGACGGCAAGTTAGACGAATCCCTCTTCAGGGACGGACTCCATCCGAATGAAGAGGGATACCGCAGAATCGCGGAAGTCTATCGTAAATATATTCAGAATTAATTACTTTCCGTACATCTCCTTGCGGTTCGCTGATCCGCTCGGAACCGGAGCCTCAGGGTCGTCGATTGTGGAATCCACAGTTCTGGCGACCTTTCTCGTCACATTGGTTTCAAGGAAGCGGATCTGGTCTGCGAACGTCTCCACCATCGAATCCGCGATCTCGTGCTTGTGGTCCTTGAAGCGGAAAGCGTTATAGACATAACCGTTTTTCTTGAATATCTTGACGAGCTTGTCCGTGCCGGCGAACACCCAGTTGAACACCCGTATGTTCCCGTAGTTCACGACCTTGTCGGCCGTGCCGTGGAAAAATGCGGTCGGAGCCGGAGTCTGCGAATATTTCGGCATCCCCTCGCGGGACAGGATCGCCCCCGAGAACGACATCACTCCGGCGTAACGGAATCCTTCGGGCAGAGCCTCCGTGGCTTTCCCGTTGCAGAGCATCCACTCGGTCTCAAGAACGGTTATCGCACCGGCTGACGATCCGCAGATCACCAGATTGTCCGGATTGACTTTCAGCGTCTTGGCGTTGTCGATGATGTACTTCGTGGCGCTGAACAGATCCTCGCTGGCGATTCTGACAGAGTGGTAGAACTGCTTGACCGAGCCTATTCCGCCCTTTGTCTTCACGCCTTTCATCCCGAGGCGGTAGTCGATGGTGAGCACCGTGTAGCCTTCGTCGTTGAGCATCTTGAACCAGGGAACATATTCCTTGTGGCTGCGCTCTCCGCCCTTGAATCCGCCTCCGAAGACAAATACGATCGATGGTTTCTCGTTGCCGTTCAGAGTGGTCTCGCTTCCGGCTGTGGCGAGATATTCATCGAGGAAAAGTGAGTTCCCGTCTTTCACGGCGAATTGATAGGTGCCCGACGGTGAATATTTTTCCTGAGCGTTAGCCTTACCGCTTGTCAGGAATCCGGTGATGATGGCGACCAGCGCCATAAATTTCTTGAAGATCGTGTTCATATTCATTAAGATTTTTGTTCGTCATCCGTGGCTGCGATAAGTCTGCGGATCGGTTTGAGTTCGGAGAAGAATCGTGCCGCTATCACTCTGAGCACTGTGTAGGCCGGAATGGCTACCAGCATTCCTATGATTCCGCCGAGATGCCCCGCCATCAGCAGCACTATGAATATCTCCAGAGGGCTGGACTTGATGCTGGTCGAGTAGATCAGAGGCTGGAACAGGAAATTGTCCACCAACTGGGTGCAGATGAAGACGGCCAATAGTGTGATTATCACCATCATAAAGTCTGGATAGACTCCGATGGCGGCGGCGCTGCTGTATTTCAGAACGATACCGAGGATGGTTCCGATGGCTCCGCCGATCCACGGCCCCACGTAAGGGATCACGTTCAGAAGACCGGTCATAAAGGCGATTCCGACGGCCGGGTAGAATCCGATCCTCGCTATCAGCCAGAGTCCGAGGAAGTTGAGAAGAGCCACGCCGAGGACTTCGACCATCAGTCCGACAAAATAGCGGGTCAGAAGATGCTCGATGTCTCCGATGGCGCTGATGGCCGTTTTCTCGACCTTGTCAGGCACAAGCGAGCCGACAATCCTGCGGAAAAGGGTCTCGTCTTTCACGAAAAAGAATCCGATGAACATCACCGAGAACAGACCGATGCCGAAGGAGCCTAAGGCTGAGGCCACGGAGCCGACGACTGAGGTCACGGAAGAAAGGTCGAAGGCGTTCTTGATCCAGCCAAGCACAGCGTCTTGGAGTTTGAAGTCTCGTCCCATGGATGGCAGCCTGTCGATCAGCCAGACGTTCACCTTGTCGAACCAGACGGTGATCTCCGAAGCCTTGAAAGAGGCGGACTGGAGGTTGCCGGAGACGTTGGTTATGATGCTGGAGAATACAGGGATGATCTGAGTCACTATTCCCAAGAATATCACCAGAATCAGGAGGAGTGAGACTATCGCGGCCAGCCAGTCCGGAGCACTTTTGCCTTTTATCCTTATGTGCTTCAGACCTTTCATTATCGGCCTTCCCAACAGGGAGACCACCGCGGCTATGATAATATAGACCAGCACGCTCCTGAAATACCAGCAGAAGGCTGCGGTCACGGCCGCCGCCGCAGTCCAGATTATGTAACGGGCAAGTCTGTCCGTGCTTCTTTCCTCGTTCATTGTCGTTCTTTTCTAGTACATAAATATAACACTTTACTTTAATCTAGGAACATCAAAAGCAGAGATTACTCTTATTGCACCAGACGAAAGACTCTCCTTGACGTCATATGCCTTGTATTGATATTCTTCTATCTGCAGTCTCATATCCTATCAAAAAGTCTCTTCAGCAAGTTGCCGGCAAGTTGAAATCAAGTTACCGGCAAGTTAGCCGTATGCCTTGCAGTGCCTTCTGTTGGCGTTTTAACTCTTCCTCTTCCTCAGAAATCAAGTTGCCGTCAAGTTAGATTACGCCCAAGCCGGAATGTATTTCATATATCGTGGTGCAGTGTCCGGATCAAAAGGTTTGACAAGCCCTTGTCCTACCGCTTCTTTGATAAGTCTCGATATGCTTCCGCTCAATGAATCCTTGACACCGAACCTCTTTCTTAGTGAAGCATTGGTCAGACCGTCACCTTGAATATACATCAGGCAAGCGTGCAGATAGCAAGACCATAACTTATCCTCCATCGGGATATTTGCGAACTCCATCCGTGAAAATAGGGTTACTTTTGTGGAATCTGTGAAGATCTCAATGCGAGGAGCCGGCATATATAGCATCTCACAAGCCAAAACCATTCTGTCCCAACCTCTGCCAAGTTCCTCGCACATCTTGAGTCTCCGCATCAATGACGCAAGTCTCTCGTTGCGAGACTTAGGCGGATTATCGACAATCCTCTTGATGTCCACCAAAGGAATTCCAGGATTTGTCACCTCAATGCGGTTCTCGAATATCTCCACCATCGGACCTGCTCCGGAAATGTAGAAATCTTGATGAATGAGAGCATTGGCTATAGCCTCTCTGATGACTGGAATCGGAAACTTGTTCTGCATTGTCAGCAGAATCGCGGAGATGTCCTCCTCGCTCGGCAGAAGTGCGCTAACATAACGCACTGCGTTCTCGAATCCTACGGCATATCCAGTGCTGAAAGTCTCCTCCTTCTGTATCGCCAGGCGATTGACGCCAGCATACTGCACAACCCTCAGTGCTTTCCTCCCAAGTCTTGAAAATTCGTTCAGATCCTTAGAGAATAGCAATGCTCCGAGGTTGGTGATCGAATATAGCCCGTTATCCAGTTTCGCAATAATCCCGTCTTCCAGAAGATAATGCGCAATGCCGTTTTCGTCTAACGGTTGAGGTATTCCAAGCAGAGAGAAGTAAGCATCGATGTTTATCAGTCTTATTACATCAGTGAAATGCAGGTTCTCCTTGATGAAAACATCCTCGAACTGGCTGTGCCGAAGTTTGTCCCAAAGCTGAGTCCTCAACGCCGGAAACTCATAGAGTTTCTTCGTATAGCTTCCACTTCGTATGTAATCCACGTTCTGGAATGCCACAGGCTCATTCATCGCCTTATGGATTTTCAGGACCTCAATGTGCTTCCCGTCTATCTCCGTGTTCAAGAACTCAAAATCTGCATTCTTTGACAATAGATATCGAAGCCAATTCTCCAGTTCTTGGCCTCCTTTCTTCTCCTGTGGGAGTCTGACGGTCGTGCCGATGATGTTGTGGCTGTCATCCTCGATGCCCCAAATCATATAAGCGCAGTCGTGGTCAAGCAGGGTTGCGCTGTTCGCCAAAGCACTGATGTCAGCTCCGATCATCATAGGGTCGCAGTTGTTCTCCTTGAACTCTAGCCAACCTGTCTCAGCCGGTAGTTTGCAGAGCTCTTTTACGAGCAGATCAATGTTCTCTCCCATATACGCTAATTGTTTTCGTCATATACTTGAGGTAAATCTGATGGCTCATTGCCAATTATACTGAATTCCACAGCCCAACAGGCTGCCAAGTATTCAAAAAACCTGATAGAGAAACTCTTATCAGGACTTGATAATGTCAGGGATCAAACCAGAATCATTGCTGTCAAATTCAACATAATAGGTGCTCACTGACACGGCGAAGATACAACTAAAATCTGACAACATCAACCCTTTCGGTGGACTTTTCTCTATCCTTGACTTCCCTTGTCATTTTTGTCTTGTCACAAATTTATGGTAATTTTGTGACAGGCATAAGATTCGTATAATGCGATGCGTTTATGCTGAAATATAACATTTATGGAAATAAGAATATCCGACGAACTCAACGACATAATCCGCTACGCCAGAGATGAAGCCATGCGGACCGGCAGTTACGGCATAGGCCCGGACCACTTGTTCCTGGGGGTCCTCCGGCACGGCGACAACGCCGCCTTCAGGACAGTGACAGGCCTGGGAATTGACGCTGACAACTTCAAGCGGTTCATCGACAGTCATATATTCACAAACGAACCAATCCCTTATGCGGAATCGGACAAGATCTCGTTCACCCGTTACGCCCAGAACGTCTTGAGCATCACCGTTCTGGAGGCTTCCAAGCAAGGCGTTACCGAGGCGAACTCCCTGCATCTTCTTCTGGCCCTTTGCCGCACGACCGAGAATTATGGCCAGGCCTATCTGCGGCAGCACGGAGTGGATTACGGTCGTCTGTTGTCGTATATGCGTGACGAGGGGATGCTGGGTAAGGATCCGGAGCAAGAGGATGACAAAAGTGAGGATGACCAGCAGGAGACCAATCAGGAATCCAAACCGGAGAAGAGCGTGATCGAGGACTTTGGCTTTGACCTCACGAAGGCCGCCGCCGAAGGAAAACTGGACCCCGTTGTCGGCAGGGAGACCGAGATTGCCCGTGTCATAGAGATCCTTGGGCGGCGCAAGAAGAACAACCCGATGCTTATCGGCGAGCCCGGAGTAGGAAAGTCCGCGATAGTCGAAGGGATCGCATTGAGGATAGCCGGTGGAAGCATATCCCCGGCCTTGGCCAAGAAACGCCTGATTTCCTTGGATATAGCCTTGGTTGTCGCCGGAACGAAATACCGAGGGGATTTCGAGAAGCGCCTCAAATCGATAATCAAGGAGGCAAGCTCAAACCCGGACATAATCCTGTTTATTGACGAGTTCCACACTATTGTCGGAGCCGGTGGCGCGCAGGGAAGCCTGGATGCGGCGAACATCCTCAAGCCGGCCTTGGCCCGCGGCGAGCTCCAGTGCATCGGAGCCACGACTATGGACGAGTTCGCCAAGATTGTTGAGAAGGACGGGGCTCTTGACCGGAGATTCCAGAAGATTGTCGTGGAACCGACTGACATCCAGCAGTCCATCACGATTCTGGAGAACCTCAAGCCGAATTATGAGGATTTCCACAAGGTTGCCTACAGTGATGAGGCCATAGAGGCCTGCGTCCGTCTGACTGACCGTTACATCACCGACAAGTCTCTGCCTGACAAGGCGATAGACGCTCTTGACGAGGCTGGCTCGATGATCCGTCTGAATCTGACGAAGGACAAGAGGACGGGAAATATAGTTGATGCCGAGGACATAGCCACGGTCGTCTCGAAGATGACCGGAATCCCTGTCAACAAGGTCGCCGAGTCCGAGGGCAACAGGATAATGAAGATGAAAGGCAGGCTCCAAAGCCGAATCATAGGCCAGGACGATGCCATCGAGAAAGTCGTGCGCGCTATCCAACGGAACCGAGCCGGGCTGAAAGACCCGAACCGCCCGATCGGCACGTTCCTCTTCTTCGGTCCGACCGGAGTAGGCAAAACCCAACTTGCGAAGTGCCTTGCTGAATATCTTTTTGATTCTCAGGAGAATATGGTCAGAATCGATATGAGTGAATATATGGAAAAATTCACCGTGTCCCGTCTTGTCGGAGCGCCTCCCGGCTATGTCGGCTACGAGGAGGGCGGGCAGCTCAGCGAGCGGGTGCGCAGGAAACCTTACTGCGTAGTGCTGCTGGACGAGATCGAGAAAGCCCATCCTGACATATTCAACATTCTGCTTCAGGTGCTTGACGAGGGTCGCTTGACGGACAGCAATGGCCGCGTCGTGAGCTTCAGGAACACCATCGTCATAATGACCTCCAACGTCGGCAGCCGCGAGCTTGATGAATATGGCAGCGGGGTCGGCTTCGCCACTTCCGGAAAGAGCGTCTCGAAGAACCGTCAGAGTGTCTTGGAGAAGGCCATCAGAAAGTCTTTCCCTCCGGAGTTCATCAACAGGGTGGACGAAAGGATATTCTTCAACGCTTTGACCAAGGAGGACATCGAGAAGATCATCGACATCGAGTTGAAGGATCTCCGGTCCAGGGCAGAGGAGGCTGGCTACAAGTTGGTTGTCACCCCTTCCGCCAAGCGCTTCATCGCTGACGCCGGTTTCGATCCGGCTTTCGGGGCGAGGCCTTTGAAGAGGGCCGTGATGAAATATGTCGAGGATCCGGTGTCGGAGTTCATCATCTCCGACAGGATTCTTCAAGGCAGGAGGAAGAAGGGCTCTTCAGGGCTCAGGACTCTCCGGGTCGGCCTGACGGCGGACAAGGAGAACACCCTCGTCTCCTTGAAGGAAGAGGAGACTGCCTTGGCTGTCAAATGACTATGCGTTCTTGACGGCTCCCTCGAACTCCAGTCCCATATCACCCATTATCTCCATAAGGGCTGTGAACGATGATTCTGACGAGATCATTGAGGCGAGCTTTTCGAGATTATATTCAGTGTTTCTCATAACATTGTGTTTTTTGTTTCTGATGCAAAGGTAGTGCGCGCTTGTGCCAAAACGCTGTACAAGCGCGAAAATATTTTTCATCGGGAACGGAGGCTTCGGGCACTGTTGTCTCTCTCGGTTTTTTTTACTAATTTTGCATGTTTAACTATAATGTATTCAACATCGGAATATGGATATTGAGGAAAAGAAAGAGGAAGGCCAGACCGGCATCATCGAACCGGTTGAGATTGACCACGAGATGCGTACCGCGTACATCGACTATTCGATGTCCGTTATCGTCTCGCGTGCGCTGCCTGATGTCAGGGATGGTCTGAAGCCTGTGCAGAGAAGGGTTCTGTTCGGAATGGACGGCCTCGGCCTGTCATATTCAGGGCCTACACGTAAGTGCGCCAAGATCGTCGGCGAGGTGCTCGGTAAGTACCACCCGCACGGCGACTCCAGTGTGTATGACGCTCTCGCCAGGCTCGCGCAGCCTTGGAACCAGCGTTACCCTATGATTTTCGGTCAGGGTAACTTCGGATCTATGGACGGTGACCCTGTCGCCGCCATGAGGTACACCGAGGCCAAGCTTCAGAAGATGACAGACGACGTTCTTGCCGACATCGACAAGAACACTGTGGATATGACCCTTAACTTCGATGACACCGAGGAGGAGCCGACAGTACTGCCTACAAAGGCTCCGCTGCTTCTTCTGAACGGTTCGTCTGGTATCGCCGTCGGAATGGCCACGAATATGGCTCCGCACAATCTGGGCGAGTGCTGTGACGCGATCTGCGCCTACATCGACAACCCGGACATCGACACGGACGGGCTGATGCAGCACATCAAGGGACCTGACTTCCCGACCGGAGGCATCATAATGGGTGTCAGCGGGATCAAGGAGGCCTACGAGACCGGCCGCGGTAAGGTTGTCGTGAGGGCCAAGACCGAGATCGAGGTCGCTGACAACGGCCGTGAGACCATCGTTGTGACCGAGATTCCGTATATGGTCAACAAGAAGGAGATGATCGAGAAGATCGGCCAGATGGTCGAGGACAAGAAGATCGAGGGCATCACCTACATCAACGACGAGACCTCCCGCGAGGGTGTCCGCGTCGTCATCAGGGTAAAGCAGGGCAGCAACTCCAGCGTTGTGCTCAACACCCTGTTCAAGTACACCCAGCTCCAGTCCAGCTTCGCGTTCAACAATGTCGCCCTGGTCAAGGGTCGTCCAAGAACGCTGTCCCTCAAGGATATGATCGCCAATTTCGTGGAATTCCGCCACGATGTCATCATCAGAAGGACCAGGTTCGAGTTGGAGAAGGCTCAGAAGAGGGCGCACATTCTGGAAGGTCTGCTGAAGGCCATCGATGTCATCGATGAGATCATCCACATCATCAGGCATTCAGCCAATGTGGACGAGGCCAAGGCCGAGTTGATCTCACGGTTCGAATTCACCGACGCCCAGGCGACAGCCATTGTCGAGATGAGGCTCCGTCAGCTGACCGGACTGGAGAGGGAGAAGCTTCAGGCTGAATATGACGAGCTTGAGAAGTTCATCGCCCGCTGCAACGAGATTCTCGGAAGCGCCGAGGAGCAGATGAAGGTCATCAAGGCTGAGACCATCGAACTGAAGAACAAATACGCCGACCCGAGAAGAACCGAGATCCGTCCTTCGGCCGAGGAATTCAACCCGGAGGACTTCTATGCCGACGAGGATATGGTCATCACGATCTCCCACCTTGGCTACATCAAGAGGACCCCTCTGACCGAATATCGTACCCAGGCCCGCGGCGGAGTCGGAATGAAGGGAAGCGCGACAAGGGACGAGGACTTCATCGACCACATCTACATCGCGAATATGCACTCGACGATGCTGCTCTTCACCCAGGCCGGACGCTGCTACTGGCTCAAGGTCTATGAGATTCCGGAAGGATCAAGGGCCTCGAAGGGTCGCGCCATCCAGAACGTGCTCAGTATCCCGGACGACAAGATCCTTGCGTACATCAACGTCAAGACCCTCAAGGATCCTGAATATGTGAACGGCAACAACATCGTGCTCATCACAAAGAGGGGTATCATCAAGAAGACATCCCTGGAGGCATATTCACATCCAAGGACAGCCGGCGTGAACGCGGTCAACCTGCGTGAGGGTGACGAACTTGTCGAGGCGTTGCTCACCAACGGCAACGAGGAGATATTCATCGCCGCCCGTGAGGGACGCTGCTGCCGCTTCGATGAGACGGACGCCCGTCCGATGGGAAGAAACTCCACCGGAGTCCGTGGCATCAATATTGAAGACGACGATGAGGTCATCGGAGCCATCAACTATGATCCTGAGGCAGAGGACGCTTCCGCGCACACCGTGCTTGTCGTGAGCGAGAACGGATTCGGCAAGAGGACCGACTTCGATGAGTACAGGATCACCAAGAGGGGAGGAAAGGGTGTGAAGACCATCAGCATCACCGAGAAGACCGGCAAGCTGATCGCCATCAAGAACGTGACCGAGAACAATGATTTGATGATCATAGAGAAGTCTGGTCTTACAATCAGGATGGCAGTCTCCGACATCAGAGTGGCCGGCAGGGCGACCCAGGGTGTGAAACTGATCAACATCAAGAACGGTGACTCGATCGCCGCCATCTCGACTGTCGAGAAAGGTGATGACGAACAGGAAAAGGTTGCTGGGGAGAACGTGGAGACTCCTCAAGAATAGTATATTTAGAAACAACTAAATACCAATAATCATGAAAAAGACATTGATTGTTTTGGCATTGCTCGCTTCCTTCCAGGTAGCGGATGCCCAGACTAACGTAAACTCTGCCGCCAAGGCGGTCGAGAGTGCTCTTGCCGCTTCCCAAAACGAGAAGAAGGCTACCAAGGTGGCTACTTGGATGAAGCTCGCGCAGACCTATCTTGACGCTTACGCTGCGCCTGCCGGAAATGTTTGGCTCGGCGCCGACATGAACGCCCTCCAGCTTTCCATGGGTGGTGAGAAACCGTCCTCTGTCGAGACCGTCACCCTTAATGGAGCGCAGTACACCAAGCAGGTTTACGAGAACAAGAATCTCTACTTCAACGCCAATGGCCAGCTCTCTGTGATCGAGGTCGTGAAGCCTGTTGTCGAGAATGCCCTTCCTAAGGCTCTTGAGGCCTACAAGAAAGCTTATGAGCTTGACGAGAAGCACAGCAAGGACAAGGACATCAGCGCCGGAATCAAGGCAATCTCCGAGAAACTGAATCAGGAGGCCTACAACGCCTACACCCTCGGTGACGTGAAGAAGGCTGAGGAGTACTTCGAGGCCGCCTACGAGGCCGCCGCCCAGAAGCCTTATGCTCAGATCGACACCAACTCTCTGTACAACGCCGCGTTCACATCGTGGAGCACGGAGAATTTCTCAAAGGCCAAGACTATGTTTGACAAGTGCCTTGGTTACGGTTATTATGGTGATGGCGGTGAGGTGTTCGCCAAGCTTTCAGACTGCGTCTCACACATTGACACCACCGCTGCCGGAAAGACTGCCGCCAAGGAATATCTTGAGCAGGGCTTCCAGAAGTTCCCTACAAGCGAGAGCATCGTCTTCGGCCTCATCAACTACTACATGACCAGCGGTGAGGGTACCGACAGGCTGTTCGAGCTTCTCCAGCAGGCAAAGGCTACATCTCCTGACAACGCTTCCCTTTACTATGTCGAGGGACAGGCCTACAAGCAGATCGGTGATCTTGACAAGGCCGCCAAGGCTTACGATGAGTCCGCCGCCAAGGATCCTAAGTATGTCTTCGCCTATATCGGAAAAGGACAGATGTACTATGACAAGGCTCTCGAACTTCAGGAGAAGGCTCAGAATGAGCTTGACGACGCCAAGTACATGGCTCTTGTCCAGGATTTTGAGGTGACCCTCAAGAAGTGCATCGAACCGTTCGAGCAGGCCTATGTTGTATGTGAGGACGCCGCCATCAAGTCAACGATCGCAGAGTACCTCAAGCAGATCTACTATCGTTTCCGTGACCAGGATCCTAAGTTCCAGGCCGGCTACGAGAAGTACAACGCTCTTCTGAACAACTAATCTATCGTGGCACTGCCATCGTGGCAAAGGCCCGTGGCACTTAAGTGTCTGATAGATAATAAATAAAGCAATCACCTCCTGCTAAATCCGGCAGGAGGTGATTGCTTTAATGGCTGATAGTCAGCGGTTTGTCCGCCACGAAGTCTTGGCGGATTTTCAGTCTTGATGACTCTGGACATCATTGCCCTCCAGAGTCCCGGCGGTTCCGGTAGCCCCGGCAGTCCCGGCCTCCTTGCGGTCGAAGGCCTTGACGATCTTGCCTACGAGGGGGTGGCGGACGATGTCCTCATTGGTGAAGATGATGGTGCTGACTCCCTTGATGTTCTTCAGGAGGCTTATGCCTTTCAGAAGGCCGGAATCCTCGCGGCGGGGGAGATCGACCTGGGTCGCGTCACCGGTCACGATGAACTTGGCGTTCATGCCCATTCTGGTGAGGAACATCTTGAGCTGGGACAGATTCGTGTTCTGTGCCTCGTCCAGGATGACACATGCCCGGTCCAGCGTCCGGCCTCGCATGTAGGCCAGCGGGGCGATCTGGATCGTTCCCTCCTCGATGAACTCCTGCAGTCTCTTGGGTGGAATCATGTCGCCGAGAGCGTCGTACAATGGCTGGAGGTACGGATCCAGCTTGTCTTTCAGGTCTCCGGGCAGGAATCCCAACCGTTCACCGGCCTCGACGGCAGGACGGGTCAGGATGATCCGCTTTATCTCACGGTTTTTCAACGCCCTGACAGCCAAAGCGATCGCTATGTAGGTCTTGCCGGTGCCGGCGGGGCCGACGGCAAAGACGAGGTCGTTCTCGAAATAGGCCTTGACCATCTCCTGTTGGGTCTTGTTGCGGGCCTTGATCGGTTTGCCTTCCGTGCTGTGGACGATGATGGCCTCACCGTTGAGCCTGAAGTTGTTGGGAGAGTTCTCCCCGTCGAAGATGTCCTCCACGTCGAAGGCCGTGAGATTCATCTTGTGCATTCTCCGGTCAACCAGCTCGGCGAATTTCTGGTTGAATTCCTGTATGTCGTTCTCCTTGCCGTCCAGATGGATCTCGTTGCCTCTGGCGACAACCTTAAGTCCGTGAAAATAAGAGCAGAACTCTTCGAGTATCTTGTTCCCGACCCCGAAGATCTCGATGGGGTCGATGGCATCAAGCGTTATTGTCTTCTTCATTATCAATCAATAATTCCAGTTTCTCTCTTAACCCTCTCGTAGGATGTGACCATCTTGTCGTAGTCCCAAGGATTACGCCAATGGTCACGTTTCCCGATATATTCCTTGACTGGGATTGTGGTGTAGCCACGCGTCAGATGCCCAGGTCTGGAGCACCAGGTAAGGGTCAGGAGCGGCTCAAGCATATTCCTGTTCCCAAGCCAGTCCTTTGTGAAACGCAGTGTCACCATCATCCCGATCTGAGTGTTCGGGGCGCTCATGTTGGAGATGAAGTTGCCCAATGAATATACCACCGGAACCTGCCGCATGCTTTTCCCGTTTTGCACGATCATCGTTGTCGTGTCCTGAAGCACATGTGGGTGCGCCCCGATGACAGCGTCGCAACCTTTTCCGGCCAACCATCGCGCCAACCGTTCCTGCGAGGCGGAATGCCTGAGGACATATTCAGCGCCCCAATGAGGCAGGGCCACGATGAAGTCCGCGCCGGATTCCTTTGCTCTTTGAATCGCTCCGGCAATCTCAACTGTGTCAATCCGGTGGACTTTAGGAAACGCTTCCTTGATTCCGCAGTTCGTGCCGTAGGTGAAGTTGATGAACGCGAGACGGATGCCCTTCGACACGACTTTCAGCGGGAAGCGCAGCGAGTCATCCATTGCGGAAACCGCTGCTCCCGTGTGCCTTACGCGTCCCTCCTTCTCCATTCTTGAATATATTCCCAGCGTCCTTTCGATTCCTTCCCGCCCTTTGTCAAGAATATGATTGTTTGCGGTCAGGAATATGTCCACTCCGCTTCCGGCGATGCTTTCGGCGTAGCTGTCCGGCGCCGAGAAACATGGATAGCCGGTGTAAGGCTTTCCCGCAAGCGTGAATTCCATGTTCGCCACGGTGATGTCCGCCTCCTTGATAAGATGCTCCACCTTAGGAAAGCACTCCGAGAAGTCGAAAGTGTCCTCTCCGGTCCTTGCGTTGGAAATCTGATCCCGGTGCATCATCATGTCACCCATGATCACGACGTTCACAGTGTCGGGCGTATGGAAGGATGGATGTGGAATATTCAGTCCTTTTATAAGGTATGATCCGGCCTCGTTTTGCCGTACCCCGAAAACCTCACGGCGGATTTGGCCCGCCGCGGAACAGGTGATGATAAGGAACAGTCCTAATGTCAGAATTTTCCGCATGCACAAAGATAATAATACACACTGGATTTCCGTGCCGTTTCGTAACCTTTTGTGAAAATATTCTGATTAAACGCTTGCATTTATCAAATATATTCGTAACTTTGCAATCTCTAACACGGTGCGATTAGTTCAGTTGGTAGAGCACCAGATTGTGGTTCTGGGTGTCGTGGGTTCGAGCCCCACATCGCACCCCAACGAAAGGACGGAAGTTAATAGCTTTCGTCCTCTTTTGTTGGTGCAACTCAACCCTTTTTTTGATGATGGGGGAGACTGTCTTAAAAGTATAATTACCATCTCCGAGGATTGAAAATTCGTTGTCGCCCCTGTATAGGGGGTACAGACTTATCGGCTCTCGCCGAGACTTTTTCAGACAGTCTGGGGGGCTATGGAGGCTAATGGCTTAACTATTAATGAGATGATATGGTGTACTCCATGCCATTGGGAGTAGAGTGTTGTAATTACCTTGTATTAAGTGATTTATCCTCCACAGGTTGGCTGCGTCAGCGTTGACAGCGTTGACAGCGTTGACAGCGTTGGCAGCGTTGGCAGTGTTGGCAGCGTCAGTGAGTGAGCGTTCCGCCACAACCAAGACGAAGAGTTATTCCTGCGGTGTCAGGGTAAAGTGATCCTTTGTCTGCGTAAAGGCCGATGCTGAGAAGGGTTGCGTTTCCAATTACGCGTTTAGGCAACGTGAGCTCCAATGCTCCTGAAACCTGCCTTGGAACCGAATTATAGAACGGGTCTGATTGGCTGTACTTTCCGAAATTCTTACTGTATGTAACTTTCAATAAGTAGGGTACTTTTCTGAATAATTTTCCTCCCAGACCGACATTCCACGCGATGATTCTGTTGTTGGACACTCCCTTGGTGATTCCGTTCTCATCCTTAGGGGTAAGAGTGAAAAGAGGAAGCCCTATCGAACGCCCATTGTAAGTCCATGCGGACTGATATTCACCATTGTTGAAATAATTGTCGCAACCACCTACGATGTAAACCTTCTTGTCAGGATTTCTTTTCAGTTCCTCTTCCGTGGCCGGCCTATCATGCCGCGTCCCCGACTGCCACTTCGTGTAGATGAATTCCAAAAGCAAGTCACTGACCCATTTGTCCTTGTTCTTGAATGAGAGATGAAGGGTGTTCACGGCGTCGGGAAAGTTCTGGAACCCGACCCCGGAACCATCCTCGAACGGCCTGTCGTGCTGGAATGCCAGACGCCATCTGTCCTGATCCAGATCCAACCTTAGAAGTTCGCGTCCAAGGTGATTGCCGAGCGCGTTGATCCGGTCGCTTTTTGTCGCTCCTTCCCCTCCGCTTGCGGCGACCATGATCTTCAGATAGTCGGAAAATTTCTGGGGCTGTTTGCCATAGACCGGCGATGTTCCGCCCCATTGTGTCCAAAGGTCCAATCCTCCTGTGAAAGAGATCCTCTTGCTGATGTTCACCTTGAAGTGTAGGGCCTGGTTGTGGAGCAGAGTGTGTTTTACGTACCTGTTGTCCCAAAGCCCATAATCCCCGAAGTCGAATCTTGCGGAAAGGATGCCCTTGGTGAAAGGTATCTTGATCCAATCGGAATGCAGACGGTATCCGGGAAAACTCTGGGCGTTGTCTGTAAGCACGAAATTTCCTCCGGTCACAGAAAGTCCTCCGAAATCTGTCGCGCGCCGACGAATTCCAAGATCAAGATTCAGTTTCTTCCAGCCGGTGCCGACATAGAGTTCCTGAACCATGCCTCTTGTGCTGCTTCCGTCGCTGTTATGCACCTCCGCATTCCCCTCGGCGGCGGCATAACCGGCAAGCCCGATTCCCCAGTCCAGCCGGAAAGTGTTTTTGCCGTAGCTTGTTCCGTTTACACCTCCTCTAAAAAGTCCTCCGCAGGTCTCGGGATAGACTCCTCCTTTGTTGGTGTGGCTCCAGAACGGCAGTGCCCTCTTCGTGGAACCCATTCCGGCCATCTCCACGTACCATCCACCGTGATCGATCTCTGCTCCGTGAACTAGTGCCTCGGTGGCTGGGATGGCAAAGAAGAGAGTTACGATTTTCTTGAATATCAAGTATTTTGTTCTCATGTTGACTTTTATCAAACCTATCATCGGGCGGATCCTGTAACCTGCCGAAGTTACTGACTCAGAGTGACACCGATCTCTTCCGGTAAGATCTTCGCTGGCTTGCCGTCCAACGCCGAGGTCTCGATGCGTATGAAGCGGCATTCAATCGTGGAATTGAAAGATATTCTCATTGGAACCGGATTGTGCATGATGTTGCTGAACTCTCCTTCTTTTATGATTGTGTGCCACTTGTCGCCATCATCACTTGCCGAAAAACTAAAGCGGAATGCCATTTCTTCTCCTGCCCTGCTTTCAAGAGGCGCATATGTGAATGCGGTCAACGCAGCTTTCCTGCCGAGATTCAAGACCAGCGGATGATCGTTATCGACAGTCCACTCTTCTCTCGGAATGTCGTTCCAATCAGCGCCGGTTGCCTTGTCCGCGATGGCCGGGGCATGGAAAACACCGACTCTGCTCAGATGAACTTCAGCTCTGGAACCTGTGATGCGTACCTTGATGGCTTTGAGATCTGATTCCTCAAAACGTACAAGACGCTTGTGTCCGATCGTCGTTCCTTCGCAAAGAACTTTCCAGCCAGTATTCTCCAATCCTTCCACAACGAATGACTCTACCCTTTGCCCACGCTTGATGTCCTCCTGAAGCATCACGACATTCACGCGCGAACCTTTTTTCAGTTTGTAAACACGTTCCTCCCCTTGGACAGCATTCCACAGGAGGCTCCCTTTCCGCACCCGGTCATCGCTGAACGTGCGTTTCAGGTAGTCAGACAGTTCTTGAAGTCTCACCGAGTCTGCTTCGTGAATATGTCCTCTTTTGTCCGGGGGAACATTGAGCAGCAGCACAGAGTTGCGGCCAACTGACTGGAAATATATGTCCACCAGTGTCTTGAGACTTTTTACCTTCTCATCTTGGTCGGCTGTGTGGAACCATCCTGGGCGGATGGAGACATCCACTTCGGATGGATACCAGAACATCTCGGTAGCCTTTTCGATCATATTCCTGCTGCCTAGATCCTTGGACAAGTTGGTGATTCCCAACCGCCCGTTGTTGTCATCAGCCTGGGCGTATGCTTTTGGGGTGAGCACCGTGGCGCTCCACTCGGTCTCGCGTCCCATGCCGCTTTCGTTGCCGACCCAACGCACGTCGTCACCCATGATGGCTGTCACGGCATGCGGCTGCAGGGAGTGGATGACACGAAGGATGGAATCCCAGTCATAGACCTGGATTTTTCCGTTCGGCCCCTCACCGTTGGCTCCGTCAAACCACACCTCGTCAACCTCTCCATAGTCGGTGAGCAGTTCCGTGAGCTGGGCGATGAAGAATTTGTTATAGGCTGGTGAGTCTCCGTAGCAAGGGGCGTTGCGGTCCCAAGGAGAAAGATAGACTCCGAATTTCATCCCGTATTTAGCGCAGGCATTCCGTACTTCACGCACCACATCACCTTTACCATCTTTCCAAGGGGATGAAGCGACAGAATGAAGGGTGGTCTTGGTCGGCCAGAGGCAGAATCCATCGTGGTGTTTTGCCGTCAGGATCGCCATTTTGAATCCGGCTTGGCTGAGGGTTCGGATCCATTGTTCGGCATCAAGGTCCGTAGGAGCGAACAGGGATGGACTTTCCTTGCCGTCACCCCACTCGCGTCCGGTGAAGGTGTTCATTCCGAAATGGAGGAAAGCGGTCATTTCCAGATTCTGCCAATCAAGCTGCTCTTGGGTCGGGACAAGCCTGGCGGCAAGGCTTATCTTGTCCTGATGCGGGCAACCTTCAGGGAACACAAGATGTTTCACGGAATATTCCTGACTGTTTTGGGCGCAGACCATCCCTGCGGACAAGAGCATGAGAATAGAGGTGATTAAATGTTTCATTGATGTAATTTTTTTCCTGAAATCATGCAAAGTTAACAAGTTTGTGTTATCTTTGCACCAAAATAGCCACATAATGATAGCCGCATGGAACACACGACCGTCATCATCTATAGAAACACCTATAGAACCTTTGCTTGGACAGAATTGTTCAATCTTATTAAGGTGTAAATAATAACCTGCATCATTTCAAAATAATAATAAGTTAATATTCAAAGGATTCCTTATTATCAGTTTTATCGATTGATGCAACTTGTTTTTTCAATATCACTTAATAATTACTTACCTAATGTTTTCTAAAACAAATCAGAACAGAATCATTCATTGTGTCCTGACTTTGCTGCTTGCCCTTATGGCGTTCACTGCACAAGGACAGAGAAACACAACGGTGACAGGTGTCGTCACAGACACGCAGGGCCCGGTGCCCGGAGTCTCCATCATTGTCAAAGGAACATTGAACGGGACAACTTCCGACATCGACGGAAAGTTTTCGTTGAATGTCAAGGACAAAGACATTCTACAAGTTTCCTGCATCGGCTACCTGTCGCAGGAAATCAATTGGAACGGACAGGCATCGCTTGAGATAGCCTTGGAAGCGGACCTCCAGAAATTGGAGGATGTCGTAGTAGTGGGTTTCGCCACCCAGAGGAAGGTGGATTTGACAGGCGCCGTCTCCCAGGTGAAGATGGAGGATGTGCTGGGCGACAGACCTCTTGTCAGTGCCTCGGCCGCCTTGCAGGGAGCCATGCCTGGATTGATGGTTTCGGGCTCGTCATCTCCTGGACAGGCGAAAAGTTTCAACATCCGAGGCACTTTGTCCATCAACGGAGGCTCGCCTCTGGTCCTCATCGACAACGTTGAGGGTGACATCAACAGCCTGAATCCGGATGACATCGAAAGCGTCTCGGTTCTCAAGGACGCGGCTTCCTCGGCCATCTATGGAGCCAGAGCCGCGGGTGGTGTCATACTCGTCACGACCAAACGTCCGAAGAGCGACGCCACGTTCAAACTCAACTACAGTTTCAGTCAGGGTTGGGAGAACACGTTGACAAGGCCGGTGCAGGCATCGCTTTCGGATTACATCTCCGCTTACGAGGAGGCCGGATTCTCGTCCCAGTACTGGGCGGGAAACGGACAGATAAGCGAGTGGAAGAACCTGCTTTCCCAGTACGAGGCCGGTACGCTCAGCGGAGTGTATGACAATGGTATCTACAAGGCTGAGGACGGCAGTGTCTATTATCTTAAGGAAGGAGATGTGGCAGGCAACGCGCTTGGCACAGGCTTCCTTTCCAACCATGCGGTCTCTGTCACCGGCGGAACCGACAGACTTCGTTTCAGGGTGTCCGGTAACTACGGCTACGAGAACGGACCGATGATCACGGACAAGGACAAGTACCTGAGAAAAGCCATCTCGTCATTCGTCTCCGGTGATGTCACGAAATGGTTGACCCAGGAACTTACAATGTACTACACGGACATAAAGAGAACGGCTCTCTCCAATAACATCCGTGATCCGTATGCGACAAGGCTTATCAACTGGTATCCTGAGGGTTACATGCCAAAGGAGATCCTTGGGACAAGCGAGGATCTGATCATGGATTCTCCTAAGAATTCCTATCTTGTCTCTCCGACCTACACAACCACCAACTCGATGCCTCGCATCCAATCCAAGACGATCATCCGTCCTTTGAAGGGTTGGGAGATCATAGCCGAGTACACTTATAACCAGAACTCCTACAAGTACCGCAATTACTCAGGCATCCTCCGTTACGCGGATGTGCAGCTGGCGGTCAAGACCACTCCTACCGATCCTACCAGGGATCTGTACACGATCAACTCGTACACAGCCAAGTACAACGCCTTGAACCTCTACACCAACTACAAGTTGAGTCTTGGCAAGCATGCGATGACCGCGATGGTCGGTTTCAATCAGGAAAGCTACGACTATTCCGGTGTGAACGCATCGATCGAAGGCCAGTCCGTGCCGACGGTTCCGTCCTTCGGCGGTGGTACAGGAATCAAGAACATCAGCGACAATTACTCTGAATATTCCATCAGAGGTATGTTCGCCCGTCTGACATACAACTATGCTGACCGGTATCTTCTGACAGTGAATGCCCGCTATGACGGTTCGTCAAAATTCCCTAAGGAAAACCGTTTCGGCCTTTTCCCTTCCGTTTCTGTCGGCTGGCGCCTTGGCAAGGAGAAGTTCATGGACTGGGCTGACAACTGGCTTAATGAGTTCAAACTCAGGGCTTCCTATGGCTCCATCGGTAACCAGAACATCAATCCGTACGGCTTCGTCGCTTCCATGGGCATCAACGAAGGAACCTACTGGCTTGACAACAACGATAAGACAATCTACATCTCCACACCTGGCCTGATCCGCGCCAACTACACTTGGGAGACGGTCACGACCCTCGACTTCGGTTTTGATTTCTCGGCCTTCAATGACAGGCTCTCAGCCACGTTTGACTGGTACAGGCGCGACACCAAGGGAATGCTTGCGGCCGGAGCCGAGCTTCCTGCCCTTGTCGGAGCGAGCGCTCCTCTGCAGAACATCGCTGACATGCGGACTGACGGATGGGAACTGTCCGTCGGATGGCGCGACCAAATCGGAGATTTGGGGTACCACCTGAATCTCAATGTCTATGACCATAAGTCCAAAATCACAAAATTCAATAATCTTTCAGGCTCCATAGACAACTATTATGTTGGAAAAGCATTGAACTCCATTTATGGCTACAGGGCTGACGGCTATTATTCCATCGATGACTTTGACATGGAAAAGGCCAAGGTCGGCACTTGGGTGCTCAAGGAAGGCGTCGTGTCAGTCAGCGGTTATTCAGTGCAGCCTGGTGACGTGAAGTTCAAGGATCTGGACGGTAACGGTGTGATCGACGCCGGTGGCTCGACCCTTGAGAATCCTGGCGACAGGGAAATCATCGGAAACAGCACTTCCCGTTACCAGTTCGGCGGCAATCTTGGAGTCTCATGGAAGGGGCTTGATCTGAATGTTCTCCTTCAGGGAGTCGGCAAACGTGACTATTGGCTGGGCGGAGCCGCCCTGTTCCCGTTCGGAGCGGCCGGCGCGGACGGAGTTTTCTGGCCGTTGTACTACAACCAGACAGACTATTGGTCAGCGGTCAGCTACGACCCTCAGAGCCCGGACTACATGGTGGCGAAGAATCCTGACGCCAAACTGTTCAGGGTCTATGGTCAGGATGGCAACGCCGGTTCGAACGCGAGGGTGAGCGACAAATATATTCAGAACGCCGCCTATCTGCGTGTGAAGAATGTCACTCTGTCATATTCATTCCCGTCATCATTGCTTCGCAAGGTGGCTTTGGACCAGCTTCGCCTGTATGTGAGTGTGGAGAATCTCGCCACTTTCACTTCCTTGCCAAAGGGCTATGACCCGGAAAGTCTTTCGTGGTCTTATCCATTCTACCGCACATGGTCTGTCGGAGCAAGCATAACATTCTAATGATCAAGAATTATGAGAAATAAAGCATACGTTATTGCAGCAGCAATCATAGCCACCGTCTCCGGTGTATTCTCAAGTTGCAACGATGATTTTCTTGAGAAGCTTCCAGTCACAAGTCTCACGGAGAAGAACGCTTTCCAGACTTACGATAATTTCAAGGCCTACATGAATCCTTGCTACTCGTTGTTCACGGACGGCAACATCATGACAAACTTCTCCGGAGGTTCTTATTATTGGGGTGGCCAGTGGAGCAGTGACTACTATTCCGGGATAATGACAACGAGGGACAACTCGTTCAACCCTTACGGGTACCAGACGATCACAACGAGAAACACCCACGGATCGTGGAGCTTCGGTTGGATTCGAAGCATCAACATCATGCTCAGCCATCTTGGCGACGGAGTGCTGACCGAGACTGAGCAGCGCCATTGGCGTTCTGTAGGTTACTTCTTCCATGCATGGTGGTATATGGAACTCATTTCCAGGTACGGTGACATCCCTTGGGTGAACATGGTCCTGAACGATGAGTCGGAGGAGGCCTACATGCCTCGCACCCCTCGCGCGGAAGTGGCCGACAGCATTGTGGCGAGGCTTGAATATGCCGCCGCGAACATCGGTGACTCCTCCAAGGACGGAGACAACGCTCTGACCGCTGACGCCATAAAGGCCGCCTTGAGCCGCTTCCTGCTTCGTGAGGCCACATGGGCCAAATACCACGGGCTGAATGAGCCTTATCAGCAGTATCTGGAGAAGTGTCTTGCCGTCTCTCAGGAACTTATGGATAAGTATCCTTCGCTGTACTATGGCAGCGGGATCAACAAGTACCCTGCCGCCGGCTACGACGAGGTCATGACTTCCGAAGACCTTACCGGCAAGCCGGGCATCATCATGTTCAAACAGTATTACACTGGAATATTGATGCATCGCTTCAGTGATTTGGTTCACGTTGAAGCGCATCGTGCCGACGCTCCGCAGCAGACGGTTGACATGTTCCTCATGAAGAACGGCAAGCCGATAGGCAACCCGTCTTCAGGATTCAAGGGCGGCGAAGGAAAAGATCTTTGGGACTATTATTCAGACCGTGATCCTCGCCTGCACATCAACTTCCAGCCACCGGCACAGGCCAAAGTCACCGGAAATAACCCGAACGCAGACAATGTGACCACATTCAAGAAATGGACATTCTGGAAGGCCGGTGAGACACTGCAGGGGCTCGGCAACTTCACCATCACTGGGGAATATGAGAAAAAGTTCCGTGAGTACATCGACTATTTCGGCCCGAATGTGTTCTGTGAGAACGGAACAGGTGATGAATCAATAGGTTGCAAAAGACTCCCAGGGCATAACTGGGGTGGCTCGATGTCTCACAGCGCGCCTAACATCACAGGCTCCGGGATCCAGATGGACAACTACATGCGCTGCTGGACCGGTTATTTCTTTTGGAAGCACTACACGAGCTGGGAAGTCGGCAGCAACGACTATTTCCAGACATCTGACAAACCGATCTTCACGATCGAGGAAGTCCTTCTGAACTATGCGGAGGCCGCTTTTGAGCTTAACCGCTTTGACCAGGGTGTCGCCGACAGGACAATCAACCTGCTCCGTGACCGTGCGGAAGTCGCAAGGATGGTCGTGGCTGAGATCACGGCTGATTTCGATCCGGATCGTGACAAGGGTACGGCTTCATGGACCCGTGGCTACGACGACACCAAAACCAACTATGAGGTTCCGCCTGTCCTTTGGGAGATCAGGCGCGAAAGGATGGTCGAGTTGATGGGACAAGGTTTCAGTTTCTATGACATCAAGAGATGGCACAAGGCTCCGTACTATGTGAACAGGCAACCTTGCGGCGCATGGATCACCTCCGCAAACGTCCCTTATGGCACAGGAAAGTACACCGGACAGTTCGTCAATTACAATGAGATCCGTGAGAAGGGCTATTCGGAAGCCTATGGCAACGAGGCCGGAAGCGGCTGGATCTACACGAAGCACGGCCCGTTGTCAGTCGGCAAGGGATGGCTTGACACCTACTATCTGGATCAGGTCCCTACCCATGAGATCAACATGAACCCTGCCCTGACGCAGAACCCTGGCTACGAGGAACTATTCGGAAAATAGGATTACATGATCTCTGAATATAAAAGCGGGCGGCTGATACTCTTCAGTCGCCCGCTCTTAATGTCTGGAACCTACCTGGCTCTTGCTGTTTCTCCTTTAAGAATAGGGAAGTCCGGGTTCGGAATATGCGCTTCCGACATGATTGCCTGAAGCTCGGCGACTTTCTCCGGGTTGTCCGCACTCAGGTCTGTTGTCTCTCCCGGGTCGGTGGCGAGGTTGTACAGCTCGTATTTGTCGTTGTCGCTGCGGATGTCCATATGAACAAGTTTCCATTCGCCTTTCCTGACGGCTTGGCGGCCTCCAAGCTCCTGAAACTCAAAGTAAAGCCATTCGTGTTCTTTCTGCATTCCCTTGTTCTCCAAGGTCGGAAGCAGACTGATGCCGTCCATGTTTTCAAGATCCTTTTCCTTGGCCCCGTTGAGCTCGCGTAGTGTCGGCATGACATCCCAGAACGAGCACATGAGATCCGAGTCAACGCCCTTTTGGGTGTGTCCTTCCCAACTTACAATCAAAGGAACTCTGACACCACCCTCGTAAAGATCCCTCTTGTAGCCTCTCCAAGGTCCGTTGGAGTCGAAGAAGTCAGGATCCGCACCTCCTTCTTTATGAGGCCCGTTGTCGGATGAGAAGATTATTATGGTGTTGTCATAGACTCCAAGTTCCTTGAGTTTTGAGACTATCTGCCCCACGTAGGTGTCAAGCCTTGTCACCATGGCCGCGAAAGTGGCATGAGGATATTCCTGCGAACAATAGCCACCCTTTCGGAACGCCGGCCCGCTGTCCACACCATGATAAGGTGTCTCGGGATATTTCCCTATGAATCTGTCGATTATGCTGTCCTGCGGAACAATCAGCTCGGCGTGCGGTATTGTGGTCGGATACCAGAGGAAGAAGGGTTCTCCGTCCTTGACCGAATTTTCGAGGAATCGGAGAGCTTTTTCATGGATAAGTTCTGGAATATACGTTCCCTGCCCGTAAGGGACAGAGTCCACATTGTCTTCCAGTTCAATTCTTTCCGAGTTATGCCAGATGTGGCTCGCATAGTAGCTGTGGGCGAGAAGCTGGCAATTGAAGCCATAGAACTCATCAACGCCTTGGTTGGCCGGATCTCCGCTTGTGCCGATGTAGCCAAGTCCCCATTTGCCGAACGCTCCGGTTCTGTAGCCGGCCTTTCTCATGTCATGGAAGATCGTCTCGGCTCCGTCAGGAAGCGGAAACTGTCCTTCCGGATCAAGTTCGAGGTTTCCCCTCACCGGAGTGTGCCCGCTGTGGGTACCGGTCAGAAGACACGATCTGGACGGGGCGCTCACTGTGGTTCCCGAATAGCATTGTGTGAACCGGACACCTCCACGCGCGAGGGCGTCGATGTTCGGAGTCTCGAAATTCTTCTGCCCGTAGCAGCTCAGATCCCCCCAGCCAAGATCATCCGCCAGGATGAACACGACGTTCGGAGTACGTGCCGGTTTCTCTTCAGCGCAGGCTCCTGTGGCGAGAGCGACTCCGGCAAGAAGCATTGAGTCAAGTACTTTGGTCATAAAATCCTGTTATTTGAAGATTAGTGAAATGTCTCGGATTATTTCTTCCCTTTCACGGAAGGGTGCGCCAGAATCTGCACGTCGATTCCGTCAATCTTGTAGCCTTTGAAGCGGCGTTCGAGAAGCTTGCCCTCGATCTGCTGATAGAGCTCGTCGTCAATCACATCTGAGAAAGTGTGGTTCATCGTGTCATAAAGATGAAAATGCTTGAAAGTGTTGACGTCGAAATACATCTTGTTGTTCTCGCTCATCCTGTGGTGGTATATTCCCAAAAGAGAAAGCTGGGTCAGGATGTTATAGACGGAGGCGACAGTGACCTTCGTCTTTTTCGCCGCAAGGATTTCCGCCGTGACCATGTCAGCGCAGGCGTGTCCAAGCCTAAGCATCGCCTCATGTACGGCGATTCTCTGTGGTGTCACTTTCAGTCCGTTTTTTCTAAGTAGTTCACGGAAGTATTCGATTGTCGGAGCCTTGTTGTTTCTTTCCATTAAAGTTTGATTCCTGATTATTATCAATTCGCTTTTGCGGCGCTACAGAATGCAAATTTAGATAAATTCTGATAAACAACATCACGTCTATGGAAAAAACACGATTAATGCTGGAATCAAGGTGGAACTTATCGCTTGGCTAATCACGAATTATGGCTATATTTGTAAGTTAAGATTGAACTCGAAAGTATGGAAAAAATAAGATGCCTGATCATAGGAGGCGGCCCTGCCGGGTACACGGCTGCCATCTACGCTTCCAGAGCCGCTTTGGAGCCTGTCCTTTATGAAGGTATGGAACCAGGCGGACAGCTTACGACCACGACTGTTGTCGAGAATTTCCCTGGATTCCCTGACGGAGTTGACGCCAACCAGCTTATGGACGGGATGAGAGCCCAGGCGAAGCGTCTTGGGGCTGACATAAGAAGGGGAGTGGTGACTGCCGCGGACCTGTCCAAGCGCCCTTTCCGTCTTACGATTGACGGAGAGACCGAACTGGAGGCCGAGGCTCTGGTCATCGCCACAGGAGCGACCGCGAAGTATCTTGGTTTGCCGTCTGAGCAGAAATTCAGAGGCATGGGCGTGAGCGCCTGCGCGACCTGTGACGGCTTCTTTTACAGAAAGAAGGATGTCGCTGTGGTCGGCGGAGGTGACACAGCCTGCGAGGAGGCCACCTATCTCGCTAACCTATGCCGCAAGGTTTACATGATTGTCCGCAGGGATGTGTTCAGAGCGTCGGTGGCCATGCAGGAAAGGGTTAGGAACACTCCGAACATAGAGGTTCTTTGGAACTGCAACACACTGGAAGTGCTTGGGGATGAGTCAGGTGTGACCGGAGTCCGCGTTCAGGACAAGGATGGTAAGGTTTTTGATGTCAAGGCCGACGGATTTTTCCTTGCGATAGGGCATCATCCTAACTCTGACATATTCAAGAAATATGTGGAGACAGATGAGAACGGCTATATCATCACAAAGGGCAAGACCTCTGAGACTAATGTGGAAGGTGTTTTCGCCGCCGGTGATGTTCAGGATCCGCGTTTCAGGCAGGCGATAACCGCCGCCGCGTCCGGGTGCCGCGCCGCTCTTGAGGTGGAAAAGTTTCTTTTGTCACACTGATGATTAAGCTGGAAGCGGGAATTTCCGGCTTGCGAAGTTGAATTTTGAACGGAATGAATAATATGTTAAAGACAAATCTGAAGCTTGTGTCTGTCGCCTTTCTTGCCGTACTGTCTTTCCAGTCGTGCAAGTCGGAGTACGAGGCTCTTCTGAATGGAAGTGATGTGGATGCGAAATATGCCGCCGCGTTCGGTTATTTCAATCATGGGAAGTACAGCAAGGCCGCGCAACTGTTTGAGTCTCTCGCGGTCCTGACCAGCGGAACTGATCGTGACGACACTGTCCAGTACTATTGGGGACTGAGCAATTACCGCTTCAAGGACTATTACACGGCTGAGACCAATTTCACGAAGTTCATAACGAATTTCCCACGCAGCCCGTTCGCCGAGGAGGCGTCTTTCCTCAGGATAGACTGTCTTTACCGTTCCACACTCCGTTATGAGTTGGATCAGGTTCCTACCTACAACGCGATCAATGTCATCAGTCAGTATATGGTCGAGAATCCTGGAAACTCCCACGCCGCGATCTGCAACAGGATGCTCAAGGAGTTGAATGACCGGTTGGACAAGAAGGCTTACGAAAATGCCAGACTCTACTACAGGATGGAGGACTACAAGGCCGCCAGAGTCGCTTTCAGGAATGTCCTTAAGGATGACGCGGAGAATATCTACCGTGAGGACATTCTCTATTACATCGCCAAGTCTTCCTACAAATATGCTTCCCTGAGTGTCGAGAACAAGCAGAAGGAACGATATCTGACTTTTGTGGATGATTATTACAACTTCATCGGCGAGTTGCCGGACTCTCCGTACCGTAAGGAACTGGACGCGCTCTATCGCCGTTCGCAGAAGGCTCTTGGACGTTACACAGGAGCTGACGAGGATCTTGGAACTAAGGAAAAGGACTTTGAGAGGGACAGAAAAAAATTATTGAAACAATCCGCTCAATAGGCCACGTACAATATTTAGACAAGAATTTTTATTGAATATGGAAGTTAAGAAGAAGGTCCCTTCAAACACAATCACAAGGGACATCAAGTATCTCGCCGAGCCGACGGGCAACATTTACGAGACAGTCGTACTCCTTTACAAAAGGGCGAATCAGATAGCGCTCGCCGAGAAGAAGGAACTCGCCAAGAAGCTGGAGGATTTCCGCACCGATCGCGACACCATGGACGAGGTTTTCGAGAACCGGGAGCAGATAGAGATTTCCAAATATTACGAAAAGCTTCCTAAGCCGGATCTCATCGCGATTTCCGAGTTTGAGGATGGTGAACTCTACTACAGGATGGCAGGATCCGGCAATGAGGATGAGATGCAGGCCCGTCCGGTAAAGGATAATGTTTCTGACGCTGAATAGTTTGCGGGGCCATGCTTGAGTCCCTTCAGATAAGAAATTATGTTTTGATAGACTCTCTGGACATCAGGTTTCCGGAGGGTCTGATCATTATATCCGGCCAGACAGGAGCCGGCAAGTCTATCCTGTTGGGAGCCCTGTCTTTACTGCTGGGCTCCAAGGCTGACGCTTCGGTGATCGGAGGCGAGGCGGACAGTTGTGTTGTCGAGGCCGTATTCAGGATTCCAGAGTCGGATCTTGTCCTGAAGGAAATCCTTGACGACAACGATGTGGAGGCAGGGGACGGAGAACTGATCATCAGGAGGGTGGTCAACCGTTCCGGCCGCTCGCGTTCGTTCATCAATGACTCTCCGGTGAATATCCAGATTCTTCAAAGCATATCTTCCCGTCTGGTTGACATCCACTCGCAGCATCAGACTCTTCTGCTGTCGGACAAGTCTTTCCAGCTTTCAATGCTGGACCACTTCGCCTGTGATGTATCCCTTTTGGCGGAATGTGATAAATCCTACAAGGCCTTCAAAACCCTTGAAAAAGAATATTCCGAAGTTTCCTCCCGCCTTGCCAGGATGAGCGAGGAGAAGGAATATGTCCGCGCGCGCTGGCAGAGACTTGAGGACGCCCGTCTTCAGGAAGGGGAACTTGAGGCCTTGGAGACGGAGCGTAAACAGCTTGCCAATGCCGAGGAGATCAAGGAGAATCTTGGCGGGGTGGAGGAGTTGTTCGGCTCTTCGGATCCGAACTCGGAGACTCTGCCGTTGTCCTCAGCCTTGAAAGAGGCTCAGAAGATGTTGGAAAAGGCCGCGAAGTTTGTTCCGGATGCTGCCGGTCTGGCTGAAAGGATAGGATCCGCGCGTACGGAGTTGGATGACATTCTTGAGGATGTCACGACCATGAATTCCCGTGTGGAACTTTCCCAGGAACGTCTCGAAGCTGTGGATGAGCGTCTTTCGCTTCTCTATGATCTGATGAAGGGCTACTCGGCCGCGTCGGTGTCGGAACTGATCGCAAAACGTGACGCTCTTTCGGAATCCCTTTTCGATTCCACAGCCCTTGAGGCTCGGAAAACAGAACTCGAGGGTCTGATGGCCTCTGAAAGGAAAGCCCTTGAGGCTGTCTCCAAACGACTTCATGACGCCAGGGTCAAGGCTTCCGGACCATTCTCAAAAGCGATCACCGAGTCAGTCCGCTCGCTTGAGATGGACTATGCTGTCTTCCGGATCGAACTCTCGACAGCTCCGTTGTCGGCAAGCGGTTCTGATGCTGTCAAGTTCTTGTTTTCGGCTTCAGGCGCCAATCCGATTGATGTCGCGAAGTGCGCTTCCGGTGGCGAGATGTCCCGTCTGATGCTCTGCCTGAAGGCCATGATGGCGAAGTTCGTGAATATGCCTACGCTCATATTCGATGAGATTGACACGGGAGTGTCCGGTAGCGTGGCCGACAAGATGGGACGGATGATTTGCTCGATGGGCAAGGACATGCAGGTCTTCGCCATCACCCATCTTCCACAGGTGGCCGCCAAGGGTAACGCGCATTATGTGGTTGAGAAAGAATACGATGTGCTTGGAAAAGCCACCACTACAGTCCGTCCTCTGGATGGGCAGGACAGAGTGATGGAGATCGCCCGTATGCTGAGCGGCAGCAGTATCACCGCCGCCGCTGTTGCAAACGCGAAGGCCTTGCTTTCTATCTGATCAGATTCACTGAGTAGTCCGGATTGTACACAATCCGTCTGACGGCATCGTTCAAGTAGCCGCCTCGTGATGTTTTCACAAGATTGAAGTCGGACTGGAGTCCAGTGCCTTTAAGGTTTCCGGACTTGTCCCATTTACTTCCATATTCAGAATGTGCGGTCGTGAAGAATTTCATGAGGTCGTAGCCTTGGAACGCCGTGCGGCTTGGCTCCGTCCCATAGAGCGCCCTGTATTTCATCAGGAAATTCTGTACATCCTTCGAGTCATAATCTACAAAGTAAGACACACTTGAGTGTAGATTCAAGGTGTGCAGCTGCTCGACGTCGATCTCTTCGAATGTCCTGAGTTTGGATGTGCTGTAAAGCACGATTTCCTTTTTCTGGCTGGAGATGAGGTACAGTAACCTGACCACCTCGATGACAAACGCCTTGCTGTCGGAAGCCACGACAACCCTGTTTGTGCCGTTGTCCGTCATCATCGCCGAGATTCTTCCCATGATCTGCCTGCCCTCAAGGATGTTGAACGATAGGTCAGAATGCCTTAACCCTGAGTTGCGCACCTCGTTGATCACATTGGCTGAATAGCCATTTGCCGCTACCCCTTTCTGGGTGATCAAAATCACCTTGTCGTTAGTTTTCAGGTCCGAATCTACCCATCTGACCATGTCCGCTATCTGTGCTTTTGTAGGAGACGGGGCCTGAATGATGTTGGGAATTGTGTCGGCAAGGACCTCCGCCCTTGGGTCAAGAGGAGAGACTATCCAAGTCTTGCCTTTGGATGCGTTGATGGTTCTGGCTATGTCAGTGTTGGACACAGGACCGATCACGAAGTCGCTCTCGGAGAATCTTTCTTCTGTGACAGGCATCGCTCCGCCAGCCACATCATAGACATTCATGTCGATTTCACGGCCTTCTTCCCCCAGGTCCTTCGCGGCGAGCAACGCTCCGCAGTAGAAATCCATCATCTGGCTGTCCGCTTTTTTCGCTGTGTTGAACGGCAGCAAGAGAGCCATGCTTGTCTTGTGTCTCTTATTGAATATCCTGTCAAACACACCATCGTTCTCTGAACAGGTCGAATCATCACCTGTCACCGCACCTGTCGAAGAACCTGATTCAGTTGAAGTTCCTTCGGTCGATGATCCTGCGGAAGCCACCTCGTAACCGGACCCTTTCTCCCATTTCTCCGGGTGCGTAGGAATCTTGATCTTGTCCTTGCGCCTGACCTTTTCGGATGTCATCCCGTTGATATTCATTATGGACTCCTTCGAGACCATATATTTTCTGGCTATGGATGTCAGATCTTCGAACCACTTGACACGGTGTATGGTATATTCCTTGGCCTTGTCATCTCCACTGTCCGCCTTGTTGTCCGCCGTGGTCTCAACCTTTGTTGTCCGGGTTGGTGTCTGTGTGACCCCTTCTTTTATCGGAATCAGGATGATCTGGTCTTTCTTGAGTCCTTCCGTGTTGAGATGCAGGTTCGGATTGGCGTCGTAGATCTCTTGAAGGGTCACATTGTAAGCCTTGCTGATAGAGTAAAGGGTCTGACGTTCCTGCACTATATGCGAATAGTACACCTTTCCGTTATAGCGTACCTTGTCAGTGGACACCACAACCTGCGGCGCGACGTATTCCTGTGCGGCAGTTATGGTGCCGGACGCGGCCGTCAGACATAACGAGGCCACGAAAGTAGTCAAGTATCTGTTCATCTTTGCTTGTACAAATTGTCGGAGAACTCCAGCATCCTTTTGCAGAACGTCTTCCATGACAGCCGTTCTTTCTCGGCCCTGATCGAGTTGATGCAGAGAGTCTTGATGTTTGTGTCAGAGAAATATGTCCGGATCTCCCTCACGATGCTGCCGACGTCAGCCTTTGGCGCGACAAGTCCAGTGCCGCAGTCTCCGATGGCCTGTCTCAGGCCGCCGACATCGGTGACCACCATCGGCACCTCAAAGTGGTAGGCGATGGCGCTGATTCCGCTTTGGGTGGCGGACCTGTAAGGCAACACCGCAAGGTCGGCGGCCGAGAAATAATCCTTTACCTCGGAGTCTTTGATGTAATGGGTGAACAGTCTGATTCTGTCTTTGGCCGGAGAACTGTCGATCAGCCTCTGGTATTTGTCGAACGATCCGTATGGCTCGCCCGCAATGATGAGCTGGTAACTGTCGTCCAGTCCGGCGAAAGCCTCCAGCAGAATGTCCAGCCCTTTATATTCCCGGATCAACCCGAAAAACAGCAGGTTTCTCTTCCCCGGTGTCAGCCCGAGAGCCTTTTCCGCCTCACCGCGGGGCAGCTTCTCGCCGAAGTGCTCGTAGATCGGATGGAAAATTGTTGCGTTCAAAGCTTTTGGAGAGAGCCTGTGAAGGTCTTCCGCAACCTCGTCGCACAACGTTACATTGCCGGTGCAGCCTGACAGAAAATATTTCGTCAGAGGAGCGTCAAAGAACTTAGGCTCGTGCGGAATGACATTGTGAAGCACGGAGATGACCTTGCATCGCTTCCTGAGCCTTCTGGCCACGTAACCTAACGAAGGTCCGAAGTAGGACATCCAGTAGCTGATGATCACAAGGTCAGGTTTCCAGTCACGGATAGCCTTGTACGTGCGCCGGTAGGTAAAAGGATTGGCCGTATCCAACAGAGCCTCGCTCTCGATTGGTACGGCGTCATCATCCTTTGTGACATATTGCGTCTTTCCCGGAAAAAGAAATTCCGGATACTGCCTCTTGAAATTGAAAGCCTTGACAGTGTGGCTTTTCCCCAGTTCCAAGTAGAGACTTGCGTTGAACTGGGAGATCCCTCCTCGAAAAGGGTAAAAGCAGGAAAGGAGAGCGATTCTCAAAGCCTACTTCGTTTCTGACTCCTCAGCTGTGGCAGGGGCTGCTTTTCCACCTTTGCCTTTGCTCTGGATGTACTCGTCGTTGAGTCCGGCGAGGATCGCGTCGGTCACGTCAAGATCAGGATCTCCGGTGGCGACAGGCGCCGGGAGGACACTGCCCTGGGTGGCGATGATCATCGCGTATTTGTGTTCCTCGTTGAACTTGTCGAGGAAAGTCTTGATCGCGTCTCCGATCTGGTTCATCATCACCTGCTGCTCCTCGGCGATCTCCTGCTGCTTCTGGGCGGCGTAGTTGTTGAAGTTGTTCTGCTGCTCCTGAAGCTTGATGTTTCTCTGCTCGGCCACAGAGCGGACGAGAAGACCCTTGTCAAGGTCAGACTGGAACTTGTTCACATCACTCTGGAGTTTGTTGCCCCTTCTGTTGATCTCTTCCTGGATGCTCTGAACCTTGGTCTCCACCACTGATCTGAGGTCGTTGGCCATGTCGTACTCGTTGAGAACCCTGTCGAGGTCGAACCATACGATCGAACCTGGCTGCGCCGTGACCTCCACGGCCTCGCCTGAAGTGGTCTTCTTGCTGCCTTTACCGTTTGACGTGAGTTGGAAAATTCCGAGAGCGGCCACAGCAACAAGGGCTATGACGCTGATAATCAATGGTGTCTGTTTCATTTTATTTTTTGTTATTAATATTCAAGGTTACAAATGTAATTAAAAAATCTTAATCTTCGACAGATAAGCCTGTATTGTTTTTTCGAGGCCCATGTAAAGAGCGTCGCAGATGATGGCGTGACCGATGGAGACCTCGTCCGTCCAAGGGATTGTCCTGATGAAATATTCGAGGTTCTCAAGGTTCAGGTCATGCCCGGCGTTCAGACCCAATCCAAGTTCCTTTACAGCCACTGCCGTCTCAAGATACGGCTTTATGGCCTTTTCCCGCCCGGCGGAATATTCAGCCGCATAATCAGCGGTGTAAAGTTCCACACGGTCGCAGCCGCAGGCCTTGGCTCCTTCCGCCATAGCGGGCGATGGGTCTATGAATATGGACGTGCGGATCCCTTTTTCCTTGAACCTTGCGCAGATGTCCGTCAGAAACCCTTTGTTGGAGACGGTGTCCCAGCCTGCGTTGGATGTGATGGCGTCGTGGGCGTCCGGCACAAGAGTGACTTGGTCAGGGACAACCTCAAGGACGAGATCCACGAAACTCGGGATAGGATTGCCTTCGATGTTGAACTCTGTCGTCACGGTAGGCCTGATGGCCCTGACGTCTGAATATCTGATGTGTCTCTCGTCCGGCCTCGGATGTACCGTGATGCCTTCCGCCCCGAATCTCTCGCAGTCGACCGCGGCCTTCTCCACGTCCGGCATATTCCCGCCACGCGCGTTGCGGATCGTGGCGATCTTGTTGATGTTCACGCTAAGTCTTGTCATATTCGTACACATATAATCATACAAAAATAATGATTTCTGTTCAGTTTTATGCGGAATTGTGCTATTTTTGAGATTCAAATGCTTTCACTATAACCCAAGTCGTGCTCTGATGAAGATAGCGTTATACTCAAGAGACGGTCGCGCCATGAGCGACGGAAGGCTTTCCAGAATGTTCGGAAAGCTTGAAAAAGAGTCGTTTGACTTCTATGAGATCAGCGGGGGAGAAGACATTCTTCCGGAGACTGACCTTGTCATGAGCGTAGGTGGTGACGGGACTTTCCTTTCCGCGTCGCAGTGCGTGGGACAGTCTGGGATCCCGATCCTCGGAGTGAACCTCGGCCGGCTCGGGTTCCTTTCTGAATATAGTCCTGAAGAGGCGTGTGACGCCCTTTTGTCAGGCGGTTGGTATCTTGAGGACAGGGAACTGCTCAGGACTGATGTGTCGGGAGGAGCGCTGGCCGCGGATCCGCAGTTCTGTCCTTTCACGCTTAACGAGGTTTCCGTGCATCGTTCTGGCGCCGCCTTGCTTGGAATTGATGTGAGGATGGACGGACACCCTTTGCCAACCTACTGGGCCGACGGGTTGCTGGTCGCCACAAGCTCCGGCTCGACGGCATATTCATTGAGCGTCGGAGGTCCGATCTGCGCTCCTGAGGCGAAGGTGCTCATCATCGCGCCGATCGCTCCGCATAACCTGAACGCGCGTCCTCTTGTGGTTCCGGACACCACTGAAATCTCGATTTCCATGAGATCAAGGGATGACAGCGTCATGCTGTCGATGGACAACAGAAACCATTTGGTCGAGCCTTCTGTGAGCCTTGATGTCAAGGTGGCACAATTTTCGCTAAAAAGGGTTCGTCTTAAAAACACCAGTTTTATAAAGGCTCTGACCACGAAGTTGTTCTGGGGCGAGGACATCCGGAACAGCGGAGAATGAAATTTTGGAATATGAACGAAATCAAGAATATACCGGAGCACGTCTCCATTATCATGGACGGCAACGGACGTTGGGCCCGGCAACGGGGGCTGGAAAGGGTTTCCGGTCATTATAACGGCGTTGAGAGCGTCAGAGCCTGTGTGGAGGCTGCTGCTGAGGCAGGGGTCAGGTACCTGTCGCTTTTCGCGTTTTCGGAGGAGAACTGGAACCGTCCGGAGTCCGAGGTGAGCACTCTGATGAGCCTTATGCTGAAATCGATCGCGGACGAGATTGATTCCCTTGCGGCCAAGGGAGTCTCTTTCCGTGTGATAGGGAATCTTTCAAGGCTTGATGACAATCTTGTGAAAGTTATAAAAAAGGCAGAGAGACTGACCGCTCCAGCCTCCGGCAAGGAACCTCTTCTGACGCTTGTCGTGTTCCTGAGCTACAGCGGGAAGTGGGATATCCTTCAGGCCGCCAAAAGGATGGCCAAAGAATATGCTGATGATCCCGCTGGCCTCGAATCCGTTGGCATAGAGGATTTTGACCGTTATCTGGCCACCGCCGGCATCCCGGACCCGGACCTTATCATACGCACTTCCGGAGAGGAGAGGATAAGCAATTACCTGCTTTGGCAGGCGGCATATTCGGAATTTCTTTTTGTCGATACCTTGTGGCCTGATTTCAGGCGCGAGGACTTCAGGGCGGCTCTGGAAGAATATTCCCACAGGAACCGTAGGTATGGAAAAGTTAAATAACTTACGTATATTTGCATCTTAAAATGAAATCTGATTCGATGAAAGTATATCGTCTATTGTGTCTTCTCGCCTTGTCCGTGGCCGCTGTTCCGGCCTTTGGACAGGATTCGGTAAAATCTTCCGCCCCCGTTGAAGTAGATTATGACCACCCAAAGACTTATTATGTGGGAGGTGTTACCGTGGAGGGAAACCACCAGTTCTCCAGCCAGCAGATCGTCTCTCTGACCGGACTCCAGAAAGGCATGAGAGTCACTGTGCCAAGCGATGACATCTCCTCGATCGTGTCCAGGCTTTGGATGCAGAGGTATTTCGAGAACGTGGCCTTGGAGATAGACCATCTGAGCGAGAAACAGGACTCCGCTTTCTTTGTGATCCGCATCCAAGAGCGTCCGAGGGTGTCCAGATGGCTGTTCACCGGCGTGAGAAAGGGTGAGCAGAAGGATTTGGACGAAAGGCTCAATCTTCGAAGGGGAGGGGAGTTCTCCGACTATGTGGCGAAAACATCCACCGACATCATCAAGAGATTCTATGCCGACAAGGGTTTCCTCAACTGCAAGGTCGATGTCCAGACGCAGAAGGATACCATTGTCCGGAATGCCATAAAGGTCAACTTCGCCGTTGACCGTGGCTCAAAAGTCAAGATCAAGGACATCAATTTCCAAGGAACGGAAGGCTTCACGGACTTCAAACTTTCCCGTTCCATGAAGAAGACGAAAGCCAAGAAATGGTATAACTTCTTCAACAGCAAAAAATTCAACGAAAAGGAATATCCTAACGACAAGAACAGCCTCGTCAGCAAGCTCAACGAGGCCGGCTATCGTGACGCGCGCATCGTAAAGGATTCCATCTACTATGTGACACAGGACAGGCTTGGCATCGACCTCAAGATTGACCAGGGCAAGAAATATTATTTCAGGAATATCTCGTGGACCGGCAACTCCGTCTATTCCACCGATCAGCTCAACGAGATCCTGAACATCCGCAAGGGAGATCCGTACGATGTGGTGACCATGCAGAAGAGGCTTCTGGGAGGAGGCAAACAGGGGGATCAGGATGTGTCCAAGATCTACCGTGACAACGGTTACCTTTTCTTTAATGTCACTCCTGTCGAGCTGAACATCGAGGGTGATTCCGTGGATGTGGAAATGAGAATCTCGGAAGGAAAGCAGGCTACCCTGAACAATATCGTCATCAATGGCAACAGCCTGACCAACGAGAGGGTTGTCCGCAGGCAGGTCGCCACAAGGCCGGGCTACCTTTTCAGCCAGACTGATTTCGAAAGATCCATCCGTGAGATCGCTTCCTTGGGACAGTTCGATCCGGAGGCCATCACTGATCCGTCGAAAGGTTACTCGATTCTTCCTAACCAGTTGAACAACACTGTGGATGTGGTCTATAACGTGACAGAGAAGCCTTCCAGCCAGCTGGAACTTTCGGGAGGTTGGGGCGCCAACACCTTTGTCGCGACTGTCGGAGTGAACTTCAACAACTTCTCCACGAAGCGCATGTTCGAGAAGAACGCCTGGAGACCGGTACCTCTTGGAGACGCGCAGAACCTTTCGCTGCGTTTCCAGACAAACGGAACCTACTACACCTCATTGGTGTTCGGATTCTCGGAGCCTTGGCTTTTCGGAAAGAAACCGACATCCCTGAACATTCAGGCTTACTATACCAGACAGACAAACTCGTATCTTGCGATCGGACTTCTGTCCAACGACAAGGTCATGCAGGTCTATGGATTCTCGGCCGGAATCGGAACCCGTCTGAAGTGGCCGGACAACTATTTCGTGTTGTACAACGGCCTCAGCTGGCAGATCTATGACCTGAAGAACTGGATCAACGGTTACTTCATGTTCAATGATGGTAAGTCTCACAACCTGAGCTACACGATCAATCTGAGCCGAAACTCGACCGACCAGCAGATCTATCCTCGTATGGGATCGAACTTCAGCGCCAGCCTTCAGCTGACTCCTCCATATTCCTTGTTCAGAAAGAAGGATCTCGGCACGCTTGACGCGAACGGCAATCCTACAAAGGTCTCAAGCTACAAGGACATCAACTACGACAAATGGAGCTCGGCAGACCGTTACAAGTGGATCGAGTACCACAAGTGGAAGGTCAGCGGCGAACTCTACACCAAAGTCATCGGTGACTTCGTGATCATGACCCGCGCGCAGTTCGGCTACCTTGGATATTACAACCGCAAGTGGGGTTATTCTCCGTTTGAGGGATTCCGAGTCGGAGGTGACGGTATGTCTGGCTACGACACTTATGGTGCGGACATCATCGCGCTTCGTGGTTACGAGAACTACTATCTTACCCCTTGGGAGGCGACCCCGTACAATTCCAACGGCTACTACGCCGGTAACGTCTATGACAAGTTCACGATGGAGTTCCGTTATCCGGTCATCCTCCAGCCACAGTCCACGATCTTCGTGCTGGGCTTCCTTGAGGGTGGAAACTGCTGGTCGGACATCAAGAAGTTCAATCCGTTCCAGATCAAGCGTTCCGCAGGTGTCGGCGTGAGGGTGTTCCTCCCGATGATCGGTCTGCTCGGTATCGACTGGGGCTACGGTTTCGACAATCCGGTGAAGAAGAACAGAAGCCAGTTCCACTTCCTTATCGGACAACAATTCTAAATAATATTCTTACATTTGCATCGGAATCAAAACACGTAAACTGATAAAATTCTATAAAAATGAAAAAGATTCTTTTGATCGCCGCAATGGCGTTGTTTACTCTGACGGCTTCGGCGCAGGCGAAGTTCGCTTATGTCGATTTCAATGAACTGGTGATGCTCGCCCCTGAGGCTGATGCTGCCAGATCACAGATGCAGACTGCTCAGAAAGAGGCTCAGGAAACCCTTCAGAGTATGATGGAAGAGGCTCAGACCAAGTATAACGAGTACCAGCAGAAGCAGTCCACATGGACTCCAGCCATCAAGTCCAGCAAGGAGAAGGAACTCGGTGAGATCCAGAACAGGATTCAGGAATTCCAGCAGTCTATCCAGGCGGAGCTTCAGCAGCAGCAACAGCAGCTTATGGATCCTATCTACAAGAAGGCTCAGGAGGCAGTTGAGAAACTCGCCAAGGCCGGCGGCTATCTGTTTGTGTTCGAGACTTCACAGTACCTTTACGTTGACAAGGCTCAGTGCAAGGATCTGACTCCTGAGGCAAGAAAGGCAATGAATATTCCTGAGGGCAGGACCATCGAGGATCTCCAGAAGGAACTTCAGGCACAGGCTCAGGGCCAGCAGCAGTAATCATTGACAGGAAGATCAGAAGAGGGTAGGCAAGAACTGATTTTTGCCGACCCTTTTTTGCGCTCTGACATGACGTGTTGTCGCTGAGTGCTTTCCAGGACGTTTTTTCGTTATGTTTTAGGGCTGTATGCAGGTAATGAATCTTTTTTCAGTGAAAAGGTTGGTTATTCTGCTTTTTATGCTTTAATTTGTAACGTATTTTTATAAAACACTAATATTCTTAAAATAGAAATGCAACATAAGGTTATTGATGCTAAGGATGTTGTGATAAGGTTCGCCGGGGATTCCGGTGACGGTATGCAGCTTACCGGAACTTTGTTCGCCAACCTGTCCGCAGTCTATGGTAACGGCCTTTCCACATTCCCGGACTATCCGGCAGAGATCAGAGCCCCGAAAGGGACTGTCGCCGGTGTGTCTGGATTCCAGGTTCACATCGGCAGCCATAAGGTAAACACCCCCGGGGACTTCTGTGACATGCTGGTGGCGATGAACCCAGCCGCCCTGAAGGCGAACGCCAAGTGGCTGAAAAGAAACGCTACCGTGCTTGTAAACGAGGATGCCTTCGATGATTTCGGCCTGACGAAAGCGGGCTTCACCGGCAATCCTTTTGAGGAACTTCACATCGAGGACAGGAACATCATCGTCGCCCCGATCACAAAACTGACGGAGGAGAGCTTGAAGGACAGCGGACTGGATGTCGTGTCTGTCCATAAGTGCAGGAATATGTTCACCCTCGGAATGGCCTGCTTCATCTACAGCCGTCCGTTGGACTATGTCTATACCTATCTTGAGGGACGTTTCGCCAAGAAGCACCCTGAGATGATCGAGCCGAACCGCAAGGTGGTGAATGACGGCTACAACTATGCCGCGAACATCCAGGCGGTCGCCGACACCTACACCGTCGTCCCGGACATTCAGGAAAAAGGAATATACAGGAATATAACCGGTAACCAGGCTTTGGCCTGGGGTCTCATCGCCGCTTCGGAGAAATCCGGACGGCCTCTTTTCTGCGGATCCTACCCGATCACGCCGGCGACAGCCATCCTTGAGGAACTCGCCATACACAAGAACCTTGGTGTCAAGACTATGCAGACTGAGGACGAGATCGCCGGAATATGTTCAGCCATCGGAGCGTCATTCGCCGGCAATCTGGCGGTGACGACAACCTCAGGCCCGGGACTTTCACTAAAGTCCGAGGCTCTTGGACTGGCTGTGATGACCGAACTCCCGATCGTGGTTGTGGACGTGCAGCGTGGCGGCCCTTGCACCGGTCTGCCTACCAAGACAGAGCAGGCTGATCTTAACGAGGCCCTTTACGGCCGCAACGGCGAGAGCCCTATGGTCGTGATGGCCGCGCACTCACCGGCGCATTGCTTCGATGCCGCTTTCACAGCAGCCAAGATCGCTATGGAGCATATGACTCCTGTCCTGCTCCTCTCCGAAGGCTTCCTTGGTAACGGCTCGGAGCCGTGGAAGATTCCTACAATGAGTGAATATCCTGAGATCAAGCCTCGCCTTGCCGAGGCCGACGGGAACAAGTTCCATCCTTTCGAGAGGGATCCCGAGACTCTTGCCAGAAAATGGGCTCCGGCCGGAACACCTGGCTTGGAGCACCGTGTGGGCGGTCTTGAGAAGACACATAACGGAGTCCTTTCCACAGATGCGGCCAACCACGAGATGATGGTAAAGGAGCGTGCGGAGAAAGTCGCCCGTGTGGCCGCTGACATTCCTGACCTTGTTGTTGACGGTCCGGAGAGCGGTGATGTCCTGCTGGTTGGCTGGGGTGGCACTTACGGACATATTCTTACAGCCACGGAGGAACTCCGCGCCGCCGGTAAGACTGTAAGCCGTGTGCATTTCGATTTCATCGATCCGCTGCCTAAGAACACGGAGAAGGTACTGTCTGGTTTCCGTAAGATAATCGTCTGCGAGCTTAATCTCGGACAGTTCGCCGGGTACCTCAAGACCATATTCCCGCAGTTCAACTATTTGAGCTGCAATAAGGTTCAGGGACAGACTTTCCTTGTTAAGGAGATTGTTGACGCCGCTTTAAGCGAATTATAGGAGGACAGCGCAATGCCAAAATATACATTGAAAGATTTCAAGAGCGACCAGGAGATCAGATGGTGTCCGGGATGCGGGGACTATTCCGTGCTCGCCGCTCTTCAGAGAACCCTTCCTTTGGTTTGTGAGGAGAAGGGAATAGACAAGGACAAGATTGTGGTCGTGTCCGGAATCGGTTGCTCGTCAAGGCTTCCGTACTATGTGGACACCTACGGGTTCCACAGCATCCACGGCCGCGCCACCGCGATCGCGACCGGAATGAAGGTCGCCAATCCTGATCTCTGCATCTGGCAGGTGAGCGGTGACGGTGACGCTTTGGCCATCGGCGGGAACCATTTCATCCACGCCATCAGAAGGAACATCGACATCAACCTGATGCTCTTCAACAACCAGATTTACGGTATGACGAAGGGGCAATATTCCCCGACCTCAAAACTGGGAGCCATCACCAAGACTTCTCCTTACGGAACGGTTGAGCATCCGTTCAATCCAGGCAGTCTCGTGCTTGGCGCGAAGGGAACGTTCTTCGCCCGCGGAATGGACACTGAACTTGCTTTGAACCAGGAGATCATGCTTGCGGCCTCAAGGCATAAGGGCACTTCCGTGATGGAGTTCCTGACCAACTGCGTGATCTTCAACAATGGCTCTCACGCCGAGATTTCCGACAGTGAGCACAAGGCGGACAGGACTCTGGTCCTGCGCGACGGCGAGAAGATGATATTCGGAAAGAACCGTGACAAGGGCATCGCCCTCGATGGCTGGAGACTGAAGGTCGTGACCATCGGAGAGAACGGTGTGACCGAGGATGACATCCTCACCCACGACAGCCATTCCGACAACCTTGGCCTTCAGATGATGCTGGCCGATATGAAGTGGCCGGACTTTCCGGTCGCCCTCGGAGTCATCCGTGAGGTTCCGGACATCACCTACGAGGATGAGGTCGCCAAGCAGGTCGAGGGCGTCAAAGCCAAGGCCAAGGTCCACAATGTGGATGAGCTGCTTCACGGCGGATCCACGTGGGAACTTAAATAGAACACACATTATTAACTAATTAATAACACATTACGTTATGAAAACAACTGAAATAATGGCCCGTCTCCAGGCCAAGTACCCTACAGAGAAGGAATATCTCCAGGCTGTACAGGAGGTCCTTGAGTCAATCGAGGAGGTTTACAACCAGCACCCTGAGTTCGAGAAGGCAAAGATCGTCGAGAGACTTGTCGAGCCTGACAGAATCTTCACGTTCCGTGTGACCTGGATCGATGACAACGGTGAGGTTCAGACAAACCTCGGCTACCGCGTCCAGTTCAACAGTGCGATCGGACCTTATAAGGGAGGTCTTCGTTTCCACAAGGCTGTCACCCCTTCAATGCTCAAGTTCCTCGGATTCGAGCAGACATTCAAGAACGCCCTCACAACGCTTCCTATGGGTGGCGCGAAAGGTGGTTCGGACTTCGACCCTGTCGGAAAGTCTAACGCTGAGATCATGCGTTTCTGCCAGGCCTTCATGCTTGAGCTCTGGCGCTGCATCGGCCCAGACCAGGACATCCCTGCGGGTGACGTAGGTGTAGGTGGACGTGAGATCGGCTTCCTGAACGGAATGTACCAGAAGCTCGCCCGCCAGTATCACACCGGAGTTCTCACCGGAAAGGGCGCTACCTGGGGAGGATCCATCCTTCGTCCTGAGGCCACCGGTTTCGGAGCCCTCTATTTCACCCAGCACCTTCTCCACAAGGCTGGCAAGGACATCGCCGGCCAGAAGGTCTGCATCTCCGGCTTCGGTAACGTGGCTTGGGGCGCTGTGAAGAAGGCTACCCAGCTCGGTGCCAAGGTTGTCGCCATCTCCGGCCCGGACGGAGTATGCCATATTCCTGAGGGAATGACTCCTGAGATGAATGAATATATGCTTGATATGCGTGCCTCCAACAGGAATATGGTCGAGGATCTCGCCACCAAGTTCCCTGGACAGGTTCAGTTCATCGCCGGCAAGAAGGCTTGGAGCATCCCTTGCGACATCGCTCTCCCTTGCGCGTTCCAGAACGAGCTCAGCGAGGACGATGCCAAGGAACTGAAGGCCAACGGTTGCTGGTGCTGCTGCGAGGTTTCCAACATGGGTTGCCAGCCGGGTGCCATCCACTTCTTCCAGAACAACGGAGTCCTCTTCGCTCCTGGCAAGGCTGTGAACGCCGGTGGAGTCGCCACCTCAGGCCTTGAGATGACCCAGAACGCGGCTCACCTCAGCTGGTCCGCACAGGAGGTTGACGACAAGCTTCACTGGATCATGCAGAGCATCCACGAGCAGTGCGTGAAGTACGGCACACGTCCGGACGGCAGCGTTGACTACGTGAAGGGCGCCAACATCGCCGGCTTCATGAAGGTAGCGCAGGCCATGCTTGAGCAGGGAATCATCTAAAAAGTAAGATTTCTTACAAATATGGGCACATCAACACCTCGTTGATGTGCTTTTTTCATTTATATTCATTAAATTTGCAAGATACAATGAATATGAACATTATTAAATAACACTTTTTCAAATGAAAAGAACCGCTCTGGCATTAATGCTGATCGCTCTTGCGGCTTCCTGCAACACGGAGCCGAAGACCGCTGTCCAGAAGAAGGTCGATTCGTATGCGCTCGTGAAGATCGAGTCACCAGACCTTTCCGGTATCACGGACAACGGCAAGGAAGTCCTCAACCTCTACAAATTCGCCGCCGACCAGGCTGACAGTATCTACTGGAAACAGTATTTTGGTGACAAGACCTTGATCGAGAACCTGAAGGATGCCGATCTTAGGGACTATGCCAAAATCAATTACGGACCTTGGGACCGCCTTGACGGATCCACATTCATAGAAGGTTTCGGAGAGCTTCCTCTTGGTGCCAACTTCTATCCGGCCGACATGACTGCCGCTGAGTTCGACTCGTTGGCTGATCCGGTGAAGACAAGTCCATATTCACTCATCAGGCGCGGCGCCGACGGCAAGCTCACTTCCGTTTGGTACCACGACGCGTTCGAGTACAACATCGACAAGATCTGCAACTACCTCAAGGCCGCCGCTGACATCACCATCAAGCCGAGCGTGCGCAACTATCTTCTCAAGAAGATCGACGCGTTGAGGACTGACTATTATTATGACAGCGACCTTGCCTGGCTGGAGATGACGGACAGCAAGATGGACCTCATCATCGGCCCTAACGAGGTCAATGATGACCAGCTCTATGGTCTCAAGACATCCTACGAGGCTTATGTGCTCCTCAAGGATCTCAAGCGTACCGAGGTCCTCGACCAGTTCAAGTCGATGCTTCCTGAGCTCCAGAAGCAGATCCCTTGCGAGGAGCAGTACAAGACTTTTGTTCCGGGCGACGAGTCTGACATCTACGCCTACGACGCCATCTACTGCGCAGGCCACGCCAACGCCGGCATCAAGCTTATCGCTTTGAATCTCCCTTACAATGAGGAAGTTCAGGCAAAGGCCGGTACCCGTACGGCCCTCCTTCGCAACATTATGATGGAGAAGTTCAACAGGGTTGTCAACCCGGTTGGCATCGTGGTTTTGACTCCTGACCAGCAGGATCACCTTGACGAGGAGGCTTTCTACTGGAACATCGCTTTCCGTGAGATCTCCCACGGACTCGGTGTAAAGGAGACCATCAACGGCAAGGGCTTCGTCTATGAGGCTCTTGGCAACAAGGCTCTCACTTGGGAGGACGCCAAGGCCAACGCCCTCGGCCTTTACTTTGTCTGCAAGCTTATCGATGAGCACAAGATCCCTGCGCTCATCACCAAGGAGGACGCCATCACCACATTCGTGGCCAACCTCATCCGCTCAGAGCGTTTCGGAGAGGCCTCACAGCTCGGAAGGGCTTATGTGATGCTCTTCAACTACCTGAACCAGAACGGCGCCTTCAAGCGTGGAGACAGCGGAAAATATTCAATCGACTACGAGAAGACCCTTTCACTCGTGGCTGAGTTTGCTGGCATCGCCCTCAAGACCCAGGCTACCGGTGACTACGAGTTCGCGGAACAGTTTGAGAACCAGTACTGTGTCCTTTCCGAGGACTTCAAGGCTGACCTTGTGAACATCCGTCTTGAGAACATTCCGATCGACCTCAGGTTCGAATTCCAGAAATAACAAAATTAATAATCAATACTACTGAAATGGCTGAAAAGAAATTCAATGTGAAGTACGGTGTACTTCTGCCAATTGTTCTTCTGGTCACACTCTTCTTGTGGTGTGTGCCTGTCTCATTCTTTGGCATCGACGCCCTGACCGTTGTGCAGCAGCGTGTGATCGCCCTCTTCGTGTTCGCCGCTTTGATGTGGATGTTTGAGATCATCCCTAACTGGGCGACATCCGTCCTGATCATCGTGGTCGCTTTGCTGACCGTCTCCGACAAGGGACTCGGGTTCTTCTGCAATCCTGAGTTCGGTCAGCTGGTAAGCTACAAAAAGATAATGTCATCTTTCGCCGATCCTGTCGTGATGCTGTTCCTTGGCGGATTCGTGCTCGCGATCATGGCTGAAAGATTCGGACTTGACGTAACTCTCGCAAAATCATTGCTCAGCATATTCGGAACAAAGCCTAAGATGGTGCTGCTGGGATTCCTCATCATCATCTCCGTGTTCTCGATGTTCATGAGCAACACCGCCACCGCCGCCATGATGCTTGCCTTCCTCGCTCCGGTGCTCCACAAGCTGCCGAGCGACGACAAGGGAAAGATCGGCCTTGCGCTCTCGATTCCGGTCGCCGCCAACCTTGGTGGTATCGGAACTCCTATCGGAACCCCTCCTAACGCGACAGCGAAAGGTTACCTTGAGCAGGCCGGCATCGATGTCTCTTTCGGAGAGTGGTGCGTCCACATGATTCCTTACGTGATCATCATGATCCTCCTCGCGTGGATTCTCCTTCTGGTGTTCTTCCCGTTCAAGACCAAGAAACTTGTGCTTGAGATCCCTGCCAACGACAAGAAGAAGGATTGGAAGAGCAAGCTCGTATGGGCTACCTTCATCATCACGATCCTTCTCTGGGCCACGGAGCAACTCCATCACATCAGCTCCAACGTCGTGGCTCTGATTCCTCTCGCCGTCTTCACGGCCACAGGACTCTTCGGCAAGGAGGAGATCAAGGAGATCAACTGGTCGGTACTCTGGCTCGTTGCCGGAGGCTTCGCGTTGGGCTACCTCCTTCAGGACACCGGTCTGGCGAAGGTTCTCATCACGGCGATACCGTTCGGCTCGATGTCTGTCATACTTGTGCTGGTAGTTGCCGGTCTTGTCTGCTACTTCCTCTCGAACTTCATCAGCAACTCCGCCACAGCGGCGCTTCTCATCCCTATCCTCATCGTTGTAGCCGAGGGTATGGCTGATCCTGCCGCCGCCAACAACGCCGCTTTCGTGGCTATGGGCGGTACCCAGGCAATGATCATATTCATCGCTGTGTGCGCGTCAATCGCCATGCTCTTCCCGATCTCCACTCCTCCGAACGCCATCGCCGCGTCCACCGGACTTGTCGAGACCAAGGACATGGCAAAGATCGGCATCATCATCGGTGTGGTCGGATTCATCTTCGGATTCTTCTGGCTCACCAAGATATTCCCGTTCGCACAGTAATTTTACAGTAATATCAGAGAAGCTGTTTTGGAAAAGGAACCAAAGCAGCTTCTCAATGCTTAAAAATCAGTTAGTAGTTATTAAAATGAACAAAATTTTCACTTCACTTGCCGCTTTGGCAATGTGTGCCTCTCTCGGGGCGCAGGAAACGGCTCCAAAGGTTAGCCTCTACGGATTCATCCGCAATTACTACGCTTTCGACACACGTGAGAGCGTAGCGGGAACAGAGGATTTCTTCTATTATCTTCCTAAGGATGAGAACAAGAAGGGCGATGTCGATCTGAATGAGCAGAGCTCTCTCCGCTACGCCGCCATCACTTCCAGAATCGGACTCAATGTGACAGGTTATGAATATAATGGTTTGAAGTTTGGAGCCAAGATCGAGACTGACTTCTACAACGGTCTCTCAGGTGTCACCGGAACGGCCGTCCTCCGTCTTCGTCAGGCATACGTCACTGTCGGAAAGAATGATTGGTTGGTTACCGCCGGTCAGGCTTGGCATCCGATGGCCGCTGATATGCCGGATGTGTTCTCCCTCAACACCGGAGCTCCTTTCGGACCGTTCAGCCGCACGCCTCAGGTCAAGTTCGACTATAAGTTGAGCGATGTGCTCTCGTTGACTGGATCTGCTATTTGGCAGATGCAGTATACTTCTGCCGGTCCTAACGGTGCCTCTGCCAACTACATCAAGTACAGCTGTACTCCAGAACTCTATCTCGGATTGAACTACAGTAGTGAGGGCTTCCTTTTCAAGGCGGGTGTGAATATGCTGTCAATCAAACCAAGAACTATAAATGCGGAAGGAACCAAAAAGGTAAGTGATCGTATCACGACTTTCACTCCGTTTGTCTATGGTCAGTATAAGCATGGGCTGTTCTCCGCAAAGTTCAAGACTACTTTCGCAGAAGCTGGAGAGCATTTCAACCTCAATGGTGGCTATGGTATATCCGGTGTGAAGGATGACGGTATAAGTTATGAATATACCCCTACCCGCAACTCTTCCACTTGGGTGAGCCTTATGCACGGAAAGAAGACACAGTGGATCCTTTTTGCTGGCTATGTGAAGAATTTCGGAACGAAAGACGATCTCTACGGCGCCAAGGACGGCTACGCTCCTGCCGCAAACCTCTATTTCAGCAAGAACAGCTTCTCGAATATGAACCAGATGTGGAGGCTCACACCTACCGTGATCCACAACATCGGCAAGTTCGCGATCGGTCTTGAATATGAGCTCACAAGTGTACAATATGGTGATTACAAGACTATTGACGGTGTGAAATGCATCGGCGCCAACGGCCTTGCCAAGGACAATCTCCACTGGATCACCAACCATCGTGTCCAGGCTCTGGTCAAGTTTACTTTCTAATATTATTGTTTGACAAGTCAAGGCTGTTGTCGGCCTTGCACGGAAAGATTGACGCTATGAATAAGATAATCCCAATGCTGGCATCGGCCATCGCCCTGTCACTTACCGCTTTACCATCTGAGGCACAAAGCCATCTGGTGAAGTTGACCAATCATCTTGAACCATACGGCTTTTTCCGCGCGAGCGCCATTTTCGACGCTCGCGACTCCAAGGCCGACACCGAGGACTTGTTTTATTATGTTCCTTACGACAAGAAGATAAATCTGGAAGGCAACGACATCTGGTACAACCCTTCCATAAAAATGTCCGCCATCACGACACGTCTTGGAGTGAACCTTACCGGATTCAGGTACGGATCGTTCAATGTAACCGGAAAACTGGAGACGGATTTCTATCTGTTGACGGGAGGCTCCGCGTCGCTGAGTCTCAGAGAGGCTTACCTCAAGTTTAACTGGGACAATCTCGGTGACTTTTTCAAGTCTGTGTCTGTCAAGGCTGGCCATGCATGGCATCCTATGTCCTTGGACATGCCATACAGTGTCGGCTATGAGGCCGGTGCCCCGTTCAATCCATACGCAAGAAGCCCTCAGTTGATGTTTGAGACTAATCTGATGGATCGCTTCACTTTCACGGCGGGGCTTCTTTATCCGATGGAGTTCATGCCTACGGGACCACAAGGACCATCAGCTGACTATGTCAAGTATGGCCTTGTCCCGGAATTGTACGCTGGCCTGACATATTCATCAAAGTACATCAAGGCCAGGGTCGGAGCGGATTTCATAAGTTTGGTTCCTCGTTGGCGCACGACCGATTTGACCTATTACCATGATGTCGGAACTAAAGTCAAGGACCGCATTTCCATGATCAGTCCGATGGCCTGTTTCGAGTTCAGCAAGGGTATGTTCAAAGTCAACGCCAAGGCCGTTCTTGCCTCGGGTGGGGATCATCTCCGACTTATGGGAGGTTATGCTGTCTATGACAAGTCGGACGATTATAAGTACAAGTACACCCCTCTAAGGTCGGTCACAGGATTCGCCTCGGCAAGTTATGGCCAGCAATGGCAATTCATCCTGTTCGCCGGAGGCATGACGGCGTTGGGTGCCGGTCATGACCTGATCACAGATGACGAGACAGGTTATGCGAAGACCGCCTACATCTATTACTTTGATGGAGGCTTCAAGAATATCCGCTACATGTTTCGTGTCGCTCCGGCGGTCGCGTTCAATCTCGAAAGACTTACATGCGCCATTGAATATAATAGCACAGGCGTGATTTATGGACAGATGAATGAGTTGAATGCCAGAGGGTTGGCTAATATGGGGGAACATCTGATCATCAATCATAGAATCCTTGGAGTGGTGAGATATTCATTTTAGTGTCATGGTTTAGTGAATATTTTGTCAAAAAATCTTGTCTTTTAGAATATTTTTCCGATATTTGCCGTGTTGAACTAATAGAATGAGAAGTTTCAATCATATCCACCTACATCTTCACCATCGCCAGAAGCGGAGGTGACTTTGTCGTGGGTATCTGTTTATGAGGGATATTAAGGTCAAGGCTCGCTTCCGTTTTGGTGGCGGGCCTTTTTTATCAAACGAACGACAAATGTTAAGAATCGCGATTCAGGCCAAAGGCCGTTTAAGTGAAGAAAGCCTCACACTGCTGCGTGAGGCCGGTATCGAGGTGGATGACACCAAGCGGAAATTCCTGTCCAGATCCAGTAATTTCCCGGCTGAGATACTCTATTTGAGAGACGATGACATTCCACAGGCAGTCGCTCAAGGCGTGACGGATTTGGGTATCGTAGGCTACAATGAAGTCTGCGAGAGGGGTGAGGCAGTGGAGGTTGTTGACCGTCTGGGCTTTGGACCGTGCCGCATTTCTTTGGCGATCCCCAAGTCTGAAGAATATACCGGACTGGAATATTTCAACGGTAAGCGGATAGCTACATCGTACCCGAACATCTTGAGCAAATTTCTGAAAGATAAAGGAATAGATGCATCGATCAACGTTATCGCAGGCTCTGTGGAGATCGCTCCTACCGTTGGTATGAGCGATGCTATCTTCGATATCGTATCTTCCGGCGGGACGCTTGTGAGCAACGGGCTCAAGGAGGTTGAGAAGGTGGTGTTCTCGGAGGCGGTGCTGATTTCGGGTGGCAATCTTTCGGATGAAAAGACTAAACTTCTGGAACAGATAAAGTTCCGTTTTAACGCTGTCCGGGACAGCCGTGGAAAGAAATACCTGTTGATGAATATCCCCGACGACCGGATCGAGGATGCCATCCAGATTGTTCCGGCGATGAGGAGCCCGACTGTGCTGCCGCTTGCGCAAAGCGGGTGGTCTTCACTGCATTCCGTTGTGGATGAGAGCGTTTTGTGGGAGAAGATCGAAAGTTTGAAGGAGATTGGCGCGGAAGGGATTCTTGTGCTCTCGGTTGAGAAGATGGTTTTGTAGGTATTGAATATTTATTCGTTATTTTATGCGGAATTTTGATTGTACGGTCACTTCGACAAGCTCAGTGACCCCAATATACAATAACCCTCCCCGGATCGAATGGCCGAAGCTGATCTCAAGGGCCGCTGAAAGCGATTCCGACATCGATGCAAGCGTAAGAGCCACCCTTGAATATGTCCGGACACAAGGCGACAAGGCTGTTCTGGATCTGGAGTCCCGCTATGACAACATAGTTTTCACTTCTGTTGAAGCCTTGAAAGTCAGCGACAAGGAAATCGCGGAAGCCACCGCTTCCGTTTCACCAGAGTTAAAGGCGGCCATCGCACAGGCATATTCAAACATCAGGAAATTTCATAGCGCGCAGATGCCGCAAACAGTTAAGGTTGAGACTTCACCCGGTGTCGTCTGCTACCAGAAGGCCGTTCCGCTCCGTAGGGTCGGACTGTATATTCCTGGCGGGCGCGCGCCTTTGTTCTCGACGGTTCTGATGCTGGCCGTCCCTGCCTCCGTGGCTGGCTGCCCTGAAATCGTTCTCTGCACACCTCCTGACAAGGATGGGAAAGCCAATCCTGTCATAGTCTATGCGGCTTCGGTCTGTGGAGTCAGGAATATATTCAAAATCGGTGGCGCTCAGGCCATTGCGGCTATGGCTTATGGAACGGAGACGCTCGCCAAATGCGACAAGATTTTCGGCCCTGGCAACCGTTATGTGATGAAGGCCAAGCAGATGGTCGGGCTGTCGGTCGCAGCGATCGATATGCCGGCCGGTCCGTCAGAGGTTATGGTGCTGGCTGACGGGACCGCTGATCCTGAGTTCGTCGCAGCTGACTTCCTCTCCCAGTCGGAGCACGGGCCGGACAGCCAGTCGATTCTGGTCTGCACATCGGAGGCTATCGCAAAATCCGTGGTGGATGCAGTCGCAAGACAGACCGCAAGGCTGAGTCGGGGAAGCATCATTGCCAAAGCGTTGGATCACAGTCGGATGGTCGTTCTTACGAGCCGTGAGGACATCATCGATTTCGCCAATGAATATGCTCCTGAACATCTCATCATATCTATGCGTGATCCTTGGAGCGTGGCGGATAAGGTGGTAGCCGCCGGGAGCATATTCATTGGAAATTATTCTCCTGAAAGCGCCGGTGATTATGCTTCAGGAACGAATCATACTTTGCCGACGAGTGGTTGGGCGCGTTCGTTCAGCGGGTTGAATCTGGATGCGTTTATGAGGAAGATGACGATTCAGGAGATTTCGCGCGAGGGTTTGTCCGGCCTTGGTGATACAATCCGTACAATGGCTTTGGCCGAAGGGCTTGACGCTCACGCCGCCGCGGTTGAAGTAAGACTTGAAAAATAATCAGTAATGAATATAGAAGACGTTCTTAAACTCGTAAGGCCAAACATCTTAGGTCTTGAGGCATATTCGACCGCCCGGGACGACTGTGGCTCGAACCAGCCGGAAATATTTCTGGATGCCAACGAGAATCCTTACAACAATGGCATCAATCGGTATCCGGACCCACATCAGAAAGCCTTGAAGGCCAAGGTCGCGGAAATCAAAGGAATTTCTGCGGATAGCCTGTTCATCGGCAACGGGAGCGACGAGGCGATTGACCTTGTTTACCGTGTGTTCTGCGTACCGGGAGCAAGCAATGCCGTGTCCATCGCTCCGAGTTACGGGATGTACGAGGTGGCAGCCGCGATGAACGACATTGAATTCCGGAAAGTCCAGCTGAGGCCGGATTTCTCAATGGACACAGAGGCGATGCTTTCCGCGGCGGACTCCAAGACAAGGCTGATGTTCATCTGCTCGCCGAACAACCCGACAGGAAACTCGTTCCCGGTGGAGCAGATCGAGGATATTCTTGAAAGGTTCGGCGGCGTGGTGGTGCTGGATGAGGCTTACATCGACTTTTCGGTCAGGCCTTCGCTGACATCTTTGGTCAAGAGATACCCCAATCTGATTGTGCTTCAGACGCTTTCAAAGGCTTGGGGTATGGCAGGTCTCAGAATTGGATTGGCGATCGCGGATCCTGCTGTCATCGCTTTGATGTCCAAAGTCAAATATCCGTACAACATCAATGTTCTGGCTCAGAAGATGGCATTGATGAAACTTGACGAGGCGGCCAAGGACAAGGCTGTGGCCGAGATTGTGGGGCAGCGGTTCCGCTTGGAAAAAGAATTGGCCAAATGCCCGGAGGTCAAGGGAATATATTCAAGTGACGCTAACTTTTTGTTGGTTAGGTTTGAGAATCCGGATGAGGTTTACGAGAGGCTGCTTGCGGGAGGAGTCATTGTGCGGAATCGTTCCAAGGTCTCAGGTTGCGAGGGGTGCCTTCGCATCACAGTCGGCACTCCGGTGGAGAATGACAGACTGCTTCGGCTGCTGTCCTCTTCGGTCGCTGAGCCTGTCGAAGCGACCACCCCCGGTATGGAAATATTAGGCGAAAGACATATCCGAATTGTCCGTAATACCAAAGAGACAAAGATTGCCCTTGAATTGGATCTGGATTCCATTGGAGGCTCCGGACACATTTCCACCGGTCTCCCGTTCTTCGACCACATGCTTGAGCAGATCCCGAACCACGGAGGCGTGTCGCTGGCCATAGAAGCCAAAGGAGACCTGCAGGTCGATGAACACCACACGATCGAGGATGTGGGAATTGTCCTCGGAGAGGCAATCAACGCCGCTCTCGGCTCGAAACTCGGCATGGCCCGCTACGGCTTCGTCCTCCCGATGGACGACTGTGACGCCGCTGTCCTGATGGACTTCGGAGGGCGTATTGATTTCAAATGGAACGCGGAGTTCAAACGTGAGAAGGTCGGCGATGTCCCGACCGAGATGTTCAGCCATTTCTTCCAGTCTGTCTGCGCCGGAGCGAAATGCAACCTGCACATCCGGGCGGAGGGCGTGAACGAGCATCACAAGGCCGAGGCAATCTTCAAAGCCTTCGCCAGAGCTTTAAGAATGGCGGTCGCCAAGACCCCGTTCCCTTACGAACTACCATCAAGCAAAGGCATCCTATGATAGCGATAATTGACTACAAAGCCGGCAACATACGCTCGGTCGAAAACGCTCTGAAAAGGTTTGGAGCGGAATATGTGCTGACCGCTGATCCGGAGATGATCCGCCGCGCCGACCACGTGATCCTGCCGGGAGTTGGGGAGGCTTCCTCCGCTATGAAAGCCTTGGAGTCCACAGGCTTGGCACCAGTCATAAAGTCATTGACCCAACCTGTTTTAGGAATATGCATCGGAATGCAGCTGATGTGCGCTTCAAGCGAGGAGGGCGACACGGAATGTCTTGGAATATTCACCCCGAAAGTCACCCGCTTCCCGGAAACTCCCGGTGTCAAGATCCCTCACACCGGGTGGGATACAATCTCCGGGCTGCGCGGCCCGCTTTTCAGGAATATTCCCGAAGATTCGTTCGTCTATTATGTGCATTCGTACAGCGCGGGAATATTCCCGGATCAGACTGTCGCCGCGACTGAATATGCCGGTGTCCGTTTCAGCGGGGCGCTCCAGCGGGACAATTTCTTCGGGACGCAGTTTCATCCGGAGACGAGCGGTTCGGTCGGGGCTGAGATATTAAAGAATTTTATTGAATATGAAGAATTTTAACATAATCCCGGCCATAGACATAATCGGCGGCCGGTGCGTGCGTCTCACTCAAGGGGACTACGCGAAAGAGAAAGTATATTCGGACAACCCTGTCGAGATGGCGAAAAGTTTTGAGCGGGCCGGCGCGACAAGGCTGCATCTTGTGGATCTGGAAGGTGCAAAGGCCGCCTGTCCGAAGAACCTGGATGTGCTAAGGAATATAACCGATGCGACCTGTCTGAAGGTGGAGTTTGGCGGCGGAGTGAAGTCGGAGGAGTCTTTGAACGCTGTTCTGGATGCCGGGGCTGAATATGTCATCTGCGGAAGCGTGGCCTTTACCGAACCGGACATATTCAAGAAATGGCTTGGCCGCTATGGGGAAAAAATCATCCTTGGGTTGGATTTGAAGAATGGTTTGGTTGCGACACACGGCTGGAAGGAGACTGTCCCGATGTCAGCCGTGCAGGCTTTGGAGTCTTTTGAAGGACTTGTGCGTCAGGCTATTGTGACCGAGGTTTCGAGGGACGGGATGTTGCAGGGCGTGAATCTGGAGTTTTACGCCGGCCTTCAGCAACAGTTTCCGGACGTGGAGATCATCGTGAGCGGGGGCGTGTCCAATTACGAGGATCTGGAGGAATTGAGAAGATCTGGACTTCGCTCGGCCATTGTCGGAAAAGCTATTTATGAAGGACGAGTGAAACTTGAGGATTTGTTCAGGTAATATGTTGGCGAAGAGAATTATACCTTGTCTGGACGTGAAGAACGGACAGGTAGTGAAAGGGATCAATTTCGAGGGCTTGCGTGAGGTGGGCGATCCTGTGGAGATGGGAGCTTTCTACTCTGAGCAGGGGGCTGACGAGTTGGTCTATCTGGACATCAGCGCGTCATCGGAAGGACGACGAACTTTCACGGATCTGGTCTCTCGGATTGCGGAACGGATTGACATTCCGTTCACTGTGGGTGGGGGAATATCTTCGTTTGAGGATGCGGCCAGGCTTCTGGATGCCGGGGCGGACAAGATCACGATCAACACGGCGGCGGTGTTTCATCCGGAGATCATTTCCAAGATCGCTTCCCGCTACGGCTCCCAGTTTGTTGTCGTGGCGATTGACGCGAGGATGGTCGCTTCGGGAACTGCCGCTGAGCCTGTCGAAGCGACATCCCTTAACAAAAATACTTACTGGCAGGTAATGACCCACGGCGGCAAGACACCGACCGACAAGGAGTTGTATTTCTGGGCCAAAGAAGTCCAGAACCTCGGCGCCGGCGAGATCCTCTTTACCTCAATGGATAATGACGGCACCAAGAACGGCTATGCCGTGCAGGCATATTCCCATCTTGCTGAGGAACTTACCATCCCTGTGATAGCCTCCGGTGGGGCGGGAAGCGTCGCTGACATCGAGGAAGTCCTGACCACCGGCCGGGCTGACGCCGCCCTCGCCGCGAGCATATTCCATTACGGCGAAATCTCCATTCCCGATTTGAAAAGAACCCTCCGCTCACACGGAGTGAATGTAAGAATATAACGAACTTAATGAATATGATTGATTTTAAAACTCTTAAAGCCGGTGCTGACGGACTTGTGCCGGCCATCGTTCAGGACCGGAACACCCTTCAGGTTCTGATGCTCGGCTATATGAACGCCGAGGCTCTCGAAAAGACACAGACAAGCGGTCTGGTGACATTCTTCAGCCGCTCCCGCCAGACTCTTTGGACGAAAGGGGAGACCAGCGGCAATTATCTGCATCTGGTCTCCATCTCCGCTGACTGCGATTCGGACACTCTTCTTGTCCGCGCGATTCCTGACGGGCCGGTCTGCCACAAAGGCACGAAGACCTGTTGGGGGGACGCCGTGCCTACCAGTCTCGGTTTTATCCGCGAGCTTGAAAGTGTGATCAAAGGCCGTCACGAGCAGATGCCGGAGAAGTCCTACACCACGTCACTGTTCAAGGCAGGGACTCCGAGAATGGCACAGAAAGTCGGCGAGGAGGCCGTCGAGACCGTCATCGAGGCCGTGAAAGGGGATGATGAAAGGATGATCTACGAGGCCTCCGACCTTGTCTACCACCTTCTTGTACTTTTGGTCAGCAAAGGCTACGGCATCGCCGACCTGGAAAAGGAACTTGAGAAGAGGCATAAATAGGCCATAATGTTGTTTTTCACAAAACAAAATACGAATTTAGCTATCAGTTAGTGTAATTACCGTTTTTCAGATGAGTTCAGACAGAATATTCATTTTTGACACCACTTTGCGTGATGGCGAGCAGGTGCCGGGGTGCCAACTCAACACTGTGGAGAAAATCCAGGTGGCAAAGGCCCTTGAAGAGTTGGGAGTAGATGTCATTGAGGCGGGTTTCCCTGTTTCCAGTCCTGGGGATTTCAATTCGGTCGTGGAGATTTCCAAGGCCGTCACCTGGCCGACGATCTGTGCGTTGACACGTGCCGTGGAGAAAGACATCGATGTTGCCGCGGAAGCGCTTAAATACGCCAAACACAAGAGGATACACACGGGAATCGGAACTTCCGACTCCCACATAAGGTACAAGTTCAATTCCACCAGGGAGGAGATTCTTGAGCGTGCCGTCAGGGCTGTGAAATATGCCAAGAAGTATGTCGAGGATGTGGAGTTCTACGCCGAGGATGCGGGACGCACTGACAATGAGTATCTTGCCAGAGTGGTTGAGGCGGCCATCAAGGCCGGGGCCACGGTCGTGAATATTCCTGACACGACAGGCTACTGTCTCCCTTCCGAGTACGCCGCTAAGATCAAGTATCTTGTTGACAATGTGGATGGGATTGACAAGGCTGTCATCTCGACCCATTGCCACAACGACCTCGGTATGGCCACCGCCAACACAATGTCCGGACTTCTTGCCGGGGCCCGCCAGTGCGAGGTGACAGTCAATGGCGTGGGCGAGCGTGCCGGCAACACGGCCTTGGAGGAGATCGCCATGATCATCAAGAGCCACAGCGACATCCCTCTCGTGACCAACATCAACACGACCAGAATCACACCGGTGAGCCGAATGGTCTCGAACCTTATGAATATGCCGGTTCAGGCGAACAAGGCCATCGTCGGGCGCAACGCCTTCGCGCACTCCTCAGGCATCCATCAGGACGGAGTCCTCAAGAACGTCAGTACCTACGAGATCATCGACCCTAAGGAAGTGGGAATAGACGACAACGACATCGTGCTTACGGCCAGAAGCGGCCACGCTGCCCTTAAATACCGTTTGGAAGTGCTTGGAATCAAGATGGAAGGCCAGAGACTTGACGCTTTCTACGATGAGTTCCTCAAACTGGCCGACAAGAAGAAGCAGGTCAGCGACGATGATCTCCTTGTGCTCGCCGGAGCCGACAGGGCTGAGGACCATCACGTCAAGCTTGAGTACCTCCAGGTGACCAGCGGCAAGGGTCTGAGACCTATCGCAAGTGTCGGTCTTGACATAGCCGGTGAGAAATTCGAGGCCGCTTCCAGAGGCAACGGTCCGGTTGACGCGGCGATCAACGCCCTCAAGATCATCATCAGGCGTCAGATGGTCATCAAGGAGTTCACCATACAGAACATCACCAAAGGCTCCGATGATGTGGGCAAGGTTCACATGCAGGTCGAGCATGACGGCCACGTGTATTATGGCTTCGGAGCCGACACCGACATCGTCACCGCGTCTGTGGAGGCGTTCATTGACTGCATAAACAAATTCAGGGGATGAACACACTTTTCGACAAGATTTGGGACAGTCACATCGTGTCCGTCATCGACGGTGGTCCCACTCAGCTCTACATAGACAGGCTTTACTGTCACGAAGTGACCAGTCCTCAAGCCTTCGAGGGCATAAGGAAGCGTGGCTGCGGTATTCTGCGCCCGGAGAGAATAATATGTATGCCTGACCACGACATCCCGACGGAAGGGACTGCTTTCGCGGATGATGTATGCCGTCGTCAGGTGGAGACTTTGGAACGGAACGCGGCTGAATTCGGTTTGGTCCATTATCCGATGATGAGTCCGGACAACGGTATTGTCCACGTTGTCGGTCCGGAGAAAGGACTTTCGTTGCCTGGAATGACAATCGTCTGCGGAGACTCGCACACATCCACCCACGGAGCTGTCGGAGCTGTCGCTTTCGGAATAGGCACGAGCGAGGTCGAGATGGTGCTTGCCACCCAGTGCATCCTTCAGCAGAAACCGCGCTCGATGAGGATAAGGGTAGAGGGAGAACTCGGTAAAGGCGTGAGCGCCAAGGATGTGGCCCTCTATCTTATGATGAGGTTGACTACTTCAGGTGCCACCGGGTACTTTATTGAATATGCCGGCTCGGCAATCCGCGGCCTATCAATGGAAGGTCGTCTGACACTCTGCAACCTGTCGATCGAGATGGGAGCCCGCGGAGGTTTCGTGGCCCCAGACGAGACCACTTTCGCCTATCTCAAAGGCCGTGAGTTCTCTCCTAAGGGGAAAGACTGGGACAAGGCGGTGGAATATTGGAGAACCCTTCGCAGCGGAGACGACGCTGTCTTTGACAAGGAATATTTGTTCGACGCCGCGGACATCAGTCCAATGATCACTTACGGAACGAATCCGGGCATGGGTATGCCGGTTGACGGAACCATTCCGTATGACACGGCTCAGAGGGCGCTGGACTATATGGGCTTCTCCGCCGGAGAAAGGCTTCTTGGGCACAAGATCGATTATGTGTTTCTCGGAGCCTGCACCAACGGCAGGATTGAGGACTTCCGTGCCTTCGCCTCGGTCGTTAAAGGCCGCAGGAAGGCGGATGGGGTCACGGCCTGGCTCGTGCCCGGTTCGTGGGCCGTCAGACGTCAGATTGAGGAAGAAGGACTTGACAGGATTCTTGCGGATGCCGGATTCGAGATCCGCCAGCCTGGCTGTTCGGCCTGTCTTGCGATGAATGCGGACAAGATCCCGGCCGGAAAATATGCCGTTTCCACAAGCAACCGTAATTTCGAGGGACGTCAGGGCCCGGGCGCACGGACGATGCTTGCAAGTCCTTTGACTGCCGCCGCCGCGGCGGTGACAGGATGTATCACTGACCCAAGAGAATTGTTATGAAACAGAAATTCAACATAATAGAGAGTGGCTGCATTCCTCTTCCGATAGAGAATGTGGACACTGACCAGATCATCCCGGCCCGTTTTCTCAAGGCTACGACAAGGGATGAGAAGTTCTTCGGAGAAAACCTTTTCCGTGACTGGAGGTACGCTCCGGACGGAAGCATGATAAAGGACTTCGTGCTAAATGATCCTCGTTACAGCGGGTGCATCCTCGTGGCCGGAGCCAACTTTGGATCCGGATCAAGCCGCGAGCACGCCGCGTGGGCTATCGCCGGCTACGGATTCAGAGCTGTGGTGTCAAGCTCGTTCGCCGACATCCACCGCAACAATGAACTCAACAGCTTCGTGCTGCCGGTCCAGGTCAGTCCGGATTTCCTTAAAAAGATTTTCTCCGCGATCTCGGCCGATCCCGCAGTGAGACTTCGCATAGACCTCCCGTCTCAGGAAGTGACCCTTTTGTCCGACGGCAGTTCAGAGCGTTTCGAGATAAGCGCCTACAAGAAGTATTGCTTCGAGAACGCGCTTGACGACATAGATTATCTGCTTGAACATAAAGACAAGATTGAAGAATATGAAACTGAACATAGCAAAATTGCCCGGTGACGGTGTCGGCCCGGAAGTGGTGGAACAGGCCGTGAAGGCCATTGATGCGGTCTGCCGGCGTTTCGGGCACGAGGCCAAGTACAGATCCGCGCTTGTCGGAGCCTGCGCGATAGACGCTTGCGGATCCGCTTTTCCTGAGGAGACCCTGAAAGTGTGCCTTGACAGTGACGCGGTTCTGTTCGGGGCCGTCGGGGATCCGAAATATGACAACGATCCCACAGCCAAGGTTCGTCCCGAGCAGGGCCTCCTTGCGATGAGGTGTGAACTTGGACTTTATGCCAACATCAGGCCGGTGGAGACCTTCCCGAGTTTGCTGGATCGTTCACCGCTCAGGCCGGAGATCGCCTCAGGCGCGGATTTCGTCTGCGTCAGGGAACTTACAGGCGGTATGTATTTCGGAGAGAAAGGCCGTTTGGACGGCGGCGACACAGCGTACGACACCAACATCTACCACCGCTATGAGGTTGAGCGGATCCTGCGTAAGGCATATTCATTGGCGATGCTTCGCCGTAAGCATCTGACGGTGGTGGACAAGGCGAATGTGCTGGAGTCTTCGAGGCTCTGGAGGCAGGTGGCCCAAGAGATGGCTCCTGAATATCCGGAAGTTCAGACTGACTATATGTACGTTGACAACGCTGCCATGAAACTGATCACCGGCCCACGCTTCTTCGATGTACTCGTCACCGAGAACACGTTCGGGGACATCCTGACCGATGAGGCCAGCTGCATCTCCGGTTCGATGGGACTGCTCGCGTCGGCATCGCTTGGAGAACATACCGGTGTCTATGAACCGATCCACGGCTCCTATCCCCAGGCCGCGGGACGTGATGTGGCCAATCCCCTTGCCACAATCCTTTCAGCCGCGATGATGTTTGAGTACGCTTTCGGGCTGAAGCGCGAGGGCGCGGCGATCCGCAAAGCTGTCGGTGAGAGCATTGACCGTGGTTTCGTCACCGAGGACCTGGCTTCCTTCGGAGCGCGTCCTTTGGGTACGTCAGAGGTGGGTGACAAGGTCGCGGAGTTGATAGAGAACGATAATTAATGTATTGATATGAACGAACTTGACTGGGGAAGCCTCGGCTTCCATTACAGAAAGACAAACGCCATTGTCTTCAGCCTCTACCGCGACGGGCAATGGTCTGAACCCCAACTTACCGACGATTTCGATTTCCATTTCAACGCTTTCGCCGGGGTGTTTCACTATGGTAATTCCTGCTTTGAGGGGCTTAAGGCTTTCCGTGGCAGGGACGGAAAGGTCCGCCTTTTCAGGCCGGACGAGAACGCCAGACGTCTCCGGCGCAGTGCCGACCGTCTTTCGATGGCCGCTCCTTCCGAGGAACTGTTCCTGAAAATGTGCGAGATGTGTGTGAAAGCCAATCTGGATTTTCTCCCTCCGTACGGACATAATGCGTCCATGTACCTGCGTCCTGTGCTCGAAGGCATTGACCCGCAGCTGAGCATCTGCTCCTCAAGCGAGGTTCTGTTTTCGGTTATGTGTGCTCCTGTCAGCACGTATGCCAAGGCTGGGGTGCTTACACCGGTGACCGCTGTCATCTCGCGTGACTACGATAGGGCCGCTCCTGACGGTACCGGCTCCTACAAGATAGGCGCGAACTACGCGATGTCTCTTTACCCTTACAATCTGGCTCATTCTCAGGGTTATACGGAGCTGCTGTTCCTCGACCCCGCCACCAAGACGAGGATTGATGAGTTCGGGTCTTCCAACTTCATCGGCATAAAGGGCGACACCTATGTGACCCCGCTATCCGGCAGTGTTCTGCCTTCAATCACGAACAAGTCTCTCCGCACCATCGCCGAGGATCTCGGAATGAAGGTGGAGATGAGGCCGATTCCGGTCGAGGAACTTGCCGAGTTCGATGAGGTCAACGCCTGCGGCACAGCGGTGGTGATCACCCCCATCCGCTCTATCGACGACAAGCCTCTTCTGGAGGGCTCCGAGGTTTCACGCACTTATGTAATGCCTTCCGGAACGGAGTGTGGTAGAAAAAGCCGCGCCCTTTATGATCGCATCCGTGGCATTCAGGACGGCATAGAGGAGGATCCGCACGGTTGGTGCGTTGAGGTATAGCCGGTCGCTGAACTTGCCGAAGCGCCGACACGTGATTCTTCACGAAGGTTTCTTGCAAATCATAAAATCAAATCTTAAATTTGCAAGAAAACTGTAGTGGCGTGATATTAAGAACAATGAAGCAGAAAGCCGTAGCGCTTTCGCTGAAAGCGATCCGCGCGGTTTCATCTCGACTTATCCAGACAAAACCATCATCGATGAGGTTCAAAGAGTTCCGTCCTTGCTCTCCTATCTTCAGACACACAGCGATGATGTAGGAGGTGACGGAATGTACATTCTCACAGGTTCTCAGAATCTGCAACTTATGGAAGCCGTGGATCAATCGCTGGCCGGTCGGGTAGGATTGCTCCACCTCCTTCCTTTTTCCAGGCAAGAGATGAAAGACGGTGGTATCTTTCCTGAATCCACAGATGCGAAACTGCTTAACGGGTGCTATCCGCGTCTGTACGATAAAGGTATTTCGCCAATCGATTATTATCCGAACTACATCAAAACGTATGTCGAGCGTGATGTGAGAAACATCAAAGACATCACCGACCTCGGCAAATTCACCAGATTTCTTAAACTTTGCGCGGCAAGAACCGGACAGCTTCTGAACAAGTCTTCACTGGCAAATGATTGCGGAATATCTGTGCCCACAGTTGACTCCTGGCTCTCAATTCTGGAATCAAGCTATATCATATTCCTTCTTAAGCCAGACCATAAAAATTATTCAAAGCGCCTGGTGAAGACTCCGAAACTGTACTTCTATGACACGGGACTCGCCGCTTCTCTTCTTGAGATAAAAACTGAGACCCAAATGAACACTCATTATCTTAGGGGGAATCTCTTTGAGAATATGGTTGTGGCAGACTTTATCAAAAATGATTTCAATAAAGGAATAATAGAGCCTTCGGTTTCTTTTTGGAGAGACAGTGCCGGCAATGAAGTGGACCTGATCTACAGAGATAGTGACAAAGAGGACGCGTTTGAGATAAAGTCAGCGGAGACATTCAATGAATCGTTCCTGGATGGACTGAAATACTGGTCAAAATATTCAGGAGCCAAGCCCTCGCAATTGCACGTAGTCTATGGTGGTACCACTCCAATGGCCAGATCCGAGGCAAGCGTGGAAGTGTTCAGATAAAAACAAAAGGGGGACTATATGCCCGTTGACTAACTTTCATCATTGGGAGTTCTGGTCTGTTGGCTATCTTTTTCCGTATCGCACCAACGTCCGGATGATCGCGGGCAGCGGGAGTTCTGTTCTGTTGGCTATCTTTTTCCGTATCGCACCAACGTCCGGATGATCTCGGGCAGCCGATAATTGTGTTTTTTAACGACATATAGTGCCTTTAAGATTAACAAGGCACATAGCGCGGCTCCGAGGCTCCGCAGCCTATTCCATAATATGCCAAAAACACTCAGGTGCGCTAACATATTCGCACCTGGAAGAGTAACATATTGTTCGTCATGCCGATGATGTTTCAGGTGCGCATGGTTTCTCGCACCTGGAAGTTCGGAACACCAATAGAACGCCCTGTACCGCGGGCATCGACTCCTAGGTGTGCGAATACACTCGCACCTAAAATGTTAAGTCGATAGTAATCAGATGGTTGATGTTTCAGGTGCGCATAGTTTCTCGCACCTGGAAGTTCGGAACACCAATAGAACGCCCTGTACCGCGGGCATCGACTCCTAGGTGTGCGAATACACTCGCACCTAAAATGTTAAGTCGATAGTAATCAGATGGTTGATGTTTCAGGTGCGCATAGTTTTTCATACCTGGAAGAATGGTCTCCAATTGTTTTGCAAGACAGGAAATGTACGGAATCAGTATCGTCCCGCAAAAGCCACTTGCGGACAGTCAAGATTTTACAAAATGCTTTCAGCCACATAATGTTCCTATGCCCACAGAGGTCTGATCGGGCTGAAAAACCCGAAACTCGGAATACAAGATTTTCACGTCAATGTGCCCTCAAGACGCTTCTATCAGGCTTTGGGCTGAAAGCGTTTCGTAAATTCACGATGAAATCGGCGTGAGGTAACATTCCTGATTGGTGCCGGGAAGGAAAGCCACTTTTTCACCCGAAGCATAAGCCTGGAATCTTCTGCCACACCCTGTCTTATTGTATGACTAAGATGGAAATCAAGCTCCTGACATACAGATCATTGCGCAGGAGCGTCAACTAACCGTGATTGTTTAAGCATCAGTACTATAAGCCAAATGTTAGTCAACTCCGATATAATTCCCAAAGCAAAAAGCAAGCATCCCTTTTAGGGAAAAGATGCTTGCTTTTACTTTCCTTTTTCCAAATAAAGTTTAACATTGCAAAATGTAAGGAAATTTTTGGATTGGCAAGGGATGACTTTTCAATATTTTTTTATTTCACACTCTTGGATTTCTTGCGGTTATCTCTGCGAAAATTCTTAAATTTGCGGCGCAATATCTCAAAAATGGGGTATTGTATTAGATAAATAACTAGCATTTGCTATTTATTCGGTACTTCAGAAACGTAGGAAATTTCTAAGCAATGGCCGAATAAGTCGGTAAATGTCTGCGCTTTGCGTGGACGGACTTATTCATCATTGCGGTCACCTACGGCCCTGAAGTGTGAATGGAGAACGTTCACGCTTTTTTTTGTGGCCGTAGGTTACCGCTTTCCCGAATAAGACGCGAATGCCCAACGAAAGCGCAGAATGGACACCCAGATCAAGTCCAAGGAACGGGTGTTGGCATACGGCGAGGTGTTCACGAACCCTCGCGAAGTGAACGCGATGCTCGACCTTGTGAAGCCGGAGACGGATCGGATCGATTCCCGTTTCCTGGAGCCGGCTTGCGGTGACGGCAACTTCCTCATCGAGATTCTTCGCCGCAAACTCGCCATCTGCGAGACCCGTGTCACAGCCAAACGATACACTCAACTCCAGTACGAACACGATGCTGTCTGGGCCGTCTCAAGCATCTATGGCATCGAGATTCAGGAAGACAACGCCTCGGCCTGCCGAGAGAGACTCCTGAATTACTTTATGGAGCGGTACAATCAGCTGTTCAAATCGAAATGCAAGGCCGCCTGCATCGAGTCCGTCCGTTACATCCTCTCCAAAAACATCATCCACGGCGATGCCCTTACCTACAAGCGAGCGGACAAACCTGATGAATGGATACACATCACCGAATGGAGTTTTATCGGTGGCGACAAAGTCAACCGACGCGACTACGAGTTCTCCTATCTGGTCGGTGAATATGAAAGCGATGGTCTCTTCTCGGACATCCCTGTCGAAACCTACGCTCCTGTTCATTTCTTGAATATCAACGCGGAAACCTATGGCGACAAACAGTTATAATCCAGATGTGCTCAATTGCCTTGCGAACCTGAGCAACGACGAGGTCTTCACCCCGCCGGAACTTGCGAACCGCATCCTTGATCTTCTTCCTCAGGAACTTTTCCAAAGCCCTGACACAAAGTTCCTGGATCCGTTCAGCAAGAGTGGAGTATTCCTCCGTGAGATTGTCAAACGGCTGGACAGAGGCTTGGAAAAGAATATCCCCGACCGCCAGAGCCGTATTGATCATATTCTTCACAATCAGGTCTTTGGCATTGCCATCACCGAACTGACATCCTACCTGTCCCGCCGGTCGCTTTATTGCTCAATGCACGCCGACGGGAAATACAGTGTCTCCCGGTTCAGCACAGAATGCGGGAATATTCTTTACTCAAATCGTTTCCACACTTGGGAGAACGGCAAGTGCAGGTACTGCGGAGCGTCCCGTGCCGTCTATGACCGCGGCGCGGAGGCGGAGCAGTACGCCTATATGTTCATCCACACCGACACCCCAGGCCAATTCTTTGAAAATATGAAGTTTGATGTGATCGTCGGCAATCCGCCGTACCAGTTAAGCGATGGCGGAGCGCAGGCCAGCGCAATGCCTATCTACAATCTTTTTGTCGTTCAAGCTATGAGATTGAAGCCGAGATACCTGTCGATGATCATTCCAGCCCGGTGGTACGGAGGCGGTCGTGGACTTGATGAGTTCAGGTCTGCGATGATTCAGGATAAGCGCATAAGAGTGCTACACGACTTCCTTAACGCCTCTGATTGTTTCGGGACTGGTGTGGAGATCAAGGGCGGAGTCTGCTACTTCTTATGGGAGAGGGACAATGAGGGGAAGTGCTGTATCTTTACACATAATGGCGAATCTGTGAAAGAACAGCCAGAGCGTTATCTCAAAGAGAAAGACAGTGACGTGTTCATTCGATATTCGGAAGGAGTTTCTGTTTATCACAAAATCTTGGCTTTCAAAGAGAAAACAATGGATGCTTTGGTCAGTTCTCAAAAGCCATTTGGATTACGCACATTTGTTAGAGGGACTCAGACAAAAACGCAAGATAGTGTAATATTATTCGAGCGAGGGGGCAGGTCTTATGTAAATCGGAATGAGATAGCCGTTCATAGAGATTGGATCGATAAGCCAAAGGTTTATATATCAGCTGCATATAATGCAGGAGACACTTATCCTCATCAAATATTGGGAAAACCGATAATTGGCGAACCTGGTTCCTGCTGCACTGAGACATATGTGGTAATCGGACCATTTGATAATATCAAAGAATCCGAAAACGTGGTTTCATATATTCAGACGAAGTTATTCCGTTTTTTGGTAATGCTGAAGAAATCCTCACAGCACGCGGCTTCTCAAGTATATTCCTTCGTTCCTATTCAAGACTTCTCGCACCCTTGGACCGATGAGATGCTGTACAAGAAGTACGGACTTGATGATGATGAGATCACGTTCATCGACTCTATGATCCGTCCGATGGAATAGTATCTATGTTTGACGTACGAATATAATTGAATAAATGTCAGCTCAAGATCTACTTCGCGGCAGGGTCACCGCGACCCCGACCATATATGCCTACGAGCATATTGACTATCCGGCCCACAAGGGGTGGCTTAAGGTTGGCTACACCACACGCACCGCAGAGATCCGCGTGCGGGAACAGAATCAGACAAGTCACGTGAAATTCAAGATAGTTCTGGAGCGGTCGGCTATGCGCAAGGACGGGTCCACGTTTGATGACCGACTTGTCCGAGACATTCTCAGAAAGGATCATATTCCCAATCCTGAAGGGGAATGGTGCGTCTGCGGTGTGAGGGAAGTTGAGAAGGCGATCGCGGCGGCTGTGGCAGGGAAGGACAACATGATGGAAAGAACCGAGGACTTCGAGATGCGCCCTGAGCAGAAACGAGCCGTTGAGAAAACCTCCGCATATTTCAACGCCTTCAGGAAAGATCCGTCCAACCGGGGACTTATCCCACACTTCCTTTGGAATGCGAAGATGCGCTTCGGCAAGACCTTCACCGCATATCAACTGGCTCTCAGGATGGGTTGGAAGAAGTTGTTGATTCTCACTTTCAAACCTGCTGTCAAGACCGCTTGGGAAGAAGACCTTCTGACCCATAAGGATTTTGAAGGCTGGCAGTTCTGCCAGAAGCATGATGACCGTGAGTTCAACCGTGTGGACGAACGCCGGCCTTTCATCTGCTTCGCCTCCTTTCAGGATGTTCTGGGGAGGAACTCCGTCGGGGGCATCAAGGCCACGAACGAGTGGATCCAGACCGTCGGATGGGACTGCATAGTTCTGGACGAGTATCACTACGGAGCGTGGGGCAGGAACGCCAAGAACTTCTATGACAGGAAGGATCCTGCCCTGCGCCGTGCGGAAGAGGTCGGCGAGATTCTCACCGAGGACGCTTCCTCGGCTCGGGAGCTGGAGGCCCGCGAGATGTATGACGAAGGATTGATGCCGCTGCGTACGGGTGCATACCTCTATCTTTCCGGAACACCGTTCCGCGCCATCTCCACGGGTGAGTTTATCGAAGAGCAGATATTCAACTGGACATATTCGGACGAACAGGCCGCCAAGGAAGCGTGGCAGGGAGAGCATAACCCCTACGCGCAGCTTCCCAAGATGGTGATGCTTACATACCAACTGCCAGACAGCATCAGCGAGATTGCCTCCCGGGGTGAGTTTGATGAGTTCGACCTGAACGAGTTCTTCCGTGCTGAGGACGACCGCTTCCTGCACGAGGAATATGTCCAGAAATGGCTGGACCTCATCCGCGGAGCCTACACCGAGAACATCGTGACGGAACTCAAACTGGGCAAGGAGAAACCGCCTATGCCCTTCTCCGACAGCCGCCTGCTCAGTTATCTCCAGCACACATATTGGTTCCTGCCTTCCGTAGCCGCCTGCCGGGCCATGTCTGTGCTCCTGAGAAAACGCTCCAACCGTTTCTTCGATGATTACAAGGTGATTGTGGCGGCCGGGAACGAGGCCGGAATGGGAGCGCAGGCCGTGGAGCCTGTCTATAATGCGATGGAAGATCCACAGCGGACGAAAACCATCACGCTCTCGTGCGGCAAACTTTCCACCGGTGTGACCGTCAAGCCGTGGACAGGCATACTGATGCTACGCAACACGACTTCCCCGGAGACATATTTCCAGGCCGCGTTCCGTGTCCAGTCCCCGTGGACGGCAAAGGACGAACATGGGGAGGAGATCATACTCAAGCCTTTCTGCTATGTCTTTGATTTCGCGCCCAACCGTGCGCTGAGGCAGGTGCAGGAATATAGCTGCCAACTCAACGTCCATGAGTCCAATCCGGAGAGGAAGGTGGAGGATTTCATAAAGTTCCTTCCCATACTTGCTTTCGACGGCTCGTCGATGAAGGAGATCGATGCCGCGGGAGTGCTGGATATGGCGATGAGCGGCACTACGGCGACCTTGCTGGCCCGCCGTTGGGAGAGCGCCGTGCTGGTCAATGTGGATAACGCCACGCTCCAGCGCCTGATGAACAGCCCTGACGCAATGAGGGCATTGATGAATATCGAGGGATTCCGCAACCTCAATTCGGACATCGAGACCATCATCAACAAGTCCGAGCACGTCAAGGACACCAAGAAAGAGAAAGGCGACAGCCTTTCGGTGGCGGAAAAGAGGCAACTTTCCGAGGAAGAGAAAGAGTACAAGAGCAAGCGCAAGGAAATTCAGGACAAGCTCATCAAATTCGCGACCCGCATCCCTGTCTTTATGTACCTCACGGACTTTCGGGAATATTGCCTAAGGGATGTCATCGAACAGCTTGAACCCGCTCTCTTTCGTAAGGTCACAGGCCTAACGCTCAAGGATTTCAGCTTGTTGGTAAGCCTTGGAGTCTTCAACAGCGAACTGATGAACGATGCCGTTTACAAGTTCAAACGCTACGAGGACTCTTCCCTTGAATATACCGGCATCGACAGACACACCGGCGCCGTTGTCGGCCTTTGGGACACCGCCATCGACACCTCTAAGACCGGGCCGGTTAAAGACAGAGTCGTGGACAATAACTCAGAATATGTCGAAGATCCCCTTGGGGGTGGTGAGACCATTTCCCGTAAGCCGTGGGAGACCATCCGTCCTGGCGATGCCGTCACCCACAAAAGTCTCGGCCCCGGCACCATTGTGGCCCTTGATAAGGATTATCTGATTGTTAAATTCACCGACCGAGAATCAAAGTTCCGTTACCCATCAGCCTTCGAGAAAGGTTATCTGGAAGTGTGAAACCTACTTGCCATTCGGATTATCTGCCGTTCGGTTTAAGTCTAAGTGTGTTTCTTGGGCAACGTTTTAACCCGAAAACGTTGCCCGAGAACTTCTTTGATCACAACAGGAGCATTTTCTTCATATAATGCTGCCGTCATAATCATTTTTGCCATCGACAGGAGCAATATTGCTTGTTTGCGCTCCTTTGGCCGTATGCAAAGGCGCTTGGCAAGAAGCTTGGCGCAGGACTTTTCTTTTGTCGTGATTTTTGTGTAAGTTTGCAGGTTAAACAGACAGTCAGGAAATGTTTAGGAAACTTGCGGACAGAATGAAGGAGTTCAAGCTCACGATGAGGATGAAGCTGACGCTGAGCCTCAGCGCGATAGCCGTGACACTGCTTGTCTCCAGTGTGATCTCCATCATGGAGTACTATAGGATGAGCAACTATGTGTCGGATCTCATCGCGGACAACATCAGGAGCGTCAATGTCGCGCAGAAATTGTCCGAAGTCACGAACAAGTACAATCTGGATCTTCTGGCCCTGATCGGTGACAACTCGGTCAACACTCTTCCGGACTTCCATCAGAAGGAGTTCATGGGGCATTGCGACTCGCTTCGCAACTCCTTGACTTCCGACAAGATGGTCCCGCTGACTGATTCTGTTGTCTATGCGTATTCAGCATACATGCTGACTTCGCTGGAACTGAACGACGTGATGCTGTCGGACTTCATCGACACCAGGGCTTGGTACTTCGACAGGCTTCAGCCCAAGTTCAGGAGGCTGAACCACTACATTGATGTGCTCAACGAGGCAATCTACGATGACCTGAAGAAGAACTCCCTGACGTTCCAGAGGGGGTTCTACAGGAGCATCATTCCGGGTGCTGTGGCTGTGGGTGTCGGGCTGCTGCTTGTGCTGATGCTGTTGTTCTTCCTGCTGGTGTTCTATGTGAATCCTATCTACAGGATGCTTTCCGGGCTGAACAACTACAGATCCTACAACAAGAAATACTCCTACTCCTTCGAGGGTGATGACCAGCTGGCGGAACTTAACGACGGCATCACGGAACTGACGGGGGAGAATCAGATGCTGCGCAAGAGGGTGGCCAACCTGCGGGCCAAGGTCGCTTCGACAGGCTCCGCTCATAATAATAATTAAAGAATATCCAAATGAACATCAAGGTGATATCCAGAAACGTTGGCTACGCTCTGCTTGTCAGTGCGCTGTTCATGTTCCTGTCCATTCTGGTCTCTGTGGCGAACGGCAATGACAGTGCCCTCGCCGCCCTGATGATCAGCTTCACGATCACCTTCACCGTCGGGATATTCCCGTTCATATTCGTAAGGAAATCGGCTGACATCACCCTTAAGGACGGCTACATGATCATCGCGCTGTCCTGGCTGCTGTCCTTCATCTTCGGGATGCTTCCGTATGCGCTTTGGGGCGGGCCGTTCACGATTATAAACGCCTGGTTTGAAAGTGTTTCTGGATTCACGACGACCGGCTCGACAATCCTTGACAACGTTGAGGCGCTGCCGAACAGCCTGCTGTTCTGGCGTTCCTCGACGCACTTCATCGGAGGCTTGGGAGTCGTGGTCTTCCTGCTGCTGATCATCCCGAGTTCGTCTCAGATGAGGTTGAGGCTGACTACCCTTGAGCTTTCGTCCTTGTCCAAGAGGGAGTACAGATCCGGCGCGAACAAGACAGTCTATATCTTCACTTATGTCTATTTTGGATTGACCGCAGCCTCGTTCCTGATGTACATGCTGGCCGGCATGAGTCCTTTCGACGCCATCAACCATGCGATGAGCGCCGTGGCGACAGGCGGCTTCAGCACCAGGAACGCCTCCATCGGTGCCTATGACTCGATCACGATCGACCTTATCACGATGCTCTTCATGGTACTCTCATCCGTCCATTTCGGAATGATCTTCGTGGCTGTCGTGACAAGATCCCTCAAGCCGTTCAAGAACGAGATATTCAAGTTCTATCTTTCCATGATGGTTGTGGCGGGGGTGATCGTGTCGATCTCGATCAAGGCACACGGGTTCGAGGAGGCCTGGGGGCGCTCCTTCCTCTCCGGCTTCTTCCACGTCATGAGCTTTGCCTCGACGACAGGGTTCAGCATCGCTGACAACAGCTCCTGGCCTGTTCTTTCGGACACCATACTGGTGCTTATGGGAGTATGTTGCGGCATGGCCGGCTCCACCACCGGCGGCATCAAGTCCGACAGGATGATGTTTCTGTGCAAAGAGGTTAAGTACCAGTTGAGGATGGTTCTGCATCCTGCGTCCGTCAAAGATATAAGGGTGAATGGCAGGGTGATCCGGCAGAACGACATCGCCCCGCACATCCTCTACATCGCCCTCTACGGCCTTGTGGTGATCATCTCGCTCGCGGCCTGCCTCACGCTCGACCCTGACAACAACCAGTCATTCACGGCGATACTCTCGTCCCTTGGCAATGTTGGACTTTCGGTGGACCAGCTCGGCTCAATCTACAGCTATAGCGGAGAGCCATCCTCCCTCAAGTTCATCTACACGCTTGACATGTTCCTCGGACGTGTCGAGATCTATCCGATTCTGGCTGTTGTGATGATGATTTTCAGCCGGAGAAACAAGTAGAGGCTATGTACAGGGGGGAGTTTTTCTATAAGCGTTTCAAGGATAATTTTCCTTATGATGGGACGGAGGATCAGGATCGGTTGTTCCGGGAGATTGCGGATTTTGTTACTTGTGATGACGCTGATATTCTGGTGGTTAACGGGTATGCTGGTACGGGAAAGACTTCGGCGATCGCGGCGGTGATCAGGGCGTTTGATGATTTGAGGCCGAAACGAGTGGACAAGCGGGCCGCTGAACCAGAGATTCGACAAGGCCCACCAACTGACGAAGCGCACCGGAATACGGTAGAGGATGCTCCCGATGAATATGAGGAAATATGCTACCTCCTCGCCCCCACCGGCCGCGCCGCGAAAGTCCTATCCCTGTACGCTGGCAAGCCTGCCCGCACTATCCACAAATGCATCTACCGCCAGAAATCTATCGGCGATGACGGCTTCGGCCAGTTCTCATTAGCCCCTAACAAGCTCTCCCACAAACTCTTCATCGTGGATGAGGTCTCCTTGATAGGCATAGACGATGCCCAAAGGCAAGGCACGACCCAATTTGGTACCGGAGACCTTCTGAAGGATTTGATTGAATATGTCCGCGCCGGCAACGACTGCCGCTTGATAATGATCGGCGATTCAGCCCAGCTGCCTCCTGTCGGAATGGACGCCTCACCCGCTTTGGCGAAGGAATATATGGACGGTTTCGGTGGAGTCTGTTACAGTAGCCTGACCGAGGTCGTCCGCCAGCAAAAAGAATCAGGTATCTTGTTCAACGCCACGAAATTACGTGAGTTGATTGCCTCGGATCTCTACGGTGACGGGATGTACACTCCTGATGAGTTGGGTCTGACCGTTGACGGTTTCGATGACATCGTGAGGATAACCGGCGGCGAACTTATCGACACCCTGAACTCGGCGTATTTTTCTGAATATTCAAAAGACGACGCGGTGGTTCTTTGCCGTTCCAACAAGCGCGCGAACCGCTACAATGCCGGCATCCGGGCCCAGGTCTTCTATGATGAGGAGCGCTTGGTCCGTGGCGAGAAACTGATGATAGTGAGGAACTGCTACCAGTTCCTGAAAGGTGTCAAGTGTATGGACTACATCGCCAACGGTGACATCGCCAAACTCGTGTCAATCAAGAATTTCGAGGAGCGTTACGGCCTTCATTTCGCCGATGCCCGCCTTTCATTCCCGGACTACGATGACACCGAGATCGTCGCGAAAGTCTGTCTGGACACCCTTGAGTCCGAGTCCGCATCCTTGAGTTACGAGCAGCAGAACCAGCTTTATAACGGTGTGAACGCAGACTACGCCGACATCCCGACCAAGAAAAAGCGCTACGAGGCCGTTCGTGAGGATCCTTACTACAACGCTCTCCAGCTAAAGTACGCCAACGCCATCACCTGCCACAAAAGCCAGGGCGGCCAGTGGAGCTGCGTCTTCATCGACAACCCCTTCTGGCAGGACGAACTCACAGTCGATGACCTCAAATGGCTCTACACCGCCCTCACCCGCGCCACCGCCAAGGTTTACCTCGTCAACTTCAAGGATGAGTATTTCGCATAAGGTGTCAGGTTGCCATAGGATGGCTCCCCGTCTGGCTCTCCGTCTGGTTCCCCGTCTGAATCTCCGTGGCGGATAACTTGCTGATAATTAGGGATATTTTTTAATCATTACTAAATAGATTATTTTACAAATTTGTAACGTCGTGTGACCAACGGACTGATTGAAAGCCAATCTGTACTGTGTCACACGCCGCATAGCTATGTTAAACTTTAATGAGGGAAAGCAATGAAGCTCAGGAGATTCTTGTCCGGTTCGCCTAATCACGTTTACCAACGATCCTTGAACGGTTCGGTAATATTCTACAGCCTTGAGGATTGTCTGGTTTATTTCACTGTCTTTTGCACCTGTGCAGTCAAGGATGGTGTAAGCGTTCTTGGCCTGTGCGTGATACAGTAGCCGATGAGTGGCAAGCACGTAAGTTCTTAGGATTGGAGTTACCTTCAAAAAAGCGTGATGTCTAATGTGTTTTGTATTAATTCGTTGCGAAACGGTACCCTCCAGATTCTCCCGGCACGAACTTGTAACTCATTGCAAATCAAAGGGTGTAGCTTCATCCTCTGATTTGCAATGAGTTACAGATCCGCGCTGTCTGATCATCTTCTCTGCTCCATTGTGGTCACTGAGCTTGTCGAAGTGACCAGACGTGTGCCGACTCTGTGACAGGTGTGAGCACTGTCCTATTCTTCGTTTTGCGTAGTGTGTATTGTTCTAAAGGATTGAATATTTATTCTAATGGATTTTATCTATCTTGGATCAGGAAAAACCTAATTGATTGAAAACTTTGAATATTAAACCTTTTACTGTTGGGTTTTTGATAAATTCTAAATAGATTGTTGGATATTGTTTAATAATTATAAATTACTACCTTTGCGGCGAGATTGCTGGTGGCACTTCAGCTGGAATGCTGATGTATGTTATTGTGCTTGGTAAGTTAGTGGTTTGTTAGAACACTTATAATTTTATTTGGTTCTTAATTTATGGCGGTAGGGTTTATTAATAGCGCAATCGTTGCTCTTTCCAACCGTCTTGATAACTGGGGGGGGGTAACATCTTGAATTATAATAAATTACATTGTGCTTCCAACGGCATGGCCATTTGGTTGTGTGTCCTCATCGGCTGTTTTCTGTCGATTCTGACAGTGGCGGCGGAAGCGCTTCCGTCAGACTCAGGCTTTACCTCAATGAGGACTGTCGTCTTATCAAAGTCGTCCTCGGTTCAGGAGGACAGGCACGATACGACTTCATTCTCTGTCTATTACAGGTCAGCTGTATCCAAGATCGAACGTGGATTCCGGAACAACTCCGCCACTTTGAAAGCAGCCACCGAAGGACTCAGGTCTATCGTGTACAACGGTAATCTACGAATATACAAGGTTTACATAATCGGTGCCGCCTCACCTGAAGGCCGGCCGGAACTCAACGCGCGTCTGGCCCGTGACAGGGCTGAAGGAGTGAAAGCATTCCTGAAGAGCATCGAGCCACGTCTCACGGATGCCGACTTCGTTGTCATCTCGCGTGGAGAGGACTGGGAGGGTGCCACCAAGATCGCCGCGTCCTACGACACCGAGACTGGATCGTCCACGGTCTCGGACATATTCAAGGATTCTCAAAATTCCGAGGCCAAGAAGCTGATGATGAAGCGTCTGCAAGGTGGAAACGTCTGGCGCAGGCTGATCTCGGACTACTATCCGTCCCTGCGACGCACGGATATTCATGTGCTTTACAGCACTGTCCGTCCGATCGGGCCGGTTGAGTGTGAATTGCCGGAAGTGACCCTTGAGGTGCCGTATTCAGTGAACATCGCCCCTCCGACGGTGTTGCCGGAGGTTGAGTTCCCTGAGCCGGAGCCGCCGAAGGAGAGATTCTACACCGTCGCCGCCAAGACCAACCTCCTCTATGATGCCGTGACCGCACTCAACGCCGAGGTCGAGTTCCCTGTCGGGAAGAACTTCTCGGTGATGGTCGAGGATGTGTTTCCGTGGTGGAACTGGGGGCCGAACGGCAAGAAATATTGCTTCCAGATCTGGTCAATGGGTATCGAGCCGCGCTGGTGGTTCGCGCGCGATGACAGGAGGGACTATCTTACAGGGCATTTCGCCGGCGTTTACGGCATGTCCGGGAAATACGACCTCCAGTGGGACACGAAGCTCTGCTACCAAGGAGAGTTCTGGTCTGCCGGATTGACCTATGGCTACGCCTTGCCGGTCAGCAGGTGGATGAACATGGAGTTCTCGGTCTCCGCCGGCTTCCTTCGCACGGACTACCGCCACTACCAGCCGGATCCGGGCTACGAGCACCTGTTCCGGGACAAGTACAACGTTGGAACCGTCTCCTGGTTCGGCCCGACGAAACTCAAGGTTTCATTGGTGATACCGATCGGGAAGGATTCACACAAAGTAAACAAAAACTAATCAGAAACAAGTAAAAAGAACAAATCATCAACATGATGTCTGACACCAATATAAAGTATAGTTCCGCTGTGTTCTTCTGCCGTGGACTGTCCGTTCTCCTGCTGCTTTTTGCAATAGTCGCAGGCGGATGCCGGAGACGTCCCCTTGAGGATCCTGACAACCTTACTGCAGTCAGGGTCAGGGTGAATGTGGCCGGAATCCACAATGTCACGTCAGACATCTACAATGACAAGATCCCGGTCCAGAAGATAGAGCCGAGTGCCATGCACGTGCTGTTCTTTGGAGAAAACGAGGATGTTATTGCCGCAGAGGGCTTTATCACAGATGTGAGCTTTGACGAGAACGGAAACCGCATTGTGAGCGGAGAAGTCATGCTTGCACCGGGCAGTTACAGGATGCTCATCTATGATTTCGGCACTGAAGAGACTTTGATAAGGAACTACTACAGTTGGGACAAGGCAGAGGCATACACAGATCCTGCACCGTCAGCCGTTCTGAACAAGTACTCTACCAAAGGGAAAGACGCTCCGAACATTCTCATGCAGCCAGAGCATCTTGTGGTGGCCAGGAACGTGTGTGAGACTGTGCCCTATCACAACGGAATCTACACGATCTATGCGGATGCCTCATCGGTAGTTGAGAGCTGGTATATTCAAGTCAAGGTGGATGGGCTTGAATATGTCACTTCGGCGCAGGCTGTTCTCTCAGGCATGGTCCGCGCAAACCTTATTGCCACCGACACGAGGATGAACGATCCGGAAGCTTCCGTATGGTTCAATCTCCAGAAAAGTGATGACAAAGGCAAGAATGTGATCTGTGCGGTGTTCAACACATTCGGACGCATCCCGGAGTCGGACAACAACTTCGAGGTGACTTTCGACCTTGCGGTCAAGGGCGGCACGAGTGTCCGCAAGACCTTTGACATTTCGAACCTGTTTCTCACAGAGAATGCTGTCAAGCACCATTGGCTTCTTTTGGAGGACACTATCAAGGTCGAGCCACCGAAGGACTTAGGTGGTGCCTTTGAACCTAAGGTCGATGACTGGGAAGATGAACAGAAAGATATAGTGATTTAGTACTTACCATAGCTCATGATGACAGGAGCGTAATTATTTATTAATTTATTGAAAAAGATTTTTTTAGTTTAACTTTTAATTTGTGTTTTATCATGAAAAAAGAAATGTTTGTATTGGCAGTTCTCGCGACTCTCGCGGCCTGCTCAAAGACAGAGGTGACGCCGGTCGCCTCAAACGTGAACAGCGAGATCACGTTCAATGTCGCTCCTCGCACCAAGGCTCTTAGCCAGACTCAGACTGATTTTGATCACAATAATGTCTTTGTCTCCTATGCCTATTATCTTGGACCTGGCAAGACTTGGGCTGCCAACAACTCCGAGGCTCAGATGTACATCGACGGTTCTACAATTTCATACAATGGCAACTTGTGGAAGAATGAGACAACATCTTACTATTGGCCGAAGGATGGTGGTTCTTTGACATTCTTCGCGTATTCGTACAACAAGAAAGATATGACGGTAGGTGATAATTCCGGTTTTGCTTGTGTATGGGCACTAGGCGAAGACGGACAGTATCAGGGTGGAATCACTGGCCATTTTGATGTGGCCACGAACAAGAATGTTGATTTTCTTGTTGCTGACATCGCTGCTGATAAGACAGAAAATGAGAATAACTATGCTCACACCGGAGTTCCGACTCTTTTCCGTCACAAGCTTTCTATGGTCAATGTCGCCGCTAATCTTGCTGAGGATTATGCTAACAAGAAGTTCATCTTGAACTCTGTGAAATTCACTAATCTTTATCATTATGCAACCTATAGCCAGATTCCAGAGATGATGGCCCCGGGTGGAAACGATTTTTTGCCTGATCAGGTTTATGCGGAGAATGTTGGCTTCGAGGTTAAGAGTGGAAAGTTGATTGCAGTCCCGGCTGAGATCAAAGGAGGAGCTGGAGTTGAGGATGGTCAGTACATCTACATTCCTCAGGAATTTAATGATAACAGCTATATTGTAATTACATATACTGTGGAAACCGTTGTTGGTAACAATGTCGTTAAGGAAGAGTGCACAAAGACAGTTAAGGTAAAGGATGTCTTCCCTAAGTGGGAGATGGGACACAGGTACACTTTTAACCTTACCTTCTCTCTGAACGAGATTCACTGGGATCCGGCTGTTGAGAACTGGATCGATGACGAGGCTGGTAAGATTACCATCGACAGATAATAAGAATCGCGGGCATTCCCGCGCCATAAGCCTGCCGGGAGGTGATACTCCCGACAGGTTCTAATTGATAATAACATAGATGAAAGGAACAGGCTTCGCATTTTTTCTTACGGCCTGGAGGCCCGGCGTCCTTGCGATCAATTTTGCATAACATTTGTGCATGTTTCTGGTAAACTCGCATTAAATTTATGCAAATATTGATAAAAGTTGCACTAATTTCGTGCAATAGTCCTATATTTGTCATAGGACAAGTTATGCGATGGAACAACTATACGAATATTTCACAAGAAAGTTGAAGGAGACTTCAACTGATTTTCTCCGCTATAAGTATCCCTTCATCAAATGGGACGTGAAAGCGTTCGGCCTTGTGGGGCCACGTGGTGTGGGAAAATCCACAATGTTGCTGCAACATATAAAACTGCATCATAGCGTAGATGACACGTTGTACGTTTCGGCGGACCATTTGTACTTTTCGGAGCATAAGCTTGTGGATCTGGCCGACAGGTTTGTGAAAATGGGCGGACGGCACCTGTTTATTGACGAGATTCACAAATATGAAGGGTGGTCACGTGAACTGAAGCAAATTATTGATAGCTACAGCGATCTTCAGGTTGTGATCTCCGGTTCGTCAATCCTTGACATCTATAAAGGAATGTCTGATTTGAGCAGACGCGTTCCGATCTATAATATGCAGGGGTTGTCGTTCCGGGAATATCTTAAACTTTTCCACGATATTGACACACCGATATATTCAATGGATGAGGTGCTCAAGAACAAGGCGGAGATCCCAGGAGTCGCGCATCCGCTGCCGTTGTTCCGGAGTTATCTTCATAATGGGTATTATCCTTTCGGGAGAGATCCGGAGTTTGATCTTGAGATGCTTCAGGTCATAAACCAGACTATGGAAGTGGATATCCCTCAATACCTTCAAACTAATGTTTCCATCGGCAGGAAACTCAAGTCCTTGCTGATGGTGGTGGCTCGGAGCGTTCCGTTCAAACCGGTGATGACCAAACTTGCTGAGGTGACAGGTATAAGCCGTAACGATGTCTCGGATTATCTCATATACATAGAGCAGGCCGGAATGATTTCACAGTTGAGGGACAGGACAGGAGGGATAAGAGGACTTGGAAAAGTCGAGAAACTATACCTTGACAACCCGAACCTTATATACGTTCTGGAACCGGACAAGGCCGATGTCGGCAACATACGAGAGACGTTCTTTATGAATCAGACCAGAGTCATCAGCGATGTGATCAGTTCGAAAATCTCTGACTTTGAGATAGATGGTCGTACCTTCGAGATTGGTGGAAAGAATAAGGGCAACAAACAGATAGAGAATGCCGGCAATGGGTATGTCGTGAAGGATGACATAGAGACCGGATATGCCAATGTTATCCCTATCTGGGCTTTCGGTCTTCTATATTGACCCACTGTTGCGGAATGGGAAAATTATCCATAAATTGTGATGTTGATTTGAAAAAATACGTTTTGAATATGAAAAAGTGTTTGATCGCTCTGGTTTTACTGGTGTCCGTGGCTGCCTCGGCCAAGGATTTCAATGATGTTCCTTCCGCTTGGAAATGGGTGGGAAAGAATGAGGTGGCATTGACTTATGATTACTCTTTCACGGGGGCTAAAGACTTTTCTGTCAATGCGGTGACGGGAAAGGTTACTGAGGGGATAAGCTATCCGGCGAAGTTCACGGATTTCCCGTTCAGGCCGGACGGGGCTGTCAACCTGACATATTCACCGGACTCCACGAAGATGGCGTTCACGAGGGACAACAACCTTTGGGTTGTGGACATCGCGACGAAGGGGGAGACCCAGCTGACGTTCGACGGGTCGGACGTGATTCTGAACGGCTACTCTTCTTGGGTGTATTATGAGGAGATTCTGGGCAGACCTACCCATTATTGCGCGTTCTGGTGGTCGCCGGACTCCAAGAAGATAGGATTCTATCGTTTTGACAATTCGGAGGTTCCGGTATTTCCGATATATTCACCGTTCGCTGAGGACGCTGACCGTTCGGGGATGGGGCTGGCATATTCACAGAACGCCGGGGCTGCGGTGGCTTTGCCGAACGTGTCCCCGACGGGAGGCTCGGTCCGTATGACGCGCTACCCTAAGTGCGGCGACAACAACCCTAAGGTGCGGATCGGGATCGTGAATATTCAAAATGGCTTCACCGCTTGGGCGGACTTCGACGAGAATGACGACCAGTATTTCGGGACTCCGTTTTGGGGGGCCGACAGCGAGGCCTTTTATATTCAGAGAGAACCGAGGACGCAGAACACGCTCGACCTTTACGCAGTGTCGCCGGTGGACGGTTCGAAGAAGCACATCTACCACGAGACCTATAAGACGTGGCTGGACTGGATTGACGGGATGCTGTTCGGACGGGATGGAATATATATGGTTCGTTCGTTTGAAACCGATTGGCAGCAAATATATTACCTCTCTTATGACGGTGCTGTTTTGAAGCGTCTGACCGACGGGGAGAACTGGCGGATGTCGCTTGTGGACGTTAAGGAAGGCAAGGCGGTCAAAGGGTTTGACGGCAGTTCTTCGGAGGTGCTTTTCGTCGCCGAGCGTGACTCCCGTGTGCGTAGCGGGCTATATTCAGTATGCAAAGGAGTTATCAGGAATATTTCGGATCCTTCAATGAATGTCGCTTCCGTCAAGGTCTCGCCGGACCAGAGGTACGCCGTTGCCTTGGCCAGCAATTCCAGGACACCATCGCAGGTCTGGATCTATGATTTGAGGAAAGTCGCGAAGTCATTCAAGGTGGCGGATATGGCCGGAGAGAATTTCGACGCTTCGGATTACGCTTTGCCTGAGCATATTACGATGACGACCAAGGACGGGCTTGTGCTTCCGGCGATGATTGTCTATCCTAAGGATTTTGACGCTACCAAGAAATATCCGGTTCACGTGGACATCTACGGTGGCCCGGACTCTCCTCAGGTGAATGACCGGTTCCGCAGTCCGCTTTATTATCAGTGGTACGCCGAGAACGGGATCATTGAGGTCGTGGCTGATTGCCGTGCTTCGGGGCATAACGGCCGCAAAGGTCTGGATCAGATCTACAGGCGCTTGGATGAGCGTGAGGTCCTGGATTTTGTGGAGTGGGCTGAATATCTCAAGTCGCTTTCGTACGTGCAAGGCGACAAGATCGGCGTTGAGGGCTTCTCTTTTGGTGGCACGATGACGGCTCTTCTGGTGATGAATCATCCGGACGCTTTCCATTACGGAATCGCCGGCGGAGGAGTCTATGACTGGGCGCTTTACGACACTCACTACACGGAAAGGTTTATGGACACTCCGGCCAATAACCCGGAGGGGTACGCTTCGACCAAGGTTGTCGCCAGCGCGGCCAACTATCCTGTCACGGAGAAGAACTACGACGGGTCGGTGATGCTCAAACTCACGCACGGGACGGGGGACGATAACGTGCATTTCCAGAACACGTTGCTATTGGTGGATGCTCTTCAGAAGGCTGGCAAGAAGTTTGAATTGATGATCTATCCGGATGGGATGCACGGGTACCGTGGCTATCAGGGGAAACATTTTTCTGAGGCCAACAGGGCGTTCTGGCTCAAGTACTTGAAAGGGGAGTAGGGACGTTGGGGCACTGAGCCTGTCGAAGTGACATCCCGAACGAAGTAATACCCATAATATGAAGAGAAATATTCAAAGAATAGCATTATCCATCGCCTTGGCGGCGGCCGCATTTCCCTTCTGCGCCGCCCAGGAGGTGACCCGCAGCGCCCAAATCCCAGGCCTAAGGCCCTACAAAGTGGATTTGGAATATATGCCCCGCGCCGAGAAAGACTCAGTGCGTATGGTCGCCGAACTTTGGAAAGGCTATGTCGAGTCGTTCACTTCCTCTTCGGTGGACGAGGCCCGCCGGCGTTCCTTCTGGGTGGACGGCTCACCTGACTACCTTCAGGAATTCGATGACGGCAACCTCCTCTACGCCTCTTTCCGCGAGAACAGGATTCTTGACATCCGGAAACTCGGCGGCGGCACCTACGAATTGATCGCGGCCACGTTCAGCAAACTTCCGGGCGAGGAATATGACAACTGGGTGGAAGCTGTCCTCCGCGTCTGTGTCAAGGCTGTGGCATCAGGCAATGGTGGTAAAAACAATCCTTTCCGGCTGTGTAACTGGCTGGACGCGGAATTCCCGTCTTTGACGAAAACCATATTCAAGGGCATTGAATATTATTGCGTTCCAGGTTGCGGAGTGCCTAAAAAGGCCGCCTCCGGATTGGCTACATTTGCCACAAGGTTCATCAATGAATATGCTCCTGAGTTTCAAGGCCCTTTGCGTTATGTGGTGGCTCCGTCTGTGGATCAGTGCGAGCGTCTGTCAGGAATCTTGTTCAACGCATATTCCAATCCTTTGATGAGTTCCGCATCTGGAAAAAACTCTGACAGAGCGTTCTACGGCCGGACTTTTGGTTCGGACATCGTCCTCTCGAACTATTGGGATGACAGGCACGATGTGGCCCTTCTGCTCATCAAATCCTCTTGGCCAAAGGCCCTGCCGATGGTTCAGGAAGGCGTCGCCGCTTATTATGGCGGTTATATGGACCTTTCATATTCAGACATCAAGGCCTCGCTCCGCCGCTATCTTGCGTCCAAGAAGGACCTGGACCTTTCAAATGATGACAATTTCTATGACCTTTCGATTCCGGTCTCTGGAGAGGACGGTGTGACTGCCGCGGTTGTTCCTTTGGAAGGTATTATTGGTGCGGCCATTGTGGAATATACCATTGTCCAGCAAGGCCGTTCCAAGGTCAAGAATCTCCTTGGATGCCAAAACTATTCCGACATATTCAAAGTCCTTGGCATCCCTTCCGCCGACATCAACGACTTCATCCGCGGGATACTTTAGTTCTAACAGGCTCAGTGACCGGACGGCTCCGTGACAATCAGGTAGTTGTCTTCGTTATAGGGTGTTTCGATACGGACTCCGAAGATGTGCGCGTCATCGCCTGACTTGACTTTCAGGCGGGTGCGGAGTTCATCGCTGGACATCGGGATGTTCTTGGCGGAAACTTCTGAATGCGGGTAGCGCTTTCCGACATCCTTCATCGAAGACTTGTTGAGAGGAAGGATCTCCTTTACATAAAAGACTTTGCCGAAATCTTTAAGCGGTGCCGTACGTTGCTCTGATTCGCTGTCGGACAGCGGCTCACTGATTGTGTAAAGATGCGTGAACCGAGCCAGCTTGACAAGCCCGAACCTTTCGCAGATGGCGTTGGACACCCCCGCCTTTGTCAGCGATTTTCCCGGCTCGAAGATAATCCTTGCGAAGGTCGAATCCGGATAACCGGCTTTAGCCTTGGTGATTTCCTCTGGCTTGAATGTCAGCGTCTTGCCATCTTCCCGACAGGTCAATGAATATCCTTCATTCCATTCCCCGTCCAACAGAATCAGCAGCTCCTTGCATTCTCCGCCGCTGGCCACCACGTGAACCTCACGCACCCACTGCCCGTTCCACCCTTTCCCGGAAGCCTTTTCAAGATATTCCTCATAAGTCCTGTCCAGCCTCTCAACAGCCATCGTGATGTCAGCCATAGGGGAGAGTTTAAGGAGTACGAACCTGCTGATTCCGAACAGTTCCGGCAGAATCTTCAGCACATCAGGCGAGCAATCTTCCAACAGAAACACCTTCTTCCCGGCGGAGTCCCTTCTCGCGGGATCAAGGAATATGACATCCGGTCTGAAGTCTCCGAAGATGTCCTTGAGCGAGTCTGATGTCGCCTCCGAATTTTTTATGAATATATTCGTGACTCCCAGCGCCTTGAAATTGTGTCTTGCTGCCGCAGCAAGCGCCGGATTCATCTCATTGTAAAGCACTTCCTCCGCCACTTCGCTGAACGCCCACGAGTCCACTCCCAGTCCTCCCGTCAGGTCGGCCACCTTGCCTCTGCTTGGTATGGTCACTTCGGCAAGCTCAGTGACCGATTGGTTTCTGGTCGTAGGGCTGTTTTTGTCGGGCACTGATTCTGTCCCTTTGGTCGCTGAGCCTGTGGTTCGACAAGGGTCACCAACCATCGAAGCGACTGTCCCAACATATTCATTAAAGATTCTTTGAACAATCGAAGCCTTGTACCGCGCCGTGTCCGATGAGCTGCACTGCTCCGCGCAAAGCGATGAAGGATAGACCAGCCCCGTGCACGCCACCCATTCCGGCAGTTTCTTCCGCAGCCTCCTCCGCCCTTCAATTGTGTTGACAGCCAATGATTTCGCATTCAACTCCGCCAGCTCCGCATCCTCAGGCACAGGCCACTCCTTGCACGCCATCACCAGCCGCACCGTGTCCGCGTTCCCGTTCTCAACTATGAATTTCTCGAAACTGTCCATATCTGACGCAAAAATAGACAAATATTGCCAAATAATTTGAGTAAATTTGTAATCAGTATGGTTTGATGGTCAGGCCGTACGGCAACAAGACAAGATAATAAAACGAGAATATTATGGCACAGGATTACAACGAGAACGCCAGGAAATGGCTGGAAGGGGATTTCGATCAGGAAACCAAGATGAAGGTGATCGAGCTGCGGAACAATGATCCGGCGGGGTTCGAGGACGCATTCTACAAGACTTTGGAGTTTGGCACCGGTGGCCTCAGGGGCATTATGGGAGTCGGAACCAACAGGATGAACAAATATACCGTCGGAATGGCCACGCAGGGACTGGCCAACTATATTCTTAAGAAAGTTTCCGGGGATGACATCCGCGTCTGCATTTCCTACGACAGCCGCAACAACTCCAAGCTGTTCGCCAAGATCGCCGCTGACATATTCAGCGCCAACGGATTGCACGTGTTCATATTCGAAAATCTGCGTCCTACGCCGGAATTGAGCTACTCCATCCGCAAGATGGGTGCGGTTGCCGGAGTGATGGTCACAGCCTCGCATAATCCTAAGGAATATAACGGGTATAAGGTTTATTGGTCTGACGGTGCGCAGATCACCGCGCCGGTGGATCAGGAGATCATCAATGAGGTCAACAGGATCACCGACCCCTCTCAGGTGATGTTCGAGAAGAAAGAGCATTGCGGAGAGGTTGAGCTGATGGGCAAGGAGATGGATGACGCTTACCTTTCTGACATCATTTCACTGACCCTCAGCCCTGAGGCTCGTGAGAAGCATAAGGACTTGAAGATCGTTTACACTCCGCTTCACGGAGCAGGAGTCCGCATTGTGCCAGAGGCTCTGAAACGCCTTGGTTTCGAGAATGTTATCCACGTGCCTGATCAGGACATTAGTGACGGGGACTTCCCGACAGTTGTATCCCCGAATCCGGAGGAGCCTGCCGCTATGAAGATGGCTCTGGAAATGGCCGACAAAAAGGGGGCTGACATCGTGATGGCCTCCGACCCTGACGCTGACCGCCTTGGAATCGCTGTTCGTGACAACGAAGGCAAGATGGTTCAGCTGAACGGCAACCAGACAGGATCCATCCTGACATATTACATCCTCACCCGCTGGAAGGAACTCGGCAAGCTGGATTCCACGAAGTACATCGCCAAGACCATCGTGACGACTGAGCTGATCGCCGAGATCGGCCGTAGTTTCGGAGTGAAGTGCTACGATGTGCTGACCGGATTCAAGTACATTGAGGAGATCGTGCGCGAGAACGAGGGCAAGGGCGAGTTCATCTGCGGCGGTGAGGAAAGCTACGGCTTCAATGTCGGTGAGTTCGTGCGCGACAAGGACGCTCCGGTAGCCTGCATAATGGTTGCCGAGTGCGCCGCTTGGGCCGCCGAGCAGGGCCTGACCCTCTATCAGCTGCTCCAAAGGATATATTCTGAATATGGCTACCGCAAGGAGTCGCTGGTGTCTTTGGTCCGCAAGGGCAAGAGCGGAGCCGAGGAGATCCAGAAGATTATGGCAGACCTGAGGCAGAACCCTCCGGCAGAGATTGTCGGCTCGAAGGTCATCAAGGTCATCGACTACAACGAGCCGGAGAAGACCGGACTCCAGAAGTCCAATGTCCTCCAGTTCTTCAACGAGGATGGCGACATCGTTTCCGTCCGTCCTTCCGGAACCGAACCGAAGATCAAGTTCTACTTCGGGGCCAAGGGGCCGGACGCTGATGCAAAACTTAAGGCTCTTGAGGCTCAGTTCATCAGTTAGGCGACTTTTTTGGCGATAGGCCAGCCTTGTCACTGAGCGTGCCAGAATGAGACCTTGAAAAGTCGTGGCACCTATTGTCTTGATAATGGTGTGAATAGATGTTTACCTATAGTGGAAATGAATCATAGGTGATAACGTAAAGATTTTATGCTCAATAATTTATCTGCCACGGGGAAATTCACTATCCGTGATGCCCGGCCGTCAGACGGCGAGTTCATCGCAAGAAATGTCCTTGCGGCGATGGGGTATGAGGTTTTCAATGTGGATGCCGACTCTGCGATCGAGTTCGGCTCCACATCTTTGAATGTCCAGGGTGCCGTCAAGCTCGTCGGAGAGATTTGCGCCAGACCCGACACGTTATATTCATACGCCAGAACGAGGATCGCATGCGTGGAAGGCAATGCAGTGGGATCGCTGACGGCATATTCAGGAGATGACTATCAGCCGCTCAGGGGCTTTACTTGGGGACTGCTGAACGCTGCTTTTGAGAATATTGCCGCAGAAGATTCAACTTCTGATTCTGCCGATGGTTCAGGCAGGTTGACTGATCGGGCGGAATTATCTTCAAATGCCGTTGATAGCACTGAAACACAAGCGATTGGCAAGCAGTTTTCTGACGAAAATTCCTCCGATGCTCTTTCAATGGAGCCGGAGTGTCTGCCCGGCGAGTTCTATCTCGACAGTATGGCTGTACTCCCCGAGTTCCGCCGGATGGCCTTTGAATATGCCGGCGCGACCGACCGCATAGGCCACCTGCTGATGCTCGACGGCATCGAGCAAGGCCGCCGGAAAGGCTTCCCCCGCATAAGCCTGATTGTTGATAAGGTAAAGCCCGGCCTCTTCACCTACTATTCCGCCCTTGGCTTCCGCCCCGACGGAGAGATCCTCTTTTTCGGCCATCTTTATGACCGGATGATCAAGGACCTGGACTGAGAAATGAATGGTGGTTGGCAATTGTTGATTGCCGGAGGGGGAAATCCTATTGATTGATTGATTGGAGGGGTGAAGTCCTATTGATTGATTATGAGGAAATTGTGGAATCCTGCCCTCTCAAATTAGAGGGTAGGATTTTGTAATTGGCTTATAATGAGATATTTGGCGATCGCATCTTAGGTACGGGAACAAAAAGCGGGAAGCCCTAATCAGAACTTCCCGCTTTCGGAGCCACTCATCAGGCTCGAACTGACGACCTGCGCGTTACGAATGCGCTGCTCTACCGACTGAGCTAAAGTGGCTTGCTGCATTTCTCATGGAAATGGACTGCAAAGATAAGTAAAATTTTTTAACTTTGCACTATGTATTCAGATATTATCATCATCGGAGGCGGGGCGGCCGGGCTTATGGCCGCTTACGGTGCCGTCAAGGCGCTTCCGCTCGGCAGTTCAGCGCGAGTCACGGTTTTGGAGAAGATGCCACGTCCGGGCAGGAAGATCCTGTTTACGGGAAAGGGACGGTGCAACTTCACGAACCTCAAGGACTGGAACGAATTCTCACAGCATATACGCACGAATCCTAATTTCGTGAAACCGGCGTTCTACAACTTCACACCGGAGAACACTATCGATTTCCTTGAGAGAAACGGGCTTGAGACCGTTGTCGAGAGAGGTGACCGTGCGTTCCCATATTCACACAGAGCCTCGGATGTGCTTGACACTATCGTTGAGGTTGTGCTGCGCCACGGAGTGACGCTGCTGACTGACAGGGAGGTGACGGACATTCTGCCGGGATTCTCGATCCGATGCGCTGATGGCGAGACATTTGAATGCTCGAAACTGATCATCGCGACCGGGGGGCTTTCCTATCCGGGAACCGGTTCGACAGGTGACGGCTACAAATGGGCGAAGTTCTTCGGGCATAATGTCACTCCGTGCTTTCCGTCGTTGACCGCCCTTGTTCCAAAGGGTTACAAGATCATCGACAGGCCGGAGACGGACTTGAAGGGACATATTCATAGAGAGACTCCGATGACTGGAAGCGGCGAGGCTCTGAAAGGGGCGAAGCTGAAGAATGTCAACCTTACCGTGACTTTTGACGGCTCGAAGTCCGAGTCTGAGTTCGGCGATGTGGACTTCACTGATGGCGGAATCGAGGGACCGATCGGGTTTCAGGTCAGCCGTAAGTGTGTGAAGGCCTTGATGAACGGCGGCAAGGTGGCGTTCTCGCTTGACCTGAAGCCGGGCGTGTCGTTGGATGAGTTGACAGGGCGCATCAAGGCACTTTGGCAAGAGATCAAGAATGATCCCCGGACCCGCCAATGGAAGGATGGCCGTGGCCTGAACGGCAAGGAAATGTACCGGATCCTGCTCGGCAAGCTGATGCCGTGGGAACTTATCCCGGGTTTCCAGGCTTGGAATCCGGACATAATGAAGATTGATCTTAAGAAGTCTGAATATGCGGACGGACGTTCCGACAGGCTCAGCGCCCGGTCGGCCAGCTACCGCTCGCAAAGCTGGTCAAAAGGACCTGATCATCGCTTCAGCCGCCAGCCGAGGCGTTACTACGACATCGATCTTGACCTTTTGGCCAAAACATTGAAAGACTGGAAGTTTGAGATCATTGGATTCGTGGGCTACGAACGTTGCGTCATCACGGCCGGAGGAATATCCACGGACGAGGTGATGCCGAAGACGATGGAATCCCGCGTCAAACCAGGCCTCTACCTTTGCGGCGAGGTTCTCGATATGGACTGCGATACCGGCGGCTACAATCTCCAGTGCGCCTTCTCTACCGGCTACCTTGCCGGCGAGTCAGCGGCCAAGTCTCTGAATATTCCAGGACAGTATTAGGCTAATAAACCCCGGAGCCGAGCATCTCGTCATCGGCTGAGTACCAGGCGGCGAACTGGCCGTTGGAAATGCCGCGTTGCGGGATGTCGAAGAGGATGAATATGCCGTTCGGCCTCTTGATCAGGAACGCGTCCTGAAGTGGTTGGCGGTAACGGATGCGGACCCGGTAGCGGCGGATTTCGCCGTCTGCCATCGCAAGGTCTGTCCTGATCCAATGAATATCTTGGGACTCGATCCGTAAACAACTGCGTGACAGCCCCTTGTGAGTGTGCCCCTCGCCGACGTATATGATGTTTCGCGGAACGTCCGTGGCAATCACAAAGATGGAGTCCTTATGTCCTCCGATGTTGAGACCTTTGCGTTGCCCGATCGTGTAGAACTGCGCCCCGTCGTGCCGTCCGGCAATCTTTCCGAACGGATTCTCCTTGTATCGTGTCTTCTTGATGTGCTTTTTCCCAGCCCGGTAGGTCTCCGTCTCGAACTTGATGTCATCGTACCGTATCGGTTCTGACAACCTCATCAGTTCCTCATCGCTTAACCTGGCGATTTTTTCCACATCGAAGTCATTCCGGTGCGATAACCCTCCGGTTGGAGTGGATGTGGTTCCGCACCCGTGGCCGCCCGTGGCCTCGTGAACTGGTGGCTCGCCGCAGGCGAGACGGGATGGAGCGCGAAGCGCGGAAGGTGCGGGGCCACTTTCACTCCAATCGGCCTTTCCTGTAGATTTGGCCACTTCGACAGGCTCAGTGGCCGGACTGTTACTGTCAGTGACCCGGCGGTTGTTGAACGACTTCCCGCCGGAATCCTCGGAGGTATATTCAGTGATCATCATTGGCTCGCCTGGAGTCTTGAGGAGCGAGGCGAGGGTGTCGTGGATGAACCGATATTGCTCGCTTTGAGCGTAGTAGGCATCGAAAACCTCCACCACGTCGCCCTCCGCGGGCTTGAGTTTCTGCTGAAGGAATGTCGGGAGATCCACCTTCCCGACGAAGCATATTCCCTGGGAATCTTTCTTGTCGGCGGAAGGAAGATCCGCCAGATGAGCTATCTGGCGCACCTCAGGCTTGGTAAGGTGGCCGATAGGGAAGAGCGCCTTGCCGAGCTGCTCCTGCGTGAGCTGGCAGAGGAAGTAGCTCTGGTCCTTGTTCGGATCCACGCCTTCTAGAATCCTCCATTGAGGCACCCCCTCAATCACAACCTGCTTCCCGTCAGCGTCCAACAGTGGAGCCCGGCGGCAATAATGCCCTGTCGCGACCATATCCGCACCCAGCTTCCGGGCGGCCTTGAGGAAAGCGTCGAACTTGATCTCGCGGTTGCAGAGAACATCCGGGTTTGGGGTGCGGCCGGCGGAATATTCATTGAACATATAGTCCACCACCCGCTGGCGGTACTCCTTGGAAAGGTCCACGAAGTAGAAAGGGATGCCGATCTTGCGGGCGACCAATTCCGCCACGAAACGGTCCTCCTCCCATTCACAGTCGCCGTGCAGCGTCGCGTCCGCGTCGTGCCAGTTCTGCATAAACATAGCGAACACGTCATACCCCTGCTGCTTCAACAGCAGAGCGGCGACACTGGAGTCAACACCTCCCGAAAGACCAACGCAGATTTTCATAACTTACTTTTTCTCTCGCTTATAGGCGATTACGTCCTATTAAATGTATCTTACGTTCCAAGTGACTGCCCACTGAAAATCACTTTACGTTACCCCAACCCTAAATCCCTTCCCTCGGGGAAGGGACTTGCTTTCACCGCAGGCGGTGAAGAGGCTTCGTGCGATAAGGGCCTACAAATTTACTCAAATGCTTGAATATGCACAATTTTTGCTAACTTTGAAAACTTGTGTATAAAGACCACTGAATATGAAGACAGTAAAACTGGACATCAACTATACTGAATATTCCTCCATCGATGAGATGGAACCTCAAGACATCGAACTCGTGAAGGCTGCCATCGAGGCGCAGAAGGGTTCCTACGCCCCATATTCCACATTCAATGTCGGTGCCGCGCTTCGGCTGGAAGACGGAACGATAGTGAAAGGGGCCAATCAGGAGAACGCCGCCTATCCTTCCGGACTTTGCGCCGAGAGGACAGCAATGTTCGCCGCCAGCGCCAACAATCCGGGCAAGGCTATGCTTTCCCTCGCCATTGTAGGAGGCTTCAACGGCACACTGAGCGACACCCCTTGCTCACCCTGCGGTGCCTGCCGTCAGGTGATGGCCGAGTACCAGACTTTGGCCGGCCGTCCGATGAGCATAATAATGTACGGAACGAAAAAAACGTGGAAATTTGACAAAGTTGACGACATACTGCCGTTCATTTTTGACAGTTTCAACGAAAAGTAGTATATTTGCAGTCAGGGAAAGTCGTACACGACCAGCTCCCTCTGAATTCCCCCAGGGTCGGAAGGCAGCAAGGGTAGGAGGTCGTAGCGGTGCGATGTACTAAGCTTTCCCTTTTTCTATTTTATATAATACAGTCAAAGCGAAAGAACCAATAAATTTTGAATGTAATATGACACTTAATTGTCTTGCCAATGATTGGAAGAAAGACAAATATCGTTATTCTCTTGAGTTATCCAAGTCGAAAACGCCCCAAAATACCATCTTGGTCGTAGGGGTTAATCCTGGAGGTCAAACAGACCCCGAAGAACAATATTTTGGTTCGACCATTCGCCGTGTGTGCAAACTCGTAATTAACAATGGAGAAGGTAACACGACATATGATAGCGTATTGTTCGTGAATCTGACTCCTGTAATCGCAAAAGCCCCATCTGGTTTGAAGGATACAGCTAGTATAGAGCATCTTCCTAAGGACAATATCAATAATTGGTAGACATATAAAAAGGGACTGTTGACTTACTTTCATAATTGGTAGTTATAGCCTGTTGAATATCTTCTTCCATATCGAACCAACGTCCGGACGACTGCGGGCAGAAACAAACTCACTGAGGTAACTGTGTTTGTTAATGTTAAGATTTTACAAAATGCTTTCAGCCACACAACGTACCTATGCCCACAGATGCCGGACCGGACTGAAAAATCAAGGTCAAAGGCACAAGATTTTCACGACAATGAGCCTTCTATATGCTTATAAAAGGCTTTGGGCTGAATGAGTTTCGTAAATTCGCAACGAAATCGACAAGAGGAAACATTCCTGATTAGCGTCGGGTGTAGAAAGCTATTGCATTGAAGTGTTATTAAGTCACAATTGCTTAAGCATAAACACTATAAGGCAAAAGTTGGTCAACTCCGACAGAGAGCATCGCTATAAGCGTCCATCATATCTTCGACTGTCCAACGACGGTATTTATTTGGAAGGCAGCGGAACATAAAAAACGCGATATTCATTTAATTTTTTCATCACTACGCAAAAAGGTTGCGTACTTCGCGTATAATTTTGCATCCGCAATCCGAAAGGAATCGCATCGATGTACTGAGCTGACGGGCTCATCGTCATAAGACTTTTCACGCCGCGGTTTAGCAGCTTCATTACCTGCCAAGGTCAAAATGCCTGCTTACTACGATCAATGGTTACTGCTGGTTCGAGTCCAGCCCGCGGCACAACTTTATGAGGACCAAGGATGGCTTACTTCCTGATTCTTTCATCTTAATTCCATAGCGGAATTAAGAGACTTCATCAGCTATTCAATTTCCTCATATTAATATTAGATCCGGTAGCCCTGCTACCAACAAGGTCAAAGAGAAGCTTACTTCTATGGCATCAGACACTTATTGCCTGGCTAACAACCAGGAGGACAGCTTCTCAATTACCTTTTTAATTTATTATGGCTATGAATAAGACCTTGACAAAAGTCGCTTTGCGCTATCATGCGGTGTTCCTCGACATCAACCGCGAGGACATCAACAAGAATTCCGAGGCTACAATTCCAGTGATGGCGTTCGTGGCGCGATTGAAGGAGAACGGTTTCAGTGTGAGCGAGGAACTGCTCCACGCACTTAACGCGGTTTCCGCGGATACGCTCGCGGAAATCACCGAGTGCATCAATGATGTGATGGGAGTCAATCTGAACTGGGCCTCTCTTGTCAAGGGGTGGGACGTACCCACAGGAGAATCTCGCGCGGATCACCTTCTCACCTGTATCACAAATATTTTTGGAGGGAAAGCGGCAGGATTCAAGGGAACAACCCTGAAATGTGGCCACTTTATACCAAACGGAACATTCCCGTTAGAGCGTTACAATGGCTGTCCATTCTGCGGGACACCGTTCGAGACAGCGGACTTTGTTTATAAAGGTCAGGGCAGCAAGTTGAAAGAACTCAGGCTGTTTACAGATGCTGACATTAGAAATGTCTTTGCCTCCCTTCTGTCTTCCGCAACCCCGTTGGATGCGACGCAGAGCGATTCCCTGAAGTCGCTTCTGGGCCAGTACCCTCTACCTACAGACGCAAACATTTCAATGAAGGAAACCGCTATGCTTGTCACCAAGACTTTGGTGGAGCAGGGAAAAGCGGATGAGGCTTCCGCGTTTCTGAAGACCCCTGCTGACATCCTTCGTTATCTTTGGTATGAGAAGACCGGACATATTCAGATCATCGAGCCGAAGACCCTTGTAGCCCACGCCCGAAAGATGTACTATCATATGTGGGGGCCGCTTGACAAGGGTAAGGACGCAGCCAAGGATATGAAGCTGAAACTGATGCTTAAATATGATCGCAAGACCTGTCTCCGCGTAGCCAAATGGATGAACGCCATTCCAATGACAGCAATGCATGCGGCAGAGAATATGAATCCGAAACGCGGTATGTGGGTACGTATGATCCGTGCCCTCCGTCTGGGTGAATACTCCCGCAAGGAGGGTATGGAACATCTTGCCGACATCCTTGACGTATTCTACAAGCAGGAATATTCCACTTGGCAGGGTCGTGTTGACAAGGCGCGTTCCGAGAATGACGCCAACAAGACTCTTGAATTACTCAAGGAGCGACCTGGCTTATTTGCCCGTTGCCTGTTTGCCACTATGCTTAGGTTTGGCAGCGACAAGGCATTGGCCGCTTTCAACGAAGTGGCAGACAGGCTTCCGGCGCGACTGCTGCTGTCATTAGGCAATGCCGCCGAGACATATTTTGATGTTAAGGGAGCGCGTGTCGCACACCCGATCACTGGTGTTACCCACCGTATCGAGGCCAACAAGCTGCTTACCCTATACGATGAAGAGGCCAGAAAAGAGATGATCAAGGGTGTCAATGAAATCTACAAGTCCTCTATGGAACGTCGTTTCGCCTCAAAGAAAACCGAGGCGAAGTCCATATTCATTGATCCGGCCCTTTACAGAATACCAGTAAGCGTCGGCGACCGTACGTCAACCGTTCAGGACACCTCCTGCGCCTTGATGGGCACTCGCTTTCCTGTAGAGGGAGAAACCGTACGCTTGTTCCTTCAGTGGGGGAAAGGTTTGCATTCCCAGCCCCTCGATATGGATTTGAGCTGCCGGATAGCTTTGCCGGATGGGAAGACCGACTACTGCTACTTCGGAAACCTGACTTGCCCTGGAGCAAAGCACTCCGGTGATATTCGTGAGATTCCGGAAATGGTCGGCACCGCTGAATATATAGAACTTTCTCTCCCGGAATTAGAGGCGGAAGGCGCTAAGTATGTGACTTTCACTTGCAATGCCTACTCTTGCGGTTCACTAACACCCAACCTCGTCGTTGGCTGGATGGATTCTGCGTATCCAATGAAAATCTCTAAGAGAAAAGGTGTGGCGTATGATCCTTCGTGTGTCCAGCACTTGGTCCGCATCAGCGAAGGAAATTTGTCCAAGGGACTGGTGTTCGGCGTTCTTGATGTCGCGAAGCGTGAAATCGTCTGGCTTGAGATGGCGTTCACATCCCAGATTATCCACAACGCTGACAGCGAATCGATTGAAGCGATCCTGCATCGACTGGAAGAGAAGATCTCGATCGGTGAGCTTCTTGATATGAAAGCCAAAGGACAGAACCTGAGACGGGTTGAGTCCGCCGATGAGGCTGATGAAATCTACACTTATGAATGGGCATTGAATCCGGCTGAGGTAAGCGAGCTGCTTAACGGGTAGAAAAAACGGAATATAACCACCAATATATTCTTTACTCAGTATTGGGAAAATTTCCGTAATTTCGTGCCTGATATGGAAAAGTACGAAAGCGCTATTTTTGAAGGGCTGAACGCTGAGCAGAAGAAGGCGGTCGGCAGTGTGGACGGACCGGTGCTGATTGTGGCTGGTGCGGGATCTGGTAAGACAAGGGTGTTGACGAGCAGGATCGCCTACATTCTGGAGAGGGGGTGCGATCCGGCACGGATTATGGCCCTGACCTTCACGAAGAAGGCCGCCACGGAGATGAAGGAAAGGATCGCCGTGATGGTCGGAGATCGGAAGGCCAGAAGGCTCTTTATGGGAACCTTCCACTCCATATTCATAAGATTTCTAAGGGAATATGCCGCCTTGCTCGGCTACCCTTCCACTTTCACCATCTACGACACCAGCGATTCGGTGAGCGGCATAAAGGCCTGCATAAAGGAGCTTGGGCTGGACGAAAAGGTTTACAAGCCGAAGGATGTGCTGTCAAGAATATCAATGGCCAAGAACAACCTCATCACAGCCACCGCCTACCGGAACAACCAGCAGGCGATCATCAACGACACGCACGCCCGGAAGCCAAGAATATGCGACATCTACTCCCGCTACGCCGAGAAGTGCAAGAACTCGGGGGTGATGGACTTCGATGACATATTACTGAATATGAATATATTGCTTCGGGATTTTCCCGAGGCCAAGGATGCGATCGCGTCCCGGTTCGACTACTATCTTGTGGATGAGTACCAGGACACGAACTTCGCCCAGTATCTGATCCTGAAGAAGTTGACGAAGAAGCACCGCAACCTCTGCGTTGTGGGTGACGACTCGCAGTCCATCTACGCTTTCCGAGGAGCGAAGATCGAGAATATTCTTAATTTCAAGAAAGATTACCCAGAGTGCCGGATATTCCGCCTGGAGAGGAATTACCGCTCGACGGCGAACATCGTGAACGCCGCCAACTCATTGATAGCCAAGAACGAGAACAGGATTCCAAAAACCTGTGTCGCCGTTGGTGAGGAGGGCGAGAAGATCCGCCTTCTGAAGAGCTGGTCCGAGCAGGACGAGGCAATCACCATCGCCTCGGAGATTGTGGAAAGGATGCAGTCCGACCACGCCAAGTACCAGGATTTCGCGATCCTTTACAGAACCAATTCCCAGTCAAGAGCCTTGGAGGAGGCTTTGAGGAAGAGAAACCTGCCGTATATGATCTACTCCGGCAACTCGTTCTTCGACAGGGCCGAGGTCAAGGATATGATGGCGTACCTGAAGCTGGTCGTGAATGTCAACGATGACGAGTCGTTCAAGAGGATTGTGAACACTCCGGCAAGAGGAATCGGTGACACATCGCTCAACGCATTGGCAGCTATGGCGTTCGACCTGAAATGCTCGCTGTTCAAGGCGGCATGTTCAGAGAAGTTCGCGGACTACGGTCTCAAGCCGGCGGCCGTGGCGAAGATACGCTCTTTCTGTGAGATGATCAACGGGTTCGCCGCCAAAGAGGCCACCACCAACGCTGACGAGTTGGCTCTCGGGATTTCCAACGCCTGCGGGCTGTACGCATTCTTTAAGAACGACCCGTCGATCGAGGCTCAGTCAAGGGCTTCCAATGTCGAGGAACTCATCAACAGCGTCACCCATTTCATTGAGGAGCAGAGGGAAAGCTATTTCCGCGACCTTCTGGCGGAAGGTGAGGCCGAGGATGATTCCGAGGTTGAATATCCTGTTTTCACTTTGGGGGCGTTCCTGGAGAATATTTCCCTGCTGTCCAACGTGGATGTCGAGGACGAGGAGGACACGAACAACAAGATAGCCCTGATGACCGTGCACTCAGCGAAAGGTCTGGAGTTTCCGTACGTTTTCGTGGCCGGTTTGGAGGAGAACATATTCCCGTCTGGCGGGATGCTTATTTCTCCCGCCGAGATAGAGGAGGAGCGTCGTCTGTTCTATGTGGCCATCACAAGGGCGAAGAAGGCCGTCTGCCTTTCGTTCGCCAACACCAGGATGCGCAACGGCAAGCACGAGTCCAATTCCCCGAGCCGTTTCATCAAGGAGATCGACACCAAATACATCGCCAACCCTCTTAGGAACGATAATTTCTCGGATGATGATTCTCTGGATTTCGAGGATTTCGGTGGGTTCGGCTCACGAGGATTCGGTTCCGGGAATGGCTCCGGAAGCGGCTCCGGGCGTTTTCCGGGTGGTTCATACGGTTCCGGCCGCTCTTCTGGTGCTTATGGCAACGGTTCCTCTGGCCGGTTCGGAGGTGGAAACCGTCCCGCAAACAAGTACGGAATGGGCGGCGGCAATTCCTACGGTTCTTCCGGCAGCGTCAGGTACGAGCGTAAGCCAGCCTCCGCTCCAAGGCTCTCCGACACCGCCTCCAAGATCGAGGCCTTGAGAAACCGTCCGCTGCCCCCTAAGATTTCCGACACCGATTTCGTTCCAGCCCCGATGACCGATTTCAAGGTCGGCCAACGGATTGAGCACAACCGCTTCGGCCAAGGCAAGATCCTTGAGATCACCGGTGACGCCCCCGACCTCAAGGCCAAGATCACATTTGACCACTACGGCGAGAAACTTCTCCTGCTCAAGTACGCCAAGATGCGTGTTTTGTAAGTTAAATCCACACATACAGTCAAGATTTTACAGAACGCAACTGCCTGACACGACAACTGCAATATGTTCAAGATGTTTTTCGGAATTGCGTGGATAATTGCTATATTTGCAAGTTGTAAAATATACGGTTGTAATTACAATCAACACTATTTATATGTCAAACATCATCGATTTGAAAAAGGGTCTGAACATTCCGATCAGCGGAGTGGCGGCCCTAGAAGCAAAGAAGACGATCGTGCCTGACACAGTTGCCATTAAACCGACGGATTTCAAGGGGTTCTCCCCGAGACTTCTCGTGAAGGAAGGTGACAAGGTTCTGGCAGGATCCCCTGTTTTGGCAGACAAACAGCACCAGGACATTCTCCTGACCTCTCCGGTGAGCGGAACGGTTCAGGGAATCGTCAGGGGAGAGAAGAGGAAACTCCTCGCTGTGCTCGTGAAGGCTGACGGCGCCAATGAGGCCGTCGATTTCGGAGCCAAGAATCCTTCCGGTCTGAAGGCCGAGGAGGTGAAGGACATCCTTCTCAAGAGCGGTCTGTGGCCATTCATCATTCAGAGGCCTTATGGAATCATCGCCGATCCGGCTTTGACACCTAAGGCTATTTTCGTGTCCGCATTCTCGACGGCCCCTCTTGCGGCTGACGCTGAGTTCGCCTTCAAGGATGAGGTCGCCGCCATCCAGGCAGGTGTGACGGCTGTGTCAAAGCTCGCCAAGGTTCACGTCTGCGTGAACAGCGATGCTTCGGCTTTCGCCAAACTCACCGACGCGACTGTCCACACGGTCAACGGAAAGAAGCATCCGGCCGGAAATGTTGGTGTGCAGATCAGCCACATCTCTCCTATAAAGAAAGGTGAGACCGTCTGGACTCTGTCCCTGCTCGCTCTCGCGGCCATCGGCAAGCTCTTCAAGACCGGCAGGATCGACCTTACCCGCAAGGTGGCCGTCACCGGACCGGTTGTCAAGGACGCTTCTTATGTCGTTACCCTTCCGGGAATGCCGATCAAGGCTCTCAAGGGATTCTATGACAATAGTGTGGAGACCCGTTTCATCAGCGGAGACGTGCTTTCCGGCGAGAATGTCGGCGAGGACGGTTACCTCGGATTCTTCGACAATCAGGTCTCTCTGATCAAGGAAGGCCGTGAAAGGGAAGTGCTCGGATGGGCGAAACCGTTCAGGTTCAATCAGTTCAGCTCTTCTATGACTTACTTCTCCTGGCTTCTGCCTAAGAAGAAGTACAATATGGACACCAACACCCACGGCGGCGTGCGCGCGTTCGTGGTTTCAGACGTATATTCAAAGGTTCTCCCTATGGATCTGTTCCCTGTCTATCTGATCAAGGCCTGCCTTGCCGGCGACATCGAGAAGATGGAGCAGTTCGGTATCTATGAGGTTCTTCCTGAGGACTTCGCCCTGTGCGAGTTCGTGGATCCTTCAAAGAACGACATCCAGGCTATCATCGCCAAGGGAATCGACCTTATGATAAAGGAAATGGCTTAAAGGATTATCGCTATGGAAGAAAACACAGTAAAACCAGGCCTTTTCGAGAAAGGCGGTAAGTTGGGGTGGCTGCATTCTACCTGGGATGCCTTTGACACCTTCCTCCGCGTCCCTGCGACAGTGACCGCCAAGGGCACTCACATCAGGGATGCCGTTGACATCAAGAGAATTATGATCATCGTCGTGCTGGCTGTTGTTCCTGCCGCTCTGTTCGGTATGTGGAATGTCGGCTACCAGCACAATCTCGCGGTCGGAGACCTTCCGGGATTCTGGAACCAGTTCTTCTGGGGACTTCTGAAGGTTCTCCCTCTCTACCTTGTCTCCTACATCGTGGGTCTCGGCATCGAGTTCGCCTCAGCCCAGATCAAGGGCGAGGAGGTGAATGAGGGTTACCTCGTTTCCGGTATGCTCATTCCGCTGATCGTTCCTGTGGACGTTCCGCTTTGGATGCTTGCCATCGCGGTGGCTTTCGCGGTAATATTCGGTAAGGAAGTGTTCGGCGGCACGGGAATGAACTTCCTGAACCCTGCGCTCCTCTGCCGCGCCTTCCTGTTCTTCTCTTATCCTATCTCAATGTCTGGATCAGAGGTTTGGGTAGCGCGTCGCTGCGGAGCTGACGCCATCTCTGGCGCCACACCTCTTTCTTATCTTACAGAGGGACAGGGTGCCCTTGAGGCCATCAACAATGCCGGCTACAGCTTCTGGAATATGTTCTCCGGAATCATCCCTGGCTCTGTCGGCGAGACTTCCGTGATCGCTATCCTCATCGGTGCCGTCATCCTCATCTGGACAGGTGTCGCAAGCTGGAAGATCATGGTTTCATCCGTGGCTGGCGCCCTTCTCGTAGGCTGGCTCGGCAATGTCGGTGGAGTGACTGACGTTCCTGCTTACTATCAGCTTGTTATGGGTGGTTTCGCTTTCGGTACAGTCTTTATGGCGACCGACCCTGTCACCTCAGCCCAGACAGAGACCGGCAAGTGGATCTACGGATTCCTCATCGGCGCTCTCTGCGTGGTAGTCAGACTCTTCAACCCAGGCTACGCCGAGGGTATGATGCTGGCCATCCTCCTTATGAACACCTTCGCTCCGCTGATCGACCACTATGTGACATCAGCCGCTACGGGCAGAAGAGCAAAAAAGGTTACAATCGCTTAATCATCAAGGAATATGAATACTAACGGTAACGCATACACAGTAATCTACACGACGATTGTCGTGGCCCTTGTCGCAGCGATTCTCGCCTTTGTGGCTATGACGCTCAAACCAAAGCAGGACGCCAACATCAAGGCCGAGACCATCAGCCAGATGCTGACTGCCGCACAGTTCTACACAAAGGACGAGTGCAGCGCTATGGGTAACGACAAGGTTCTGGAAGCATATTCACAGAACATCAAGGAAGCCTACACCATCAACCTGAAAGGCGAGAAGGTCCGTGACCTCAATACAGAGGTCAAGAGCATCGAGCTTCAGGATGGTCTCAAGGCTCAGAACAAGAACATCAAGGACGGCTCCGACGCCGCTGACCTTCCGGTCTATGTATTCAACAAGGATGGAAAGTCTGTCACTGTCGTCCCTGTCTATGGCGCTGGTCTTTGGGGACCTATCTGGGGCTACATCGCTCTGGACGAGGATCTTCAGACAATCGTGGGCGCTTACTTCGATCACGACAGCGAGACTCCTGGTCTCGGCGCCAAGATCAAGGACGATCCGTCTTTCAGGGCCGAGTTCATCGGCAAGAAGGTGAATGTGGCCTCTGATCCGGTGTTCAGTGTCGTCAAGGTTGGCACATCTGCCGATGAGAACAGCTCGGTTGACGCCATCACCGGCGCGACAATGACCAGCAAGGGTCTCGGTGAGGCCATCGCGTTCTGGCTCAAGGCCTACGCTCCGTTCCTTTCCTCAGCGGCTCCGGCCAAGGAGTGCTGCGGCGGAAACGGTGGTGAGTGCGACGGCTCGAAACCTTGCTGCTCGGAGTCTTCCGAGGCTGGATGCTGCTCTGACTCATCAGCTGTTAAATGCCCTGTAACTGAATAATCAAGGAGGAAGTAATATGAACAAAGAACTCAAAGAAACGATTCTTAACCCGATTTTCAAGGGCAACCCTATCACTGTCCTTGTGCTGGGTATCTGCTCCTCCCTCGCTGTAACGGTCGAGATGAAGGGAGCGCTTGTCATGGCCCTCTCCGTGACCATCGTCACAGGCCTTTCCAGCCTTGTGCTCTCGATGATGAGAAACACCATTCCTAACCGTGTGCGTATCATCGTGCAGCTGGTTGTCGTGGCTCTTATGGTAATCCTTGTCGACCAGTTCCTGAAGGCCTACGCCTACGGAATCGACAAGCAATTGTCCGTGTACATCGGCCTTATCATCACGAACTGTATCGTGATGGGACGTATCGAGGCTTTCGCCCTCGGCAACAAGCCGATCCCTTCACTGCTTGACGGTCTCGCCAACGGTGTCGGCTACGGCCTCATCCTCATCGTCGTGGCTTTCTTCCGTGAACTCTTCGGATCCGGCACATTGTTCGGTCTGAGGATAATCCCTGAAAGCTTCTACGCCGCCGGCTATGTCAACAACGGTCTCGTGATCCTCCCTCCGATGGCGCTGATCCTCATCGGCTGCATCATCTGGATCCAGAGAAGCATCCAGAAGGACCTTCAGGAAAAATAACGACAAAGACAAGTACTGATTATGGAATATTTAAGCTTATTCGTAAAGTCAATATTCGTTGACAATATGATTTTCGCGTACTTCCTTGGTATGTGCTCATACCTGGCGGTATCGAAAAATGTGAAGACTGCTTCCGGTCTTGGTGTCGCTGTTATTTTCGTCCTTCTTGTGACATTGCCGATCAACTATCTTCTGAACAAGTACGTCCTGGCGCCTGACGCATTGATAAAAGGTGTGGATCTGAGTTTCCTCAGCTTCATCATATTCATTGCTGTCATCGCAGCTTTCACGCAGCTTGTCGAGATGATCGTGGAAAAATTCGCTCCGGCACTATATTCATCACTGGGAATCTATCTGCCTCTGATCGCCGTGAACTGCGCCATCCTTGGTGGTTCGCTCTTTATGCAGAACAAGGATTTCGTGAATGTCGGGGAGGCTTCGGTTTACGCTCTTGGTTCCGGCATCGGCTGGTTCCTCGCCATCGTGACCCTCGCCGCGATCAGGGAGAAGATGTCCTACTCGAAGGTTCCTGCCGGACTCAGAGGCATCGGTATCACATTCATCACCGTTGGTCTGATGGCTATGGCCTTTATGACCTTTATGGGATTGACAATCTAATTAGGAGGCAGAGAATATGTTTTCAACAGTAATTTCAGCTATCATCACAATTGTGGTTGTGACCGTGGTTCTGGTCGCTCTGCTTCTGTATGTGAAGATCAAACTTACTCCGGACGGCACTGTCAAGATCGACATCAACGACGGAAAGAAGGTTCTTGACGTTCCTCAGGGAAGCGACCTTCTGCACACTCTCGCCGACCAGAAGATTTTCCTTCCTTCCGCTTGCGGTGGAAAGGCGAACTGCGGTCAGTGCAAGGTTCAGGTGCTTGAAGGCGGCGGAACCATCCTTCCTACCGAGACCGGCTTCTTCAGCCGCAAGCAGATCAAGGACGGCTACAGGCTCGGTTGCCAGGTAAAGGTAAAGGAGAACATCAAGATCCAGGTTCCTGAGTCAACGCTCAGCGTTCAGAAACTTGAGTGCGAGGTCATCTCCAACAAGAACGTGGCCACCTTCATCAAGGAGTTCACGGTTAAACTTCCTGAGGGAGTTCATCTTGACTTCAAGTCCGGTGAGTACATCCAGATCGACATCCCTGCCTACGACCTTGATTTCTCGACGATTGATGTCGATGACATCTACAAGGCCGACTGGGAGAAGTACGGTTTCTTCGGCATCAAGACGAAGAACGAGGTGCCTACGATCAGGGCTTACTCTATGGCCTCTTACCCTGCGGAGGGCGACATCATCAAACTGAACGTCCGTATCGCCACTCCTCCGTTTGACAGGAGCCAGCCTAAGGGCGTTTTCAAGATGCTGCCTGTTCCTCCGGGAGTCGGTTCATCCTATGTCTTCACCCGCAAGCCGGGCGACAAGGTTTGGATCTCCGGTCCGTTCGGTGAGTTCCTTCTTCCTAAGAACGATCCTGATTCTCAGGAATATATCTTCGTGGGTGGTGGCGCCGGTATGGCTCCTTTGAGAAGCCATATCATGCACCTGTTCAAGACTCTCAAAACAAAGCGTGAGGTACACTTCTTCTATGGAGCGCGCAGCCTTGTCGAGGCATTCTACCTTGAGGACTACGCCGAGATCGAGAAGGAGTTCCCTAACTTCCACTTCCATCTGGCCCTTGACCGTCCTGATCCGGCAGCTGACGCCGCTGGAGTCAAGTACACGGCAGGTTTCGTTCACAATGTGATGTACGAGACCTATCTCAAGGACCACGACACTCCGGAGGACATCAAGTACTTTATGTGCGGACCTCCTATGATGGTCGCTTCCGTCAACAAACTGCTTGACAGCCTTGGAGTGCAGCCTGAGAGCATTCTGTACGATAACTTCTCGTAATCGAGACGTGATATTTATTGAGGACTGGCCCGCTTGGACCAGTCTTTTTTTGTACATTTGCGGTATGATTGACAAGAAAGTACAGATGATGGATGCGGGAATGGTGCTGTTCACGAGCGAGAAGCCGTTCGGGACGGTGCTGGGGGGCATCAAAGCGGAGTTGACGAAACTTGGTAAGGTCAAAAGGGCCAACGAGATATCACCGGATGAACTTCCTGACACGACGGGAGAGTGTGACCTTTTTGTGGACTGGTCAACGCCTCTGCGTTGGCGGGCCATTTCCTGCCGGCTGGAGGATGCCGGTCTTGTGGGAACAAATGCTGACGGTGAGGAGACCAGACGCTATGCGCTTTGTGTCAAGGAAGGAAACAAGAACCGGAAAGGGAAGGTTCTTGTGACGCTGCTGCTTGCTGTGATATTCATTGCCTTGGGAATATTCAGCATCGACGGGGTTGCTGGAATATTCACGGTTCTTTTTGGTAGTGTTTTTGTCGTTGCCATTGTTATTCTTGCTTTGCGGCCAAGTGCCAAGGCTCAAAAAGTGGTGAGAGATCTTCTTGAGGTCGTGCGTGAGGCGAAGTGATTTTCACCTCTGATCCGTGGCTTTTTGACGCTCAGAAAGGCAATTTTTGGCGAATTTTGCCTAAGATAAACAAAAACAGCATAAAAATCGTTTCAGATAGTTGTTTTGTTTAAAAGAATTTGTATATTTGACGTGAAGTTTTTCATAGTTTAAGTTTAGGTTAAGTAGCGGGGTGAACGCAGTGAATGCGCTTGCCCCGTGAATTTTCTATAAAAAACAGAAATTTACGTTTTTTATAGAAAACATTTTTTGTTTCTTTTCATTATTTACGTTTAGTCACCATACTTTTGCAGACGGCCCGCAACGGTGCGGACTGTTAAATTTTTTCAACTATGAAGAGTTCTCTCAGAATCCTTTCCAGGACCGCGTCGGTCGGGATGATGGCATTGGCCGCCGTTATGTTTTCGTGCAACAAGATTCCTTCCGAAACCGCCCAAGGCACGTTGAGTTGGAATTTCTCGCAAAGAATGCTCACCAGGGCGACTGTTGATCTGCCTGACACCGACGCATTCATTCTTACAGTGAAAAATTCGGCCGGAGATGTACTCTATGAAGGAGCGTATGGCGATTCCCCGGAGTCAATGCTTGTTAATCCAGGTAGTTATACCGTCAAGGCCGTGTCAAGGGTTTTCGAAAAGCCAGAGTTTTCCGCTCCGCAGTTCGGAGACGAACAGGTTGTCGTGGTTCAGTCGGGGACAAGCACTAAAGCCCGCCTTAACTGTACGCAACTCAATTCCGGCCTTAGGATGAGGCTGGATTCCGAATTCGGCGCGACATACCCGAATGGTTCCGTGACCGTATCGTCAGCGGAGGGAAACCTCAAGTACTCTCAGACAGAAAACCGCATAGGTTATTTCAAGGCCGGAAACGTCTCCGTTTCTCTGGATGACGGCACTACCTCAAAGATTCTGCTGACACGCTATCTTGAGGCGTGTGAGGTTCTGACATTGGGCATATCCTGCCCTGCCATCGAGCCTCCAAAGCCTGATGCCGGTAATGGCATTTCCATTACAGTGGACACAAGCCGGGTCTGGAGCAGTTATGACTACGAGATCGGTTCCGGCCAAGGTGCGGATCCGGGTACTACCGTGTCCACGGCGTACAGTGTGGCGCAGGCTAAGGAGCACATCGGAGAGAAAAGTGTCTGGGTTTGCGGCTACATTGTGGGTGGTGATCTGTCATCGGCAAAGGAAGGAATTTCTTTCACACCACCGTTCACCTCCATGACATGTTTGGCGATAGCTTCTCGTTCTTCAGTCACGTCAAAAAGTTCGTGCATGTCTGTCAAATTGCCGAAAGGTGACATACGTACCGAAATCAATCTGGCTGACAACCCTGGACTCATAGGACGGAAAATCTATCTAAAGGGAGACTTGATCGCGGCTTATTTTGGCATTCCTGGCATTGAGAATATAACTGAATATGTTCTGAAGTAACTGTTAACCAAATAATTATCTTTTATGAAAATCAAACTGAACAGGATGGCGTCCGCCATCGTGCTGGCGCTGCTTTGTCCATTGGCTGGACATTCGCAAAGCAAGACAGTGCCAAGAGCCTGGGAGTTCGGCCTTGGCGGGGCTGCAATGAACGTCACGAGAACGACCGTGTCAAACTTTCATCAGACCTCAGGTGGAGATTATATCTTCAACCTTGATGAGAAGATGCTGTATGGCGGAGTCGAACTCTACTCGGCTGTCGAACTGAAGAAATGGCTATATGCCGATCTGCAGGGAACCTTAGGATTTGCAAAATACTATGAATCCGAAAGCCAACGGCAGGGATATTCATTGATGGTCAGTCCGGGAATACAGTTCCGCCCGTTTGTAAGAAGCGGCTGGATCCAACCATATCTCAGGTTAGGTGTCAACTATTACCACAAAAATTTTCCGACTTCCTATTTCGGACAGTTCAAGGGAGATGTCACAAAGGAGGCCTTATGGCGGGCTGAGGATGCTTGGAATAAAGGATATACCTTTGATTCAGACACATTTTTCCCTTTGTCCGCCGGCATCGGTGTGATCGGCTGGATGAGCGATAGGGTGGGAGTGCATATTCAAGGGCAGTACAATCACTCGCTTGGTACCGACGGCATCAATTTCGCCCAAGCCTCCGCCGGAATAGTGCTGAGGTTGGGAGGACAGGACAAGAACAAGTCTGTGGCGGACCGTTACATTTCTAAGCATCTCGATGAATATGCGGGACTCTATCCTCAAAATGTCATTGAGAGGGAAGTTGTCCGTGAGGTCCCGGTCGAGGTTATCCGCGAGGTCATCAAGGAAATTCCTTCAGAGAAGACTTTGGCTGAAATGATGGACAATGTGAACTTTGATTTCGACAAAGCCACGATCACGGCTGATTCCCAGTTTACTCTGGATGGGATAGCTAACACTTTGGCGCGATTTCCGGATACACGTTTCCTTGTCGCCGGCTATACTGACGCCAAGGGAACTGTGGAATACAATGAGGAACTTTCACGTGCCCGTGCCAAGGCGGTCTATGAAGCGCTTCTGCTGAGAGGAATACCGACGTCCAGGCTTTGTTACAGAGGCTTTGGCAAGCGAGTGGCTCTTGTCCCGGAATCGGCTTCGGACGAACAGCGAAGAGGAGACCGTAAGGTCGTTATTGAAAGGGTGACGTCAGAATCACTGTGGAATTATCTTAACCAACAATAAATCATATTCATTTATGAAAAATCATTTTAGATCATTGATCATGGCGCTCATTGGGGTGTCGATGTTGGCTTCCTGCAATTCACTGGAGGTGACCATGCCGGTCGGACCACGTGGAGAACAAGGAATCCAGGGTGTTGCCGGTAAAGACGGATTGTCGGCTTATGAACTATGGGTCAAGGCGGTACAGGAAAAGCAGATTGACTATACCGGCTCTGTTGACATTAGTCATTTTTTCCTTTATCTTAAAGGCAAGGATGGCGTTGACGGTAAGGACGGCAAAGATGGCAAGGATGGTGCCGATGGTGTTGACGGCGCGAACGGCAAATCCGCCTACGAACTTTGGAAGGAATATGTCGCTACCGGAATCGATGATCCTCACAATCCTGGAAGTCAATGGGATAAAACCAAGACATCGATGGTGGATTTCTATTGGTTCCTTACGGGAAACGATGGCGCGGATGGACTTATCCCATATATCAAGGATGGAAACTGGTGGATTGGAGATCATGACACCGGAATCAAAGCCAAAGGTGACAAGGGCGACAAAGGTGATACCGGAGATAAAGGTGATAAGGGTGATAAAGGAGATACTGGAGCCAAAGGTGATAAGGGTGATAAAGGAGACAAAGGCGATAAAGGTGATAAAGGTGATAAGGGCGATACCGGTCTTTCCGGCAAAAATGGAGTTGACGGCCAGAGCGCGTACGAAATGTGGAAAAGATACGTTCAAGAAACGATTGCCGCCGGAGGCAAAGTGGTTGATCCGAACGGAAATGAAATCACATTGGACGATCTTTCCATTCAGAAATTCTTCCAATATTTGACTGGCAAGGCTGGTGCCAAGGGCGATAAGGGTGATACCGGCGCTGATGGCAAAGACGGCGCCAATGGAAAGGATGGAGCCGATGGTAAAGATGGCGCGGACGGCAAAGATGGTGTTGATGGCAAGGATGGCGCGGACGGTAAGGACGGCAAAGATGGAGCCGATGGTCTGAACGGCAAGAATGGCCTGACACCGGAGATCGACCCAAAGACCGGCGAATGGATCATCGTTAATAAGGAAACCCGTGACACTATTTTTACTCACATTGCTGCCAAAGGTCGCGATGGCAAAGATGGCGTTGATGGAAAGGATGGCTCCGATGGCAAGGACGGTAAAGATGGCATCGATGGTAAGGATGGTGCTGACGGCAGGGATGGTGATACGCCTTATGTCGGATCTAACGGAAATTGGTGGATAGGCAGTGTTGACACTGGTGTCAAGGCCCAGGGACCAAAAGGTGACACAGGTGCCGATGGTAAGGATGGCGTAAACGGCAAGGACGGAAAAGATGGCCTTGACGGAAAGGATGGCGCTGACGGCAAGGATGGTAAAGACGGTGTTGACGGAAAGGATGGTGCCGATGGCAAAGATGGCATTGACGGCAAAGACGGAGCCGATGGTAAAGACGGCAAAGATGGTGCCGATGGCAAGGACGGTAAAGACGGCGTTGATGGAAAGAATGGCGCGGATGGCAAAGACGGAGCCGATGGTTCGGCAGGTAAGTCTGCCTATGAACTTTGGGTGACAGATGTTCAGTCTCCATCTGGATTGGAGGATCCTAAGAATCCAGGGACAAAGTGGGATCCTTCCAAGACGTCCATAGCTGATTTCTATGAATATCTAAGCGGAGCCTCTGGCGCTAATGGCAAGGATGGCACTGACGGTCGTGACGGTGTCGATGGTAAAAATGGCACTGACGGAAAAGATGGCGCCGATGGTCGTGATGGTGTCGATGGTAAAGATGGGGCTGACGGTCGCGACGGTATCGACGGTAAGGACGGCGCTGATGGTAAGGACGGCGCTGACGGAAAAGACGGTACCGATGGCAAGGACGGCAGTGACGGTGCTAATGGAAAATCCGCATACGATTTATGGAAGGAGCTGGTACTCAGTGAAGAAGGACTGGATAATCCGGGCAACGGAGTGTACGATATTGATATGTACCCTAAGTGGCCGAGAACAGCGGTATCCATCTATGACTTTTTCAAGTACCTGAGAGGCAGCGATGGTGAGTCCGGCACCATGATGTCGGTTGTCGACACTCTTTATGTGGAGGAGGTTGACTGGAGCAAGTACAATGTCGCTCCTGTAAGGTCTTTGGCGAAAGTCAATTCGACGGGAGAGAAGAAAGACACGACCTATGAATATGTAAATCCATATTCTGGTGGCTGCGCCTTGATAGTCTCTGGCCCGGGACCTGTTGCGATACCAAATTGCAAGGTGGAGTTCAAGGATCAGACTGGAAATTCCTTCAGCAAGACATCCGACAGCCGGGGGTACATATATCTGACTCGGAATGAATTGCCGGATTGGCGATCAGGATCTCCGTCAATGTCAGATCTGTCCGCCAGAACCAAACCGACAAGTTTCTCATTCGGGGGCAAGACAATCACGGATGCCGGAAAAATCGCTGCGACATGTGGCGTGCCGTACAAGGTTGACGTTAGTGTCAGAATGACAGGCTCCTCTTGGGAGATGACTACGGTGACCGCTGATTATGAGATTACAAGAATTGTGGAAGGTCAGTCCGAGAAGGAATGGGGAGGGGTGAAATTCCCTGAATCCAAAGACGGAGCCGGCTATTTTATGTATAGAAGTTTGGGTGATATCAACAGATTCCGCAAGGTTGAGTTTGCCTGGAGCGGTATTTCTCCGAACGATTTCATTTATGGAGACCATTTCATGAAAATAGACAACATCGGGGTGGAGAACTCCTGGGAAAGATCGTTGGGAACTGTTGAAAGCACAGTGACGGAAGCGCTGACCTATGGTGATGGCGGGTCTCCTCTTGTCGTGGATGTAAATTACATGCCTACAGAGAAAGGTTATGGAGAGTCAATCTACTATCGCGAACCATCGCCTGACTATGGCTTGCAGACCAAGTCTTCCACGAAAACCATAATACCTGAATATTGCAGTGTCGGTGACCTGAATATAGAAGGCTTAAAAGGCGGAACGGATGACGAACAGTTCACGAGTTATAACGGGAAACTTGTCCTTTCCGATGACGGAACGACGAAAGTTCCTGTCAACATGACCAATTACGAGCTTATACTTGGCCAAACATCATTCACGTTCGCGTTCGATTACTCGACTTTTGGCCATGTCTATCTGCGTGACGGCTATTATGATGCCTCTACAGATACCTTCCGGTTCAAGAGATACGGCACGTTGTTGAGTTATCTTGAGGACCTCAAACAGACCAAGGATGTTGAATATGTGACTGTGTTTTCCAACTCAGGCCAACTGGGCGGGGTGAACATCAACAATAATGTCCCTATTTGTTTCTCGGTAAAGAACGGTGTCATCCAGAAAGCCAAGAAGGAACCTTTCACTATAAGAAATGTCTATGACAAGTTTTCCATAACAATAAGAACCTTCTTATTCGATGATGTGTATTACGGTGAGGTCAAAGGCAGGTTTGTCTATGATGAATCTAACCCTTATGTGGCTTCCTGTGAATTGGGCGGCAAGAAATATGTGTTCCAAGCCATCAAGGATGCGGTAAGCGCTCCACTTCCATAGTCCCTCACCGGATTGTGACGGATGAATATAACAACAGGACGGCTCGTCAAGAACCGCCCTGTCTTATGAATGTCCGTTCATTGAATCTGAATTACTTCAGGTAGTCGTCAAAATAGTTTGTGACCTTGTCCATGAGATGAATCCTCCACTTGCCGAAGACGTTATGCTCGGAGCATGGATAAGGGAAATAGTCTAACTGGACATTGTTCTCGACACATTTCTGCACGAAACTGAGGCTGTGTTCCCAGACAACGGTGTTGTCGATGGCTCCCTGGCAGATGAGCAGTTTGCCCTTGAGGCCGTCAACCTTGCCGATGAGACTTGTCTGCGCGAATCCGTCAGGATTTGTGGCCTCGGTCTCCATGTAGCGTTCTCCGTACATGATCTCGTACCATTTCCAGTCGATTACCGGACCTCCGGCCACTCCAACCTTGAATGTCTCCGGATAGTTGGTCATAAGGGAGATGGTCATGAAACCGCCATAACTCCAGCCATGGACTCCGATTCTGTCAGAATCGACGAACGGAAGGGACTTCAGCATGTTTATGCCCACCATCTGATCGGCCATCTCGTTCTGTCCGCAATGGCGGTGGATGGCTTTCTCATATTCAGCGCCACGGTTCTGGGTGCCCCGGTTATCCTGGACATAGACGATATAGCCTTTCTGTGCCATGAGCATCTCCCACATCCGTACCTGGCCGAGCCATGTGTTCTGGACCATTTGTGAGTGAGGGCCTCCATAGACGTAGAGGACAACAGGGTATTTCTTTGCCGGGTCGAAATCTGTCGGCAGAAAGAGTCTGTACCAGTTGTCGTACTTGCCGTCCGCGCTCTTGACCGTGCCGAAAAGCACTTCTCCGGTCTTGTATGCTTTGAGAGGATCCTCAGCTGTGATGAGATTGCGGATCAGCTTTCCGTTGCTGGTCATTATGTTTGTGACGCGCGGCACATTGAAGCTGCTGTAGTTGTCGATGTACTTGGAGCAGTCTTCGTTGAGGCTGATTGTGTGCCAGCCTTCCTCGGTCGTCAATCTGATTGGTTTGCCGAATTTGGCTTTCGTTACGATGTCCGCAGGGATTCTTGACCGGGACATCTTGACCTCGATCTTGAACAGGTGGTTTTCGACCGGCGAGATCTCCGCTGAAGTATAGTAAACGAACCGCCCGTCGTTGGCAAGGTACTCCACGTCAGCGTCCGTCACGGTCAACCTCCTGACTGTTCCCAGTGTGTCGCACAAGTAAAGGTTGCGGTACCCGTTCCTGTTGTTTGTCCTGTAGATGAATGAATATGTTCCCTTGAAGAACCGTACTGGATCCAGCGGCTCGACATAGCGAGAATCATCTTCGGTGAGGATCGTGCGCGCGAACGTCCCGTCAGAAGCCCTGTACATGTTCAGTTTCAGATGTTTCTGCGTACGGTCAAGAACCTGGATGAGTACATTCTTGCTGTCTGGTGACCAACTGATGTTCGTAAGGTACTGGTCGCGGCCATATTCATTGACATCACACCACACTGTCCTGCCGCTTTCCACATCGTAGATTCCGAGCCTGACATTCTCGCTGTCCATCCCGTTCATCGGGTATTTGATGTTGTTGAGCGTGCCGGTGCGTGTAGTGATGTCCAGAAGAGGAAAGTCTGAGACCAGGGAGTCATCCTTCCTGTAGAAAGCCAGTCTGGAACCGTCAGGTGACCAGAAGATTCCGTTTTCTATCCCGAACTCGTTGCGGCTGACAAACTGGCCGTAGGTGATGTCCGGACTCTCGCTCTCAGCTATGCAGACAGGAGCCTTGTCGAAGATGTACAGGCTCTTGCCCACTGTGTAGGCGTATGTTCCGACACTGCTGCGCGTGACGTTCCCGGCATCCTTCGGAAATCCTTCAGGCAGCCGTGTGGCGGAATATTCGGAGACCTCTCCTGTCGATAGATTCTCCTGCATCCACTTGCCGTCCTTGTAGGTTATGAAGGTGTCACTGTCTTTCCATGACGCGGCGACGCTCGCCGGACGGACATTTCTGCCGAGCACGGCCTCCTCCATGGTGATTTGTTTCCCGTCAGGGTTCGCCGGATGTGTGGTGACGACTCCGGTCTGGGCGTTGAGTGCGAGAGGTGTCGCCAACGCGATGATTGTAAGTGCTCTTCTCATTATTCGTTTGCTGGTGTTGAGGTTGAGATTATCCTGTCCACAACGTATTTCTGCATTCCGCGCCATGGAAGGGTTCCGAGATATTCCTTGTAATGAAGTTCAACGGATTTGCCGCTGTACCTCATAAGCTCGTTGGCCACTTCCTCGTCCTCGACGGAGAAATCGAATATATAGGATTCGACCGCGGCTCCGCCGGTGTTCCTGTTCGAGCCGCGGAACCCGGCCTGGATCAATTTGCCTTCGTAGGTTTTCCAGACATAGCCCTTGTAGATGAACTGGTTGAGCTCACCTGCCTTCACACCGTCTCCGAAGACGAAATAGAACCTGAAATAGATGAATCCCGCCAGGGCAAGGGCGAGAATGATTCCTGCCCAAGTGAATATTTTGCCTTTTGTCGTCATAACCTATTATTTTACCTCGTTTCCGGTCAGTTCCCATCCGGTGATGGTGGAGACGTAAGGGATCATCGCGTGAGCCTTTTTGAGATGACCCGCATAGTTCGGATGCCCGTCGGCTCCCATGTCGGAGTCATTGTTATGGACGGATTTGGTAAGAGCCATTATGTGGACATTCTTGAGTCCGCAGCTGTCGAGAGCCTTGCGGATGTAGTCGAACATCAGAAGATCGTTTTTCGGGGCGACGCAGAGGATAGGGTAGTCCTCGCCATAGTTGTCCTTGATCTCTTTCAGCAGCGTGATGTAGTTCTTGACGAACAGCCTTTCGGCAGGCTGCATTCCTGTCGAGAAATCATTGGTGCCAAGGTATATGACTGTTATTCCCGGCTTTAGCGGAAAGGATTTGGCGTCCCACTTCACATCCTTTACCAAGTCGTAGGTCTGGAGGTATCTGTCCGGCATGAAATAGCCTTTGACATTGCCGTTGTAGTTGCGGGATATTCCCATACCGGAGTGCGCCACGACTATCTGATCCGCGTCAAAGTATCTTGCCATCGCACATGCGTAGGTGAGGTTCTGGTTCTCGGTCTCAGGCTTGAAGCGCTCTTTGTTCGAGCTTTCCGTACCGTAGCCGCAAGTGTATGAGTCGCCGATATATTCAATGATCCTTTCCTTGGGAGCGTCGGCCTGAAGGAACTCTCCGTCAGTGATGAACTCGCTGATGGTCGTGGTGCCTTGTTCGCCTTCGGTGCGCTTCTGAAGGATCACCTGATGAGGTGCCTTGGCGGCCTTACGATCCTTGCCGAAGCGGGCTTTGAGTTCTTCCTGAGTGAATATCACGATGGTCGTGTCTGATCCATGCACCGCGATCACCTTGTCCGGAGTTGTCGCCATGGAGCCGTCGAGCCACACGTTGTAGTAGTTCTTTTTTGTGTCAGAAACTTTGAAACTCAATGAATTGCCCTGAAACCGCACTTTGGCGTACACCCCAGTCCAGTCAAACGACACATTCCCGTCCTTCACTTCGGTCCTGCCGATGTAAGTGATTCTTGAATCAGAGGCCTTTATGGCCGTATCTGTCGCCTTGGGAGCGGCTGACATGGAGGCGGCTCCGAAAAGGGCCACCGCAAGAAGAGTTATCTTTTTCATCTTCATCTGTTGTTGGTTTAACGACACAAATTTAATGAATATCAACGATTCGGCAAACGAATTTATGGGGCGGCAAGCACAATTCAGGCTCGGTGATGATGAAAAAAGGAACCGTTCCTTCGAGCGATTCCTTTTTAATCATTAGGCACCGTTTCCGGCACCCTTGTACTGGGTAGGAGAATCGAACTCCTATTGCAAGATTGAGAATCTTGAGTACTAACCGTTATACGAACCCAGCGTTCTTTGGTTTTGGGAATGCAAAGGTAGACAAAAATCTTGAACTTCCAAAATTTTCTGTGGAAAATTACGAAAATCATGAATGTTTCCGTAAATATGGTGGATTCGGGGAATATTCCGGCAAAACGCCGGCGAGTCTGAGACTATATATAAGAAAAGGCCACGGAACTCTCCGCAGCCTTTGTCTATCGTTTCCGTGGCAGAAATTACTTCTGACGGTTCTTGTATCTCTGGTAGAATTTGTCGACGCGTCCGGCGGTGTCAACGAGCTTGACTTTACCGGTGTAGAATGGGTGAGAGGTGTTGGAGATCTCGACCTTTACAACCGGATACTCAACTCCGTCAACAACGAGAGTCTCTTTTGTCTCCGCGCATGAACGGGTTACGAACACGGTGTCGTTCGACATATCCTTGAAAGCTACAAGGCGGTAGGTTTCGGGATGAAGTCCTTTTTTCATTTCTTTATTGCTTTAAAAGTTGTTTTACTTCTTGTAAACAGTCTGCAAAGTTAACCCTTTTTTGAAGATTTACAAGCATATTCCATGTAAATCTTGTCATGTTGAGGGATTTTTCCTAAGGAAAAAGTCCGACTTTTCCATTCTGTGCGTACGACTATGGTTTTGGATGACACGTTGAAAAACTACTTCTCGTCAGCTGCTGGCGCGAGTGCTGACCATACGACGGCGCTGAGGGCTCCGCCGCAGAGGGGGGCTACGATGAATACCCAGAGATCCTTGAGGGCCTGGCCGCCGGCGAAGAGAGCCGGTCCGATGGAACGGGCAGGGTTCACGGACGTGCCGGTGAGCCTGATGCACACGAGGTGGATGAGGATGAGGGACAGACCGACCGCGAGACCTGCGAAATTGCCGGCTCCGACCTTGCTGTCAGTCGTTCCGAGGACCACGAACACGAAGAGGAACGTGGCGATGAACTCAACGAGGAACGCTCCGCCTGCTCCGCCGGCGTTGGCCACCGCGTTGGTACCAAGACCTCCTGTGAGATCAGGAGCGGCGACAACTTTCGTGAGAATGAGGAGGGTCGCGCCGGCGATGACGGCTCCGATGACCTGGCCGATCCAGTAGCCAAGAGCGTCCTTCCAGCTCATTCTGCCGGAAAGGGCGACACCGAGGGTGATGGCAGGGTTGATGTGGCAGCCGGAGATGCCTCCGATGGTGTAGGCCATAGCCACTACAGAGAGACCGAAGGCGACAGCCGTGCCGACCACTCCGGCGGCGGTGTTGCAGCCGAGGAACATTGCCGTTCCGCAGCCAAGAAGTGTCAGAACCATTGTTCCGATGCACTCGGCGATGTACTTTCTCATAATATCAAAAATTAAAAGTTCGCGTTTTGTCTCGCTAAATTACAAAATAATCATTGGATGTCGGTGTTTTTTCCTAAATTTACAAATGATAAGAAAACGTTTTTGATTAGAAATCATAATCAGGACGGACTATAAAAACAGTTGATTGTTATGGAAACGCATGTTGTGATTATGGCTGGAGGCATCGGCAGCAGACTTTGGCCGGTCAGCACTCCCGGGATGCCAAAGCAGTTCATTGATCTGCTTGGAATAGGCAAGACGATGATTCAGTTGACAGTTGACAGGTTCCGGCCTGTCTGTGACCTGAAGAATTTCTGGGTCGTCACGTCAGCGGATTATGTGGGAATAGTGAAGGAGCAGCTTCCGGAGATCCCGGCCGGGCATATTCTTGCGGAGCCTGAGCCACGCAACACCGCTCCGTGTATAGCGTATGCCTGTTGGAAGATCTCTTCCGTCAGCCCGGACGCGAACATCGTCGTCACACCGGCTGACGCTCTGATATTAAATGAACAAAAATTTTCGAATATAATCCGCAAGGCGTTGAATTTCACCGCCGAAGGCAATCGGATTGTGACCATCGGCATCGAACCGACACGTCCGGAGACAGGCTACGGGTACATATTCGCGGAAGAGAAACGTCCTGAGGAGGTCGTCAAGGTGCGGGAGTTCAAGGAAAAGCCTGACCTTGTCACCGCCAAGGAATATCTTGCCGCAGGCACATACTTTTGGAACGCCGGGATATTCGTCTGGAGTGCCGGAACCATTGTCGCCCAGATGCGTGCCCACGCTCCGCGGATCGCTGAAGTCATGGACCGGATAGCCGCGTCGTTCGGGACTTGTACGGAGGATGAGACCGTCAAGGAATTGTTTCCGACCTGTGAGAAGATCTCCATTGACTACGCCGTGATGGAGAAGTCCGATGAGATTTATGTCGTTGAGGGAGATCTGGGATGGTCTGACCTTGGCAGTTACAGTTCCGTGAAGGAGCATATTCCTTCGCCTGATGATGATCCTGTGCCGGATGGTTGCATCGCTGATTCCACTAGTAATGGGAACAAGGCTGTAGGTAAGGATGTGCGACTCTTTGACTGCGATGGCTGCATCGTTCACGCTGAGGATGCAGGAACGGTGATTGTCAAAGGGTTGGAGGGCTACATCGTGGCTGTCAAAGGCGGCAATGTGCTCGTCTGCCCGCTCGCCGATGAACAAAGGATCAAGGAGTACTCAAGTAAGAGGTAAGGTTACTATAAGTATATGAGGTACGTCTTTATCGTTCAGGGAGAGGGTAGGGGGCACCTGACCCAGGCCATCTCTATGGAAAGGCTTCTGCGTGAGAACGGGCATGAGGTCGCCGCAGTGCTGGTGGGCAAGAGCCCGGCCCGCAGACTGCCGGCTTTCTTCGCGCGGACAATCCAGGCTCCGGTCGAGATGTTCGAAAGCTTCAATTTCGTGCCGTCGGCCTCGAACCGCAAGGCAAGTTCCTTGAAGACAGGCTTGTACAATGTCTTGCACATCGCAGGATTTGTGCCGTCCATCCGGTTCATATCCCGTCGGCTTAAGGATTTGAGACCGGATGTGGTGGTCAATTTCTATGACATTCTCGGGACGCTCGGCTATCGCTTCAGCCGCCTGAAGTCACCGATGATATGTCTCGGGCACCAATTCCTTTTCCTGCACAAAGACTTCAAATTCCCTTCTTCCGGATATTCAGGCCACTATGCGCTGAACTTTTTCACGAATATGGTGGCGTGGGGCGCGGCTAAGGTTCTTGCGCTCAGTTTCAGGCCGATGCGTGATGACCCTAAGCGTAAGATCAAGGTTGTCCCGCCGCTCCTGCGCCCGGAAGTGCTCAGTCTCCGCAGGGCTGACGGCACGGATGACCCGGCAGTGCGTGACGGCGGGTATATTCACGGATATATGCTGAACGCCGGATTCTCGCAGGATGTTCTGGAGTGGCATTCCGCCCATTCGGATGTTCCGCTACGCTTTTTCTGGGACAGGGCGGACGAGGCTCCCGTGAAGGTCGTTGACGAGACGTTGTCTTTTTATTATCTGAATGACGAGGAGTTTCTGCGTCAGATGGCAGGTTGCCACGCGTATGCCTCCACGGCCGGTTTCGAGTCTGTCTGTGAGGCTATGTATTTAGGAAAGCCTTTGCTGATGGTGCCGTCGCACGTTGAACAGAAGTGCAACGCGTACGATGCCACTGAAGGGTATAGGATGGATTGCGGAGCCGTTGATGGAGTTAAGGAGAACGGGTCGGTTCCGCGTCCGGCAGTGACCTCGGACAGCTTTGATCTGGACTTGTTGCTGCACTTCGCTGATAATGAGTTTGTAGCGGACAAATCCTTTCCTCAATGGGCTCGGTTGGCGGATTCGGTGTTTTTGAAGGAACTGACTTTTTTGTAAAATTTTCGCAAAAATATTTGGATAATTCATCCGAATGCCCTACCTTTGCAATCCCAATCAGGAAGACCACTTCTTGAAAAGGTTGGAAAGATTCGTTAGCTCAGTTGGTAGAGCACAACACTTTTAATGTTGGGGTCTCGGGTTCGAGCCCCGAACGGATCACAAAAGGAGCAGCGCTTCTTTCCAGAGCAAAAGGCTTAGGCCGCTCAAAACATAATGCTTTGCTAGCTCAGTTGGTAGAGCAACTGACTCTTAATCAGTGGGTCTAGGGTTCGAGTCCCTAGCAGAGCACGAAAAGGCTTCGGACATTGTCTGAAGCCTTTTTCGTTATCCAGGGAGGGAGGATTAAACAAAAAGATATGGACATATTCGAGAAATACGAGAGTGACCTGGTCGATAGGCTTGTGGAACTGAGTACGGCCAGAGGACTGCTGGACGGAATGCTTCTGAGCACTCCTGACATCACGGCCAGATGGGAACCGATAGCCTTGGAATATTCCGGTGACGCTGTCAGGGAGTTCAACGGTTATCCCGAGGTGGTGCTGGCCTGGACCGCCTACATCGGAATGGCCGTCGCCTGCTGGTGGGACAAGGATTGGATCCGGTACAAAGACCAAGGATATTCATCACTGGTCGGCTCCAGAGGATTCGATGACCTGGACGAGCACGTGACCAGGGATATTCTTAAACATCCTTTGAATTCGAAGGAAGCCGCCGAGATAGCGAAGAACCTCGCCTTTTTGGCCGGGGAGGCATATTCATTTATGATGAGGCAGGGAGTCGAGCCGCAGAGCGTTGAGGCGTTCAATGTCTTCCGACACACGCTTTCCGCTATGTACCGTGTCGGCGCGGCACTGGAACTCAAGGCCTTGCGTTACAAGATGGAGAAGATTTAGAGTGTTATGGCGAAGACATTGCATAGTTTGAAGGATCTGAAAGGGCTGATCCCTAAGGATGAGCCGGTCAGGCCTGCTGTCAAGGCAAAGCATAGTGAGAAGCCCGCTGAGCCGGTCAAGGTCAATTCTGACCCGAAGGTCGGGGACATGGTGGTGCTGATGGAGTCCGATGAGCACGGTAAGATCCAGAGAATCGACAAGAAGACGTACTATGTGAGACTGGACGATGGAATGGTTGTCAGCCTTGGCAAATGGGATTTCGCCGTGACGGACGAGAAGGAGGAGGAAAGGCTGCGCAACTCGATATTCGCAAGGCGCAGTCCCGCCGCTTCCGATGAGCAGCCTAAGTCCCGCTACACAGATTATGGTGAGATCACTGTTGACCTTCATCTTGAGGCGTTGGCTGGCAGCCGTTCCGTGCAGCCGGGACAAGCCCTTCAGTTCCAGATGGATGCCTTCAAGACCGAGATCAAGAAATGTCTGCCTCACCGTGGGATGAGGGTTCGTTTCATCACGGGCGTCGGAGACTATGTCCTTACCAACGCCATCCGCAAGGAACTGGACGAGGTCTATGCCTTGCGCTGCACCTACACAGTCGGCACTCCGGGAGTCACAGTGGTCACCGTACGCTGACACAATGCGTTTTTTTACTTTATCTAAAATCAATGAATATGTCAACCAAGCACCTCATCCTTTCAATCACCATCATTTTGGCTTCCATGCCTCTTTATGCCCAGAATAAAGACTGGGCTGGATTCGGAAAATACTCCGATGCCAACTCGAACGTCACGGTCCAGCCGAAAGCTGTTTTGTTCGGCGATTCGATCACAGAGGGATGGGTTCGCCAGGATCCGGATTTCTTTGCCGAAAACAATCTCATCGGCCGCGGAATCAGCGGCCAGACAACTTCACAGATTCTGGTGAGAATGAGGCAGGATGTAGTGAACCTTCATCCGAAATATGTCGTTATCCTGTGCGGAATCAATGACATAGCACTGAATGACGGTCATGCCGTTGATGTTGAGGCTGCTGTCGGGAGCATCAAGTCGATGTGTGAGATCGCCCGTGCCAACAAGATCAAGCCGATTTTGTGCTCGCTGCTGCCGTCATATAACATCCGCTGGAGGCCGACAGTGACTGATTGCTATGACAAAGTGCTTCAGTTCAATGATTTACTTAAAGCTTACGCCAAAGAGCAGCATTTAAGATATGTTGATTACTTCACCCTTTTGGCTGGCAAGGACGGCAAGATCCTTCCGGCATATTCAAAGGATACTGTTCATCCTAATCTGGAGGGCTACAAACTAATGGAGGATTACCTTCTCGGTTTCCTTAAATAGATATTTGGCTTTAGGTGATTTGTCCATCTCTTCAATATCGTAAATATTCAGAATCAAGAGGTTAAAGGGTGCTCTTTGTCCATACGGGATAGGGGAGACGAATGTGGTTTCCGTGTATATTTGCAATCGCTTTCCAAGGATAGGTTGGTAGTGGATATGAGAATATCCATATAAGGCGGCATTGTAATATTCATAAAAAATCTTTTGTATGAGAAAATTGGTTTTACTGGGAGTGATTCTGCATTTTGTGATCGGCGTGGGGCATCTGGCCTGCCTGTTTTGCCTTGAGGCAGTGTTCAACATCTATGGGATAAACGGGATGATGGGTGAGATTGCCGCACATGGAGCCGGGCTGCCGTATTTGATCACGGTCTGCATCGCCATTGCGTTTTTTATCGCCGGAAGCTACGGGCTGTCGGTTCTTGGACTCGTCCATCGGATGCCACTCCAGAAGATCGCGGTCATCACTATGTTGGTTGTCTTCTTCGGGAGAACGATCTGGGGAATAACGATGCTGGTAGAGAATTTTTCATGGCTTGAGATGTCATCATCCGGTGTCGCCGCTCTTCTTGGAATATGCTACATTCCTTGTTTGAGAATTATCACGGGAAGAAAATGAAGATTTTTCACCTCAAAGAACATTTCAAACAATTCAAAACAGCTTCTTAGACTGAATATCATGAAATTGAAAATTGTACGTGGCATCCAATTGTTTTGGGGATATTTTATCGCCCTTGGTGCGGTCATGGGTTTCGGGATGATGATATACGATCCGAGCGGGGTGACTTTCCAGATGGATCCGTTGCTCCCTATGCTGAGGGAAGCGTTCCCTTTCCTCTCGTTCATGTTCGGCAACTTCGTCAGCTCCGCGTTCGCACTGCTGATCGTCAACGGAATCACCAACATGATTTCCATCTATCTTATCCATAGCAAGAGTAAGTATGACGCCCTGAGTGGTCTGATGTGCGGGGGCATTTTGATGCTGTGGATTATTGTGGAGTTCTATATCTGGGGATTCAGCGGGCTCTCTGTGGCCTATGGCATCTTCGCGGTGTGCCAAATCACCAATGCTGTCATATTCATTCATACACGTGTTTTATAAAGTTTTCAGCATTAACACTTTATAAAACATTGCCAGTCAGAATAGGAGATCACCGTTTTATAACTAATTGAAAGCCAAAGGATGACAGCTCACCGTTTTATAATCAGCGCTTTATGGAATTTTGCCCGACTCCCGCTTCCGGCCATTAAGGTTTAAAAGGGAGGTTCAAGCGGCTTCCAGTTCACCTTGTTCGCATTTGTACTCCAGAGGGCGCTATTATGCCAAAGGAAATGTAAGAAGTGGGCTACAGGTGTCGGGAAACGGTTTCGGCGAAGTCCTGTACCTTGACAGTCTCGGGAACGGACTCGGAGAAGGTCTTGAGGCAGAGAGGGCAAGCCGTGACTATGGTCTGAGGATTGTTTACCAAGAGGTTACCGACTGAAGACTCGGTGATCTTGGCACGGTCACGAGAATCCAGAGTAAGGCTGCCGAGACTGCCTCCGCAGCAGATGCTCTCATCGCCTTCCTTGGCGGCTTTCACCAAATTGCCAATCTGCCCCAGAACCACGCGAGGCTCTTTGTAAACGCCACAGCCACGGCCCAGCTCACACGGATCGTGATAGACTATGCGCTCGTCCCCGGCGGTCAGTTTAAGTTTCCCTTCATCGACAAGATGTTTGATGAACTGGGTGTAATGAAGCACTTCTATGCCATCGAGAGCATATTCATCCTTAAAAATCTTGTAGCAGATCGGGCAGGAGAGGACAAGGGTGCGGCAGCCGGAGCCGAGGATCATCTTCCGGTTGGCGGAGATGGTCTCGTAGGCGGCGTTTGTCTTGCCTGCCAGCATCAGAGGGCGGCCGCAGCATATTCCTCCGTCACGGTCGGCGAAAGTGTAGTTCACTCCGGCGGACTTGAAGACTTTTTCCACGGATTTGATGATCCTTGGGGTGAGATGGGTCATGCAGCCGGCGAAATACATCACTTTCGGGGTGGTCTCAGCATTGGTCGGCCCTTCGATGGTTGGTGAGCTTTGTCGAACCACAGGCTCGGGGAGTGAATTTACGGTTCTTGGGGAGGTGGTCGCCGAGCTTGTCGAAGCGACAGAACCAGCCGGACAAGATTTCAAATAAGAATAATCATAACCCAACGAATTGTTCACCGTAGCCCTTTGCGCGCGGCGGAGCGCCGGAGCGTCAACCCCCACCGGACAAAGCGCATGGCACTTGTCGCACATCAGGCACTTGTCAGCTATCGCATTGATCTTCTTCTCGTTATGCCGGCGCAAAAAGCGAATGAAATAGACCGATGAATATTTCAGATTCTTCTTCTGCACGTTCATCGGACAGGCGTCCAGACACAAGCCGCAGCTGGAGCATGCATAGATCTCCGCCTCCGCTACACCTTTGCGAGGATGTCGTGGCTGAATCCCGGCGTTGCGCAGCAAGATCCACAGAACCTCCGTCAGAATATGCATATACCGGCTGAACGGCATCGCGGCGAAAAACAGCCCCAAGCATATTGAATATGCCCACCAGACCGGCATAAAGAACAGCTTGTCTCCGAATATCCAATGCCACAGATGGTTGACAGGCACCGTCAGGAAACTTCCACCGCTCAAGTCGGCGGTGAAGCTCTCGGCCAGAAGCCTCAGCGGAAAAATCATCCAAAGGCTGTAGAGAGCCACACGGTCGGCCAGCGACGGCTTCGTGGTGTGGCGCATTCCCAACACGATGGATCTGAACCTTTTGAATATGGCCATTCCGACTCCGGTGAGAACGTAGAGCAGGAAAAAGTCCATCAGGAAAAAGAAGAACCAGCCCCGGAGCGTCACGTGACCGGGATTGATCCAGACAAAGAAGCGATAGAAAATCGGGTAGAAAAGCCCTCCGTCCGTCCAGGCAAGATGCTTCGGCACGAACAATGCCACTTCAATGTGTCCAAGCACAATCAGCATGAACCATCCAAAGGCGATGGAGGAGTGCATATAGCCGAGCAACGGCTTACGTTTCCAGATCTTCGTGTGGAAAAGGCAGTCGCAAAACAGGTCCTTGATGTTTTTCAGCGCGATCTTCGGCGTGATCAATGATTTCCAGAAACGTCTGCGGTCGTCTGCAGGAATCTTGGCCAGAAGCCTTATCAGTCCGACAGTCAGCCAGATAAGCATAAAGCTGATGCCGACCACGAACGGAATCACGAAGTTGCTGTAGCCCGACGGAATCCTGTCGATGACCTCCGGAGCCGCCTGAAGGGGCAATGAATATAATAGAGGGTTCATTTCGTACTGAAAATTTTGTTACCTAAGAGATAGCCCTTTCCCCGCCATTGTCACAGCATTCCGAACAAGTTCTACTGTTCTCCGTCCGCACGTAAGGGCAGAAACTATAAATAACTAAAATTGAGAATTAATAACTATTTATTGCCATACACCTTAGCTATTGACAGGATGAGATGTCGTGTGTTGATGCCACGTGGACAGACCATCGAACACTTTCCGCAAAGCTGGCAGGACTTCAGAAGGCCGAGAGCCTTGTCCGGATGGCCATTGTGGAGTTCCTCGATGGCGGCGCGGAGGCTTGTCTGAATGAACTGACCGGCGGTGCAGACGGCGGTGCAACTCCCGCAGGCCATACACTTGCGCATGTCCGGCTCAATCGCGGCCAACTCTTCGAACTTTTCCCTGTCGAACAGGTCAAGATTTATTCTGGAACTTGGAACCAGACCGAAACCGAAATCTACCATCTCTCGCGAACCAAAGTCTTGTAATTCTTAACATTCGGGAATATGTCGGACAGATACCGGTCAATCTCCACGACGGCACCACGGGCATCAGCCAGAGTCTCCGGCAACGTCTTCGGGCCGGTCGCGGCCCCGGCAAGGAACAGTCCTGGAAGCTGGCTTTTTTGTCCGGACAGGATTCCGTCACGGACCGCGAAGAATCCGTCCTCCTCCACAGGCATCTCAAGCAACTCCCCGACCCTCTTTCCGGAAGCCGAAGGCCTCATTCCGGCCATCAGCACGAGAAGGTCAAGGGTTACTTTCAACGGCTTGCCGGCCACGGTGTCCTCGGCCTTCACCATAAGGCTTCCGTCCACATTCTCAGACACTTCGGCGACACGTCCACGGATGAACCGCACACCATATTCCTTCTGCGCGCTAAGGTAAAGATCCTCGTAATGGCGGCCGAACATTCGCAGATCCATATAGAAGCAGTAGATCTGAGCGTCAGGGAAAGCCTGTTTCATCTCGCAGGCCTGCTTCACGGCCGTGGCGCAGCAGACTTTCGAGCAGGAGCGGCAGCCTGACTTCTCGTCACGGGAACCGACACAGTGTACGAAACCGATCTTCTTAGGATTGTCGATCCGCACATCAGAGCCTGAGGCGAACCACGCCTCCAGATCAGCGTTGGTGATCACGTGGTCATAGATCCCGTAACCATATTCCTCTTTCTTTTCAGCTTTGAACAGGTCGAAGCCGCTGGCCACCAGCACGGCGTCAGCCAGTACTGTGATGCCGTTGGAGAGGATCACGTTATATGACTTGTCCAACCTGTTGATAGACTGTACCTCGGTGTCAGTGAAGCACTTGACACCGTCCATCTTCCCGAGTAGTCCGTCAAGGGCGGCCGATGCCGAGGCACCGTCCGGAAACAACCTGTCCCACGAGGCCAGATGTCCGCCCAGCATCGAAGTCCGTTCAATAAGGATGACATTATAGCCGAGCCTCTGGAGTCCGGAAGCCGCCTCAAGGCCCGCAGGGCCGCCACCTATTATAAGTATATTATTTTTCATAACTTCATCTATCAATTCACGTTACCCATCCCTCCCCAAGGACTTACCTTTGCCACAAAGTGGCTCAAACGGTATGCTTTGGAATATTCATAAAATTATTTCAGGCAAGTGCAGCAGCCCGGGCGGCCGATGTCCTTTCCGTTCTTGCCGAGAAACTTGCGTGAAGGGTCATATTCAATGCCCATCTTGTCCAGAAGCGGCTCGACGCTGACTTGGTGGGTCTGAAGCCCGAGGTCCCAAGGGTCGTAGCCAAGGACCAGTCCGGCCACCTCCTCGTAGGTGAAGACCGGGATTCCGTGACCCTCCTCCCCGTAGGTCTTGCCGGTTGACTCGGCGATCACATATTGCCATCTATCAAGGAAATACGGGCATCCTGGGCAGTTGGTGATGATCATATCCGGGTGGAATGGCTCCATACTCTCGAACTTCTTGTGGGTGTTGGACAAGGAATATCCACGGTTGCCTTTGACGAGATATTGCCGGAATCCGAAGCCGCAGCAGTGTCGCCTCTCCGGGTAGTCCACGATCTCGCCGCCCCACGCCTCGATCATACCGACGAGGACATAAGGATATTCAGCGCCCCCGACTCCCTTTGAAGGGAACATCTTCGAATAGTGGCAGCCGATGTGCTCCACCACCCGGAGCGGGCGGCCGGTGTGAATATTCACGAGCTTGTGTTTCGCCTGGGCCGCGATGAGGTTGCGGTACTTGTAGATGAGGTCGCTGGCGTGCACGAGGAATTTCGGCTTGGAGAACTCCAGACCGCAGGTCTTCCAAAGGTTCTCGCGCACCTTCGCCTCCAGTTCGGGGAACTCGCGCCACGTCTCCATCGTCTCGCAGTAGAGGCCGAAGGAGGTTATGCAGGAGCAGACGTAGTTTTCATAGCCGTGCTTCGTCATAAGGGCGAACTGGCGCGCTATGATTGTCATCACGGTCTCCTGAGGGATCGTGTCCGAGTGGTAGGCGATGCCGCCGCAAGTCGTGTGATGCTCTGTCTCGAATATGTCCTTGCCCAGTTCCTGCCTTGTCATCCTTAGGAAAGTCGCTTCCGAAGCGGGGAAGAAACTCTGTCTGATGCAGCTGCGGACGTAGAAATAGTGATCGTCCGGAATCTCTTTCTGGTAGTCTGACCAGATTTTCTGTTTGCCTTCGTAGATCATTGAGGGCTATTGGTTTAAGTGTTTCGGATCGCTGTCCGTGTAGATTTTCGCTATGAACTCGTCCTCGGTGAGGCCCATCTCGGCGGCCTTCTTCGAGCCGGCGGCCCGAACCTTCTCCATCCTTTCGGTGGCACCGGTCTCGTCGAAGATCCTCTTGAGCTGGTCAAGATCCTCCTGCGGGATGCGGCGCATCGCTCCCGGCCCTTCGCCGTCAAGATTGCCGCCGAGCCTCTCGAACACATCGTCCAGGTGCTTCTCCTCCCATTCCCAGACCTTTCCGGCCTCTGGATGTCCGGCGTAGTCGAAACGGCGCGGATAGACGCAGTAGCCATAGTCCAGGATGTTGGCACACAGATCCTTGACAAGAAGGCACTGCTGCCGCCCCTTCTCGGACTCGATGAAGTAGCCGAGGTCGATGGACAGGCTGCGCAAGGCCATAATAATCAGTCCCGGAGCGTTCTTCCGAGGACATCTCGTCACGCAGCTCATACACTCTCCGCAGTACCAGATCGTGTCGCTTTTCAGCAGCTTCTCGATCTCTTCCTCGTCCTTGCTCTGGACAATGTCCACGATTCTTCGCGGGTCATAGCGGTAGAACTCCGCCGCCGGGCAGATGGCCGTGCAGGTGCCGCAGTTGATGCAGGCGTTAAGCCCTTCCTTCAAGCGGTAGTCCTTCATCAGGAGGTCATACAGTCGTCCCATCGCCTTTCTTTTTAGTCGGATATTTCTTCGCCAAAGCCTCCAGATCAGACTTCGGATTCATATTCTTTTCCATCCTCGCCAGCGTCTTGACGAAGGACTCCAGATCCTCCCGAGGAATGTCCCCAACGATCGTGGCGACCGACTCAAGCGAGAGTTCCGTAACCTTGTCTTTGATTTTCCGGGAATATGGGGTGACCTCGATGAGGTTCTGCCTTCTATCCTTAGGGTTGCTCACACGCCGGACAAGTTTCCTGTTCTCCAGTCCGTCAATAAGTTTGACTATGGAGTTCTTGTCCCTCATCGTGATGTCGGCGATCTGCTGTTGGGTCAGCACACCCTCGTCCCAGAGCGTGTCCATCACCAGAAACTGCTCCGGCGTCAGGTTGAACCCGCCCTTCTGGAACACCTCCGACATACACTGCTTCACGCTGTTGTGCGCGATGTTAAGAAACATCAGTATCTGCTTTTCCAGTACCATATCTTATAGTAAGACCTTTTACTCTTTTTGCAAAGGTAATACAAAAAGACGATTCGGCAACAAGTTCAGTGAATATTATGATGTCGGAAGATCGTCTTCTACCTGAACTTCTTGTCCTCTTCGAGCATTCCGAGGTAGGAGTTGTAGCGTTCGGCTGAGATGAGGCCGTCTTCAACGGCTTGTTTTACGGCGCAGCCGGGCTCGTGGGTATGGGTGCAGGGAGCGAAACGGCAGTCACGGGAGAACTTGAGCATCTCGGGGAAGTAAAGGGCGATCTCCTCTTTTTCAAGATGGACAAGGCCGAAGCCTCTAAGGCCCGGGGAATCAATGATAAAACCTCCGGAACTTAACGGGTACATCTCGTACAGGGATGTTGTGTGGCGGCCCTGAAGATGGGCTAACGAAATGTTGCCGACCTTCGGGTTGAGAGACGGATCCAAGGCCTTGATTATGGACGATTTCCCTACTCCAGACTCTCCGGAGAAAAGGCAGATATGGCCATCCTCCGGTGAACCTATCGCCGCCTTCAACTCATTAATGCCCTCACCTGTCAGTGCGGAAGTCTCGATGACCGGATAGCCGGCGCTCTCATAGATGCGATGAAAATCAGCGAGCTGCTCGGGAAATTCTTTTCTGAATATGTCAACCTTGTTCAGAACTATGGTGGCGGGGATGCCATAGACCTCGCAGGTCACCAGAAGCCTGTCCAGAAACGGAAGCTTGATCTCCGGAAAGAACAGGGTCACGACTATGAAAGCGCGGTCCAGATTGGCGGCGATCACGTGCGACTGCCTCGAAAGGTTCGTGGAGCGGCGGATCACATAGTTCCTGCGGTCCAAAACCTCGACGATCGAGGCTGGATGAGTGGCGGAAGGTTCTTCTGAATATTCATAAGTCACCTTGTCGCCGACGGCCACGGGGTTGGTCGCCTCGCTGCCTTTCAGACGCACCTTGCCTTTGAGCACCGCCGGAAAAGGCTGCCACTCCGGCAACCTTGAAAGCAGGAAATGGCTTCCCGCGTTTTTGACCACTGTCGCTTGTCCTTTCATATTCAGCGGCAAAGATAGTGAAAAATCCCGTGGCAGACAACTTCTTGAATATCAGGCAACAAAGCAATGTCGTGGTTGTGGTTTTGGCACTACGAAATATACTAATGCGTTTATTACCAATGAATTAAATGCCAAGTCGTCTTCCAAGATGCTCACACATCGGTCGCTTCGACAGGCTCAGCGACCATCGTAATGCGGTCGCTGAGCCTGCCGAAGCGACTTCATAAATCAGCTATTCGTGCGTGGCGAAGCGCTGCTGTGCGAGGGCCTCGTACTTGGTGCCGGGGCGGCCGTAGTTTGCGTAAGGGTAGATGGAGATGCCACCACGTGGAGTGAAGAGGCCGGTGACCTCTATGTACTTGGGATCCATCAACTTGATGAGGTCCTTCATTATCTTGTTGACGCAGTCCTCGTGGAAATCACCGTGGTTGCGGAAGCTGAACAGATACAGTTTCAAGCTCTTGCTCTCAACCATCCTGATGTCAGGAATATAACTGATCCTGATCTCCGCGAAGTCCGGCTGCCCCGTGATCGGACACAGGCTCGTGAACTCCGGGCAGTTGAACCTCACCCAGTAGTCGTTGTCTTGATGCTTGTTGACGAATGTCTCCAGAACCTCCGGAGCGTAGTCACTTTTATATTCAGTCTTCTTGCCGAGGGACTGCAACCCCTCCAATTCTCTTCCTTCTGCCATAAATGAATATTTACCCAGACTCACCCTGCCTTGCTCCTTGAATATTACAGAAGAATATCCAAGGAGCGGGCAGCGAGACTATATTTCATTAACTTTAAACGGATTATACGATATGTTGTTGTCGAAGGTGTCGATTCCTTCATATGCCTTGACCTTCCTGACCACCCAAGAGGTTACAGGCAGGATGATGATCTCGTAAAGGGTTTTCGCCACAACCTGCGTGAACATCAGATTGATTACCGCTCCGAAAGGTAGCATTCCGCCGAACGCGATCGGGAAGAAGATCAGGGAATCCGTAGCCTCTCCTCCGATGGTGGAGATGATGGCTCTCCAGCCGAAGCCCTTGCCTTTTGTCGCCACCTTCATCTTTGACATAATCCAGGCGTTGACCGTCGAGCCGGCGATGAACGCCAGAAGCGAGCCGATCATCGACCTCGGAACCAGGCCGAACAGGGAGTTGAAGCTCTCCGCGGCGGCGTAACTGTCCTCGAACATCGGCTTAGGCAGCTTCGTGACGATGAACGATGCGATCGACACAAATAGGCACATCGCGAAGCCGATCCAGATTGTCAGACGGGCTTTCTTGTATCCGTAAACCTCTGTAAGGCAATCGTTAAGGATGTACGAAATCGGAAACAGAAGCACTGCGCCGGTGAGTTGGACAGGAAGCGGACCGACCTGCCAGAGCCGTGGAATGAAGATGTTGGAAACAACCAGACAAACGCAGAATGTCACTGACATCCAAACGTAGGTAACAGACAGCGTCTCACGCTGTTGATTAACAGAATTTGACATTTTACTTCTTGTTTTTAACGTGGTTTCAAGAACACAGGACCTTCCCTTTGTCAGAGGGCCGGACCCTTTTGCGGGTGCAAAGATAGCAATGAAAAACAAAAAGACAAAATAGATAAACTAAATAAAATTCTTATCTTTACAACCCTAAAATAACGAGCAATGCTTAATCAGGAAACCATTGACGCTGCTGTCAAGAATCTTTTCAGGGGAATCAAGTTCACGGAGGAGCCTTCGGGGCTTTACGATCCGCTCAGGTATATGATCTCGATCGGGGGAAAACGGATCCGTCCGACGCTATGTTTGATCGCATATTCATTGTACAAGGATGAACTGACTCCGGAGATTCTGGAGCCGGCGGCGGGAATCGAGGTATTCCACAGCTTCACGCTCATCCACGACGACATTATGGACCGCTCGCCGCTGCGCAGGGGGGTGGACACGGTCTGGAAAAAGTGGGACTCCGACACGGCTATCCTTTCCGGCGACGTGATGTGCATCGACAGCTACGCCCGCATCGCAAAGGCACCGCACGCGGTCGTCACCGATGTAATGGAGCTATTCTCAAAAACCTCGGCGGAGGTGTGCGAAGGGCAGCAGTACGATATGGACTTCGAGCGTCTGCAGACCGTCCCGATGAAAGATTATATGAATATGATCGGCCTCAAGACGAGCGTGCTCATTGCCTGTGCGGCCAAGATGGGAGCCATCATAGCGGGTGCTCCGGAAAAGGATCTCGACTGCCTCTACGACTATGGCTACAACCTCGGACTGGCCTTCCAGGTGGCTGACGACTATCTGGACGCCTACGGTGACGTGAAGGTCTTCGGAAAACCTATCGGTGGGGACATCCTCAACGAGAAGAAGAGCTGGCTGACCGTCAGGGCTTTCGAGAAGGCTGACGAAAAGGTCAAGGCGGAGCTTCTGGAGGCCATGTCCATGAAGGCGGAGACTGACGGAGAGAAAGCCTCCAAAATCGGCAGGGTAAAAGACATCTACAACACCCTTGAAGTCGGAGAGGACGCCAGGAAAGCAATCGTTGAACTCACCGAAAAGGCACTCGGATGCGTCTCAAACATCTGCGATGGAGAACGTCTCGGCATTCTCAAGGATTTCGCCGACCGTCTTGTCGGACGTACCAAATAATTGAATCCATTCTTAGGGAAGGTCAAGGCTCAGGGACCACAAGCTCAGTGACTGGGGAGAAGTGTAAAGTTTTTTTACAGTGAGTGTAAAGAAATTTTACACTTCTTAAATTTATGTATTTGGGCAAAATATTGATTTGCTGTTAATTATATCTTTTGGCATAAAAGTGGTTTGTCAATTTTCCGTGTTCTGGGGTAAAAGACCCGAAGAGAAACGGAAATATTAAAAGTATAAGTTATATGAGCATATTCAGAAGAAGAAAAATGGGAACACCGCTTTCGGGGGTGCTGAACATTCTGGGGATGACGGTGGCGTTCGCGGCGCTGTACATCATTCTGGTGCAGGTGCATCACGACCTGACCTATAATAAAGAGGTCAAGGATGCGGACCGGATCTATTGCGTCTCGCTGCCGGACTGGTACACTGAAGGAAAGTATATGGTCTGGCTGAACAGGCCGCCGTTCGAGCGGATGGTCTCCTCCATTCCGGAGATCGAGGCGGGAGGTACGGGCTATCTGTTCGGGCAGCCGATAGAGACCATTGTCGGGGACGGCAAGAATCCTACGCTTTCCGACCCAAGTGTCTCCATCAGGATGTCTTCGATGAACAAAGGCACGCTGGATGTCTTCGGATTCGAACTCACCGAGGGCTCGTGGGATAACTATGTAGGGGTCTGGGACTATGCCTTCAGCGAGTCCGCCGCGAGAAAGTACGGAGTGGGAGTCGGTGGTCATGTGATGATAAGAAACTGGCAGTCGGGAACTTATCACGACGCCAACATCGTCGCCATCTACAAGGACATGCCGATGAACTCCGACTTGTCCGATTTCGAGGCCATCTGCCCGATCGGAGACCAAGCCATTGACAGTTGGAGCGAGTGGAGTTATCCTTACTTCTTCAAGGCAAAGGAAGGCGTTTCAAAAGATGAACTGGAAGCCGCTGCCCGCAAGGTTATGGAGGACATCATCGGAGGCGACTCCGATGCCAGCGATGAGAGCAGGGCTGAAGCCATCAAACGAACCAGAGTCCACCTTATCCCTTTGACGGAGACCTACTTCGACCAGACGATCGCCAACACTGACGGAGCCAGGGGCAACAAAACGACGACTTACACCCTGCTTGCCATCGCGCTGCTGGTCATCATCATCGCGTTCATCAATTTCGTGAACTTCTTCTTCGCCCTTGTCCCTGTGCGCGTTCACTCGGTCAACACAAGGAAAGTTCTCGGAGCCTCAAGGGCAAGCCTGATCGTGGACTGTGTAATGGAGGCAGTCTCCTTGATAATCATCTCGTTGGCTCTGGCGGCGGCTGTCGTGATGCTGTTCCAGACCTCCACGGCGGCGAACCTCATCACCTGCTCAACGGCGTTCGGAGCGAATATGTCCGTGGGTATATTCACAATCATTCTGGGACTTTCCTTCGCCGTCGCGGCGAGTCTTTATCCTGCTTTCTACATCACGTCCTTCTCGCCGGCGCTTGCCCTCAAGGGATCGTTCGCGTCAAGCGCCAAGGGGCGTGTGTTCAGGTACTTGCTTGTGGGCTTGCAGTTCTTGATCTCCATCTCGCTGATCATCTGCGCCACGTTCGTGGGACTTCAGCGAAAGTACATGCTCAGCCACGACATGGGCTTTGACCGTGAGGAACTCATCACGGCCAACGTGAACCGTACTGTCGCGAAGTCCGCCGAGGCTCTGAGCTCCAAATTGAGGGAAGATCCTCAGATCAAGGACATTACCTGGGCCGATGGAGACCTTGTACAGCCGAGCCGTATGGGCTGGGGCAGATTGTACAAGGGCGAACAGGTCAGCTTCCAGTGCTATCCTGTCGCCTGGAACTTCCTGCAGTTTATGGGCATTCCGGTTGTCGAGGGCAGGGACTTCACCCAGGCCGACGAGCAGAGCGAGAACGGCGTGTTCATATTCAATGAGGCAGCGAAGAACAAGTTCGGCTTCACCTTGAATGAAAAAATGCCGGGACACATGGATGAAGGTGACGCCGAGGTCGTCGGTTTCTGCCGTGATTTCAATTTCACCTCATTGAAGAACGATGTGTCTCCTTTGGCTCTGTACATCTTCGGAAAACATCCTTGGAGACCGCTTTCGACGCTTCTTGTGCGTACAGAGAAGAATGCCGACATTCCCGCCATTATGAAGAAGATCGCCACAACTGTTTCCGAGATAGACCCGACCGTCAATCCGGATGACGTTGATGTCCAGCTCTTTGACAAGAAACTTCAGGGGCAGTACCAGACCGAGGCCAACTTCTCACGCCTCATCACCCTCTTCACCCTGCTCGCGATCATCATCTCGCTGATGGGAGTCTTCGGACTCGTGATGTTCGAGACCGAGTACCGCCGCAAGGAAATCGGTGTAAGGCGCGTCAACGGGGCCACGATAGGAGAGATCCTGAAGATGTTCAACATCGAGTTCGCGAGGATCGTGCTGATCTGCTTCATCATAGCGATGCCGCTGACCTGGTGGATTGTGAACCGGTATCTGTCCGGATTCGCCTACAGGGTGCCGATCTACATCTGGGTGTTCGCCGCCGCCCTTGTCGCTGTCCTCGCGATCACAGCTCTGGTCGTCACGGGACGATGCTACCGGGCCGCCACCGAGAACCCGAGCATCACCTTGAAGAAGGAATAGTCTAAGGCTGCGTACGGGCCGGATGACCTTCGTCAAAAATAAATGTTGAAAAATCAATCTGCCACAAGGACTTTTTTCAATGAATATGAGAGAACGGCTCGCAATTTGCGGGTCGTTCCCTTTTGTGAACCTATGGGAATATGTCCGGTTTGCGATCAGGCATATTCACAGATTTTAACCACATGATTTATGAAACGTTTATCGATTCTTACCGCCATCATTCTGGCCGCAGCGGCCTTGATGGCATCGTTCCAGAACTGCTATGCCTGCACGGGCATCACCCTCAAAGCCAAGGACGGAAGCACCGTGGTGGCGCGCACGATTGAGTGGGCCGCCTCGGACAATGACTGCCGCTGGGTTGTAGTGCCACGCGGCCACACCTGGAAATCCTTCATCCCCGGCGGCGGAACCGGCCGCAGCTTCACTTCAAAATACGGCTACGTCGGCGTGGCTGTGGTCCAGGACGAGCTGATGATGGAGGGAATGAACGAGAAAGGACTCTCCGCCGGCCTTTTCTATTTCCCGGACTATGGAAGGTATGAGGAATATTCAGAAGCTAATTATGAGACGAATATCTCTGATTTCCAACTGGTTTCCTATATCCTTGGACGTTGCGCCACAGTCGATGAGGTCAAGGCCGAGATCGCTAAGGTGCATATTCACGGATTTGATCCTCGCTCTTCGACCGTGCATTGGAGGTTCGCCGAGCCCTCCGGCCGCCAGATCGTGCTGGAGATCATTGACGGGAAGTGCGTTTTCTATGAGAACACCCTCGGCGTGCTGACCAACTCGCCTTCGTTCGACTGGCAGCTCACCAATCTCAACAACTATGTCAACCTCCTTCCTGGACGCACTGAGCCTCACACGCTTGGGAATATGTCCCTGTCTTCTTTCGGTGGAGGAAGCGCGATGCTTGGTCTGCCAGGGGATTTCACGCCGCCTTCAAGGTTTGTCCGCGCGGCTTTCTTCCAGAACACCGCACCGCAGAAGCCGAATGCCGAGGGATCCGTCTTCACGGCCTTTCATATTCTTGGATCGATGGAGATTCCGATCGGGGCGCAGTTCGCGCAGGGCCAGGAGCCGGCTGACATTCCGAGCGCCACCCAGTGCACTTGTGTCACTGACATGTCAGGTCTGCGGTTCTACTACCGGTCGATGTACGACGGAGGGATCAGATGCATTGATTTAAAAGAGATTAACTTTAAGAAAGTGGGGTTGAGGTCCGAGCCGCTCATTCCTGCCAGGAAGGAATATGTCCATTACATCAAATTTTAATAATTTAAATTGCGAATATGCCGTTTCGGGCACGCTTTTCGCATTTGACATATTCGTTTGTTGATTTTAAAAAATCAAAATATTATGATTTCAGAGAAACTTGTTAAGGCTTTCAACGATCAGATCGTCGCAGAGCTTTGGTCTTCGAATCTTTATCTTCAGATGGCCTTCTACCTCAAGAAGGAAGGATGGAACGGTTCAGCCAACTGGATGTTCAAGCAGGCTGACGAGGAGAAGGAGCACGCCCTCAAACTTGCTGACTACGCCATCAAGCGTGGCGGTGAGGTCAAGGTCGGAATGATCGATGTCGTTCCTGACGGATGGGGATCGCTCCTGGATGTCTTTCAGAATGTCTACGAGCATGAGTGCCATGTCTCAGGTCTCGTCAATGACCTTGTTGATCTGGCTTCCGCCGAGAGGGACAAGGCGACACAGGACTTCCTTTGGGGATTTGTCCGTGAGCAGGTCGAGGAGGAAGATTCCGCTCTGACGATTGTCGAGAGGCTCAAGAGAGCCGGCGAGGCCGGAGCGTTCTTCGTTGACGCCGAGCTTGCGAAGAGATAGTGCTTTTTACGATGAAAACTTCAGAAAGGGGCTGACCGGGATTCCGGCCGGCCCTTTTTTATTATGTCACGATATATTACCAAAATGTAAAGCTTAATTTTGCTTATTAGGGTCAAAATGGATATATTTGTATGATTAAAATGTTATAATAACGAATAATAATATTTATGTCACGTTTTCTTGATCCGCCAAAGGCGGGTAAACCTCTCGCAGAGGACAAGGTGGACAAAACCTATAAGGCAATGCGCACCAAGGTCTTTCTGGGTGCGTTTTTCGGATATGCAGCTTACTATCTTGTACGTAAGAACCTGTCTTTGGCCGCTCCGGATATGATCCACGACGGGATCATCGACGCGGGCAAGGCCGGCCTCGCGATGTCGGCTGTCTCCATAGCGTACGCCTTCTCGAAATTCATTATGGGAAGCGTCTCCGACAGGTCTGACGCCAGGAAGTTCCTCTGCGTCGGCCTTGTCCTTTCGGCTCTCACTATGATCTTGACAGGCCTTATCCCGTTCGGGGCCAACACCGCGGTGAACACCGCCATCATATTCACACTTATGCTGATAGTAGGTTGGCTGAGCGGTTTCGGCTGGCCTCCTTGCGGCAGAATTATGGCGCATTGGTTCAGCCAGAACGAACGAAGCTTCAAGATGAGCGTGTGGAATGTATCGCACACCATCGGCAGCTTCTCCCTTGGATTCCTTGCCATCGCCGGTGTGATGATCTTTGACGCTTTCGGCAGCACTCAGAGCTGGAGGGGCGATTTCGTGTTCCCGGCCGTCATCGCCATTCTGATCGCGGTGTTCTGCTGGTGGGCTATCCGTGACACGCCGGAGTCCTGCGGTCTTCCTTCAGTCCAGGACTGGAGAAAGGACTGGTCAGGAATCAAGTCCAAAGGCTCAGCTGACGAGAAGCTTCCGTTCAAGACCTTGTTCGTGGACTATGTGTTCAAGAACAAGCTCCTGTGGATCGTGGCCATCTCCAACGTGGCCGTTTATATGGTTCGTTACGGCATCGGTGACTGGGCTCCGACCTATCTTCAGGAAAAGTCCATAATGACCGCAGCTGAGAGCAAGATCGCTTTCTCCGTGCACAACATCGTCGGCGCCGTCGGCACACTTGCCTGCGGCTGGGCCACGTCCAAGATATTCAAAGGCCGCTGCGCTCCGATGAACGTGATCTGTATGTTCTTCTGCCTGCTCGGCGTCCTGCTTTATTGGATGGTCGGCTCCGGTGTCATCGCCGCCGCTCCGGCTTTGCAGAAGACCCTGATCTACATCGCCTTGTGCCTTATCGGCTTCTTCATCTACGGCCCTGTGGCTCTGACAGGCGTCCAGGCCTTGAATCTCGTTCCTAAGAACGCCGCCGGAACAGCCGCCGGTTTCGTGGGCCTGTTCGGTTACCTTCTCGGTGACGCCGTCTGCTCCAAGATCCTTGTCGGTGGAATCGCCGTCGGCAGCTCTTGGGACACCGCGATGCTCTCCGTAGCAGTGGGCGCCCTCATCGGAGTCTTCCTCTGCGCCCTGCTGATCAAGAGCGAACAGAGGCTGGCGAAGTCCAACGCTTAGGAATTTTGCTAAACTTGACGTTTAACTAAACTGGAATATTCATAAATATGAGAAAGAACTTCTTTTGCAAACTTTTGACATTCATTTTATTGACTGTTGTAGGATGCGTGACTTTGATCCGATGTGGCGGATCGGGGAACGAGACTCCTGAAGCGGATGAATTTGATGTCAGCTTTGTCCTTCCGAGCAGGATTGAGGCCGCTCCGGAAGGTCTGATCGAGTTCGTGGTAAAAGACGGCAAGGCACCGCTTCAAAGTGATGTCTTTATGATGATGGCCTCTGATGGAATCTCTTTCAATTGCAACATCGAGAGCGTCTCCGCCGACAAGTTCGCGGTCAGACTATACAAATCAGCGACTTCCGGCACCTATCAGGTCTATCTCAAGCGTGGACAGCGTAAAAAGTCCTTCGGAAACACAACCTTGAGCATCGTCAAGGCGATAGATTTCACTCCGGACAAAGGCACAACTGTCTGGGGTGTGGTCACTTGTGACGAGAAAGGTGTGCCGGACGTCGTGGTTTCCGACGGAGTGCTTGTGACCAAGACCGACAGCAAGGGTATCTATCAGCTTCCGTCAGCCAAGAAATGGAACTATGTGTTCATCTCTGTTCCAAGTGGCTATGAGGTGCCTTCCAAAGGCGTATTGCCTCAGTTCCACGCATATCTGGGCGCTGACGCTTCGAGTGTCGAAAGGCAAGACTTTGAGTTGACATACGTCGGAGACCAGAGCAAGCACAAGATGCTTTTCCTCGGTGATATGCATCTTGCGAACAGAACCAATGACAAATCGCAGTTCGCAGTGTTCACGAAGGATTTCAATTCCTATCGGAACAACCACAAGTCAGAGAAGATCTATGCGATGACCCTTGGTGATATGACGTGGGACATCTACTGGTATGACAGGAGCTATTCTTTCCCTCAGTATCTTGATGAGATCAACGGGCAGGTCAACGACATCCAGATTTTCCACACGATGGGCAACCACGACAATGACTATATGCTGAAGGGAGCCATCGGAACATTCGGTGCCGACTTTGACGCGTCCGCCCGTTATGTCAGGGAGATCGCGCCGACATATTACTCATTCAACATAGGCAAGGTTCATTATGTCGTGCTGGATGACATTGACTGCTCAAAATACGTTGGAGGCAACAGGGATTATGTCAAGACCTTCACCTCGGAGCAGCTTGAATGGCTGGAGAATGATCTGAGTTATGTGGATAAGTCCACTCCGTTGATCCTCACGACCCACGCTCAGATATTCAGCCCTATCGTGGGTGACACCTATAAGACAGCGGTCGGCAGCGTGTCGCAGCTGTTTGATATCCTGAAAGGCTATAAGGTGCATTTTGTCACCGGACATACTCACGTGATCTATAACATAAACCCTACGGAGTCCGCCAAGTTCGGAGCTGAGAATTTCTACGAGCATAACGCGGGATCCATCTGCGGATCGTGGTGGTGGTCCGGAAAGCTGACTCCTGGAGTCTATCTTGGCACGGACGGATCTCCTGCCGGCTACAGCATCTGGGACATCAACGGCACGGATTTCAATTGGAAGTTCAAAGCCACCGCTTGGGACGAGAACTATCAGTTCAGGTCTTACGACCTTAATAAAGTCCGCTTCTCCTACGATGACGTACCGAATATGTCAGCCAGCCTGAAGCCAGAGTTCTCTAAATATGTCGACGCATATTCCGGAACAGAGAAGAATGTGGTCCTGATCAACATCTGGAACTGGAACTCTAATTGGAAACTAAGCGTCACGGATGAGAAGGGAAATGAACTGAAATGGACAAGGGCCTCGGCTTACGATCCGGCGCACATCGCCGCACTCTCCGTCAAAAGGTTCAACGGAGCGTCAAGCAAGCCGAATTTCATCACCGAGAAATGGCATCATTTCTTCAAGGTGACCGCACCTGACGCCGACACTGATCTCACCATCAAGGTCACGGACGAGTTTGGTAATGTCTATACCGAGAATATGGCCCGTCCTAAGGAGTTCAGACTGGATGATTTCAAGAAATAATCAAACGTCAAGTTTTATAAACACACAATTAAAACATTATTCTTATGAGAGTAATCAAATCAATTGCTGCCTCTCTGATTCTTGCGTTGGGTTGCCTTACGGCCGCCTTCGCCCAGAACCAGAGGGAGGTGTCGGGAAAAGTTCTCGACGCTGCACAGCAACCTCTTGTCGGAGTCGCTGTCCTTGTTGAAGGAACCAACAATGGTACGATGACATCCGATGACGGAAGCTTTTCTTTGATGGTGCCCGCAGGGAATGTGACACTTGAGGTCACGTCCCTTGGCTATGTCACAAGGAAAGTCTCTGTCCCTTCAACCAGATCTTCCGTGTCCATTGTCCTTGAGGAGGATAATCTGACATTGAACGAGACCGTTGTTGTAGGTTACGGTACCCAGAAGAAGGTCAATTTGACCGGAGCCATCACGACAGTAAGCCCTAAGGAACTGGAAAACAGAACCTCCCACTCGCTTACGAACATGCTCCAGGGAGCTGTGCCGGGATTGAATATCTCCACTTCGGCAGGTAACCCTGGCAGCTCGGGATCCATCAACATCCGAGGTATCACCTCTATCAACAGCGCTTCTCCTATCGTGGTCATTGATGGTGCCATCGGTGACCTGAGCCGTGTGAACTCTAACGATGTCGCCAGCATTTCCGTGATCAAGGACGCCGCGGCTGCCGCGATCTATGGAGCCCGCGCCGCGTACGGTGTGATTCTCATCACGACCAAGAGCGGTGAGTCAAAGGATGGAAAAGCTACAGTAAGGTACAGCGGCAGATGGGGTTGGGAAGCTCCTACCACATCAACTGACTACGAGGATCGTGGTTACTGGTCTGTATATACCATCGATAAGTTCTGGATGGCGGACGCCGGAAAGAAATATACCACCTACACGGACGCTGATATGATGCAACTTCTCGCTCGTGTCAACGACAAGACCGAGAATCCTGACCGTCCTTGGATTGTCGAAGATGTCCGCAACGGAAAGAAGCAGTGGGTTTATTACTGCAACACCGATTGGTATCACGAGCTTTATCGCGACGAGCATCCCGTACAGCAGCAGAGTGTTTCCATAAGCGGTGGCACTAAGGATGTCAAGTATTATCTCTCAGGAGCTTACGACCGTCAGGAGGGTATCATCAACATCAATCCTGATGTCTATAACAAGTACAACCTCCGCTCAAAGATCGATTTCAAGATCAACAAGTATATGAGGCTGTCCAACAACACGTCATTCTTCAGCTCACGTTATACATTCCCTGGAGGAGACGATGTTCAGGATTCATTCTCATACGCCTCTCGTCACGCTCTTGCCGCTTTCCCTCTTTATAACCCGGACGGTTCGTTCACTTACGGAACACCTATGATCTCCGGCAACTACAACATCGCCAACGGACGTCATATTATGTTCTCAATAGGCGACAACAACGTTGAGCGCAAGACCGATTTCTCGAATATGACGGAATTGAAGATCACCCCTATCAAGCAGGTGACTGTGACCGCCAATTTCACTTACAGGATCTACCAGAACAGGAATTCCTACAGGCAGGTCAAGATGCCTTATCGCAGATATCCTGATTCCGCAATGGAATATTACGAGACGGGAGCCGGTGAGGATCACCTGAAAGAGAGTGTCGGAACGAGCCAGTACTATGCCTATAATGTCTATGCATCTTATGATGACACCTTCAATGACGCTCATCACCTGAGCGCGGTTGTCGGAACCAACATCGAGGACTGGAACAGCAAGAGTATCGGTGCGACAGGTAAGAACCTGCTTTCCGAGGATCTGTCCGACCTCAATCTTGTCGGCCCGAACAGCGATGGTGACATCCTGACGACAGTGTCCGGAGGCTTCAACGATTATGCTCTCGTCGGCTTTTTCGGACGTGTCAACTATGACTACAAGGGCAAGTACCTTTTCGAGGCCTCAGGACGTTATGACGGAACTTCACGTTTCGCCCCTGGACACAGATGGGGTTTCTTCCCGTCAGCCTCAGCCGGTTGGAGAATCAGCGAGGAGCCTTTCTTCGAGGGCGTGAAGAGCACGGTGGACTATCTCAAGCTCAGAGCCTCTGTCGGAAGCATCGGTAACCAGAATGTGAAGGCCAGCAACGGCGGCTATTACACATACCTCAGGCAGATCGAGAACAAGACGTTCTCCGGTGATGACGCTTTCTCTTTCGGCGAGGGAACAACCCTGCCTAAATATTCGACGATCTCGGCTCCGAACGCTTCCGACCTGACTTGGGAGACAGCGATCCAGTACAACCTTGGATTGGATGCCGCTATGTTCAATTCTCGCCTTGATTTCACAGCCGAGACCTACATCAGGGATACTAAGGATATGCTTACCGCCGGAAAGCAACTTCCAGGCGTGTATGGCGCTTCCGTTCCAAGAATGAACGCCGCTGACCTGAGAACTTATGGCTATGAGCTTTCCCTTGGCTGGAGGGATCAGATCCAGGTTCTTGGCAAGCCGTTCAACTATAATGTCAGGGCTACATTGAGTGATTACAGATCATACATCACCAAGTTCGATAACAAGGATAAGATTCTGTCCAACTATTACGAAGGACAGCGTCTTGGTGACATCTGGGGCTTTGAGGTCGATGGTTTGTTCAAGACAGACGAGGAGGCACAGGAATATACAAAGAATGTTCTTGACTGCAGCATCATCAATGGCCGTATGACCGGAGGTTTCCTTGCCGGTGACTTGAAATATGTCGATCTTGACGGAGACCACAAGCTTACCATAGGTAAGAATACCGTTAATGATCCGGGTGACCAGAAGATCCTCGGCAACTCCCTTGCCAGCCTCCAGTATGGTTTCACATTCGGATTTGACTGGATGGGATTTGATTTCTCGGCCTTCTTCCAGGGAACAGGTAACCACTATTGGTACCCTGCCGGAATGAATATGTCATTCTGGGGACCGTACTCATATTCATACGTTTCCTTCCTGCCGAAGAATTTCCTTGACAACTGTTGGGCGGAGGATAATCCTGACGCTTATTTCCCGAGGCCACGTTCATATTCAGCCACCGGTGGTGAGCTGAGCAAAGTCAACAGCCGTTACCTTCAGAACATCCGCTATCTCAGATTGAAGAACCTGACATTTGGCTATACTGTTCCTGGGTTTATCACCAAGAAGATAGGGCTTGACAAAGTCCGCGTTTACTTCTCTGGTGAGAACCTTGCCTATTGGTCACCATTGGCCAAGCATTCAAAGTACATAGATCCTGAGTCGGCCTTCAGAAGAAAGACCAACGAGAATAACGCAAGGGATCATATGGCCTATCCTTGGCAGAAGACAATGATGTTCGGTATTGACATTACTTTCTAAAATCACTGTTGCAATGAAAAAAATCACAATAATATTAGCAGCTCTCGCTATGCTTGGGTTGTCTTCCTGTGACAACATTCTGGACAAGACACCGAAGGACACGATGGCTCCGGAAAACTATTTCCGTAACGAGACCGACCTGAGGCTTTTCTCTGACGAGTTCTATCTTAAGATTCTCGATAAGTCACCGTTTGACCAGCAGAGTGATCATTACATCAACAATAACTTGTCCAATGAACTCCATGGCGGTAATTTCCGCGTTGTCCCTTCTACAGGAGGTGGCTGGAGCTGGGGAGTGCTGCGTAAGATAAACACCATGCTCGGCCATATCGACAACTGCTCCGACGAGGCCGCTGTCGCCAAGTATTCCGCTGTCGCCAGATTCTTCAGGGCATACTTCTATTACAATAAGGTGAAGCGTTTCGGTGACGTTCCGTGGATTGATGTCGAGCTTGGCTCTGCTGACGAGGCCCTTTACAACCCGAGGGATTCCAGGGAACTTATTATGACCAAGATGCTTGAGGACATCGATTTCGCTATCGAGAACCTTCCTTCAGACATCAGCGTTTACCGTGTCAACAAGTGGTCCGCTTTGATGCTCAAGGCAAAGTTCTGCCTGTACGAGGGAACTTACAGGAAATACCATAACCTTCAGCTTGAAGGCAACGACGCCGACTTCTATCTGACGAAGGCCGCCGAGGCTGCAAAGCAGATTATGGACGGAGGCAAGTACAAGCTTGCAAGTGACTACCGTGCGTTGTTCGCCAACGTTGACGCTGACAAGAATGAGTTTATCCTTGCCATCAAGAATGACAGAAGTCTGAATGTAAGGAACAATTCCTGCGCTTTCGCCACGATGCCGACACAGGGTTGCCCTGGTCTTACCAAGAAGTTCGTCGACAGCTTCCTTATGAAGGATGGCTCCCGTTTCACGGACAAGGCCGGATGGCAGACTCTTCAGTATAAAGAGGAAGTGGCTGACAGAGATCCACGTCTTGCGTATTGCACCGTGACCCCTGGCTTCAAGCGTCCGGGTGCCACCGTGGTCCTTGCTCCTGATTTCGGAAGCAGCTCCACCGGATTCCAGATCTCCAAGTATCTGATGGATGTGAGTCTGCCGGATGTATATAGGGTGACAATGTCATACAACGATATGCCGGTGTTCAGATATGGCGAGACCCTTCTCATCTACGCCGAGGCTCTGGCCGAACTTGGCACTATCACTCAGAATGACCTTGACATTTCCGTCAATCTCCTCAGGGACAGGGTAAAGATGCCTCATCTAAACCTTCAGGCGGCCAACGCCAACCCTGACTGGTACCTGAAGTCAGATCAGTATGGCTACAAGAATGTGACCGGAGCCAATGAGGGTGTCATCCTTGAGATCCGCAGGGAGCGTTCCATCGAGCTTGCCCAGGAAGGACATCGTTGGGATGACCTGATGAGATGGAAGGAAGGCAAGTGCATCGAGCAGGAAATGTACGGAATGTACTTCCCTGGTCCTGGCGAGTATGACCTGACCGGAGACAATGTCGCCGATGTCTGCCTTTATGAAGGTGACACCAAGCCAAGCTCATCTGTGAAGAATATTGTTTTCCTTAAGATAGGCGACAAGCAGGGTGTCCTTCTCTCGGATGGCAACAAAGGTTATGTTGACCCTCAGCAGGGACTCCAGCACGTATTTGATGAGAACAGGGATTATCTTTATCCTATTCCTACCAATGAGCGTACATTGAATCCGAACCTTGTTCAGAACCCTGGTTGGGTGGACGGTTCGAGTGATGACGATGAGGAGACAACCAAATAAAGTTTGACATTATGAAATTGATTAATAGAATATTCATTGCCATCATTGCCCTTGTGTCGACATCGTTGGTGTTCACTGGGTGCAATGAGGACGAGCTGGATGTCGCCAAGGCCGTAATGGCGAGCGCCACATCCTTGACTTTTGATGGTCAGGGTGCTCCTGAGCAGATTATCACGGTCTATTCCGACAAGACGTGGACCGCTGATGTTCCGGAGTGGGTGACCATCAACCCTACCACTGGTTCTGGAACGACGGATGTGACTGTCTCTGTGAGTGATAATCTTCGTGGCGGTTCTCTTGACAATCCTCGTAAGGCGGAATTGGTCTTCCACGGCAGTACCCTTGCTAGCCGTTCGGTGGTTGTTGTCAACCAGAATGGAGATAAGTTCCGTGATGTCGCTGAAGTCACCGTCTCACAGGCCACTGAGCTTCAGGACGAGGCTGTTGTGATCATAAAGAACTCACAGGTCACCGCTCTGACAACGAAAGGCTTCATCGTCTCGGACGGTTCAAAGGCTATCTATGTCCTTACTTCGGAGGAAGCAAAGATTGGTGACAACGCTGAGATCTGGGGAACCAAGGAGTCCGAGAACAAGCTTCCTGTGATTTCTGGATGTGAGAAGATCATCCTTTCTGATAATTCAACAGTCAATTACCCTGATGCGATTGACATTACGACATCCATTGATTCTTACAACGCGACATCCAGAGAGTTCGTTAAGGCTACCGGTACTCTTAGCGGTAATTCAGTCACTGTTGAGGGTGCAACGACAATGCGTATCAATATTCTTGATGCACCGGCGTCGGATGAGTTTGAAGAGTTGAATAACCACAACGTGGTTGTCTATGGCTATTTTGCCGGAGTTTCTTCGCCTGTTGTCAATATCATTGTCGCAGGCTTTGAGGATCTTGGTGTCAAGTCCGGACTTATTTTCTCTGATGATTTCAGTTGGATGGCTCCGTATGTGACTTACTATAACTCAAATTCCAGCACACCGTTGGGTAAGTCAGTTGAAGATAATAATGATAAGGGTAATGCTCCTAATGCATACACTGATCCGGTTGTCCAGGCATCCGGCCTTATGGAGGCTTTGGCAAAGAAAGGTTATGAGGATATCAACGCTGGTGTAAAATCCATTTACCCACAGGACTGCTATTGGAAGTTCGGAAAGACCAATGCCCACACGGGCTTCAAGCTTCCGGTCATTAAGTATAGTGGAGATGCCATCCTGTCATTTGACTGGAGCCCTCATAAGACAGGAAGCGGTAATATTGACAAAGTCAATGTTGTGGTTGAGATTGTGGGTTCAGGTAAGGTTGTCACATCTTCCGGTCTTGCCAGTGTCAGTGATCCATTCGAAAATGATTGGGTCAAAGGTCAAATGGCTTGGAAAACATCTCAGGTAGAGATCAAGGGATATTCTCCGACAGACAGAATCATCATCAGGCCTGAATATCTTGAGAATCACGACGGAGTCACTCAGATGAGATGGTATCTTGACAACATCGTGATGAACACAGGTGATGCCCAAGAGACGGAAAAGGTCCTTTTCGAGGATGACTTTGGCTGGATGACACCTTTGATCGAGGAGTACAACAAGACTGCGTCAAAGCCTATCGGCAAATCAGTTGAGAATAATGACCCTGGGGCTGAGGCTCCTAACGGTTATAGTGCGGCGGTGTCTATTATAACCGGTTTCTACGAAAAAGGTTATGTTGACATCCATCCGGAATGGAAGGTGATGTACCCGCAGGATGCCTATTGGAAGATGGGCAAGACTTGTGACAATAAAGTTGAAACGAATGGCAAGTATAATGTCACCGGAATTGTCCTTCCTGATTTCCTGGCCAAGAACAAGGCTTCAAAGGTAAATGTCACATTCAATTGGGCCTGCCATAGGCGTGTCCTGAATGAGGGTAAGGAGAATGAAACCAAAGAGACTGACCCTGTCAAAGTTGTGGTTGAGGTGATAAAGAATCTCAGCTATGTCACTGACGCCAGCAAGGCGGCCACATACGATGTGGTCTCCACAAGCTCCGCCCTTGAGACCCAGCAGCCTGTTGACAAAATGGAATGGCAGACAGCATCTGTCGTTCTTGAAGGTCTTTCGGATGGAGACAGAATCCTTATCCGTCCGGAGAATATGAAGCCTGCCAAGTCCACTGTCAATCGTTGGTACATTGACAACATCAAGGTGACGGAGGCGAAATAGCTTTTCGTAATAAAAAAATAAATAAGGAGGATGACCTTTTTAGTCACCCTCCTTTTTGTGTGTAATTTGCTGATTTTATTTTGTCAGATTACGATGGTCGTAAGCATTCGAGGAAGTACGTGCGTCGATAAAGTTTGACTGCAACTTGCATCAGTGTGATGCCGGTGCAGTCTTTTTATGGGAGTGTGATATTGGCTCGAGTTACTTTGCGGACAAGGCGCGCCAGTTTCCGGGAAGAAGGTCTGCGTAGTCTTTCCCTGCCTGTTCGTATTCCGGGATCCGGCG